>Ga0335069_10016852_pt1 | contig 10188 bp, 17 predicted proteins | sample Lox_Sample_11_FD_206714 | JGI IMG/M metagenome (GOLD analysis project Ga0335069, IMG submission 206714) | Soil microbial communities from Loxahatchee National Wildlife Refuge, Florida, United States - Lox_Sample_1.1 | ecosystem: Environmental > Terrestrial > Soil > Wetlands | place: USA...
AAAAGCACCCGGAAATATTCTATCCCGGCCCAAATCTGGCGTGTTATAAACAGCGGCTAAAATGTCAAGAATATAGTTATCATCTTCCATTGCGCTTTTAATTGAGATAGGGCAAAGCATTATATCGCGTTCAGGCATTGATTACCTCTAACAGTATAATGCTTTAAGAATCGGCGTTGAAATATGTTTCCTAAAGAGGGTAAATTAATCGTTTAAATATTCTTTAACAGGTGTGTAAATTCCGGATAGTGTAGCATTTTCAAGTTCTTCTGCCATATAATGGCTAGTGTCATAATTACTATCAAAAGCAATCCAATATAGCACTTCAACAGTTTCGTGTAAAAACGAATGCTGTAATTTTTTATCATCAGGTTTTTGAGCAATATCTATCCAAAATTCATTTTTAGGAATAAATGAATATCGCTTAAAATTTCCAGCTTCAGTAAATTCGCAAGTATATTTTGCTTGCATTTCATCTTCATTGACAAAATAATAAAAAAATGGACCTGCTTTAAAAATAAATTCTTTGAATTTTATAGGTGTTTTAGGATCAATCCTTAATTCTTTTTTTTCGTTAAAATAATAACCAAGTCTTTTTAATTCAAGATCGATAGAAGCATCTTTTTTAATCAAAGCTGCATCCACACATTTTTGGCATATTCCGTGCAAGGTTACCATACTACCGCTATCGGGATTGGTACCAGAACATTTACACCATCCCATCAGGCTATCACATATAGCGCACTTCCTGCGCCAGTGATTGTGTTGTGGCTTTAAATCAGGCATATTACCCTTCTCTGTAGTATTTGAAAAATTCCCATAGAACCTTAAAATTTTTATGAACTGATTCCGGAAACATAAACAGTAAACAGGTCGCTAAAATTCCGTGTGTCAATGCCATAAATGGAATGAAAAATATTCCGGCGATATAGTAAAGACTCAGTAAAATCATTTCCATACCAAGCACAGCAAACATTAAAACGATGTTTGGGAAATGCAAAAGCATAAATATAAAGCAACCAATCGGAATTGCGGCCCACCACGGAACCCACAGGAAATAACGCAAGAAATAAAACAACCCGATTACAATAGCTTGCTGAACAGCACCCCATAACAGATAAGTTTTAAAGCAGGAGTTCAGGAATTTCTTTTCTTCATCAGTTATTGCTTTGTTAAAATAAATGACTTCACTGCCGCCATAATACTTACTGCAAAATCTCAAGATAAAAAAGAAAATTATATTCACAGCAATAGTAATAACTACGGAAATAAGCAACTTCATAAATTACTCCTATCTTGACCCCATTGGACCAAACCATATAGTAGCAGAAAAAACAAAAAATACAATAGTTATACTCCAATGTTTTTCCTCTGGACATAAAAATAAATGAATCGAGGGGGTTTCTATATCAATCCACCCTTTATCCCAAAATTTAAACAATTCTAAAGTAAACAATTTGTTTTTAAAAAGTTTCATAAATTATTCCCTCCTATTTTGGATACATTGTAAGGAAATTCTGTATACCAACGTCATCGATCTTTTTCAACACGGCTTCAATCTCTTTGCAGTGAACGGTTTCCTCTTTTAATATGTGTTCTAACAATGCGCGAGTATCATTATCCGGTTTAGTGTTTTCATCACCGCAACATACCAGGTGAATGGCATCATTGTAATCCTGAATACATTTTAATTCAAGCTGATAGTCGTTTTCAAATTGAGTACGAACATCTACTGCCTGCTTTGGATTATCCACTGTGTCGATTACTGGAAGGCCCTCAAGCAAAAGAATTTGATTCATCAGTTTGTGGTGATGATGCTTTTCATCGTTAGCGCGCTCAAAGAACATCTCGGCAATCTGTTTGTATCCGTACATTTTATTCCAGCACGCATTGAATCTGTACTGAACATAGGCCGTCTGCTCACTGATAAGAAGTTTATTCAGTATGTCTATTACTTTTTGCTGTCCTTTCATTTTATTACTCCCTACGAATAAGTATGATTCCGAAAATATTAATTTTGAAATATTTCTTTTTTATTTCTTCGATTTCTTCTTTAGTTATATTGATGTCATATTTTTTATCATAAATGTATGATGCCATAATATCACCTCGCTACTGAGCACCGGCAGTTTATCCATAACTCAAGTGGAGCACCACCTGAATCATCCCCAGGAAAATACATATCATATCCATCACAGTTAAAAGGTTCGTCGACAGGGACCGTTTGGCCTTCCATATCTTTGTGAGCATCTCTTACTACATCATCTCCGACAGTGATCCAAGTTTGCATTGCCGCAATAACAACACCACGAATTTTATCTTTATCCTCGCCTTGACTTACTTTCTGCCGGACTTCATCAAAAGTCAAACTGTCATACATATCATCGAGACTGTCAAGAAATTCTTGATCATTGTCATCTATTGCCGCATCCACATCATCTTGAAGCTGGTCAAACATATCATTGTTAGCCGATTCGTACAATGTGTTAGTTTCGGTTATTGCTATGCCTTGAATACGATTTTTGTTATAGTTTGCCAGCACTTTAGAGGCAGTTTTATTCAGTGTTGCGGAGTCTGCTTTGTACTCTAGTGCAATTGTATTCCCTTTTTCATCAGTTTTTTTATCTGTCAATAACTCTCTGGCGACTTCTTTTGACCTTGCAATCAGTTCTTTTGTATAGCGGTCTATTTCTGTACAGTGAGAAATCACTAATCTTTTATTGTTATAGACAGCGTGATTAACCAATTTATATCTTAAAATATTAAGCTTGCCAGTTCGAATTAATTTTGAAGCAACCCGTTCATTGTGATCTTCAATAACTGATTTTACAGACGGCATCAATCCATTTGATAAAACTGATTGAGATACTCTATTAAAATAAACCCTAAGATCATTTGAAATATTCTTTTCAAGAGACAGTTTTTTTTGCAGGGCTCTTCTGGCAAATTCTCGAATTCGAGGGCTTACTTTTTTCATTTTTTAGGTTCCTTCTTTTTACCAGTTGTTTTGTCAATATTGTCTATATAATTTCCTTTTCCGTTTTCATTTGTTTTACCAAAATCAGAATCAGGAGGAGTTATTTCAATTCGATCTATTTTCCATTTTTTATGCAAACTCATTATTTCTCCTTTAGAAACACATAATTACAAAAAATATTTCCCTCATGTCCGGACGTTATTCTGTCTACTACAAATTTTTGTTTTGCTGAAAAAATAATTTCTGATTCATTTTCTTTACTTATAGAATATTTTGATATATCGACTCCCTTAGAAGAGTCTATAATATTAAATAATATATTTCCTTTTCTGTCACCTGTTTTATCTACAAATGAAGCTGCTGCACCCCGATCTGATGACCATGAAGAAATTCCTTTCATATCTATTTCAGAACCTATTTCAAAATGATCAATAGTTTCTCCTTTTATTCCTCTTGCTACTAAACCATTATATTTTTCACTATTTTCAATAAAATGCTCAATATTTTCAGCGTCTCTTATTGCTGATTCGTCTTTTGATTCACCAATAGAAGCTTTTCTTATATTAATATATGCCTGTTCTTTACTATCACTTGTCCATTTTTCCAATGATTTTTTGTCTTTTAAAGATTGCGGCCCCTTCAAGATGTCTCCTTGCTTATTTATTAAAACGTGTTGTCCATTAATTGTAACCCATTCCCCTTCATCATCTGCCTTAAAACTCAATCTTTTTTTTTTAATATCATCATCCATATTATCAATATTATTGTTTGGATCGTTGACATTACTTTGATAGTCCATAACCGGCTGTGCTGAATCAACGTAAGTTGCTGGAATGTAAATTGTTTCTCCCAATCCATCCTCACGAGGCTTGTAACCGACCTCTCCCCTGATTTCATTTTCGGTAAATCCGTAAATGTTACGCATTGCTTGACCACGTTCAAGAAGACGCTGCTTAAGTGCTGGTATTTCCCTATCATCTATGCAAAGTCTATATCTGCTGCCGTCTTTATAACGAGCTAAAATAAAGTCACCTAGATTTTTAAATAAAAACTTTGCTTTAGGCAATACCGCCATATCAAACAAAGCATATATCGCATTGGCGTAGTTGTTCATTGTCATAGTCGATGTGGTTATTAAAGGTAAAGGTATCCTAAAAGTGTTGTACACATCCATATCGGCCTGATTAATTAGTTTTTCAAAATCCATATCGCGGTTAGTAAGAAGTAAGTTTACATAGTCAACAGGGAAAGATGAAATGATATTCTTGCCTGCTTTGTCAGGACCTGTGAAACCCGATTTGACACTATCCCTGAATGCTGTATAACCATCGTCTGACAACGGAACTTTAGGGCTCCATATTCCAGAAGGTCTTGAACCATTCTTGACTATTCCTGAATTGTGCATCTGAGTATAAAATTTCATTGTCGCTTGATAATAAATGCTTTCAAGATCGGACTGCGCTCTTAAATAGTTCCTTCTGCGATTTGATAAGATATGCATCATCTGGCCTAGCTTCGGCTGGTCCTCAAAAACATAGGTGTGTAGGTTTTTATAAATCGGGCTTGTTTGTGCTCGCGTGAAATTGGTTATGACATTCTGATAGCTAGCTAAGATATTAGCTATGTATCCATCCCCTGCCTGAACTACCGAAACATTGCAAGCGGGATAATGAAATAAAGAAACCGGTTCATAATTAACATTTCCGCCGATTACCGGGAAACATTCACCCGATGCCATATAAGAAACCATTAACTCTTTTTTTACCTGAGTTTCATTGAATCTCATATCATTAGATTCCAGCAATTCAAGAGCTGGGTGATCTGTGATATACTCTTCTGTTTTTTTGTCTTGTAATACCGGCCTTATTTGGCTGAACTCATCGGATACTATCGTAACCGCCGTATGAACGCTATCGCAGACCGCAAATAAATAATAAGCAATCACAGCGTTAAGAAATGCCCCGAGTTCGCCCTGGACACCAGCGCCAAATACTGAGTCCATTGATACGTTATCATAGTAAGTTTTTGTTTCTAAAGATTCGATTTGTTTTGATTCTATCGGATGGGGTAAATATGCGTTTTGCTCTCTCATTTACTATCCTTTTGGAGTCACTATCACATTAGGCTCTGATGTTTCTATGATCCTGATGCAATTTGTTTTGTCGCGTTTGATATAGTTGATTACCGCCGTGTTTGCATTGTCAGTGCTGACATATAAGATATCATCGAGTTTAAACCAAAATAAAAACACTTTCTTTTGAATGATGTATCTTACACCTTCTTTTCGTGTGGTGTCCTCAAGGATTCTGAATTTCATCTTTCTTCTCTCCGTATTTTTCTTTCATCCAGGCAGTCGCCATTTTATCAGCAAGGCAGTCAATAGCCTGTTCTATATACGTAGGGTCTTTTATACATTCTTTCAGCTCTTCTATTTCTACTTTTCGATGTTCTTTACAGTTTTTTTTATTTTGACGTAATTCAATGAGATAACCCCGATTGACTTTAGTCGGGCCTCTCTCTCCTCGTTTACGCTTTTTATTATCGGCGATGTTATAGTTTTTCATAACCCCTCAGATTTTAAGCTAAAAGAACTTATTGATTATTGCGTTTTTCAATTTCCTTTATGTCCTCATTATCATATATGCTTAGGGTCTATTAAAATATTAAATTTATATTTCATATTTACTCCTCAATAATAACTTTAGTCTTTATGCTTAATTTTTTGCCTTTTATTATACAAAAGTCTTTCTTCAAGTCACCTTTATAATTTTTAATAATATCTTCAACAACTTCTATTGCGTCCTCTGAAGAGTTGCATTCTTTCATATCGATTACATCGGCTGATTTATTATGATAATAAATTACAACAAAATACAATAAGTTTTCATCTGACACCGAGGGTTTTGACATTATATTTTTAATTCCATTATCTACTTTTAATTTGTATTTATCATTTAATTCTTGATGAAATTTAATTTGTTCGAGGCTTTTTGGACTTACATTTCCCTCTTCATCACATTTAACATAACGATTTAATGATTTTTTAATTTTTAATTCCTTGTTTAATTCTCCCATTTCATATTCGGTAGACTCTTCAGGGTCTGATAATATCTCGTTTGTTTCGGAATTTATCATTATAATAAATGTCTGCATTTTATCCTCAAAAGAACTCTAGCTTAGAACTCATTGTTTCAATCTTTGCACGTGCTATGACAAAGCATTCCATTAAGTTGGGCGACTTTGTACCCTTTGGCTTTTTATTTATCACAATTTTGCCAGATGCTGAAGTATCTTTTTGAGGCTGACTTATTTCATTTAAAAATTTGTTCATATTCATTTGTTTTGCTAACTTTGAAAAAGATATTATTTTTGAATGGTCGTGTTCTTTATCATTCATAAATCGGTAGGTATGATATAATTGATCTCTTACACGCCAGTACGCTTGAGATTTAGCGTTTTCAAATAACTGTTCGTTTGACTTGTCCCCAGTATCACAATTTAATGGGTCAACAACTTTACCAGATGCGGACCAGCCTATTATTTTCATTCTCAATGCGATTAAATCCCTATCAGGAATATGAAATGTTTTTTCGTTTTCTTCGGCGGTCAATGTCTTCAGCTTGCCTTCTGTTATATTATATTTTGCATATAATCCTTCTTTAATTTTACGAATAGCACCCCGAACATCTGCACCGACTCCAATATTATCATAACGAAACTCATCACAATCATTATCAACCGCATTCCAGAAAGCTTTCTCTGCTGTTTCAGTTACATCTTTAGTATCTCCCCACTCTTTCAAAAATACAAGAACGTTTCCGTCCATTACGCATTGAGCGTTTGTATCTACCCCGCCATCTGCGACATCAAGACCAGAAACTTTTAATCCTGTTATCAACACCTTGTCCTGCATAGCCGCTCTTGCAAACTCTGGAGGAATAACAACGTTTTCAACAGAAGCACCCGGATTTCTTTCTATTTCTCTTTGGAATACGTGCAATAATCCCTGAGCTTCTTTCTCTGTCCTTTTGTCATCATACCATTTTTGAGTGTGAGCTGGATTATCCCACCAGTCAAAAGTAAATACTGGAATACTGCCTGATGAAACCTTTTGATAAAATAAAGTGTTGGTTCCCTGGTGTGTCGATACATCGATAATGCAGTTTGAGTTTTCAGAAAAGGCAGCTTCAATCATTTCCGGATGTTCGTAAAATGCAGATTCATCTTTGAATACTATTGAACGTCGCCCGCCGCGCCCTGGATTCTCTCCGGATGCTCCCGCTATATCAGAACCATTTTGATTTTTTAGATACATATACTTAGTTTCAATTCCTTCGGTAAACTGTCGCGGAAGATGATCTATAATAAAACGGACTTTTCCGAATAACGTCGATATATCGCCATACTTATCACATTCATCTGTCTTGTAGGTGTAAATACAAGCACTTTCGTTTTCGTGAAATAGCACAAGCCAGACAATAAAAACCAGCGTTAACCAGGTGGCTCCAATGTCCCTACATTTGTCAACTGCCCCATTTGAACGGTTAATATATCGCTCGTATAGCCACTCAATATATAGTTTTTGTTTTGGAAATAAAATAAATGGAATTACTTTATCGACAATTCGAGGATCATAGGTAAAGCAATATCGATTAATAAAGTCAACGCAGGATTCAGCGCACATTATTGTATAGAGAGATTTGTAGGCTTCTATTTTATCTTTGGTAATGGAATCAAGTCTGTCGTCAATTGTCATTGTTTACCCGATATTTGATTTGACTTCTCTAAATACAGTTTTTTCTTTTCTTCTTCGGACATTCCAGTTGTGTCTATCTTTTCAATATCTTTATCAAATTGATGTAAATTAACCGTTTCAGGAACCCGTCCTAACAATCTATCCAAAACGACATTTAATTGCCCTTTTTTCATTGCCATTATAAGCGTATAATCAAGCAGTGTACATTCTGGATGTGTTATCCATTTTGCAGCTTCCTGCACAGTCATTCTGACTACTCTTTCAAAGGTTTCTATTATTTCGCCGGTTGCATATTTCCGTAATGCCATCATTTCCTTTGACATTGTGGGTCTACCGTTACGATTTATATCTTGCGGTCTATCTTTGAATGTTGTTTTAGGCATAAAATGCTTGTTATCCCCTTGTTTTTACTTGGCTATATAATTCTATAAATTTATAATAACTCAACATTTTTTCATTACCATCAATACCAAGTTTTTGCATAAATTCATAATCAATACTTGGCATATAATTTTCCATTGCGTATCAACCATACCGCTTGACGACTAATCCCGTATCTCTTCGCAAGACCGGAAAAATTGTATATATTTCCGGGTTCTGCGAGCATTTCTTTAAGCTCTTTTATTTGGATTTCAGTCAGTTTTTTTGATCTTTGCAAACCACGCGACATTTTTCACCCCTTTAAATTATTTTGTTCAACTTTTAGCCCCATTGGTCAGCCATAGCATTTGCTATACCGGGGAAAGTCCTTGAGCGTAATATCGCCCTTTCCTTTGGTGGTAATCTGCTAGCCTCATAATACCATTTAGCGTCTTTTTTAACTTTTCCATTTTCTTGCATGCGCTCTACAAATTCACCTTTATCTACATAAGTTTTTTTATAAAATAAATCATCTTCTTTCGAGTGCACCAATCTAGGCAAATTTTTTAACCATAATAATGTTGGTTTTGAAAAACTATCACCAAAATAATAAGGGTTTATCATTTGAGTTGGTTTAATGACTTTCGTGATAAATCCTCTTGGATTTTCTAAACATATTTTATTAATTGGCGCATTCCATAATTTTAAAAAAAACTCGATAGCTTCATTTTTTAATTTTAGCCTTTCCAAGGCCTTGTCCCCATATCGTGCAACATTAAACCATCTTATGCCTGCATAACTCATATATGTACACGGTGGATGTCCTACCATCAAATCCCATCCATCATTAATAATGTCCATCACATTCCCTTGATAATGTGGTCCGGGACGCTCTGAGGGTAGTATATCGCAAGATATAGCATCATGTCCTTTGGCTATAAATGCATCTCGTACACGTCCTGACATCTCACAAGCAACTAATATTTTCATAATCACATTATACAACAAAGTTTACCTTTTGTCAAGCATTATTTTTATTTGTATACAGTATAATAAATTATATACATAAAATATATTTTTAAAAACACTTGACAAGGTGTAAATAGTATGATATAATATATGTAGATCAAAAGAGAGAAAATCCCGGAAAAAGAGAAAACCGGGTTGACGGGATTAATTACCCCGATCATAACACCCCGGGAAACCGGAAGAGGATTATATGACAATCAAAGAAATGAAACAGCAGATCAAAGACAAATATGCGGCAATTCCTGAAAGACAAATTTCGGCTGGTAACTATTTATTAAAAATTGGTACTAAATATGTTACCATACTCAATACCTGGAATGGTACACACTTAATTAAACAATCGATTTCAGAATTTTACGCAGAACATTTTTAACCCTCTGATGAGTCCAGAAGGACGAAACCGGGAGAAATCCCGGTCAGGGTTTGAAAGAAACAAATGGAGGAAACTTATGAGTATCTACAAACAAGCATTAAAAGGATTAAAAAAGGCTTGGCAAAAAAATTCTTTGCGCTCATTAAATTATCGCAAAAATCAAAATTTATCAATGTCAGATTACGAAAAAAAAGAATATGAAAAACTTATAAATTTAGGTTTGTCTAAAGAGTGTAAATAGTATGGTATAATAGTATAGATCAAAAGTACGAAACAGGAATAAAGACTGGCTCCTTACCGTACGACCAGTAACGAATTATACGGAATTCCTGTTAGTACTTATAAAGGGACGGTGTAATAACCGTCCTTTTTTATTTACTTCATAACATTTACAGCAGAATTTTTTCCTTGTCTTACCAGAATTGGTTTTGGGGAACTTTTGGGGTCAATAACTGTTTTATCCTCCAAACAAAGATCGTAAATCTTACCCAGGATATTGTCATTCCGCGTGTTAATGTAAGCGGATATTAGGGATTTCATTTTCTCTTTGATTACTTCGTTCATATTTTACTCCTGTTGTTTATTTTGCATCTCATCATATATTTTTCTTTCTGCCGGAGTTAAAAAGGTTTTAAGATCATTCAATTTATCCTCGGTTTTTGTAGACAAATCAGCTATATTTTGGAGATCATT
>Ga0335069_10016853_pt1 | contig 10188 bp, 4 predicted proteins | sample Lox_Sample_11_FD_206714 | JGI IMG/M metagenome (GOLD analysis project Ga0335069, IMG submission 206714) | Soil microbial communities from Loxahatchee National Wildlife Refuge, Florida, United States - Lox_Sample_1.1 | ecosystem: Environmental > Terrestrial > Soil > Wetlands | place: USA: Florida...
CGCTGATCGGTCTGTTCGTCGGCGCGTTCGTCGGACACATGCTGTGGCGCGATTGGGGCGCGGCACTCGGCGGCGTCGCGGGATTCGTCATCGGCGCGAAGCTCAGCGCGCTGCGCAGATCGGCCGGGGCGACTCCCGCCGTTCCCGCGTCCGGTCCTCCGTCCCAGCGCGATGTCTTCGCAGCCTCGACCGAACGCGAGCGCGCGCTCGTAGCTCGAATCGTCGAGCTCGAGCGGCGCGTCGCGCAGCTCGAGCAGGGGCGTGCGGTTGCGCCAACGTCCGCCGCATCGCAGCCCGTTCCGGCGGGAGACGCGCCATCGTCGGCACTGCCGGTGTCCGCCGCCGCGATCGACACGCCGTGGCCGTCGACGGGCGAGGCAGGCGCTGCGGCAGCCGCCGTCGTTGCGCGGGACGCCCAGCCTGCCGGAACACTTGCCGCCCGACGCGCCGCAGCGCTCGCCACGCCTGCTCCCGGCGAGCCGACCTCGGGTCAAGCCCCTTCCGCTGCGGCCGTTGTTCGGCCGTCGAACCCGGTGTGGGCGTGGTTCACCGGCGGCAACGCGCTGACGCGGATCGGCGTCGTCGTTCTCTTTTTCGGCGTCGCTTTCCTGCTTCGCTATTTCGCCGAGATGTTCGGATTCCCGATCGAGCTGCGGCTCGCCGCGGTCGCTGTAGGCGGTATCGCGCTGATCGCGCTCGGCGCTTGGCTTGCGCGCTCGCGCCCCGGCTACGGCTTGTCGCTCGAAGGCGCCGGCGCAGGCGTCCTCTATCTGACGGCGTTCGCGGCGTTCCGCCTCTATGGCGTGCTGGCCGAAACGCCGGCGCTCGCTCTGCTCGTCCTCGTCTCGGCCGGGAGTGTGTGGCTCGCGGTGCGCAACGACTCGCAGCCCTTCGCGGCTCTCGCGATCGCCGGCGGCTTCCTCGCGCCCGTGCTGGTCGCCGAAGGCGGCGAGCCGCTGCAGCTCTTCGGCTACTTCACGGTGTTGAACGGTGCGATCTTCGCGCTCGCCTGGAAGAAAGCGTGGCGCGGCCCGAACGCGGTGGGCTTCGTGTTCACCTTCGTCCTCGCCGCCTACTGGGGGCACGGTTTCTACCGACCCGAGCACTACGCAGTCGTCCAGCCGTTTCTCGCCCTGTTCGTCGCCTTCTACGTGACGATCGCGATTCTCTATGCGCGACGCGGGCCTCTCGCGGCGAAGGATCCGGTCGATGCGCTGCTCGTGTTCGGCGTGCCCATCGTGGGCTTCGCGCTGCAGGCGGCGATCGTCCGCGACATGCGCTACGGCGCCGCGTGGAGCGCCGCGGCGATGGCTGCGCTCTACATCGTGCTGTTCGCGCTCACTCGCCGGCGCAGCGAGCCGGGGTTTGCGCTGCTGTCCCGCGCCTTCCTCGCGCTCGCCGTCATCTTCGCGACGATCGCCGCTCCGTTCGCGTTCGACCGTCGCGCGACCGCGGCACTGTGGGCGGTCGAGGCGGCAGGCGTCTACTGGACCGGGGTTCGCCAGCGAGCGCAGCTCGTTCGCGCGTTCGCGCTGCTGATCGAAATCGGCGCCGGGATCGCATTCGCGGCGTCCGGCATCGCGAGCGGCAGCGATGCGCTCTTCGCCAACGCGTTCTTCGCGGGCGCGATCCTGATCGGAGTTTCGGCGCTCGCGTCGGCGCGCTTCGCCGACGGTGCCGGCGAGCGGATACCCTCCGGCGAACGGGTCATCGTCCATTTCGTCTTCGCCTGGGGCGTGATCTGGTGGCTCGCCGCCGGAAGCCTCGATCTCGGCCGGCTGCTCGCGCGCTCTGCCGCGCCGCACGCCGTTCTCGCGTGGGTGACGGGCTCCCTTGCCGCAGCGCTCGTTCTTGCACGGCTTCTCGCGTGGCCGCGTCTTCGCTCCGCGGGCGTCGCTCTGCTGCCCGCGATGGCGCTCGTCGCGCTCGCTGATTTCGATCGTGCGCGGACCACGCTTACGATGTACGGCTGGCTGATGTGGCCATGCGCCTGGTGCGTGCACTGGCTCGTCCTGCGCTTCGCCGAAGCCCCGGCTTCCGGTGCCGCGGCCGATGCCGCGGAGTCGGATCGCGGGCGCCTCCTGCGCACTGCACACGCAGCTTCGGCGGTGATGCTGACCGCGCAGATTGCATGGGAGGCGAGCGAATGGACGGCGCGAGCGACCGACGCGCACACGGCATGGACCGCCTGTGCCGCCGCGTTGCCTGCGATCGCGTTCCTGTTGCTCGTCGTCCGCTTCGCCGCGAGTCCGCGTTGGCCCGCGGAGCCCTATCGCGATGCCTACGCGATCGGAGCGGGTGGCCCGATCGCAGGTCTGCTCGCCGTCTGGTTCTTCGTCGTCAACGCGGTCTCGCCGGGCGACCCGTCCCCGCTGCCCTACGTCCCCGTCGCGAATCCGCTAGACGCCACGCTGGCGCTCGCGCTCGCCGCGCTCGTCCCGTGGGCGAGGCGCTTCGCCGGAATCCCCGAGCGCGCGCTCTATCGCTGGATCGGCGCCGGCGCGTTCGTCGCGCTGAACGGCGTCGTCGTCCGCGCCGCGCACCATTGGGGCGATGTTCCGTGGCGGCTGTCATCGCTGCTCGCCTCGAAGCCGCTGCAGGCTGCGCTGACGCTCACGTGGACGGTAAGCGCGCTCGCATCGATGTACACCGCCACGAAGCGCAGGCTTCGGTCGCTGTGGATGCTCGGCGCGGCTCTGCTCGCGGCCGTCGTCGTCAAGCTGTTCGCCGTCGATCTCGCGGCGCTTTCCGGGCTGCCGCGCGTCGTCGCGTTCCTCGGCGTGGGCGTGCTGCTCCTCGTCATCGGATTCCTGTCGCCGCTTCCCCCGGCTGCGTCCGAAGGCGGCGGACCTGACGGCGTTCCGCCGCGCGCCTAGAGCGCATCGCGCGCGCACTCGCGAACGGTTTCGCTCGCGTTCGAGGCAGGGGCAGGCCGCGCGAGTCGGCGTGCTACACTCGATTCGCCTTCCGCCGCTCCCAAACCTGATCCCCGCATGTCCGGCAACACGCTCGGCACGCTTTACTGCGTAACATCGTTCGGGGAGTCGCACGGGCCGGCGATGGGCTGCGTCGTCGACGGCTGTCCGCCCGGCCTCGCGCTGGATGCCGCCGACATTCAGCGCGACCTCGATCGGCGCAAGCCGGGTACCTCGCGTCACGTGACGCAACGCCGCGAGAGCGACGCCGTCGAGATCCTTTCGGGCGTGTTCGAGGGCAGGACGACGGGAACTCCGATCGCGCTGCTGATCCGCAACGAGGACGCGCGAAGCAAGGACTACGCGGCGATCGCGGAAACGTTCCGCCCTGGGCATGCGGATTACGCCTATTGGCAGAAGTACGGAATTCGCGACTACCGCGGCGGAGGACGAGCCTCGGCGCGCGAGACCGTCGTGCGCGTGGCGGCGGGTGCGATCGCGCGCAAGTGGCTGGCGGAGCGCCATGGCGTGTCGATTCGCGGGCACCTCGTTCAGCTCGGCCCCAAGCCCATCCCGTTCGAGGGCTGGTCACACGTCGACGCGAATCCCTTCTTCGTCGCGAACGGGTCGATCGTCCCGGAGCTCGAAGCGTTCATGGACGCATTGCGCAAATCCGGCGATTCGTGCGGCGCGAAGATCGCCGTCGTCGCGAGCGGCGTGCCGGTCGGCTGGGGCGAGCCGGTCTACGGCCGGCTCGACGCCGACCTCGCGCAGGCGATGATGGGGATCAACGCGGTGAAGGGTGTCGAGATCGGCGCGGGTTTCGCGGCCGTTGCGCAGACGGGCAGCGAGCACTCCGACGAAATGACGCCGGAAGGCTTTCTCTCGAACAATGCCGGCGGAATTCTCGGTGGAATCTCGACCGGCCAGGACATCGTGGTGACGATCGCGGTCAAGCCGACGTCGTCGATCCGGCTCGACCGGCGCTCGATCGACAAGGCAGGGCACGCGGTCATCGTCAACACGCACGGTCGCCACGATCCGTGTGTGGGCGTGCGCGCGACGCCGATCGCCGAAGCGATGCTTGCGATCGTGCTGATGGATCATGCGCTGCGCCATCGCGCGCAAAACGCCGACGTCGTGACGGCGACTCCGAAGATTGCCGCGCAGGCGGGCGCGAAATCGCCGCAACGCCCCGGGCTGGCGGCGCCGGTCGACGACCCCGATCCCGACGAGGCCTGACAGCGGGCCGACGCTACTTTTCGCGCCGGGTGATTGTCGCCTCCGCGCTGCCGCGCGCCAATGCCAAAGTGACCGTGTCGCCGGGCGCGAGTCGCGCCGCGTCGTCGATGATCGCGCCGTCCCGCGCGGTGACGATCGCGTAGCCGCGCGCGAGCACGCCGCGCGGGTTGAGGTGGGCGAGGTTCTGCTCGAGCGCTGCAAGCCGCGCGCGCAAGCGCTCGATTATCGCGGCTTCGGCGCGGCGAAGGCTCGCGCCGAAAGTGGCGACGCGGTCTCTCTGTGGCAGCGGCAGGCGGACGAGCCACAGCACGCGCGCGCGTGCGGCGTCGATACGCCGCTTCGTCGCACCGGCCTCGCTCCGCCAGGCACGGGCAAGGCGTGCAGCGAGGTTCGCGGTGTCGCGGCGCTGCTGTGCGAGGCGCGCTGCCGGATGTAGGAGCCGGCGGGCAAGGTTGTCGGTGCGCTGAATGCGCGTCTCGAACGCACGCGTTGCCGCGCGGCGGAAGCGGATCGCGAGCGCGACGAGCCCCGCGGAGACCGCGCGGCCGTCGGGCGCCACCAGCGCGGCTGCGCCCGTCGGCGTGGGCGCACGGGCGTCGGCAACGAAGTCGCAGATCGTGAAATCCGTCTCGTGGCCGACGCCGGTGACGATCGGGATCGCGGACTCGAATACCGCGCGCGCGACGATTTCCTCGTTGAACGCCCACAGGTCCTCGATCGAACCTCCGCCGCGGGCGACGATCAGGACGTCGGCAACGGCGTGAGCGTTCGCGGCCTCGATCCCGGCGGCGATTTCGACGGCCGCGCCGGTGCCTTGGACGGTGGCCGGATACAGGATTACTGCGAGCCCCGGCCAACGGCGAGCGAGAGTCGTCACGATGTCGCGTAGCGCCGCGGCTCGTGGCGAGGTGACCACGCCGACGGTGCGCGGGAACTGCGGCAGCGGTCGCTTGCGCTCGTCGGTGAACCATCCTGCTGCGCCAAGACGCGCCTTGAGGCGCTCGAACCTTTCGTAGAGCGCGCCGACGCCGGCAAGGCGCAGCGTTTCGACGTTGAGTTGAAACTCGCCGCGCGGCTCGAACATCGACGGCGTCGCCCGAACCTCCACGGACAAGCCGTCCTTCAGCGTGAATCCGGCGAACTGGGCCTTCGAGCGGAAGAACACGCAGCGCACCTGGGCGCTCGCATCCTTGAGGTTGAAGTAGCAATGGCCGGACGCCGCGCGGGTGAAGCCGGAGATCTCGCCCGCCACCCACATGAGGCCAAGATGCCGCTCCAGGAGAAGCCGCGCCGAGCTGACCAGCAGCGAAACAGGCACGACCGCGCCCGCGCGTGGCGTCGCCGGGCTGGCGCTCGCATCGGGCTCCGGGAACATTGGGCGCTGCGGAAAAGTCACAGGCGTCTCCGAGCGATCTTGCTTTGACAATACGCGTGCCAGCCAGGATTTGTCCTGGTCAAAAGTTTTTCGACCTAAGACGAAAGACCATCACGAAAATGTAAGATTCACGGCGGCAAGCGAATTTTCGGCCAGTCGGGTAGCGTGCGCAACTGACTGATATCACGACTAGAATTCGCGGCAAGAAAACGGGCATGACAACGAATTTCCCTGCGTGGGCGTTACTTAGCAATCGAATTTACAAGATACGCACACTTTTATCCACAGGATTTGTGGACAACGCGCTGCGCGGCGATAAGACGACTCCTCGCGGAGCCTTATCTGGCGCGGGTTTCTGGCAATCGACCCTGCGCCAGGGGCGAGGCGGACGCTCATGGGGACGATCGTGCCGGTTAGAATGCCGAATGGGTGTAAATTGTTCATGAACAAAACGCAATGAGTGCTGCATCGCGCAAAGAAGGAGTCGTTACCGCAGAAGCCGACAGGGCGCCGCCGCGTGGTGTCCGATCGCAGCCGACGTCGAGCTCGCAGGCACCGGCATCGAATTTCCTGCGTGCCATCATCGCCGAGGACAATCGGACGGGCAAATACGGCGGACGCGTCGTAACGCGCTTCCCACCCGAGCCGAACGGCTACCTGCACTACGGCCATGCCAAATCGATCATCCTGAACTTCGGGCTCGCGGCCGAGAATCACGGGCAGTGTCATCTGCGCTACGACGACACCAATCCGGTCAAGGAAGACGTCGAGTTCGAGGACGCGATCGCCGAATCGGTGCGCTGGCTCGGATACGACTGGGGTGCACTCCGCTACCACGCGTCCGACTACTACGACCGCCTCTACGAGTTCGCCGAGTGGTTCATCGGCCAGGGTCTCGCCTACGTCGATAGCTCGACGCCGGAAGAGATGCGGGCGCTCCGCGGCACATTGACCGAAGCCGGGCAGCCGAGCGTCTACCGCAACCGCGGCGTCGCCGAGAACCTCGATCTCTTCCGGCGGATGAAGGCCGGCGAATTTCCCGACGGCGCTCACGTGCTGCGGCTCAAGATCGACCTGGCGAGCCCGAACATCAACATGCGCGATCCGACGATCTACCGGATCCGGCACGCGTCGCACCATCGCACGGGCGACAAGTGGTGCATCTATCCGCTCTACGACTACACGCATTGCATCTCGGATGCCCTCGAGCGGATCACGCACTCGATCTGCACTCTCGAGTTCCAGGATCATCGCCCGCTCTACGACTGGGTGCTCGCCCGACTTGCCCAGGGCGCGCAGCTCGAGCGACCGCTGCCGCAGCAATACGAGTTCGCGCGCCTCAATCTGACGTACGTGATGCTGTCGAAGCGCAAGCTGATCGCGCTCGTCGAGGAGGGACACGTCGACGGCTGGGACGACCCCCGGATGCCGACACTCGTCGGAGCGCGGCGCCGCGGGTTCACGCCGGAAGGCTTCCGGATCTTCGCCGAACGGATCGGAGTGTCGAAGGCCGATTCGTGGATCGACATGAGCGTACTCGAAGACTGCATGCGCGACGACCTCAACGCGCGAGCGCCCCGCAGGATCGCCGTGCTCGACCCGATCCGGCTGGTGATCGACAACTATCCCGAGGGACAGAGCGAGCTCTGCTTCGCGCCGAACCATCCGCAGCGCCCCGACTGGGACAAGCGCGCGCTGCCGTTCACGCGCGAGCTTTGGATCGAGCGCGACGACTATCAGGAGAATCCCCCGAAGGGCTACTTCCGCCTCGCGCCGGGAGCCGAGGTCCGCCTGCGCTACGCCTACATCGTCAAGTGCGTCGGCGCCGAAACGGACGCCGTCGGAAACGTGACGACGGTCCATTGCACGTACGATCCGGCCACGCGCAGCGGAACCGCCGGCGCCGATGCGCGCAAGGTGAAAGGCAACATTCACTGGCTCTCCGCGGCGCATGCGATGCGCGCCGAAGTGCGCCTCTACGATCGGCTGTTCGCGGTTCCGTTTCCGGGGTCTCGCAATCCGACCGGCGCGCGCATCGAAAGCTCCGGCACGGAGGCCGCGGGTCTGCGCGCGACGGTCGTCGCCGGCGACGACGAGGACAGCGACAACGACGTCGAACATGCCGAGCGCGACTGGCGCAACGACCTCAATCCCGAGTCGAAGCGGACCCTCACCGCGTATGTCGAAGCCGCGCTTACCAAGGTGGCGCCGGAGGTCTCGGTCCAGTTCGAGCGGCATGGCTACTTCGTCTCGGACTTGAAGGGCCACGCTCCGGGCAACCCGGTGTTCAACCGCACGGTGACGCTCAAGGACTCCTGGGCTCAACGCTAGGCGGGCACATCGTTGCTCGGTCGCGCGGGCCACGGTTCCTCACGCCGCCTCTGGAAAATCTCCCGATCGACCCCACGTTTGACGTTGGCGCGCTAAAATCGCGTCCGCCGCCACGCCTTCGGAGGCCTGCGCATGAAACGCATCGTTCTCTTTCTCGCGACCAATCTCGCTGTCGTTCTCGTCCTGTCGGTCGTGCTCAAGGTGCTCGGGCTCGACCGGGCGGTCGCGCAGTCCGGAGTCGCATACGGTCAGCTCCTCGCGTTCTCGTTCGTCGTCGGGTTCACCGGCGCGATCATCTCGCTGCTGATGTCGAAGCCGATGGCCAAGTGGTCGACCGGCGCGCACGTCATCGAGACCCCGCAGAGCGAGTCCGAAGCCTGGCTCGTGGAAACCGTGCGCAAGCTCGCGACCAAGGCCGGCCTCGGGATGCCCGAGGTCGCGATCTACGAAGGCGAGCCCAACGCGTTCGCGACCGGCGCGTTCAGGAATTCCGCGCTCGTGGCCGTATCGACCGGATTGCTCCAATCGATGAACAAGGAGGAAGTGGAAGCAGTGCTCGGCCACGAGGTCGCACACGTGGCGAACGGGGACATGGTGACGCTCACGCTGATCCAGGGGGTCGTCAACACGTTCGTCGTCTTCTTCGCCCGCATCATCGGCAGCATCGTCGACAGGACGGTGTTTCGCACCGAGCGCGGCCAGGGGCCCGGCTACTTCATCACCGTCATCGTCGCGCAGATCGTGCTTGGCATTCTGGCGTCGATGATCGTCGCGTACTTCTCGCGCCGGCGCGAGTTCCGCGCCGACGCCGGTTCGGCACAGTACCTGGGCTCGCCTACGCCGATGGTCAACGCGCTGCGCCGGCTCGGTGGCCTCGCGCCCGGCGAGCTTCCGCAATCGATGAGCGGTTTCGGCATCACCGACAAGGCCGGCGTGATGGCGCTCTTCTCGACGCACCCGCCGATCGAAGCGCGGATCGCGGCGCTCGCGAACCGGAAGTAGGGGGCCGACGCCCGTTCGCGCGTCACGTCGACGCGGACGCGCTCTAGCGTCGGTTCGTGCGAAGCAGCAGGTGTTCGCCGTAGGTTCCGATCACCTCGAGACGCGCACGGTCGCCCGGGGGCATGCTGGCGAATTCCCGCTCGCGAATCGCGAAGAGATCGTTCGGGGCCTGGTCGAGACGCGCATGAAAGGCCGGCCAATCGAGCACCTTCAATGAGCGGCCCTGGGTGTAGAACTGCGCGGAATCCGGGCGCTCGAGGAAATAGACGAGACGCGAGTCCACCGCGGGTCGCAGCGTCACGTACGCGGTGACGAGCGCCTTCTGCGAGCGCTCCGCCTCGAGACGCGCGTGCAGCGGCACGACCCCGATCGCGAATACGATCGGAAGGAGGGCGCCTGCCGCGACGGTTCGAGTCACCTCCGGGCGAATCGCCGTTGGCTCGGGCGGGCGGGCGTCGCCGCCGCAGTCGGGTCGCCATGATTCCCCGAGGAGCAGCACGAACGCCGGCAAGCCGGGCAGCACGTAGGTGATCAGGATGTTGCCGGCGGGCGTGAAGAAGGCCATCGGCGCCAGCGTCCACAACGCCATGTAGACACGCCATGGATCGGCGGCGAAGCGACGCCATCCGCTTCGCGCCTGCGCGGAACGCGCGAGATGGCCAAGAGCGACGACCGACCACGGAAGCGCGGCGACAAGCCAGAGCGGCCAAATCGTGCCGCGCGGGTAGATGTGCGCGCGGCCGTAGCGATCGCCTGCCCACCCCGGTTCGACGAAGCGCTTCCAGTGCTCGCCCACGAGAAAGTATTCTAGGAAGCCGGGAGTGGCACGCTCCGCCGCCCAATACCACGCGCCGGCGATCGCGATCGAGGCGAGCGATCCGCTCAGCCACGGCAGCCGTCGCCAGGCGCGCGCGAGCGCCCGGGTCCAGAGCGCCCAGGCACCAACGGGCACGAGCACGAGCACGACTGCAATAGGTCCCTTCGCCAGCAGGCCGACAGCGAGCCCGGCGAAAAACGCGTAGCCCGCGACGCGCCGGCGCGCCTCCGGGCCTTCGACGGCGATCCAGAATCCGGCCATCGACAGCGTGGTGCCGAGCATCAGCGCCGAGTCGGTCATCACGGCCCCGGCCGCGACGAACGCCATCGCCGTAGAGGAGAAGAGCGCGAGCGTCCACAACGCCTGGTCGCGTCCGCCGCGCGAGTTGCCCAGCGCGTAGACGAGCGCGCCGCAGCCGCCGAGCATTGCGGCCGACGGGAGCCGCGCGGCAAACTCGTTCTCTCCGAACGCGGCCATCGACAGCGCGGCGAGCCACGTCGAGAGCG
>Ga0335069_10016855_pt1 | contig 10187 bp, 12 predicted proteins | sample Lox_Sample_11_FD_206714 | JGI IMG/M metagenome (GOLD analysis project Ga0335069, IMG submission 206714) | Soil microbial communities from Loxahatchee National Wildlife Refuge, Florida, United States - Lox_Sample_1.1 | ecosystem: Environmental > Terrestrial > Soil > Wetlands | place: USA...
ACCACCGGGATAACTCCCTCCGTGACGTCCACCACCTCCAGGAAATCCAAAGCCCTCACTCCGCGCCTCTTCACCCTTGAAGTAGATGGTGTAGACTGCCACATTCGCGCGATCTGCCGCATCCACAGCATCGTTCAGCGTGTCCTTGCTGCCGTGATCAACGCCGTCTGAGAAAACCACGAGCGCCTTCCGCCCGTCCTTCTGCTTCATCAACTCATCCGAAGCCAGAAAGATCGCATCATAAAGCTGCGTACCAATTCGCCCGTGCTGACGGTGGTCTCGGTCGTCTCCCGTGGTTTCCGGCCCGTTCGGGTCCTCCCTTTTCCGCGTCGAACCCATGTCTTCGAGTTCTCGATGCAACTTGTCTCGCGACGAGGTGAAGTCCTGCAGCAGTTCCACCTCTCGATCAAAGTGAATCAGAAACCCCTCATTCGTTGGTCCCGCTCCCGCTGATTTTCCGGCAGTACCAGCCCCGCTCTCCTTCGAATCGTCCGGAAGCATCACATCCACGAATCTACCCGCCGCCGCCCTCTCGCTCTCAAGGGCAGCCGAAACGCTTCTGCTTGTATCCACTAGCAGCCCGACCCGAAACGGCAGGTTCGACTCGCGCGTGAAGCTCTTGATGATCTGAGGCCTCCCGTCCTCGGTCAGCGAGAAGTCGCTCTTGGTCAGATCAGTGACCAGAGCACCATGCTTGTCGCGCACCGTCACCGGCAGCAGCACCTCGCGTGCCTGCACCTTCAGCGTCGCTATCGGCTTCTGCTCGGCGCTTTTGTCGTCGGCCGCTGCAACCTGCCGTGACGTCTGCTGGCCGAAGCCGGGCGGAAAGCACGCTAAGGGCACAAATGCCGCAAGGAAGGAAAACCTGCGAATTCGCATCTTCTGAGCCTGAATCATTTCTTTCTTCTTCTTAGACGCGTCTCACCCGATCTTGTTGACCCGCCACACCCCATGACGAGCCGATCCCATGCCTGCAGTTTAGCCCCTGACCTGGCGATTGAATACTGCGCGCAAGTGCTCGTCCCATCGCGAGAATCAGTTCTCGGGGATCGCATCGACGACCTCTTGCGCGATCAACCCTGGGCCGAACTTGCCTCCGGGATTATAACGGCGCGTTGAGATGTCACCGGAGCAGCTTTGAATTTCGACTTCAGTCGGAGAAAATGCACCTCGACCAGCCAGTAGCTCAGCACCGCGACCCCGGCAAACAGTGTAAGCATGCTCATGAAATAGATCAGATCAGCTAGAAACCTCGCATGAATCAGCTGCCGAAATCCGTAAAACCATTGCCCCGTGACGAGGAAGAAAAGATAGTGCCACACATACAGCCCGTAACTGTACCTGCCAAAGAAACGAAGGAAGCCGAGCGAACCGACCCGGTTCCACGCAGTGCCGGGAATCAGTGCCAAAGCTACCGTCGACGCAAACATGATCGCGATCGCCGAGAATTCACAATTCGTGGCAACAGACTCAGCCACTCCCATCGCGTCGGGGTTCACCGGACCCGAAACCCACAGGTTTCTGGTAATCGCCGCGGAGACGACAAATACTCCGAAGCTCACCAGAAAGATCCAATTGAGCCTGCCGCGTCGCAGCCACGTGTGGGGGTTGGGATCACGCACGACAAGGGCGATCAGCGACCCCAGCAAAAGACCATCCATCCGCATCGGCAGCTCCAGATACGAAACCCAGGGCGACCAGCCAAAATAGCTCGCGGCCAGGCGAAATACAAGAGCGGCCACGACGCCCACGACGCATACGCGAAGGATGGCCCGCCTTCCGGGAACAAAGAAAACCACAAAGGGCCAGATCGTGTAGAACTGCTCCTCCAGAGCAAGGCTCCAGAAGTGCTTACAGTCAAAGTAAGGAGGAAATGTAAGATCGTTCTCCGGAACCAGCGCAACGAGATTGGAGCCATAAAAGAAGAGCGGGAAATTGATCCAGCCCCGGAAGCCTCGAAGAAAATGCGTCCCGATGATCACGACTGCAACGGCCAGACAGTACACCGGAAACAGCCGCAGCGCTCGGCGCACATAGAACGACTTGAATCTGTTTGCACAATCCCGCGTATCCACCAGGACCCCGGTGATTAGAAACCCGGAAAGCACAAAGAAAAGATCTACCCCTATCCAGCCCAGTCTCGTCACGGCCGACAGAGCATCGGTCCGATCCGGCGGAACATAATGGCAGACAAACACCAGTAGAATCGCAATTCCGCGAAGCCCATCAAGGCTTTCGATACGGTCACTGGCGTTGATGGTCAATCGCGTCTCTCCGCTTCCTGCGGTGCCGATCATCCCGGGACGTCTCATCCTGAGTTTTCTTCCACAGCGCCTGCGACTGGAATTGATTGATCCTCATTCTAGCGGCTTGGATTCGATCAGAGATTGCCATCTCCGCAGCTTCAGCGGAAATCAGCCCTTAACACCCCGGGGCGACAGAGAACTGATGGGAACAAACGTCTCGTTGAACTTCGTATCTAGTGCCATTATGAACGTCTCTGGCTTCATCAAGCAGCACCCCGTGTTGACCTTCTACGCCTTGACCTTCGCGATCTCGTGGGGCGGCATCCAAGACGCTCTGGCTTTGATTCTGAACAAGCAAAAAAGCCCGCTGATTTAGCGGGCTTTAGCGTGTCTTGACTGGTAGCGCTACCGGGAATCGAACCCGGGTTTTAAGATTGAGAATCTCACGTCCTAACCCCTAGACGATAGCGCCACTCATTTGAAGGAAAAGCCCGCCATAGCGGGCTGTATTACTAATTTACCAAAAACTCTCGCTGGAGCCAAAACCGACCGTCTGGGCTCAGATCCCCAGCTTCCGCACTTCCTCGTTGTAATACTTCCGGTAGAGGATCTCCCATTCCTGCGAGCCTTCGAGGATGATCTTCCGCTGCGAGGCGATCTTCGCACGTGCCGCCGCATCGATCGCCGCTTCCTGCGTCAGTAGCGTCTCCAGGGCCTTGCGTGACTCTTGCCTGATCGTATTGCGATCCTCCATGAATCCCACTTCATCAATTTCGGCAAGCGTATCTGCCACGGTGTGGGCCAGCTTGTTCAACTTGTCCCGGCTGATCCTCATAGCACCGCCTTGTATTTCCGCGCCAACTCGGTCTTAACCTTCTTGAACATCTCCGCATATTGCGCGCCGCTCTTGCGCATCTCCTCCGAGTACGCGTCGAGAATCACCCGAACCTCCTCGTTGATGCGGTCCTCGAGCGAAAGCTCCTCGACCAAGCCATCCGCCACGCGCGATTCCGTCGCCTTCAAATCGCTGGTGGTGATCATCTTGACATCGATAAGGTGCTTTACCGTACGGCGGGCCAGATACCCAATGTATTCGCGAGAAAAGATCATGGACTAAATTATGAGGATAGCGCATCTACCCGGCGGGTGTACACTTACGCGCGTCGTCCCGGAGTCGCGTTAGCCCCTGTGCGGACAGCTCTTTGTATTGATGCAATCTTCCGCCAAACGCAGCCGTTCCACAGGCCGGCCTCCAACGAGGTGCTCCTCCACAATCACCGCGGCGTCTCCTTCCCCAACATTTCCGTACCACACTGCTTCCGGATAAACCACTACCGTCGGTCCGTGCTCGCACTGGTCCAGGCAGCCCGATTTGTTTATGCGCACCGTGGCGCCCAGCCCGGCAGCTTTGCACAGTTGCTGCAATTGCGCGTGCAATTTGCTGTTGCCGTCCGCAGTGCACGATGGACGTGGAGCGCCCACCGGACGCGTGTTATGACATACGAAAACATGGTGCTTGAACGAAGCCAATCAGATCTCCTCCTGTCTTTAAGATTACAGGCCCACAGTCGGCAATCTGTCCCGTCCCGGCTTTCCACATTTCCCAACACAGCGGACCGCCCCCATCTGCGAAAATACTTGCTTGACTATGAGCACGGATAACCTGCTTGCGCTGAAAGACGATATGGTGGCGTTCATTGAGGGCCACGGCCTCAGCCGTCTGCCTGGATACGTCACTGAGGACATTCCCTCTGTCGTCTGGGAAAGCAACGGCAATCCCGACGCCTGGAAGGACTTCGTGGAGATGGCCAAGCACGTCGGCGCTCCCTTCGTCACTTTCAGCGAGATGAAGCTCGAGCGTGAAGAGCTGGACACGCTCATCGAGCAAGCGGGTGAAATGAACTTCCCCGACGAAGAGGCAACCGAACTCGTCGAGGCGCAGTGGCTGCGCAAGTACGCCGGCATGGTCGGCTATATCCAGCTCGGATTCATCTATCAGGGCATCGTCTTCCTGCACGAAACCACCACCGAGTGGTACGAACGCTTCCAGTCCCTGCTTGAGGACATCGAGAGCTTCCACGATATTGTCATTGACGACCACAATCGCGAACACAACGAAGAGGACGAGTAATTCTTGTGGGCGCGGCTGAGGTTGGCCCCATTGAAACCCCCTGCGCTCCACGCCAGCGCTGGATCCTCGAGACTCCTCATCCGGACCAGGCTCGGGAACTGGCCCGGGCTGCCCGACTCCCTCTCGTACTTGGCGAATTGCTGATTGCTCGCGCAATCACTGAGCCCAGCCAGGCCTTCGCTTTTCTCAATCCCGACATCTCTCAGCTTCACGATCCTTTCCTCATGCTGGGAATGGAATCCGCCGTCCGGCGCATCGAGGCGGCCGTCGCAAATCGCGAGCCAATTCTGCTCTACGGCGATTACGACGTGGACGGCACAACCGCCGTCGTGCTTCTCAAAACTGCCATCGAAATCCTCGGCGGGATCGTCCGGTTTCATGTGCCGCATCGCCTGCGCGATGGCTATGGACTTCAGTCACACGTGCTCGAAGCCGCTTACGCTGAGGGAGTCCGCCTCGTCATTACCGTCGATACAGGAATGCGCGCCTTCGAGGAAGCCCGGACCGCACAACGCCTCGGGCTCGACCTCATCATCACAGACCATCACCTGCCCAAAGCCGCCGATTGCCCCGCATCCGCAGGTAGCGTTGCGAATGAAGCCGCTCCTGCCGCGCTTGCCATCCTCAATCCCAATCAGCATCGATGCCCCTACCCGGAGAAGTCGCTTTGCGGCGCGTCCATAGCCCTCAAGCTCGCGCAGGCCATCCTCGAGCGGCGCGACTGTGCCCGGACCCGCGAAAAGCTCCTCCCCAGCTTTCTCAAAATGGCCGCCATCGCGACAATAGCAGACGCTGTTCCCCTGCTCGGCGAGAATCGAGTCATCGCAGCTCTCGGCTTGCGCGAGTTGCGGCGCCCTGTCGGCGTCGGCCTCCGCGAGCTCTTCGCCACTGCTCAGATTGATCCATCCTCGCGGCCCATCTCTGGCTTCGACGTCGCCTTTCGCATCGCGCCCCGCATCAACGCCGCCGGACGTATGGACGTGGCTTCCGACATCGTTGAACTCTTCTGCACCAGGGAGCGTTCCCGCGCTCAGGAACTCGCCCTTAAGCTCGATCGCCTGAACCGCGAACGCCGCGACACAGAGACCTCCGCCCTTAAGGCAATTGAGTCTCAACTCGCTACAGATGCTCAACTCATCGCGTCGCGCCTGCTTGTGGTTGACGGCGATGGGTGGCATCGCGGAGTCATCGGCATCCTCGCATCCCGTGTCGTCGAGCGGACCGCGAAGCCTGCCATCGTCATCAGTGTTGAAGACGGTGTCGCACACGGCTCTGGCCGCTCCGTCGACGGCTTTCCTCTGCTTGCGGCCATCGAGACATGCGCCGATCTTTTCACCCGCTTCGGTGGACACGCCTTTGCCGTCGGATTCTCTCTGCCCGCGTCCGCCCTTCCTGAACTCAAGCGCCGACTCGCTCTCTGCGCCGAAGAGCGGCTCGCCGCGCGCGAACCGGAGCGTGTGCTTCGTATTCATGCCGAGCTCCCGCTTGACCAAATCACACCGGTTCTCGCCGGGTGGCTGCGCATGCTCGAACCTCTCGGACATGGCAATCCTGAGCCGATCTTTCTCGCGCGTCGCGCCCGGCTCCTTGCTCCGCCGCGCATCATGAAGAGTCGCCATCTCCGGCTCGAACTCAGACATGAGGAGGCCAGCGGCGCCAATTCCGCCGGCCACACAGCGGCTATGAGAGCCGTTGGCTGGGATTTGGCCGAAAGAGCGCTGTCTCTTGGGCTCTCTCAAGGATCGACCATCGATCTCGCCTACCGTATTCGTGAGAACCTCCACCCGGAATACGGAGGACTCGAAATCGAGATTGCCGGTATCGCACTCTCAAACCCTGAATAACAATGGCCCGCGGAATCCCGCGGGCCCTCGTTCGCCCAACCTCCCTGATCTAGCGGCCCTTCCCGTCTCCGTGCTCGTGATCGGGTTTGCTGTGCTGTTCATGGGGCGCCTGCTGGTGCGACTCATGCTGAGGGGCAGGATGTCCCTCCGCATGCGGTTGCTGATATTGCTGGTCCGGCCCAGAGTGCGCATCCATCTGGCGCTGGGCAGCCGGTTGGTGCTGGGGTGCCGACCCGGAATGCGCGTCGAACTGCGGGCGGGCGTCATGAATGTTCGGCCCCCCACCCCCTACGTGTTCATTGCGCGGCGGCGAAGGATGGTTGTCCTTTCCGCGGGTGTCATAGTTCGGCCTGCCATTGTCATGATCATGCCTGAAGTCTCCGCCCATCGGGCGATCTACTGCCAGGTTCTGCGGGCGCCCGCCATTGTTCTTCACATACGAACCATGATCCATCCGCGCGGCATCTGCATGCTGCTCCTGGAATCGCGTCGGAGCATCATGGCGCTCGTTCATCGCGAAACGCTCTTCAGGCCGCGGGTCGTGCCGGATGCCGCCCGGTCCACCGCTGTACGCTACGTGCCTGTCATTGATAATGGTGTTTCGTTCCACGATCGTTCTGTCGATATAGGTGTTGTGAATCACCGTCCGGTTCACATGCACAACTGCCGTGTTGTACACAAAGTCGTGGCCGTGCCACATCCCGCCGACAAATCCAACACCCATGTAGCCGAAACCGTAATTCACCCCGCCGTAGTATCCGACGTGCATTCCCCAGTAGCCGGGATGAAACACATAGAGCCCACCGGACCAGCCCCAATAAGGCGGCGTCCAGAGCGCGCCTTCATAGGGAGCAGGAACCCACGAGCCCGGAACCCAGTAGTAGCCCTCGGGTCCGTAGGCCCAATATCCTGGCGTCCAAATCCAGCCGGGCTGCGGGCAGGGAGGCTGCTCATACACCGGAAGCACCGGCGGAGCAAACCCGACGCTGATAAATACACCCGCAAACGAAGATGCGGGAACGAGCAGGAGCAGAAGCGCCAGCAAAGCCCATTTTGGAGCGCGAAGTAGTTGCATTGTTTAATCTCCTCTATTGCAGCCCGTACCTGGCCCACCGAAACGATCTGGGCGCCAAACCCGGTCCGGCCCTTCCTGCCTTGCCATCCGCCCTTACCAAGCGTCCGGCTGTTAGGTCAGGTTCCTCACCTACGAACACAGTATCGCCGTGGAAGTTGTCTTGTCCGAGATGACTTTAGTCCTAAAGCTATGCATAGGTAACGGAGGACGTTGCATTTAGCCTCATCCTCCGCTCGTCGACTTGCTGGCCTTCATTTGCTGGCTTGCTGAACCGCTGGTTAATACCGGTAGCTCAGCCCCGTGCCAAAGACCGCATTCGCCTTCAGATTCACAGGAACCAGCACATACGGCGGGTTCGGCACGCCGGTCGGAACGGCCGTCGTTCCAATCGTCCCGGCCACGCGTCCCATTCCGATATCGAACGCAAAATGCGGATTGTCCTTCTGTGTCACCCGCACCGCGTAATCAAGTGTGGTTGGTATATGAGCGACGCCCGGAGGAGGATACAGGACCTTGTTCAGGTTCACTATCTGCCTGGGTTGTTGCGTAAATCCCATCGCCGGCACGATCGCCGTATGGAATGGGCCCGGCAGCGGAATCCCCAGGCCGCCGAACAGCTGTCCGCTAAAACCGGTCGCCTGACCGCCAAGCCCATAAATCGACGCGTTGGTTTCCTTCCAGCCGAAATTCAGAAGAAACGGCACTGGCGGCTTCAGCCATGTTTTTGTTGCCGTGACGTAGATATCGCCGTTGGTGTAGTCCTTTGCCTTTCCGGTGAATGCCTGATCCAGCGCACCGCTTACAAATCGATCGTTCGTGCGCACCACAAATCCCACGCCCACACCCGGAACCCATGATCCAAACTGACCATCCCTCAATGCCACGACCTTGCCGTTGAAGATGTTCATGCCCGAATAGTCCCAGAGCTTGCTGAACGCGGGGTCATCTCCCTTCGCGTGGACGCTGCGCGTGTAGCCGAATTCGGCGCGGTTGGCGATTCCCTCTTCTATGCTGAACGTGTGTATCGCACCGATCACGGCGGTCGAATTCACAAAGTGATATCCCACGGCCGGATGCGAGAACTTCTTCCCCTCCGCGCTGTAGACCACATAGGCAGTCGGTGTGATGAACCCGCCGGTCTGTCCTTCCAGAGTCAGGTTCTGTGCATGCAGCCGGAACGAAGCAAAAAGGGCGATCGCAGCGCACACGGCCAGGAATGCGATTCTTGTTGAGAAAAACTTCACGAATTCAACTCCATCGGAGCGCAGTCAATTGCACCCCGCATTCTTCTTCCGAACTCCGGGAGCGGGTTCAACGAGCGAACCTGCCGCGTCCGATGGATCGTTTCGATGTCCGGGCTCCCCGGTGGCCGCTTTTCGCCGATGGGTGCCAACGAACTCCACGGCGCCGAGAAACAGCCGCCACGGGGGAAGGAAACCCACTCGAGCGCGCACGAAGCCCACCGATGGTCTCTCCGGATTCGATTGATAGTTACATGTTTCTAACACAACGGCGGGTCCATCGTCTCGCCAGAACCTCGGGTGGTAGACTCACCCCATGCCGCGCGGACTATTCATCACGCTTGAGGGCCTCGACGGATCGGGTAAGACCACGCAAATCAAGCGCTTGGCAACATGGATGCAGCGACGCCGCCTTGACCCGGTCGTGGCCCGCCAGCCCGGAGGAACGCCCACCGGCGACCGCATCCGTGCGCTCCTGCTCGACTCCGGATCGTCTCCCGTCGCCCCGATGACCGAGATGGCGCTCATGTTTGCCGACCGCGCGCAGGCCATCGCCGAAGTCATCGAACCGGCGCTTGCTGCCGGTAGAATCGTACTCTGCGATCGTTTCACGGATTCCACAGAGGCATACCAGGGCGGTGGGCGGCAACTGGGATCACAAAACGTACTCGATCTTCACCGTCTTGTCTGCGGCAATCTTCAGCCTGATCTGACCCTCCTTCTGCTGCCTTCACTCGACTCAAGCCTCGCCCGCGCACGCAATCGCAACGAACGCACAGCTGCCCAGACCGGCAAGGACGAAAGCCGCTTTGAAAAGGAGCAGGAAGCCTTCTATCGCCGCGTCTGGGAAAAATACCGCGAGATTGCCGCCCGCGAACCCGACCGGGTCGTCCTCATTGAGGGCAACCTCACCATCGATGAGGTCCATGAACAGATTGTCGAGGCCGTCTCCGAACGCCTGGTCTCCGTGCCCCACATCACGGCGCAACCCCGCTAGTCCGCTTCATCCCCACGCGCCCAGCATCTTCCGCACCAGCACAAGCTGCCCAAGGTGATACGCATTGTGATCCGCGGTCAACAGCGCCTCCCGCAGCACCGTCTGCCCATCCCCATGGGCAATCACCGCAAACAGATCCGTCTCCTCATTCCGCACCAGTTCGCACATCTCCTTCAGGTCCCTCCGGAATGCGCGCGCGCTCTTGTCCCACGCCTTCTCATCCTCTGGCGCCTTGGCCTTCGGCCAATAACCTGCCGGAAACTCCGGCGACCTGTGACGCGAATTCCGCGAGAACTCCAGAATGTCCCACTGCGCGATCCGCATGTGCTCAAGCAGTTCCCACGCCGAGTGCTCCATTCCTTTCGGCGTCTTGCCCCGCATTTCAGCAGGAAAGTCCTTCACCGCGTCGTCGAACGTCGTGTGTGCGTGTCCCTTGGTCAGGAGATTCACCACATGCTCTCGCAAAGCCGCATCGTTCTTGTTCGCCATCGCTCCCCCTCCGCCACAAGAGATTCCCGCCCCTGCGTCAACGATTCCACGATTCGCCGATTTCCCCATGCTCTAATCTGATTTGGAGTTCCACACGCCTCATGCCTCCCATTGCACACCTCGAGTGCGCTCGCTGCCACGCGCGCACCTCCGCCGAAACACCA
>Ga0335069_10016856_pt1 | contig 10187 bp, 9 predicted proteins | sample Lox_Sample_11_FD_206714 | JGI IMG/M metagenome (GOLD analysis project Ga0335069, IMG submission 206714) | Soil microbial communities from Loxahatchee National Wildlife Refuge, Florida, United States - Lox_Sample_1.1 | ecosystem: Environmental > Terrestrial > Soil > Wetlands | place: USA: Florida...
ACCCAGCGCTGACGCTTTCGCCATCGCCCTCCGGCCGGGGAGATCCTGCGGATGCTCGCTCTACAAGAGATTCAAGAACGCCAGGAGATCGGCTTGCTCGTCGGCGCTGAGCGAGATGGGAAAGCGTTGCCCGTCGGGTGAGCCGTTGTATGCTGGCGAGTTGAAGTAGGCAACCACCGCCTGCAGATCCGGCGCCGAGCAGTCGTGGAAGTATGGTTTCCCTAGTCGCAGGTTGCGCAGCTGCGGTACCTTGAACTTCCCGAGGTCGTCGAGCTGGCCCGTAATGAGTGCCAGGCCGGGGTCTTGTGTCAGCGGCACCACGACCGTGTGCCCAGCCGGATCCACTAACGGCAAATTTACCACCTGCTTGTCTCCCGTCTGCGGGTCGAAGTTGCGGAAGTCGAGGTGCAGCATGTTCGCCTCCGCGACGCCGATGTTGAATCCCTCACCAATGGGAATCCCGGCGGACAAGTCGCGATGTGCGCGGTTATTGAAAACGTTCGGCTCGTCGTGACAGGGGAAGCAATGTTCCTGGAACACCTGCTCACCGCGTAGCTCTTGCGCGCTGCTCACCGGCACAGTGGCGAATGGCTCGTTGGCCAGGCGTTGGTATCCGGGATCGGCCGCTCCCGCGGCGAGGCTTTCGAGTGCCGGGTCGGTGAACAATGTAAACTGGAAGGCGGCCAGGTCCTGCATGGCCTGCGTCGGAATCATATCGTCGTGGGCGAGGTTGAGATCCTGCGTGTGACTCATGGCGGCGCCCACGTCGGTGCTTTCGATGTCGGCCGTACGCAGGTCATTCAAGAATCCGTGGGCGAAGACCGTGTTCAGATTCGTCGGCACCTTCCGCCATGCGATCGCTTGAAAGCGCGGGTCGCTGGCAGCGGCGCTGAAGCGGTTCGGTCGAATGAGGATCAGCCCGAAGTCGTTGAGCAATTGCGGCGCGTCCGGGTTACCGTCCGAGTCGGCGAGCACCGCGTCGGGGGCGATAAGGGGGTCGTCGGCTGGGATGTGCTGATCGAGCGGCAGAAGCGGGTTGATCATGAAGTTCGCCGCCGGCCGGTGACAACTAAAGCAGGAGCGCCCGTTCGAGGTGATGTCCTGCCCAGCCTTGTTTGAGAAGCCAACGAAGAGCGCCTGCGAGGAGTCTCCGCTGACCCCATCCGCCGCGATACCGAAGACCGCCTGCCCGTGCGCCGCATCGGCTCCGGCGGGTGTCTGGTTGACCACCAAGGTGTTCGAAAAGGCAGCGGTAGTCGGTTGGGTCTGACTCCCGTCGCCGCATCCGCTCACAACCAACACCGTCCATACCGCCGCAGCAACGGTGGTGCGGCGCTTCAACTTCTCCGGTTGCATTCAGGCCTTCCCGGGACGCAGCAGGCCCCTTGTGGCTAAGAACATTCCGTGGCTCTTAATATTTGCCGTGTTCGCTGTAGTCAAGCCATTTTCGGGCAAGGCTTACGATGGCGGCAGCACATGCACACAATGACCGGAGTCGGTGGCAGTGTGCGTCAAATTTGTGTTCGTGCGGGCTAACGGCCTGGTAGTGGTAGACGATATGCAGCGCATCTGGGAAGTACTTTGCTGCCAAGTTCGAGATCCTCGGAGCACGGTCGCCTGGACATGGCGCACACCCCAAGCGCTACCCGCCGTGATAGACACTTGACGTTCGTCAACGCGTCCTTCATGTTGTCGATTCTTGTGGTGATGGAGCGGAAGCAAATGGTGTGTACACGCACGTGGACGAACAAGCCGCGCAGTTGGATGCCGGTGGCCCCGCCCCTGCTCGCCTCAATGATGATGCTGGGGACGCTCGCCGCATGCGGCTCCGACAACGGTGCGAACCCAACACCGACTGCCGTAGCCACGGCAACGCCTAGCGCCACAGCGACGAGGACGTCGGCCCCGACGTCAACGGCGCTTCCCACCAACACCGCGACGCTGTCGCCGACGCCAACCGCAACCACCGCGCCGACTGATACCCCGACGCCGAGTCCAACGTCGACGACAACCACGGTACCGACCGACACCGCAACGGCGCTTCCCACGTCGACCGCGACGACGGCGCCAACCCTCACCCCGACAGCGATTCCAACACCGACCGCAACGACGGCAGCAACCGATACGGCGACGCCGACCTCAACGACTGTACCAACCGACACTGCGACGCCGACGCCAACCAACACCGCGACGGAAGCGCCGACGGCGACTCCGACCGACACCGCAACGGAGACGGCGGCCGCGACCGCAACGAACACTACGACGCCGACACCAACTGCGACCGAGGTTCCTTCAGCAACAGAGACGCCGACGCCAACGCCGTCGCCCCCGCCGCAGTCGGTTGCTCGTCAGTGGGACGAGGAGATCCTCTCGGCCATTCGCATTGATCTGCCCCGGCCGCCCATCCATGCCCGCAACCTCTTCCACCTATCGGTTGCGATGTGGGACGCGTGGGCGGCGTATGACCCGGTAGCCATCGGCTACCTGACAACCGAGAAGCACACGTCGACGAATATCGAGGCCGACCGGGGGGAGGCGATCAGCTACGCCGCGCATGGTGGCGCTCGGCTACGACCCAACCATCACCACGACCACCGGTGACACGCCGGCTGCGGTGGGCAACCGCATCGCGCAGGCCGTGATCGCCTACGGTCTCAACGATGGTTCGAACGAGGTCAACAACTACAAGGACCCGACATACAGTCCGGCGAATCCTCCCCTCATCGTCGCACTGCCGGGTACGACGATGAACGACCCCAACCGCTGGCAGCCGCTCGCCCTGTCCCACCAGGTCACCCAAAACGGCATCCCGATCCCGGGTAACGTTCAAGTGTACGTCTGCCCGCAGTGGGGCAGTGTGCTTTCCTTCGCCGCGAACCTCGATGCACTGATTCCGGAGCCGCCACCCAAGCTGCACGACCCGAATACCGACGCAGATTTCAAGCAGGCGGCGGTCGACGTAATCCGAGCCTCGAGCCAGATGACCCCGGACGACGGTGTGACCATGGACATCTCGCCGGACTCGTTCGGCAACAACCCGCTCGGAACAAATGACGGGAGCGGCTACGCGATCAATCCGCTGACGGGGCAGCCGTATATACCCGAGATCGTGAAGCGCGGCGACTTTCGACGCGTCATCGCCGAGTTTTGGGCTGACGGGCCGAACTCTGAAACACCCCCAGGGCATTGGAACGTCATGGCCAATAACGTCTCGGACAACCCGTTGACCGTGAAACGGATCGGCGGTACCGGTCCGATCGTGAACGACTTGGAGTGGGACGTGAAGCTCTACTTCGCGCTCAACGCGGCGGAGCACGACGCGGCGTTTGGCTGCTGGGGAACGAAACGCATCTACGACTCCGTCCGGCCCATATCGATGATTCGGTACATGGGCGAGCTCGGGCAGTCGTCGGATCCGACGGGACCGTCGTACAATCCCGACGGACTGCCGCTGGTGCCCGGTCTCATCGAAGTGATCACGCCCGAGTCGAGCGCGTCGGGCGAGCGGCACGCCGCTCTTGCCGCCTATGTTGGTGAGGTCGCGCTCTTCACGTGGCCGGGTGGGCCGGCGGACCCAACGACGCAGTACAGCGGCGTGCAGTGGGTACGCGCGAAAACGTGGGTCACGTACCAGAAGGACACGTTCGTCACGCCGGCCTTCGCCGGCTTCACGTCGGGCCACAGCACCTTCAGCCGCGCCGGCGCCGAAGTGCTCGCACATTTCACAGGCTCACCCTACTTCCCGGGTGGCCTCGGGACGTTTCTCGCTGCCAAGGACAATTTCCTCAAGTTCGAGCTCGGTCCGAGCGGCGACATTCAGCTCCAGTGGGCAACGTATTACGACGCCGCCGACCAGGCGGGGCAGTCGCGGATCTGGGGTGGCATTCACGTCCTGGCCGACGATTTCAACGGCCGCATCATGGGATCGATTATCGGTGACAACGTCTACGACAAGGCGCGCACCTACTATGGCCCGCCGCCAACCGCCGTGTCGACCATTACGCCAGCTCCGACCAACACGCCGACCCCGTCACCCACGCCGACGTGATGGAGAGGGACGCGACCTTACTGGGACAAATGCGGGCACCGTGCTGTGTTGCAAGGAATGAGATCTTGGAGACGTACGGTGCCAATGCTGCTGGCGGCTTTCGCGTGCCTGGCTTGGCTGCACGACGCGGCGCGCGCCACCTGCGTCGGCGATTGTGACGGCAACGGCGAGGTGTCGGTGAACGAGATCATCATCGGCGTGAATATCGCGCTCGGTCTGGGTCCCGTGACGATGTGTGAGGCGATGGACCGCAATGGAGACAGCATGGTATCCATTGATGAACTGCTGACGGCAGTAAACGCCGCGCTGGTTGGGTGTCCGGCGATGCCAACATCGACGGCGTCTCCGACCGCGTCAGCCACTGCCACCACAACCAGCGCGCTGCCAGCGACTCCGACGACAACCTTCACAGCGTCCCCGACGGAGACGCCGACCCCCACACCCTCGCTCACACCCACGCCGGCAACGCCCTCGGTGACACCCACCGCAACCATCCGGTTCCCCGCCGGCCCCGCACAGTTCATTCTCCAGAACCTGTCAGCGGCGTTGGTTTCGATCGCCGGCACTTCCGCAGCTGACGTGTACGCTGTCGGCGCCGACGCCAACGACGGTACCGGTCCGCTGGTGCTGCACTACGATGGACAGACCTGGCAGCGCCTCAACAGCGGGGCAACAGGCGGACTGTGGTGGATCAGCGTGACCCCGATCGATGGCGACTTCTATATGGCCGGCGGTAACGGGCTGATTCTGCGCTACACCCCGGTAAGCGGTGCGTTCCAAATGCAGGGGACACCGAGTGTTACGCCGACGCTCTTCGGCATTTGGGGCTCCGATGCCAGTCACATCTGGACGGTGGGCGGTGACTTGACCAACCAAGACACCGGCGGGGTGATCTGGCGCTTCGACGGACGCACGTGGGCCGTCGATGCGACCCTCGCCACCTTCCGTCCGGCGGGAGTACCGACACTGTACAAAGTATGGGGACGCAACGAGCGTGACGTATATGTTTCGGGTCGCCTCGGTCTCGTCCTCCACTTCGACGGCACTCAATGGACCCAGGTTGCAGTCGATGCCAACGGTACTGATCCGCAGGACCTGCCGCTGTTCACCGTGCACGGCAACACGACGCAGGTCGCCGCCACCGGCGGCTTTCTCAACGGCGTCATCTACGAGTTGGCCGGCGCGATTTTCGAGAATCACGCCACACCGGGGATCCCGCAGATGAACGGCCTCTTTCTCCGTCCCGACGGGACCGGAGTCGTAGTCGGCGTCGGTGGCGCCATCGCCTTCCGCAGTGCCGATGGCTGGACCTTGCAGCGGCCGGGGTTGGACACGCCTCTCGATCTGCACGGCACCTGGGTCGATCCTGACGCCGGCGTCTGGGCTGTGGGCGGTGACCTCAACAACCTCGATCGGGGCATGGTCGTATACGGGGGCACGGCTTCGATCGGTAGCACTGTCCTTCCGGCGCAACAATTGCCTTGAACCCTTGCTACGGTAGAAGCGGGCGCACCACATCGACGAGACCCTCCTCCGTCACCGACATTTTCTCGGGCGTAAGCTTGGCGCGCACGATTCCATTGCCATCGACAACATAGGTGACAGGCAGCGCCTCCGGCGTGCCGAAGCCGTTCACCTTCGTGTACTGGTCGCGTCCGCCCCTCTTCATGGCGCAAACAGCGCGTCGACAATCGCAGCCAGATCCTGCTGATCGACGATGCCGTCACCATTGACGTCGGCGCCGCAGGGAGGCGGCACACTCGTTGCCAGCAGCTCCACCTCCGCCGGGAGATCAGCCACGCTCACGTTACCGTCACAGTTGGCATCGCCGGATAGCGGAACGGGCGTAGGGCCAGGCGTATCGGTTGCGGTCGAGTCCGGTGAGAGCGTAGGCGAGGCCGTAGCCGACGGCGTCGTACTCGGCATCGGCGTCGGACTGGGTGTGTCGGTGGGTGCGGGTGGTGTCGCCGTGGCACCGCTCTGCGGCGTTGGCGTAACGCTCGCCGTGGCACTAGGAGTAGCAGGGGGAGTCTCGGTGGCGTCCGGAACGTTGGTGATGACGAGGGTGTACACCTCGGAGGCGGTGTACGTACGCACCGTCGTCGTGACCTTGAACGACACCGTATAGTCGCCGCTGACGCGGTCCGGAAGGAGAAGCTGCCACTGCGGGTGGAAGTGGTCCCCAGGGACGTTGGTGGTCGTCGCGACAAATCCTGATTGTCCCTTCGTCTTCAGCGTGACACTCCCGAGCATGACCGAAGCGCCGCCGTCGATCGACACGATCTGCATGCTGAAGGGCGTGCCGACCTTCAGTGGATACGGCGGCGGACTCACCTGATCGACCTGCAACCACTCGAACCCTGGGAAGATACTCGTGTACAGGGTCATACCGCCCAGGCTCACGCTTGGGGACGCAACGATCTTGTCGGTGAAATCATAGCTGAGCACCAAGGCCCCAGAGTTCTGGGCGGTGGAACCGAGCAGCATTTGCGCGCCGTGCGCAAATGCTGCGGGCGTCTGCAGCATGAGCGCGCCAGCGAGTGCGCACGCCACGACCACTCGCACCATCAGATACCGTGGTGGCCGCGGTGGAGCCCCGTCACGGAGCCCCACCGCATTCCTTCGTGTCGTGCACGCTCCAGGCTTATTCTGATGCGGTCGTGTAGAGGCACGGGAAATAGGTATCGAGCGTTTGGCCACCTTGCGACGCACGAGCCGTGAAGCCCGCGAACTCCAACCGCGCCCCGCCATACGCCCCCGCGGCCAGTTCCTCCACCCGGCAGCCGGCGAAGCCAAGCTGTTGATTGATATCGTCGTCGCTGAAGTCGCCCGACGCGGTGTTCGGCACGGTGGGTGGATTCGGCGTACCACACTTTTTCTGGATCGCTCGAAACGCTGCGGCCTGAGCCGCGGTGATCTTACCGAGCATCGTCTGGGCATCGGGACCCGCTCCCTGGGCGTCCGCACATGCCTTCTCCGCTGCAGCCTGAGCACCTGCCAAGTTCGACGGTGGGGTGGTTAATTCGGACTCCGCTTTGTACACCTGCAGCTTGTCCAGACACGGCCGCAGATAACTGAACTTCTTGGCAATGAAGGCGCTCACCTGGGCTCCGACCTGCTTCTGGCAGGCGACGCTCTTGGCACCGTACGCCGTCGTGTCGTAGTCGATCGGTGCCAGCGGTCCGTTCGAGATCTTTAGCGTGTAGACCTGCGACGTCGTGTAGGCACCCGATGTGGTCGTCAGCTTGAACGATAGCGACCCTTCACCCAGCTGACCCTCCGGAAGCGTGAGCTGGAGCTGCAGCTCGGGATGCACGTGATCGAACGGCACCGTGCCCAGGAGCACCGAGTCCCCAACCTGGCTGAGAACCGTGTCGCCGATTTTGACAGACGTCTTACCGATATCGATCGCGGTAATCTGTATGCTCACGTCCGTGCCGTTGCTGAGGACAAACGAAGATGATTGTGGGTCATCCGCAGCCAGCAGCTCGAACGCTGGCTCGATGCCGGTATAGAGGCTAAAGCCGCCGACGCTGGCGGCGAAGGCGACGCGCGACACGCTGGAGAAGTCGTAGTCCAGTTTCAGCGCACCGCCGCCGGACGCGGTGGAGCCCATCAGCATGTTGTAGATCCCATGCGCGCGCACTTGAATCGCACCCGCCAATAGAGCCGCACCTGCAACAACCAGGGCAACTATGTATCGCCTCATAAGACGCCCCCCCTTTTTTTTACACACGATCTTCTTTGCGCCTCGGCGGCCGCGCTCTCGACGGGGTCTGGCCCCGTCGTTGCGATTCCTCAGTCTGTATCGTTTGCGCTCGATCGCAGACCTGGAGTTCACACGCGCCTACCCAGGAGCACGACGACTGGCCGCGCACCGATCAGCCGAGAACGCATTTATTCCTCGTCTACATATCGTGATGAATGCGGTTGGTGAATGCGTCATATTGTCGCACCTAGTACACTGCGACTTTCTGCGCTCGGATGACCAAGCCGCCGCGACGCACTGACCGATGCCGCCCTTGCAGACGTCGATGGTAAACTGCGGGTCTTACCATGCAGCTGCGTGTCGGCGTTGGACGTGCTCTCTACGGGGAGCTTGCCGCCGTCCAGGACCCTGCGTGCGACCGTCTCAGCTCGGCGCGCCGCCTGCCGAGCAGATCTCCAACTCAGCGTCAGCGGGCATGCTCTGCGTCCGACGTGTGGATTCGTTCAACGCGCCGATCCGAATCGAAGTTGGATGATCGGTCATGTTCCGGCACTCGATGCACGTCACATGCTTGGTGCAGCCGCAGTCGGTTGGCGTCGCGAACTCGATCTGCAAATTGCCGCGGTTTGCAACTTGCTGAAGCGTCCCCTGCTCACGTCCGAGCGTGCGGGCGCTTAGCGCCACAGTCAAGCTAGCGAGCAGAGCCGAAGCCAGAATGGTCATGGGCGGAGGGCTATCAAGGGCCACGGTCGGCGGGAATGCGTCACGTTGTCGCAGGCGGGAACCTCTCCGCATCAGCATGAGACAGCATCGCCGATGGGTGCTGTGCCCATAGGGGTTCCTCCGTCTCCACTCTAGCCGTGCACGGTCCATCTTGGCGATGCACGAAGTTGTCGCGACGACAGTCGACGCGACCGAGCCCGGCGCGGGCTGCACCTGTTGATAGGAATTGTCCCGATTTCGCTTCCGCTCAATGGTAGAAGTGATAGGCACCTTATGGCAGCAGCGGGCGCACCAAATCGACGAGTCTCTCCTCCGTCACCGCCATTTTGTCGGGCGTGAGCTTGGCGCGTACGATGCCGTTGCCATCAAGAACAAACGTGACGGGCAGCGCCTCCGGAGCACCGAACCCGTTCACTTTCGCATCGGCCAACAGCGCCGCCGGATAGCTGAACGAACGCATCAGCTCACGCACATCGTTGCGATCGCGCTGACGATCGATGCTCACGCCGATCATCGCCAATCCCTGAGCACGATAATTTTGGTAGAACGCGTCAAGAATCGGCATTTCGCTACGGCAAGGGGGACACCACGTCGCCCAGAAATTGACAATCACGACCTTGCCGCGCAGCGTGGCAAGATCGAACGTTTGGCCGTCAAGCTGTTGGACAACCAGCGCCGGGGCCGCTTGACCAACGTCCGCGGCGGCGCACGCCGGACGACCATGCGCTACGAGGATCATAGCTCCCATCACCAGTGCGACCGACCCCCAGGATGTGCGCATGCGTTCGTCCGGTTCCTCATGGGCGTCAAAAATCATAGCTAAAGATCGCCTTGAGCAAGACCGGCGCGGTCAGTTGGTTGCCCACCACATTCTGGTACATGGGAAACTCGGCGTCGACGTAGATTCTGATGATACCCAGCTTAGCCTCGGCTCCGGGACCGATGAGCACGCGGTCGTAACCGCTGTTGTCGTAGTCCGCTGCCGCCCCCTGGTCACGCGTGCGACTCCCGCCGATGAGGTTCAACACCGGAGCCACTTCCTCGAAAGGGCCAACCGTGCCGAAATTGCACAGCGCTCCCACTGCGCCATCGACCTCCATGCCCGGATGGTATTGCTGCTGACTCCAAAATGGTACGTCCCAGAGAACCTGGGCGAACCAGTTCACGGAGTGATCCCAAAGGGTCAGCGGCACGGTTCCGATGTGATACCCACCCAGCAGCAGATCCGTGCTACCTGACCCGATTTCCGTGTCCCGATCGAAGTTCGGATAGGTGAAATCACCGGTCGCCAATTTGACGCCGAAGCGCAGACCGGTCGACATGTCTTCCGAGAAGCCCGTGTACATGCCCTCTATCCGTACGTCGCCGATCGCGCTGTGTTCAAACGATTGAATGCTGCCGTCGTCGGCTGTCGTCTTGAAGTAGCGATCTGTGTAGGGCAACTGGAGCATCACTCCCCAGTTCCGATTAAACATATATTGTGCCCCCAAGGTGAAGAACTGGGTGCGGATGACCTTGTCGTCATTGTCGATCGCCGGCGCCTTGTGGGCCTCGTGCCAATTCGTGTACTGGTCGGAGAAATTGTACGAGAGAAACAGCGTGCCTCCCGAGCCGGAGGGGAAGAGCGAGGCCGTCGCGACATCGAAGACGTTACATCCGCAGGCACACGCCCAGCTCGATTCGGGTGCGAATGTGACACACAAGCCG
>Ga0335069_10016857_pt1 | contig 10187 bp, 7 predicted proteins | sample Lox_Sample_11_FD_206714 | JGI IMG/M metagenome (GOLD analysis project Ga0335069, IMG submission 206714) | Soil microbial communities from Loxahatchee National Wildlife Refuge, Florida, United States - Lox_Sample_1.1 | ecosystem: Environmental > Terrestrial > Soil > Wetlands | place: USA: Florida...
GGGTGACCGCGGTGCGGTGACCGCTGAGACGGCGCTCGCGCTGCCGGCCGTGGGCCTGGTGACCGCAGTGCTGATCGGCGTCGGCCACGTCGCCGTCGCCCAGATCCGGTGCGTGGACGCGGCGCGTGCCGCCGCGCGGCTGGCCGCGCGGGGCGAGCCCGTGGGCCGGGTCGTCGCCAGGGCTGCGGGCGTGGCGCCGACAGGCGCGGCGATCGCCGTCGGGACGGCCGGCGGGGAGGTCGTGGTCACGGTCCGGTCGCAGGTCGCGCTCCCGTTCGGGCTGGACGTCCCGATCGGCTCGCGGGCAGTGGCCGACCTCGAGAGCACCTTGTCCGACCGTGGTCCGACGTGACCGACCGCCGGCGGGGCGCGGGCGTCGTCCTGGTTCTCCTCGCGTGCGCACTCGGGTTCACCGTCGCCGCGGCCGCTGCCACGCTGTCCGTCGCGTTGGTCGCGGCCCGGCGCGCCGACGCGGCGGCGGATCTCGCGGCGCTCGCGGCCGCCGGCGCAACTCCGGGCGTCTCCGGGTGCGCCCGCGCCGGAGCCGTCGCCGCCGCCAACGGAGCCCGCCTGACGTCCTGCGTGGGGCTCGACGACGGGAGCGTGAGCGTGACGGTCGAGGTCGGTCCGAGCGGACGGGTGGCGAGCTGGTGGTCCCCCGGACCTGTGCGCGGCCGGGCACGCGCGGGCGCCGGACCGGTGATCAGCTCAGGTGGCCTTCGCCAGCAGGGCGTCGAGCAGCCGGGCCGCGCCGCGCTTGTCGAGGGGGTTGTTGCCGCTGCCGCACTTGGGGGACTGGACGCACGAGGGGCAACCCGCCTCGCAGGTGCAGTCCTCGAGCACCGTCCTGGTCGCCCGCAGCCACCGGCTCGCCGCCCGGAACCCGCGCTCGGCGAATCCCGCGCCGCCGGCCTGCCCGTCGTGGATGAACACCGTCGGGAGCCCCGTGTCGGGGTGGAGTGCGGTCGACAGCCCCCCGACGTCCCAGCGGTCGCACGTGGCGACCAGGGGCAGCATGCCGATCGCGGCGTGCTCGGCGGCGTGCGCGGCACCGGCGATCGCGGCCGGCCGCACGCCGGCGGCCAGGAGCAGGGGAGCCGGGATCGTCCACCACACCGCCGTCGTCCGGAGCGTCCGCCGGGGAAGGTCGAGCGGTTCCTCGGCGAGCACCCGGCCGCTGCGCAGGTCCCGCCGGAGGAAGGAGACGACCTGGGATGTCACGTCCACCGTACCGAGATTCATCCGGGCGTCGCCCCAGTCCACCGACTCCTCGACGGCCAGCACACGTATGTCGCTGATCTCGCGCGCCTGCGTGACGACGTCCTCGGCGGTCGCCTCCACGAAGGCGACCCGAGCCTCGAGGTCGAGCTCCCGCACGAGCCAGGTGCCGCCCTGGTGGACGTACACGGCCCCGGCGTGCGCGCTGTGGTGGCTGGCGGCGGCGTCCACCGTTCCGATCACACGCCCGGTCGGGGCCTCCACGATCCGCACCGGCTCGCCGTCGCCGCCGCGCAGGTCGGCCAGGTCGCTGGCCCGTTCCTCGCGGGTCCAGAACCAGCCCGCCGGCCGCCGCCGCAGCACCCCACGATCGACGAGCGCTCGCAGCACGCCGGGGGTCTGTGGCCCGAACAGGGCGACGTCCGTGTCCGTCAGCGGGAGCTCCGCCGCCGCGGCGCAGAGGTGACCGGCCAAGACGTACGGGTTGGCGGGGTCGAGGACCGTCGCCTCGACGTCGTGGTCGAACACCGCCTCCGGGTGGTGGACCAGGTAGGTGTCCAAAGGGTCGTCGCGGGCCAGCAGGACCGCGACGGCATCGGTGCCACGCCGGCCTGCCCGGCCGACCTGCTGCCACCACGAGGCCCGGCGTCCGGGCCAACCGCAGACCAGGACGGCGTCCAGGCCGGCGACGTCGATGCCCAGCTCGAGGGCGCTGGTCGTGGCGAGCCCCAGCAACGAGCCGGCGCGCAGCTCGGCCTCGAGGGCGCGCCGCTCCTCCGGCAGGTAGCCGCCCCGGTAGGCGGCGACGCGATCGCCGAGCCCGGGCTCCACCTCCTCCAGCCGGCGCCGGGCGGCGGCGGCCACGGCCTCGGCACCCCGCCGGGAGCCCACGAACGTGAGCGTCCGTGTCCCCTCGGAGACGAGGTCCGCCAGCAGCTCCGCGGCCTCGGCGACGGGGGTTCGCCGGGTCGGTGCGCCGAGCTCGCCGCCACCCGGCGACAGCGGCGGCTCCCAGAGCGCGATGTGTGTGCCACCTCTCGGCGAGCAGTCCCGGGAGACGACGCCGACGTCCAGGCCGGTGAGCCGCCGCGCGGTCATCGCGGGGTCGCCGGTGGTGGCCGATGCGAGGACGAAGGTCGGCTCGGCCCCGTACCGGGCCGCGACCCGCCGCAGCCGGCGCACCACGAGCGCGACGTTGCTGCCGAAGACCCCGCGGTAGTGGTGTGCTTCGTCGATCACGACGAACCTCAGGGCCCGAAGGAACGCCGCCCACCGGGGATGACCGGGCAGCAGGGCACGGTGGAGCATGTCCGGGTTCGTCAGCACGATTCCCGCGTGGTCGCGCACCCACCGGCGTTCCTGCGCGGGGGTGTCGCCGTCGTAGGGGGCTGGGCGGACCCCGGGTATTCCCAGGGTCTCTATGGCGCTGAGCTGGTCGGCCGCCAGGGCCTTCGTGGGCGCCAGGTAGAGAACCGTCGCGTCGCGACCACTCGGCGCCCGGCTGCCGGCGACCACGGCCGAAAGCACCGGGACGAGGTAGGCCAGCGACTTGCCCGAGGCCGTCCCGGTCGCGACCATGACGTGGTCGCCGCGCTGTGCCGCGTCGGCCGCCTCGACCTGGTGCGACCACGGTGTGACGATCCCGGCGCCCCGGAAGGCGTCGATCACCTCGGGCTCGGTCCAGGCCGGCCAGGCCGCGCTCGTCCCCGGACGGGGGGGCATCGTGCGCAGGTGGACGAGACGCTCGGCCCGACCGGGGCCGCCCAGCAGGCGAGCGAGCGCAGGCGGCATCGACCTGCCCTGGGCCGAGGCGTCCCGGGCGCCCGAGGGCTCGAGGTCGATCTGTGGGACCGGGTGGCCGGCGGCCGCGACGGGGCTCGCCCCCGTGACGAGATCGCCGCCCGGGGCGAGGTCGGTTCCGGGAGTCTCGTCGGACGCCGCGGTGGCTTCGCCCCCGCGGGCGAGGCCGGGCGGGGGCGTGCGGTCGAGCGCAACAGCGCTCGGCTGAGCGTCGTCACCCGTCCGCACGAGCTCTCCCTCCACCCTCCCAGTCTCACCCGCGCCGCCGTGTGGGCGGGTCGCGACCGTTGCCTGAGCGCGATCTGCGGGAATGGTTGAATGCCCGCGAGGGCCTTTCAGCCACCTCAGGGTTCGAGGAGGGCACGTGGAGCTGAGCGTCACGAGTCGCCAGGAGGGGGCGCGGACCGTGATCGCCGTCGGCGGCGAGATCGACGTCTATACCGCGCCGAGCCTTCGCGAGCGGCTCAACGAGCTCGTCGCGTCGGGTCACTACGACCTGATCGTCGATCTGGAGAACGTGGAGTTCCTCGATTCCACCGGCCTCGGCGTGCTCGTCGGCGGGCTCAAGCGGGTGCGGTCCTACGACGGGACCCTCAGCCTGGTCTGCTCACAGGAGAAGATCCTCAAGGTCTTCCGGATCACCGGGCTGACCAAGGTCTTCCCGATCTACGCCACACTGCAGGAGGCGCTGGAGAACCCCAGCGGCGTGCCTGACGGGACGGCGAGCTGAGCGCCGCACCCGAGATCCGAGGAGCGCAGCGCGTGACCGTCGCCTTGCGGTTCCACGCCGCGCCGGAGCACGTGCGAACCGCACGCCTGGTCACCGTGGCCGTCGCGCGACGCGCAGGCATGGACGAGGTGCGCCTGGACGAGATACGGCTCGCCGTCGGTGAGATGTGTGCGCGGGCCGTTCGCCGCTCCCTGCAGTCCGGCACTCCGGGCGATGTCGTGGTCGAGCTCGACGACCAGGGCCCGACGCTGGACGTGGTCGTGACAGACGGCGCGGGGCTCGGCGAGAGCGAGGAGGAGTCGGTCTCGCTGCCGCTGGTGCGCGGGCTCGCGGACGCCGTCAGCGTCGAGCCCGGCCCCGGCGGGCCCGGTGGCGTGATCCGGATGACCTGGTCCCGCTGACGCCCCGCGGCGCTCGGCGCGGTGGCGCCCGGACTCGTTCCGACTCGCTCGCGTCCGGGGCGACGTCGGGCTGCGACGTCCCGGGTGCGTCCGCTACGGTGCACAAGGTCACACGCAGGCGACTTTTGGGCCCCGCGTCACGGTCCGTAGACTGCGCCTGGTTCGGCGCCGCCGGAGGCCCGGTCGGCCAGATCGCTTCGTCCCGTCCTGATTGTCGGCTCCCCGCCGGTACAGCGGGCGGGGAATCGTCGAGGAGGACGGATGCCAGGGACCACCCGTGCCGCAGCCGTGGCCCAGGAGGTGAACCTGTCCGGGGGGAACATCACGCTGGTCGTCGTGGTCGCGGCCATCGCGGTGCTCGCCCTGGTGATGGGGTTCCTCTTCCGCAGGCAGGTCCTCGCCGCGGGCGAGGGCACGGAGAACATGCGGACGATCGCGCTCGCCGTGCAGGAGGGGGCGTCGGCCTACCTGAACCGGCAGTTCAACACCCTCAAGTGGTTCGTGCTGCCGGTGTTCCTCGTGCTCTTCCTGCTGCCCGGCGACACCGGCATCCGCGTGGGCCGAAGCGTGTTCTTCGTGATCGGCGCCGTGGCGTCCGCGCTGATCGGGTACCTGGGCATGTGGCTGGCAACCCGGGCCAACGTCCGGGTCGCGGAGGCGGCGCGCGAGGATCGGCGTGACGAGGGCATGCGGATCGCCTTCCGCACGGGGGGAACGGTCGGCATGTTCACCGTCGGGCTCGGTCTCCTCGGCGCCTCCGCGGTCGTGCTCATCTGGCGCGGCGACGCGCCGGCGGTCCTCGAGGGCTTCGGTTTCGGCGCCGCGCTGCTCGCGATGTTCATGCGTGTCGGCGGCGGCATCTTCACCAAGGCCGCGGACGTCGGTGCCGACCTCGTGGGCAAGGTCGAGCAGGGCATCCCCGAGGACGACCCACGCAACGCCGCCACGATCGCGGACAACGTCGGCGACAACGTCGGCGACTGCGCCGGCATGGCGGCCGACCTCTTCGAGTCCTACGCCGTGACCCTGGTGGCGGCACTCATCCTGGGCAAGGCCGCCTTCGGGGAGCAGGGCCTCGTCTTCCCGCTCATCGTGCCCGCCATCGGCGCCGTCACCGCGGCGATCGGCGTGTTCATCACCCGAGCTCGCGCCGGTGAGAGCGGCCTGGTAGCGATCAACCGTGGCTTCTACATCAGTGCCGTGATCGCGGCGGTCCTGTGTGCGATCGCCGCGTTCGCCTACCTGCCGTCGTCCTTCAGGAGCCTGACCGGCGCCGACCAGGCGGTCCTCGGCGTCACCCGCGATCCGCGCGTGGTGGCCGTCGGCGCGGTGTTCCTCGGGATCACCCTGGCCGGCATCATCCTGTGGCTCACCGGCTACTTCACCGGCACCGACAAGAAGCCGACCATGTCGGTCGCCCGCACCTCCCTGACCGGAGCCGCCACGGTCATCCTGTCCGGCATCGGCGTCGGCTTCGAGTCCGCGGTCTACACCTCGTTGATCATCGCCGGCGTGGTCTACTGCGCCTACCTGCTCGGCGGCGGCTCGGTGATCCTCGCCCTGTTCCTCATCGCGCTCGCGGGCTGCGGCCTGCTGACCACCGTCGGCGTCATCGTCGCGATGGACACCTTCGGCCCGGTGAGCGACAACGCCCAGGGCATCGCCGAGATGTCCGGCGACGTCCACGGCGAGGGAGCGAAGATCCTCACCGAGCTCGACGCGGTCGGCAACACGACGAAGGCGATCACCAAGGGCATCGCGATCGCCACCGCCGTGCTCGCGGCCACCGCCCTGTTCGGCTCGTACAACGACTCCGTGGTGAACGCCCTGGCGAAGGCCGGGCGGGCGGCGAGCGAGGCGGTCACGCAGTATCAGATCGTCTCGCCGAGCACGCTGGTCGGCCTCATGATCGGTTCGGCGGTGGTGTTCCTCTTCTCCGGTCTCGCCATCAACGCCGTCACCCGCGCGGCGGGCGCCATCGTGTTCGAGGTCCGGCGCCAGTTCCGTGAGCGCCCGGGGATCATGAAGGGTACCGAGAAGCCGGAGTACGGCCGGGTCGTGGACATCTGCACCCGGGACTCGCTCCAGGAGCTCGTCACCCCCGGCACGCTCGCGGCCATGGCGCCGGTCGCGGTCGGGTTCGGCCTCGGGATCGGCCCGCTCGCGGGGTATCTGGCAGGGGCGATCGGCACGGGCGTCCTGATGGCCGTGTTCCTCGCCAACTCCGGCGGCTCGTGGGACAACGCGAAGAAGATCGTCGAGGACGGCGCCTACGGCGGCAAGGGGTCCCAGGCGCACTCGGCCACGGTCATCGGGGACACCGTCGGCGACCCGTTCAAGGACACCGCCGGGCCGTCGATCAACCCGCTGATCAAGGTCATGAACCTGGTGTCGTTGCTCATCGCGCCGGCGATCGTCGAGCTGGCCTACGGCACGAGCACGCAGACCGCGATCCGGTACGCCATCGCCGCCGCGGCTGTCATCATCATCATCACCGTCGTCACGATCTCCAAGCGTCGTGCGTCGGTGATGCACGACGAGGTTCCGGCCGCCCCCTCGGCCCCGACGTCGACGGGGACGCCGTCCCGGCAGGTGGTCTGACCGGCGCTGCCCTGCCCGTGATCAAGGAATAGGTGGCGATCAAGGAATAGGTGGCGGCCGGCGTCGTCCTGGGCACCGCTCACGACCGTACCCCCGGATCGCCACCTATTCCTTGATCGCCACCTATTCCTTGATCACGGACAGGCGCGTTAGTGGGCGGCCGGAGTCACCGGGGCGGCGGTCCAGGTCCGCAGCGCGTGCTCGACGACCGCGATGAGGGACTGCTTGGCCGACTCCCGGTCCCGGGCGTCGACGACGATGACGGGGACGTCGGGCTCCAGCTGCAGCGCCTCGCGGACCGCCTCGGGCTGGTGCCGGACGATGCCGTCGAAGGCGTTGACCGCGACGACGAACGGCAGCCCGCGGGCCTCGAAGAAGTCCAGCGGGCCGAAGCAGTCCTCCAGGCGTCGGGTGTCGACGAGGACGACCGCGCCGATGGCGCCCCGGACGAGGTCGTCCCACATGAACCAGAACCGGTTCTGACCGGGCGACCCGAACAGGTAGAGCACGAGCTCCTCGTCGATCGAGATCCGCCCGAAGTCCATCGCGACCGTGGTGGTCGTCTTGTTCGGCGTGGCCGAGAGATCGTCGACGCCCACGGAGGCGGCCGTCATGACGGCCTCGGTCCGCAGCGGCACGATCTCGGAGACCGCCCCGACAAAGGTCGTCTTACCGGCTCCGAACCCCCCGGAAACGACGATCTTCGTCGACCGGGAGGGACGGCGGTCAGAGCCGTTGAAGGCCACTGAGCACCCTCCTCAGGAATGCTGGGTCACGTTCGTCGCCGTCGGCGGCGGCAGTCTTCAGGACCTCGACCAGGCCGAGGTCGACCATGTCTGCGATGATCACCCGGGCCACCCCGAGAGGGACCCGGAGCCGGGCGGCGATCTCCGCCACGCTCACCGATCGCTGACAGATCTCGATCACTGTGTTGTGCTCGGGGGAGAGCAGCGGGCTCTCCCAGGCCTCCCGGCCGTTGGCCGTCGGGATCACCAGGGCCTCGAGATCCAGGTCCCGCCCCGGCTTGGTGCGGCCCCCGGTGCGCGTGTACGGGCGCACCAGGGCGGGGGCGCCGTCCCAGGCGTCGTCCGGTGGGAAGGCCGCGCCGTTCCCGGGGTTCTGCGACATCTCGGGCCGAGGAGATCAGGTCAGTTGGACGGCCAGCTCGGGCCGGCGGCGGAGCGCAGCGCCGGGGAGAGGTGCTCGCCCACCCGGTCGACGAGCATCGTCATCTCGTACCCGACCAGCCCGATGTCGGACGTCGGCGAGGCGAGCACCGCCAGCCAGGAGCCATCCGAGATCGCCATGAGCAGGAGGAACCCGCCCTGCATCTCGACGACGGTCTGAACGACCTGGCCGGCGGAGAAGCACAGGGCCGCCCCGTTGGTCAGGCTGCCGAGGCCGGAGGCGACGGCGGAGAGCTGGTCGGCCCGGTCCCGGGGAAGCCCCGAGGAACTGGCCATCAGCAGCCCGTCGGCCGACACCACCGCGGCGTGTGCCACGCCCGGCACCCGCTGTGTGAAGCCGTCGACGAGCCAGCCGACGTCGGTCCCGGTGCCCGTGCTCACGTCATCCTCCCTGCTCTCCGGGCGTACGCCCGGGGTCGTGCTCGCCGCCTCGACCGGAGGCGAACAGGCCGTTGCCCGACCTGTCGGCCGGCAGGTGCCGGGCCCGCCTGGCCGAGGTCAGGCCTCGCTGGTAGCTCGACAACCGGCCGCGGACGGCGTCGGCGTCGCCGCGGCCGCCGATCTCGGGTCGGGGACCGGTGGAGGTGCTGCGCCGGGCCGGCTCGTGCCGGACGCCCGGCGCGGGGAGCGGTGCCGCCGCCGCGGCGGACGGGATGAGGTTCGCACCCGGGCGCCGACGCGGCAGGCCGACCTCCGTCGTGCCGGCCACCTCGGGGGCGGCCGCGGCCCGCGCATTCGTGGCGAGCCAGCGCTGGTCGCCCAGGCTGGACCAGCGCTGCGACCGACCGGCGTGCGCGCCCTCGGGACGGTCACGAAGGTCGATCACCCGATGCATGTGGCCGCCGGAGGTGTCGCTGGAGAACCACGTCGACACGGTGTCGAAGATCGGTGTGCCGGCGCGCTCGGGCTGCGGCGGCGGGACGTCGCCGGCCAGGGCCTGCGCTGGCGCGGGGACGCCGCCCGGAACCGGCGGCATCGGATCGCTCATCGGGTCGTTCCGGGAGGGCCCCGGCGCTCCGGCGTCGTCCCCGGCAGCCGATGCCGGTCCGGTGTGAGCGGCCCGGTCGGCCGGTCGCCCGGCCACTGCGTCGGCGGGACCATCGGCCGCCGCGCCCGCTGTCGCCGCGCCGGCGCCGGCAGTCGTGGCGGCGACGCTGTCGGCCGCACCGCCGGGCATCACCTCGTCCGCACCAGCCGTGGCCGCCGCCGCGGCGCTGCGGCCGCGGGTTGCCTCGAGGGCCGGCGCGTGGTCCCAGGCCGCGGGGGCGGCCGACACCGACCCCGCCGGTCCCTGCACGGAGCCCGTCGTCGACGGCGGGCCCGGGGCCGCCGAGCCGTCGGACGGGCCGGGGGAGGCGAAGAGGTCGCCGTCCTGCCCGGGGCCGGGCGCGGCGGCGGGGTCCGGGCCCGCCGGTCCCCTGTCCTGCGGGTCGCCGGGAGGACCCGCGACGGCGGGTGGCCTTCCCGTGCCGGTCGCGTCGACGGCTGGACCTCGGGCGGCGAACAGAGCCGACGCCAGGGTGGGCCCCGCGGCACCCGCACGGGCCGCGCGGGCGGCCGCGGCGGCGGCGGCCGCGGTCGCCGCCGACGGGGCTCCCGCTCCGGTGGGACGCCGAACGGGGGCCTGGGCACCCGCGGTGAACGGGCGTCCGGGCGTCCCGAAGCCGCCGCCCGCGGGGGTCGCCGCGGCGGCGGTGCCGTTCTGCGGCGCTCCACCGTCGCCGGCGGGAGCCGGGGTGGGGGCCGACGTGTCGAACGGCGACGGACTCGTGGGGGCGGCTGGGCTCCCAGGTGCCCCCAGCGGGCCGCCGGCCAGCGCAGCCCCGGGACGCCGGGACGGCAGCGGTGTGGCGGCCGCGTCGTCGGGCGCCGATCGAGCCGGTCCGCGGGCCGCCGATGCATCACCGGCGACGACCTCGGCCGGGCGACCCGCGACCTCGGTGAGGCCCTCGCCCGCAGGGGCGGCGGTTCCGTCCGCCCGGAGCGAACCGGTGACCGGATCGCCCACGATCGACCGCGCCGGGCCCGGATCGCCCACCACCGACCGTGCCGGGCCGGGTTCGCCCGAGCCAGCCGCGGGGGCCGGTGTCGGCGCCGCCTCCGGCTGCGACGGTGGCGGTGGCGGCGCGACGGGATAGGGCGAGATCGTGAACGCCGGGCCCGTGCCGTCCGCGTCCTGGCCCGCCCCGACGGTCGCTGCCGGGGGGATCGGGAACGCCGGCAGAGGTCCGGGCGCCGGGCGGCCCGTCG
>Ga0335069_10016858_pt1 | contig 10186 bp, 9 predicted proteins | sample Lox_Sample_11_FD_206714 | JGI IMG/M metagenome (GOLD analysis project Ga0335069, IMG submission 206714) | Soil microbial communities from Loxahatchee National Wildlife Refuge, Florida, United States - Lox_Sample_1.1 | ecosystem: Environmental > Terrestrial > Soil > Wetlands | place: USA: Florida...
AGAAAGCTGAAAGCTACAAGCTGAGAACCGCAAGCAGAGTGTACGGGGTCGGCGGTGGTGGAAGGGCGGCATCGGCGTCTGGCTTTCAGCTTTCAGCTTGTAGCTTGGGACTCAGAATGCAGTTGTCGATCAGGCGCGTCTTGCCGATGTGCACGGCGAGTGCCAGCAAGGCGGGCGCGCGGACTGTCGTGACGTCTTCCAGTGTTTCGGAATCGACGAGGGCGGCGTAGTCGAGACGCGCGAGCGCTTCGTCGGTGATGGTGCGGCGCGCCGTGGCAAGGATGCGCAGGGCATCTGTTTCGCCGCGCTCCACCTGTGCCGCCGCGGCGGCCAAGGCCTGCGACAGGCACAACGCCGCGTGCCGCTCGCGATCAGCGAGGTACGCGTTGCGCGAGCTCATCGCCAACCCATCCGCTTCGCGCACGATCGGGGCGCCGACGATCTCGATGTCGAAGCTCAAATCGGCCACCATCCGCCGGATCGCCACGAGTTGCTGGAAATCCTTCTGCCCGAACACGGCGACGTGCGGTTTTACCATGTTGAAGAGCTTGGCAACCACCGTGGTCACGCCCTGGAAATGCGTGGGGCGCGACGCGCCGCACAGGCCGCGCGTGACCCGGTCGACGGTGACGGCCGTCTGAAAGCCCTCGGGATACATTTCCTTCACGTCCGGCAGGAAGAGCACGTCCGTACCAGCGTCGGTCAGCAGCGTGGTGTCGCGCTCGATATCACGCGGATAGCGCGCGAGGTCCTCGTTCGCGCCGAACTGCAATGGATTGACGAAGATGGAGGCGACCACGACGTCGGCGCGCTGGCGTGCCTCACGTACCAGGCTCAGATGGCCGGCGTGCAGGTAGCCCATGGTCGGGACGAAGCCGATGCGCTGGCCGCTCGCCCTCGCCGCGTCGGCCCAACGCTGCATCTCAAGAACAGTGGTGATGGTTTCCATTGCCCTCACCCCGGCCCTCTCCCAAGAGGGAGAGGGAGAAGAGGGGTTCTCATTCACCATTCACAATTCAGCATTCATCATTCGCCGCGCGCGCAACGGGCAGTAGCGAGTGGAACGAATGCGCATCGGTTGGGAACGTGCCGCCGCGGACCTCGCGGGCGTAAGCGGTGATTGCGTCACCGGCGGCCTGCCACAGCTCAGCGTACCGCTTGGCGAACTTGGGGACGAAGCGGTCGCAGAGACCGAGGACGTCGTGCAACACCAGGATCTGGCCGTCGCAGTGCGGCCCGGCGCCGATGCCGATGGTGGGAATGGTCAGGCGGTTGGTGATCTCGGCGGCCAGATCGAGCGGAATACCTTCGAGCACGACGGCGAACGCGCCGGCGTCCTCGACCGCGAAGGCATCGTCAATCACGCGCTCGCGTTGGCCCGGGCGCTCGCCGCGCCGCTGCCCCTGCACCTTGTGCCCGCCCATGCGATGCACCGACTGCGGCGTCAGGCCGATGTGCCCCATGACCGGGATGTCGACGCCGGCGATGGCGCGGATGGTATCGGCGACGGCCACGCCGCCTTCCAGCTTCACGGCTTCGGCGGCCCCTTCCTTGATCAGCCGCCCGGCGTTGGCGAGCGCCTCCGCGGTCGACACCTGGTACGAGAGGAAGGGCAGGTCGCACACCAGCAGTGCCCGCCGGCGTGCCCGCGCCACCATGCGGCTGTGGTAGACCATCTCGTCCATGGTGACGGGCAGGGTGGTGTCCATCCCCTGCACCACCATGCCGAGGGAGTCGCCGACGAGGATGACGTCGACCCCGGCTTCGTCGGCGATTCTTCCGAAGGGAAAGTCATACGCGGTCAGCGCCACGATCGGGTCGCTGCCGCCCTTGCGTTTCAGAATCTCGGGTACCGTAACCTTTCGGTCGGTGACCGTACGGTCCATAAAAAAGCCCTCCTGGGACCGACCCGGAGGGCTGCGTATGCTGCTTCGAGATGGACGGATCCGCGATTCCGCACTGCATGAGTCGGCGTCATGTCGCCGCTCCGTGAATCAGGAATCCACTCACCACGAACCCCGTCGCCGGGGCGCTCCGTCTCGGTCCGATGTGCCGGCCGCAGCCGGGTTATCTGGATCCAAGCGGTATGTAGTGTTGCACTCCTCGCCCCATTGCCTTGATCTCCCGGACCAAGTCGGCCAACTCGTCCGAGTGCGCGACGAAGTCGACCTCGGAGCTGTTGACCACCAACAGGGGTGTCTCGTCATAATAGAAGAAAAAGTCTCTGTATGCCTCCGCGATGCGCTGAACGTATTCTCCCGAGATCCGCCGCTCATAGTCGCGATCGCGTTTGCGCAACCGCTCCATGAGCACCTCTCCGCGTGCTTGAAGATATACAACCAAATCGGGCTTTGGCAAGCGGGCGTCGAGCAGTCCGAAAAGCTGCCGGTAGAGCGCCAGCTCGTCGGCCTCCAGGTTGGCCTGCGCAAAGATCTGGTCCTTGGCGAACAGGTAATCGGCGACGGTATTCTGGTTGAAGAGATCCTGCTGCGCCAGCTGCCGCTGCTGGCGATAGCGGCTCAGCAAGAAGAAGAGCTGCGTTTGGAACGCGTAGGCGCCGGGCTCATCGTAGAACTTCTTGAGGAACGGATTCTCTTCGACTTGTTCGAGGACGGCACGGGCATTGAACTCCTCGGCAAGCAGGCGTGCGAGCGTCGTCTTGCCGACCCCGATGGGCCCTTCCACGACGATGTAACGGGCACCTTTCACCGCGTCTCTCGGTCGAAGTGGGCGCTCGATACCACAGGACCGAGCGAGCGGCAAATCGTTGCGGAGTGGCGATTGCCGGTTGCCGAGTGAAACGCGGTTGCCCGAATCCGCTGCATGCGCAATCCACAATCGGCAGAATCGCCCTTCCTTGACTCCCCCGGCTATCCCGGTTAAGCCACGGGCTCTTGGTGGGACACGTGCGTGGAAGCGGAAGTTACCGATCTGGTTGCGGCGCGGCGCCGCAAGCTGGAAGAGCTGCGCGGGCGCGGCGTTAATCCCTTCCCCAACGACTTTCGTCCTACCGACACCGCCGCGAGTGTGCAGCACCGCTACGGCAGCCAGAGCCGCGAGCAGCTCGAACAGGGCACCGACACCGTCAGTCTGGCCGGCCGCATCATGGCGATGCGCGACTTCGGCAAGGCCTCCTTTCTCCACTTACAGGACCGCAGCGGACGCATCCAAGCCTATGTGAAACGGGACGTCGTCGGGGAGGACGCTTTCGCCGTCTTCAAGCTGATGGACATTGGCGACTTCGCCGGCATCATCGGCCGCCCTTTCCGCACCAAGACCAACGAGCTGACCATCGAGGTGCGGCAGATCCACCCGTTGGGGAAGGCGCTACGGCCGCTGCCGGAGAAGTGGCACGGGTTGACCGACGTCGAGGCACGCTACCGCCAACGCTACATCGATCTGCTGGCCAATGCGGAGGTGCGCGAGGTCTTCCTCATGCGCTCGCGGATCGTCGAGCGCATCCGCGCCTTCTTCACGGCGCGCGATTTCGTCGAAGTCGAGACACCAATGATGCAGCCGGTGGCCGGGGGGGCCGCGGCGCGGCCGTTTGTAACGCACCACAATGCCCTCGACATGGATCTCTTCCTGCGCATCGCACCCGAGCTGTATCTCAAGCGGCTCCTGGTCGGCGGCTTCGAGCGGGTGTTCGAGATCAACCGCAACTTCCGCAACGAAGGCATCTCCGTGCGTCACAACCCGGAGTTCACCATGCTCGAGTTCTACTGGGCCTACGCCACGTACGAGGACCTCATGCCGCTGACCGAAGAGCTGTTCGTGACCTTGGCGGACGAGCTGCTCGGGCGCCGCACCGTGCAGTACGGCGACGCCACCATCGACCTGACACCACCGTGGCGGCGCGTGTCGATTCCGGAGTACGTTGCGACCCGTGCCGGAGTGTCACTGGAGGCCGTGCTGGCCCTCGATCTGGCGACCCTGAAGACCGCCGCGGCCAAGCTCAACGTGCCGGCGGAACGTGATTACGTCGCCCACTACGGCCCGGGCGCGGCGGGATATCTGCTGACCGACGTCTTCGAGGCGGCTGCCGAGCCCGAGTTGGTGCAGCCGACGTTCGTCTACCAGTACCCGGCGGCGGTGTCGCCGCTGGCGCGCCGCAACGTCGAGCGGCCGCAGTTCGTCGACCGTTTCGAGGCGTTCATTGCGGCGCGCGAGTTGGCCAACGCCTTTTCAGAGCTCAACGATCCGGACGATCAGCGCGCGCGCTTCGAGGAGCAGTTGCAGGCGCGTGCCGCCGGCGACCAGGAAGCCCATGTGATGGACGAGGACTTCGTACGCGCTCTCGAGCACGGCATGCCCCCAGCCGCCGGCGAAGGTATCGGCATCGATCGATTGGTCATGTTGTTCACCAACTCACCGTCGATCCGCGACGTCATCCTGTTCCCGCATATGAGGCCGGAAAAGAAGTAGCACGTCGCGCGTGGCTTGGAGGCTGTGCGGCCTCCCGCGACGTGCCACGAGCCACGTGCCATAAGCCAAACATGCGCTACGAGCTATTCATCGGCCTCCGTTACCTGCGTGCCAAGCGCAAGGAGGCGTTCATCTCGCTGATCACCGTCATCTCCATGCTCGGGGTGGTGATCGGGGTCATGACCCTCAACATCGTGCTGTCGGTGATGACCGGCTTCGAGGAGGACCTGCGCGACCGCATCCTCGGCTTCAATCCACAGGTGATCGTGCTCAGCTTCGGCGGCACGGTGAGCGACTACCCCACCGTCCTGCAGCGCATCGAGAAGGTTCCAGGCGTGGTTGCCGCCGCGCCCTTTGTGTACGGCCAGGTCATGCTGTCGGCGCAGCAGAACGTCACCGGCGCGGTGGTGCGCGGTGTGCTCCCCAAGGCCGATGGCGTCACCGACCTCCAACGCCATCTCAAGCAAGGCAGCGTCGAGGCACTCGGCGAGGTGCACGACGTGCCGCTCGACGACGGCAAGGCCGGTGTCGTCCAGCTCCCCGGCATCATCGTCGGCAAAGACGTCGCGCGCCAGCTGGGTTTGCTGGTCGGCGATCCGGTCAATGTCATCTCTCCGATTGCCACGCCGACCGCCGTGGGAATGGTGCCGCGCGTCAAGCGCTTCGTCGTCGTCGGCTTGTTCGATTCGGGCATGGCGGAGTACGACTCCTCGCTGGTGTACATGGACCTGGCGAATGCCCAGAAGTTCTTCGATCTGGGCGACAAGGTCACCGGCATCGAAGTGCGTGGCACCGACCTGTACCGTGCCAAGTCGATCGGCGACCACATCCGCGAGGTGCTCGGCTTCCCGTTCCGCGTGCGCGACTGGATGGAGATCAACCACAACCTGTTCTCCGCACTGCAGCTGGAAAAGACCGTCTACTTCATCGTCCTGCTCCTCATCGTGCTCGTCGCGGCATTCAACATCGTCGCCACCCTGATCATGGTGGTGATGGAGAAGCGCAAGGACATTGCGATCCTCAAGTCGATGGGTGCGACGCGGTCCGGCGTCGGCCGCATCTTCATCTTCAAGGGCATGATCATCGGCATCGTCGGCACACTGCTCGGCAACGCCGGCGGGTACGTCGCGTGCGTGCTCCTCAAACGGTATCAGTTCATCGAGTTGCCGAAGGACGTGTTCTACGTGAACACGGTGCCGGTGAAGATGTACCCCGAGTACTTCCTCATGGTCACTGGTGCGTCGCTGTTGATCTGTCTGCTGGCCACCGTCTACCCTGCGCGCCAGGCGGCACGCCTCGCGCCGGTGGATGTCATCCGGTACGAGTGAGCGCCAATGCGAATCGCCGCTTTCGGATCCGTCTGCGTGCCACGAGCTACCTGCGACGCGCCGTCCCATGACTGAGTCGCTCATTCGTGCCACCGGCTTGTCGAAGGCCTACGGCGATGGGCGCCGCATCGACGTGCTGGTCGATCTCGACCTCGAGGTCGCTGCCGGCGAGACGCTGGCGATCGTCGGACAGTCCGGCGTCGGCAAGAGCACGCTGCTGCACATCCTCGGCACGCTCGACCAGCCGACCAGCGGCACCGTGCTGTTCGACGGTGTGAACATCTTCGGGCTGAGCGAGCGCGAGCAAGCCACCTTCCGCAACCGCGAGGTCGGGTTCATCTTCCAATTCCACCATCTCCTTCCGGACTTCACGGCGTTGGAAAACGTCATGATGCCAGCGCTGATCCGCGGCGTCAGCCCTGCCGAGGCCGAAGGCCGCGCGCGCGCCGTGCTCGAGCGTGTGGGCCTGAGTGAACGGCTGACCCACAAGCCCGGCGAGCTGTCCGGTGGCGAGCAGCAGCGCGTCGCCGTGGCGCGTGCGGTGGCGCTCTCGCCACGCATCATCTTGGCCGACGAGCCGACCGGTAACCTCGACCCGGCGACGGGAGCCGAGGTGCACGCCCTGCTCATGGACCTCAACCGCACGCACAACATCACGTTGGTCATCGTCACCCACAACGACGAGCTGTCGCGCCTCGTGCATCGCACCCTGCGGCTGCAGAATGGCAAGCTGCACTAGGGCCTGCGACCCCGGAGCCTGCGGCCGGTGCAGGCGTTCGCCTGCGGCTCCGCACTCCGGAGGCCTCCGGCGGACGGGTCCGCTGGACGTCCTGGTTGCTGCCCGCCTCCTACGGGCGGTCGGGGGCTGGTTTACACCCCGATACCCGTTTGCTAGGCGTAGGCGCCGGTCGATTCGGTGGGAGCAAGGGATGTGGGCGCTGCCGGTGGTCATAGTACTGGGGCTCGTGCTCCCGCTCTCAGCGAGCGCTCAAGACACTGCCGCAACTGAGACCCCGCCAGAAGCGCCGCGGCTCGACCGCGTCGTGATCACCGGCAACCGCCGCGTCGAGGAAGAGGCCATCCGCGTCCAGATCCGCTCGCAGCCCGGCACGCGCCTCAACGAGGCGACCGTCGACAGCGACGTCCGCGCCCTCTACCGCATGGGCTTTTTCGACAACATCGAGGCGCAGCTGAACGAGGAGAACGGCAAATGGGTGCTGACCTATACGGTCAGCGAACGGCCCCTCATCAGCGAGGTGCACATCGACGGCAACAAGAAGGTCAGTCGCGAGGATCTGGACGGCGCCTTCAAGATCCGCCCCAACACCATCCTTGAGCCCAACAAGGTCCGCAGCGGCATCGACGAAGCCAAGAAACTGTACGAGAAGAAGGGCTACCTCGATGCGAAGATCACGTATACGACCAAGCCGGTTGCCGACGACCAGGTCGTGCTGACGTACAAGGTCGAAGAAGGCAAGGTGGTACGCATTACCGATCTCATCTTCGAAGGCGACCGTGCCTTCAAGCCGAGCGAGCTACGCAAGGTGATGCAGACCAAGGAGGCCTGGTTCTTTTCGTTCGTGACCGGGGCCGGCAACCTGGACAACGAGGTGCTGAAGACCGACATCGAGCGACTGACCGCCTTCTACTACGATCACGGCTACATCGACGTCAAAATCGACGAGCCCGTCGTGCAGCGCGAGAAAGACGGCCTGAAGGTCACCATCAAGATTGACGAGGGCGAGCAGTACAAGGTCGGGAAGGTGGACATCGGCGGCGACCTGCTGCCCGACATGACCAAGGCGCAAGCCAAGCTCAGCCTGGCGCCCGGCGAGGTCTTTCGCACCAGCAAGCTGCGCGACGACATCAGCGCGCTCACCGAGGTCTACGGCGATGAAGGCTACGCCTTTGTGAACGTTACCCCCGATACCGCGGTCGATCAGGCGGACAAGACGGTCGACGTGACCTACAAGGTCAGCAAAGGTCCGGCGGTGACCATTGACAAGATCGACATCACCGGCAACACCAAGACGCGCGACAAGGTCATCCGGCGCGAGTTGCGTCTGCAAGAGCAGCAGCGCTTCTCGGGTTCCGCGCTGCGCAAGAGCCAAGAGCGGCTACGACGGCTCGGCTACTTCGAAGATGTCAACATCACTACCCGCAAGACCGACAGCGAGGACCGCCTCGACTTGCTGGTCGACGTCAAAGAGGCCTCGACCGGTTCATTCTCGGCGGGCGCCGGCATCTCCTCGGGTGAGAACTTCTTGTTCAACGTGCGCCTTTCGGAGATCAACCTCTTCGGGCGCGGCCAGCGCCTCGTTCTCAATGTCGACTTCGGGCAACTGCGCCGTAACTTCTCTGTAGACTTCACCGAGCCGTACTTCATGGATACCGAGCTGACCGCCGGCGTCAGCCTCTTCAAGTGGCAGCTGTTCTTCGATCAGTTCACCCGCGGCGGCACCGGCGGCAGCGTGCGCCTTCTGTATCCGTTCACGGCGTTGGGGTGGACTTCGCTCGCCGGTTACTCACTCGAGGACACGCGCCTCGGCTTGGAGTACCGCCTCGAGGAGGCGGATATCAGCGACGTCAGCACCACCGCCCCCACCGTCATCCAGACCGCGCAGGGCCACAGCCTCACCAGCGGCCTCACCCCGCGCATCTTTCGTGACACGCGCAACCATCCGTTTGATCCGACGAGCGGCTCGCTCCAAGACGTCTCCTTCGAATGGGCCGGCCTCGGGGGCGACAGCAAGTTCATCAAAGTGGAAGGGCGCGGCCGCTGGTACTATCCGTTCTACAAGAGTCCGACGTGGGGAACCTTCGTGTTTTCCTTCGGTTCCAACATCGGGTACGGGAGAGGCTACAGCGGCGAGCGCGAGCTGCCGCTCTACGAGCGCTACTTTCCCGGCGGCATCAATTCAGTCCGCGGCTTCCGCATCCTCTCGATGGGCCCCAAGAACATCGTCATCAACGCGCTCGGCCAGGGGCTCAGCCGCGACCCGATCGGCGGCAGCTCGCAGCTGATCTTCAACAACGAGATCATCTTCCCGATCGTCGAATCGCTCGGCCTCAAGGGCGTCGTATTCGTCGATGCGGGCAACGCCTTCTCGGCGTCGCAAGGGATTGATATAACCGACATGCGCGTCTCGTCCGGGGGCGGCTTCCGCTGGCTGTCGCCCATCGGGCCGTTGCGGATCGAGGTCGGCATTCCCATCAACCCACATATCGGCGATGACAAGCAAACCGTGATGTTTTCCTTTGGCGGGCCGCCGTGACAAAAGAACAGGATTCAGGGAGGCAAGGTGCATGAAAGGTGTTTGGTTAGTGACTGCCGCGGTGCTGATCGCCAACGTGGCGTTGGCGCAGGGGGCGCCGAAGATCGGCTATGTCGATCTGCAGCGCGCCCTCAACGAGTCCGAAGCCGGCAAGAAGGCGAAGGAGGACTTCAAGGTGCAGGTCGACAAGCTGCAAGCGCAACTCAAGCGCCAAAAGGATGAGATCGACTCGCTCAAAGACCAGCTCGAGAAGAAATCGGCGGTGATGAAGGAGGACCAGCGCGCCAATCTCGAAGATGAGTATCGCCGCAAGCTGCGCGACTTCGAGCGCAACTACAAGGACTCGCAAGCCGACCTGCAGAAGAAGGACAACGAGCTGACCGGCGCCATCATCAAGGATCTGCAGGAAGTCATCCGCGACTACGGCGAGCGCGAGGGGTACACCCTCATTCTCGAAGCGACCAGCAGTGCGGTGCTCTACGGTACCAAGAGCGCCGACCTCACCGACGACGTGATGAAGCTCTACAACAGCACGCGTCCGAGCAAAAAGAAGTGAGATGATCGGCTACCACGAGATCGCCGCACTGCTGCCGCACCGCTTTCCGTTTCAGTTCATCGACCGTGTGCTGGAGTTCGAGGACGGGGTGCGGATTGTCGCGCTCAAGAACGTCTCGATCAACGAACCGTATTTTCGCGGGCATTTCCCCGAGCAGCCATTGATGCCGGGTGTCTTGATCTGCGAAGCCCTGGCACAGGCCGCCGCGTTGCTGGCGCATCGCTCCAGCGACGGCGTTGGACGGGGACGCGTCTGTGTCCTGGCGGGGCTCGATCGCGTGCGCTTCCGCCGCCCGGTGCTCCCCGGCGACCAGCTGTATCTCGAGGTCGTTCTGCAGAAGCGGCGGCGTCCGATGTGGAAGATGTCCGGCACCGCACGCGTCGACGGGCATGTGACCGCCGAGGCTGAGCTGTCGTTGATGGAGACCGAAAGGACCCGCCGGCCGTGAGTGGCCCGCGTATTCATCCAACGGCCATCGTCGCTCCAGGCGCCGACCTTGACACCGATGTCGAGGTGGACGCGTACGCCATCATCGGGCCACGGGTCCGCATCGGGCGCGGCACGCACGTCGGCTCGCACGCGGTCCTCGATGGGCGCACGAC
>Ga0335069_10016860_pt1 | contig 10186 bp, 11 predicted proteins | sample Lox_Sample_11_FD_206714 | JGI IMG/M metagenome (GOLD analysis project Ga0335069, IMG submission 206714) | Soil microbial communities from Loxahatchee National Wildlife Refuge, Florida, United States - Lox_Sample_1.1 | ecosystem: Environmental > Terrestrial > Soil > Wetlands | place: USA...
ATAGAACCACAGAAACTGCTGAGCGGCCGTCGAGTAGGCTCCATACCAGTTATAGTAATTAGCCTTGAGATTATTGGTTACCTGTCCACTGGTGGCCGTTGCCATCAAACCTGATTGGGAGCGGAACGCCATCGTTGCTCGGCCATTCAGCTGGTTGAAATTGACGCTCGCGATAGACCCCGACAAGAACGCCGCCTGCCCTTCATTTGTTGGGTCGTAAATAACGCATGTCCCTGAATAAGCGTAGATGTTATTAACCTGGTAACCAAAGGAGCTAGTAGCATTAGAACTAAGCGTTGGCGTGAGATCCGTGTCCCAGCCAAGATAGGCATAACGATTGTTCTGCGCGTTGGTCCAAGCCGCAAACGCAAGCTTTTGCGCCGGCCCATTTTGGGCTCCCCCATCCGGATCAACAAGCGTGAAGAAGCTCGCCCAATTCTGAGTCTGGTTAATGATCCCAGACATGAAAGCTGATGGGGTGGCCCCAGATATCCCCTGACTGACGATCGCCCCGGTCTGCGCCGTCAGGAAAAGCGTCCCGGCCAAGGTGCCTGTAGCATAAGCAATGGTCGAGGCCCCGTCAGTTATGCTAGAATTGATGAGGAGACCCCCACTCACACTGTCAAATGTAACCGTAACAGGCGTCGGGGTAGCTGTCACCGTGGTGCCGACCGACACTGTTTGCGCGGGGGTAACGTAGTAGGTTCCCGCTGCTCCTTGGCCCGTCCCCAGCTGATTGATGACGGTATTAGCCGCGATCGTCCCGCCTGCAATCGTTTGCCCAACGGAGAAAGTCCCACTCGTATTGGCTCCGGTCAGCGTTAACGTGCCGTAAGTACTAGTCAAAGACTCCGAAGCCACGTTCTGAAACTGATTAATCGCGTAGGTCCCAACTCCGCCTGTCGTGCCACTAAGCTGATTAGTGATATTGGTGCCGGAAGCCACTCCTACTCCGGTAACCGTCGCTCCATTCACTAACGGATTCGTCGGGGCGCTAGTAACGTTTAGGACGTTGCCCGAGATGTAACCTGTATAGGTGGCGGAGACGGAGGCGATTGTGCCGCCATTTGTCGCACTGGTCGCCACGCTGGCGAGAGAGGCGTTGAGCGCCGTCTGAATGAGTAGCGCCGCCGCCGTGTAGGACGTAGCGCTCGACAAGTTAAGAGAGGCCACGTTGCGCGCGTATCCATCCACGACTATATTCAAGGAACCGCTTACGATCCCCTGAATCTGCGGAATGGTGAGGGAGCTAAATGGGCCACCCAACAACCAGGCCCCGACCGAGGCTGGCGTCCATCGAGCAATAAGGAGCGTCGCCGGCACCTGCGTGGCCCCGATAAAGCCCGAGGCATAAATCTGGGCCATCGTGTATTCGACCGACGTCAGCCCATACGCCGTCCCCACCGCTGCTGCAGCCTGCGCCATAGTGTAAGACTGAACCGTCCCGACCGGCGTCCGCCAGCTAGTCGACAGCATCAGGCCATTCATCACCAGGCCTTGGCCGGCCGCGCCCTCGACGCCGGGCAGGACGTTTACAATTTGGGAGGCCGGAATAGTGGTCATTTGAAGCGGTGCTCCTTAAACGGGTAAGGCATCAGCTGGAACAAAAGTAACGTGCGCGCTATCCATAAACTGCATAGGCCAATCAACTATGGCGTTGACCTGGAGATGAACGTCTATGGTCCAGCGCGTCTCGTACTGTTGTTCCGAATTGATAAACGGCGTCTGCTTTGGGTCCTCACAATAAAGTGGCGTAGCCCTAATCCCGGACTGATCGAAGAAACTCACCGCCACATCATCGCGCCAGACCGTGGCTATGGTCTGCGCCAAATCGGAAGAGTCACCCACCGTCGCACTGTGGACGTCCACCTGGTAAGTGACTTTAGTCGGCTGCAGGATCTTAAGCTTCCCCGCCGCCATGCCGAGATTCGATATCGTCTGAGGCGGCCCCGCCACCTGGTAGCTTCCGTCGGGAAGCTGCGCCACTACATTACAGGGAACGATCCCGATGCCCCACAACGCGGGTTGAGACAGGACATCAATCTCCCCAAATCTTACAGAAACAACCGATAGGACGTTTCCTGCGATTGATCCTATAAATGCCACATCCGCATAGACCGTGACGTTAGTCGATAATCGCTCTCGAAACAACGAGGTAACGACGATGTAGTTACCTGCCGGCTCCGGCACCCGGCTGTCCTGGCCCTCAATGATCTCCCAACCAGGAGGCGTCAACTGGTTCAGGAATGCGATGAGGGTGGCCTGAACTGAAGAATTGGTAGTTTCGAGGTAAGACACTTTAGGGTTTCCAGCATCTCCCCTATTCTGTACTATCTATAACAAAGTAATGGTTACCAGACGCCGGGAAATTTTCTTCCCGCACCAAGGATTTTTCTATTGCATAACCACTAACACTAATATTAAATGCCTTACCTTCTATCACATCCGCCGCTTGGTTAAGAAGATAGGCGATGTGACGGCAAGATTCCGCACTCATGAGCACATTTGGGATTTTAATTAAATCAAGATCCTCGCCAATAGGCTCTTTATCAGTAAAGAATACCCAAGCCTTTCCTTCTCTAGGCCCAAAGACCCATATAGGCTGCTTCGCTAGCTCTTCTTTTGATATCCTCGGGAATTCTATATACATTTTTAGATCACTCTTCTATTTAATCTTGCAACGTCACCACCGCACTCGTCCAGTCCGGCCATGCCTCAGTCACTAAGGCCACCTTCCATACCCGCCCATCCGGCGTAGTAATAAGGTCACCCCCCGCCTTCTTGCCCCGCACCAAGCCTTCTATAGACCCGTTCAAATAAATGCGTTGCCGAACCCCCTGGAGGTTCATGCCCTCGATTTGCTGGATATCACTAAATGACAAAGGTTGGAGCTGCCCGCGAACCTTGACTGCCGGTAGATAAGAAGGCGTCCGACTGCCGTCCACATTGGTAGTGTAACCCGTCGACGCTTGGACCATCACCAACTGATTAGGGTTGATGGCCGATATGGCGCGAGAGACGATAGCGTTAAGGTTCATTAAATTCAACCGCCTTACGAATAAGAGCAAGGCGGGCTTCAACTTTCGCGCGCCGCTCCGGACTCATTGTTCGATTTTCATCTTGAACGGCCTTTACTGCCTCATCATAAGCCGGCCCCGGCTTACCTTCCGCAACTAGCAACCAATCTAAGATTCCAGGAATTATGGTCATGTCGTCTCGCCCTGCACAACCCGATAACTAACACTGCTGAGCATATGGCCCGTGTCGATCAACGGCTTGTCGTGGCCTTTTGCTCTAATAGTGCTAGGCGCCAGCGGCGGGCTTCTCAGTTCCGTAATCGACTCCTGCAATTGCCCCGCGACTGTCGCTCCCAGTAAATCTAGTGCCGTCGATGCCTCGTAATCATTATCGGCCAGCGCCTGGCGCAACCCCTGCGGCCATCGGCCACTTTTGGCGCGTATCATGTTACGGAAGAAGGGCCGAGGTGGCGTATTTGCATGGCCATATTCGTTGAGCGCCGCCACCGTCGCCACGCTCATCCCGTCCGGGTAGGTAGCATCCTCCAAGAAACCAACCTGAACCGACTTGGCCGAGGCCAAGTTATCCGCCAGCCGCTTGAAGGCGTCCCTAATCTTATCGCCCCCGGAGACGCGTGCCATGTTACGGAGCCGCTGCTACCGTAAATTCGCCCAGGCTCTGCATTGTCCCCGCCGTAAGGCTTGTGAGCGTCACCAGGTAGCGGCGCATTGTCCCTTTAGCGATCGTCTGGGCAGTGCCGGCCAGCGTCCAGGTTGCGCCCGTATCTGCTGTTAGGGTGAAATTATAAGACCCCGACTGGTCATTATAAACATCAAGTTCGTAGGTCATGCCCGCGATGGGCGTAAAGCCTGCCGCTTCCATTGCCGTAACCGTAGCCGCGACCGACGGCAAGGTGAGCGTACAACCCGCCGAAATAACCGTCTGGACGTCAGCGGCCACGAGCAACCAGCCTCCTGTAATGTTTGCTCCTGTAAGATTGATGTTGTTGCTACCCACCGCCGTAGTGATTGCATTATAGGCATGGGCAGGCCCAGCTTGAGCTACACCGCCAACCGTTAGTGTCCCAGACACCGACAGATTCCCGCCTACGGAAGCATTAACCCCCACAGTGAGACCGTCCGACGTAGAGAGGCTCTTAAATGCCCCCGTGATATTCATCGTGTTGACATCGCCTTTAGACGAGTCAAAGAACATATTGCCGGCCATTTACCCAATCTCCTTCAATACGGCGTCCAGGGGAACAAACCAAACCTGCGACGAGCAAAACCCCTAACAGGCAAGAACGTGCGGAACTGCGCGGACGCCGCCCAGTAGGCCGCGCCATATTTCGTTTGAGCGAACCACTGCTCCGGATCGGAAGCATTGTAAGCCACCGCCGTGCTGACCGATCCTTGCGACACACTTCCAATTCTACCCACCAGGGGTGAAGCAGGAGCGCCCTCTGGATCAGGAGCATTCAACTCCGCTATGTGCGCTGTCAGCATATTAAGCAGCGTCTGTTGAGTCCCTATATCACTCACGGGACCACCACCGTCATTACGGTGATACAGTGTCGCCTCATTAAAGTAAGCAGCCGCCGTGACCGGCGTCACGCGGGGCGGCGCGAATTCCGGATAACGAGCAACCCAGGCATTATAGTCGAAGGTGACGACGACGCCCAACTTATATTATTTCCCTGGTAGCTTTATCACTTCGATCACATCGTCCGGACTCAAAGTCGGGGGCGGCACGCTCCAGCCGTGTGCAATAGCCTTCGCCAAATCTGCCCGTCGTATGTAGACGGATCCATAAGGAACTGCACCTTCTTTACGGGTGACAATTCGACCGTCGTCTAGAACACTGCCAGGAGGGCTGGTCATTCGTCCTTGTCGTCCTTGCTAGTCACAGCCGGCTGACCATAACGATTTTTGGGTATCCGGGGGTCCTTATCCGGCGAGATAGGCTCCAGACCGCTGCGACGTTCGCGCTCGTCCTTGGCCTGATCCACCAAACTCTTCCGGTCTGACTGGGCAAATATAGTGCCGCTCAGGAGAAGCGGGCTATCCAAATTCTGCCGGCACCACTCTTCCCAAAAAGTCTTGGGTACGCCAAAGGTAATACCGACACCATGTTTGATTTCATGACCGGGATGCTCACCCCAGGGTGCACGACATCCGTTAAGTCTGATGATCTCTCCAGGCAGCGCGCGAGCCTGTTCCACTTCTCGGATGCCACCCCCCAACACTTGTGTTGGAACGGTGATCATCTCGTAGAGTTGCAAGGTAAGGCCAGAGGGCAGCTTGCACCCCACCGTAACCTTTTCTCCACTATCCTCTGCCAGCTTACGCCGAGAGGCAGAGATGCCGGGCTTAATCTTGGGCGGACCACCCGGCCCGTCCATCAAACCATCTACTCTATTCGGTGCTGCTTGCGCCACCTTTAGTCTTCCTCTTCATTGGAGCCAACATCTGGATGCCCTTCCAAAATTCATTGAAAGGGATTTTCTTACCTGTGGCTTGCTTCCGGAGCCGTCTAGCTTCATCCCGCCGCACGGCCCGAGGCGGCGTCGTCTTTTCTTTAGGCACCTAAATTACAGGCCGATCATCTGCGAAACGCCAATGGTCGCCCGGAGGACCGCGCCCCAGGTGCCGCCCATCTTCTTCTGCTTGAACGAGCTAGCGCCTCGGACGATCGGGAAGCTCCGCTCCTTCTCATTGAAGGCGCAGAACCCGGTCTTCTGACCCTCAACTTCCAGCGCCACCATCTGCACGACGTTACCGCCCGCCACGCCCTGCGGGTTAGCTGAGCTAAGCGCTCCGTACTGCATGGCCGTCTTGATGGTAAGATTTGGGAAGTTCTTTTTCAAAAGATCTGCGACATTGACGTTGAAGCTGTTGGTTGCGGTCAGCGCTACTTCACTGCCCGGCGACAACGCCAGAACTAAAGTTGTGTTCTGATCGATAAGCCCGGCTGACTGTGAGACAAGCTGATAGAACAATGCTTGGACATCCGCGAAGATTTCATTCGGGGTTGCGTTAATCTGACCCTGATAGATCCACACGTTGCCGTGGCCCGCTGCCTTGATTGTTGGAGAAATATAAGACGGCAAATTTGGATCGTTAAGCCAACCGTAGTTCTGAAGCCCTGCTACCCCGAAGAAATAGGTCAGGTTCAGGAAGCGATTCATGAATCCGGCGGCGCTCTGCTCCAGTTCGCTGACCCAGTTGATGCGGGCCAGGCCAGCACGCTCCAGCTCCTTGGCGCCATACTGAATCATCGTCTGGAATTCATAGCTCTGACGCTGAGGCCAGTTGACGTTGGCGTTGGTCGAGCCACCCTCGCTATAATCGTTGTACGAGGTGACTTCACCGATATGCTCCACAACCGGGAACATAGCCGTTTCGTCCAGCCACGTCCCGCGACGCTGCTCGCCAAAGATCTCCGCCGCCTTAGTCGCCGCAAACAAGATACGATAGACCTGCGGATCGATCATCGTGGTAAGCATCATCGGCAACGCCGAGTTCGGATCGGTGCTCAGCGCCGCCTGGGCGTCCATCGCCCCGTACCCTACCGTCGCCAATAGCTCACTCGCGTGATCCATAGCCATACGATAATCGTACTTCCACGGGCTTGGGATATACGCCCGCACCGAAGGGAAAATAGCCCCGTAACGCTCGTGAAGGGCGCGATCCTGTTCAAACTGGGAACGGGCCTCCTCGTAAGTCTCGAAATGCTTATACATGATTCCTGGTATCTCCTAGATAAGGGTTTTGAAGAGGCCCGGATTTTTAGCCGAGCGCGTGGCTCGACATCTTGATCAGTTCGCCCGCCGCGCCGGACGATTGAGCGTACCATTTTGTCGCCACGTTGGTCGTGGCCGTAACGGTATTCGACGCCAGCGTCGTTCCCGTGATCGGCAACACCGCCAGCACGTCGCCGCTGGCTGTACCGCCCGAGCCCGAAACAGACTGAGTGATATACCCCGCATTCGTTGTGCTGTAGGTGTAATAAGCACCAACCTTGAACGTTCCCGAAGGTGTAGCAGGAGAACCGCCGCCCAAGGTGAGCACATAACCGGCAATCGTTAGCGATGTGCCAGCTGCCACGGACTGCTCCGGAATGCTAACATAATAGCGCCCGATGCCGCCTGTCGTTTCCCCAGTCAGAAGGGGCGTAACTTGAGAGACGACCACTGTTCCCGTCGCGGCGCCAACGGTAACTTTCATGCCATTATAGATGGGATTGTTAGCTGCCGTCAGCGTCATCAAATTGCCGCTAATGCCCCCCGTTGCTGAGACACTGGTTGCTGCCGTGATCGTGCTAGTCGCGCAAGTAACTGTGGTGGCCGCGCTGCCCGCCGCCAGGAAGCTAATCTTGCCCGTCGCAAAATCTGCAAAGGCCTGATAGCCCAAGTAGGCGGCGGCTGAACCATCATTCTTGACCCAGACATCGCCAGACGAGCACAAGGCAATCGGAAACCCAACTGGAATCGTCTGAGAGGCGTCAAGCAAGTAGGTCGTGTTAAGACCTTGCTGCTCTCGATGTACAAATCCGCTGGGGGCCGCACCGCCCGCACCGCCGAACCCAGAGGCTCCAATAGGAACACCTCCAAAGTAGTTCTGCGCGATGATCGGAGCACTATCCGTATCAGCCGCGCCTGACCAGGCGAGCCAGGCAAACAGCCCAACCGTAAGACCGCTCGGACCAGCCACCAGTCCACCTGGACCCGAAGTGAAGAAGGTACGAGGATTTGCCGAAGACCAGTCACCCGCCACAGCCGGTGCTTGCGTAACTGCAACAGTTGTTTGAATACCGCCACTTCCGGCCATATCATTTCTCCTTTATATCGTTACTTCTAAGGCCCGGCGATATCCGCCTACCCTATGTGTATTCGGAAGTCGTTTAGTTTTACGCGAATCCGACATCCTGGTTGCCGAACATCTTGTGATATGAGCTGATGCTGGATGCATCCTGCGCCACTCGCGGAGCCGGCTTAGGATCATCCACGGCCTTCTTCTGAGTTGACAGCAACAGGCGCAATGCCGGTACCTCGCGGACCTCGCGCGCATCGATGCCCTTCATTTTCAACGCGGTGCGAAACACCTGCTCCGCGGAGTCGCAGGCAACCGCCAAGCGGCCCACGAACGGGAAGACGAACTGTTCAGCATCCCGCAGCGCCTTGGCGCGTTGCTGCTCACCATCCACGGCGGCTCGGATCATCTTCTGGACCTGATCCTCGTCCATCGCTCTCTTGTCCTCGACTCGGCCGCCGACATTGGGACGACCCTTGAACTTGGGCGGTCCGCCCCTGCCTGCGCCTTCGAGATCCATATCGTCTTCTCCACCTTCCTCTGTTAGACCGGCCATCATCTCCTCAAGCTTCGCGAAGGCCTCGGGATTCATGTTTGCCCGGATGAAGGATTTAATGGCTTCGAGCCGCTGATCAGGCTCTTCTTCACCCCCGCCCTCTGGCTCTTCTTCGCCTTCGCCTTTGGGCTCTTCATGTTCCTTCGGCGAGAACTCCTTGCCACCTTCCTCAGGCTCTTCCAAATCCTCGCCGACGCCCAGCGGCTCATCAGCATCGCGGCGATTGTCCTCGGGGTCCGTCACGCGGCGAGCCTCCACAGGCTCTTCGCCTTCGGCACGGCGAGCAGGAATCATCTCATCCTCCCTGGGTGCTACCTTACTCAGCGCTTCCAAAAGCACATGCAATCCCTCGGGCGTAGCGTCGAGGGCCAACTTGTCCTCAACTGCTGTTTCAATGGACTTAGCAAGTCTTGCCAATCCATCTCCTCGAATATTTCTCGGCGTCACGCGCCGAAAGATCGGCACGAGGTCTAACTTTTCATCTTTGGCTAGGCGCGGCTGGAGGTGCGCATAGGTCGCGCCCATCAGCAGCGTAGCCACTCTCGACATGGGCTTAGCTGCGGCCATAGGTTCTTTCTCCTTTGAATCGCCGACTACGACATCGTAGCCGGTATGATCTTCTGATTTGCTATCAGCTACAAGTGCTCCCGGTACCCTACCGTCTGCCACTAACGCAACATGATTTCCACAAATTGATGTCATTCGCCCGTCGTAGTGTACTCCTTTATACACTCCTGGCTTCATAACTGGTACATAACGATAAGCAGCAGACAAATCTTTCTTCGCACCATCATTTATATCGTCTATAGCCTCCTTAGCCCACACTACTAATGAATTATAAACAAAGGGGTCTTCGTACCGGGCATCAGTACCTGTCGAACCCACTACATCTTCTGGTTTATGGTCTTCTGCACTAACTGGTACGTGCTTACGCAACAAGGGCAAATTATTAAAAGTATCTAATGCTTTTTTCAATTCTTCTGGATCACGAAGCAATTGATATTGCTTATTTGGATCTAGCCCTAATTCCTCGGCACCCGGAATTTCCCTGCCCCAGTACGGCGATACACAAGCCCGTGTAATTGGCGTGACGGCGACATGAAGCCGCCCATCCGCATCCGACCGGCGAACCGATTGCCGATCGATCGCCATCGATACATGGCGACCTAGAACAGCAGAATAGTCCCGGCGCGAAGACTCAACGATGCACTCGTCGTGAGCCTGATCTAGTTTTATTTTACCCTGTTTTCCCGTACCCGCGCGCGCGCCCGTTACTCGTTCTCCTTCTAGAGACTTCAATGTTGGTATATGCTGCTTGATCTGCCTAAGAACGTACCTAGTATTTTTTGTACCTAAATGACCTGATGGCGTACCCGACATTAAAACATTAATGTTTCCTCTCCCAGTCTCCGGATTATGATAAACATGAACCCGCGCCGTCTTAGGTAAAGTAGGATGTTCAACTGAGAATTGATGATATACTTCACCATTGTCATCTTCTCGTTTTTTTACTAATTTCACTACCGGCTCAGTATCATCATCCTGTGCACCTCGTAATTGCTCTGCTTCTTTATGCGCTCCAGTCGGTTGGTCAGTAAACAAAGAAGCGGTTTTAGAGCCAGGATAAGTTCGAGTTTTAGAAACAGCTTCTTTTTCCTCCGGAGTAGCTCTACGCGCAGATGACAAAGCAGATCTATCGGTCAATAATGTTTCATCAGCAAAACGAACTGCCCCATACCCTCGTTCTTTAGCATAAGGAACCAAGTTACGTTGCCAATGATCGACAAAAAAATGTTTTGAT
>Ga0335069_10016861_pt1 | contig 10185 bp, 5 predicted proteins | sample Lox_Sample_11_FD_206714 | JGI IMG/M metagenome (GOLD analysis project Ga0335069, IMG submission 206714) | Soil microbial communities from Loxahatchee National Wildlife Refuge, Florida, United States - Lox_Sample_1.1 | ecosystem: Environmental > Terrestrial > Soil > Wetlands | place: USA: Florida...
TGAACCGCCGCTTCCCGTGCAGTCGCTGATTGTATTCTATCGCTCCGAACCCGAACCATCCGGCCTGTGGTCGCCTGAAGCTCAGGAAGGCGGCTGTTCTTCCTCGATTCTTGCAAGGCGCAATTGCTCATGTGAATCGACGCTCCGGCGCATCTCAAGCGCGCTTCTCGCCCGCGAGAGCGGAGCTATCAGATAGGATCATCCACCGCGCTCATGATCAGAGGCGGTGCAGGGAGGAAAGCCACTCAATGGCCGCGGCGACGCGCTACTCAGCGGTTGCTCTTGCCGGATTTTGCACGTGCGATCACTTCGTCTGGGGTCGGCGGGTTGGGTGGATGATCACTAAGGCAGATTGGCGTCCGCACCTTTACCGGCTTTCCGGATCCCTCGGTGGCGAAATAGAACTCGCCAGCCTTGAGTTTGCCGATGTCGTCGGCTTTGCCGCCACTCGCTGCAATGATCTCCTGTGCCGCGCCAATGGTCGCCGGGGCGTTCTGCTTGCCGAAAAACTGAGTGGTGCAGTTGGAGACCACCTGGTTGTGAATCCCGCGCGGCGCTTGGGTTGCGACAATCATGCCGAGCCCGTATTTACGGGCCTGGGCAACCAGCTTGATTCCGCTGCTGAGGCTCAGCGCCGGCTTTTGGGAAGGTAAGAAGGTTTGCGCCTCGTCAATGATGTAGAGCAGTCCCGTGCGGGACGGGTGTTTCTTAATCCAACTGAAAAGCGCCATCTGCAGCCGATTGACAAAATCCTCGCGTGCCGCATCTGAACCGAGGCCGGACAAATTGATCACCGAGATGCGCACGCGACCCGGATCGGAACCGAAAAACAGCAGGTTGGGATCGAGGATCGGACCGTCAGCCCGAAGCAGGGGATTTGTGGCGACCGCGGCATGCAGTTGATCCGCCATGCCGGCGGCGAGCTTGTCGGCCTTGCCGATTGGGCTCAGCCCTTCGGGCAATTCGGCCAGGAGCGCGGTGAAGCGCGCAAGGTCCCCCCCTCCCTGGGACACAAAAAACCGCAGAGCTTCCACCAACACACCGCGCTGCAATGAACTCTTTGCGCCTGCCAGAGGACCAAGCGTTTCGGCAGCCATTTCGACTGCCTGCTGGCGTTCGTCCTTGTCGTCACCGAGCGCAGAGAAATCCGGCAGCACCGGAAGGAACAGCGGGTTTCCAGCATGAACGCCCGGAGTCCAAACCACCACCTCGACCGCATTCTGATATTGTTGTGCTTTGGCTTCGTCTTCAGCGGAGAAGCCCGCGGGACGCTGCGGCCAGGCATCGCCCAGTCGGGACAGATCGTTATTCGGATCGATGACGATAGAGGGAATGCCGGCCAGCGCCGCCTCCTCCACGAGCCGGCGTAGTAGCACTGTCTTGCCGGAACCCGAGCCTGCAATGATGGCTGTATGGCGCGGCAAAAGGCGCGTTGGCAGAAGCACCGCTTCTTCGCCAAGCGCCATTTTGCGGCCCACGGGAATTGCACTAGTGGGGGCCGACAGGCCATCGGCCCGGGCATCGACCGGAGCCGGCCGGCTCACCGGCGGAGGCGCCGGTGTCGGGCTATCTGCACGGATATTGCCATTCACCGATTCCGGCTCCCGGTTCGGGACAATATCCGATGGGCCGCCCGGTCTGCTAGGTGTGGGAGGCAGGAGTGGAATTGGCGGCGGGCTGAGCCCGGCCTGCTTGAAGAACTCCGTTTGCAGTAGCGGGCGCTTGTTTCTCAGCCACGCCTCAAAGAGGTCCTGCGTCCCGTTTACGATCGTTTCGTCCCGCAACTCGCAGAGAGCTTTGAAGGTCCGAAGGTCATCGTCCAGCGGAATGAGCAGCGTGCCGCCGGCTTTTTCGAATGACGCGAAGAGTTGTTTCGTCTTGGCGCCCGCGGGAATTGGGCTGCGCCGGATTAGCAGTAAGTGCCGGTCAGGGATTTGGTTTGATATGCCCGACGCTGTCAATGCGGCGCGCAGGCGCGACTGGAAGGCGATCGCGTTGGCATGCTCGAGCGCGCGGAAACAGAAATGACGCTCGCGATCCTTATCGTCGTGATAGGTGAAGGTCAGACGCCCATGGAGCGGCGGAATTTTTTTTGCGGGATCGCCCTTGCTGGCGATGTCCATTGCATCGCTCGGCTCGAATTGCCGAGCGAAAAGGTCGATCGCGTCCTGCAAAAGATGTCCCAGTTCGCTATCGTCGCCGGGCGCGATTAGTTGGTCGGTCTCGGCCGCAGCCCAGAGCCGCGCGACGTCAGCTTCGAAGCCGTGAAGGTCATTCGGCTGTGTCGGTTCGGCGCTCGCGCCAATCAGACTACAGCAAATATCTACCTTTCCTTGCGCCAGGCACGCCCGGCGAAAGGCCTCGCAACGCATCAAAATGGTTCGCGGCAGGAGCCCCACCTGTGCCGCGCCTGCAATCGCCTCCTCGCTAAATGGCCAGGATGGAAATGGTGGGGCAAAGCCCGCTGCAGAGAACGCCGGGGTCAGTCGCCCTACAATGAGCGCACGCACGGCTGCAGCTTCGTTCATGCCCTCCATGGCAACAGCTTCATCGAAGCGTTGCCAAAAGGCTTCGCCACCTCGTTCCTTAAGGACGCGCCAGGAATCGTAAAGGCAGGTGACGATGGTCTTGCCGCGCACGCGGCCATCGTGGAGTTGCACAAGGCCCGCGGCAAGGATATCGCCTAAACCCTGGACCGCTCCGAGATCGTCTTCGACTTGCTGGTTCATGCTGCTAGGATTGACCACGCCGTCGATCTGATCGAGTGCCACGATCGTCGGACCAGCCAGGCTCATGAGCCACGACATTCCACGCACCAGCTCGACAGGCGCGGGAGGCGCCGACTGGAACCCCTGGGCTGCACGGGCCTGCTCATCCGCGTCGTAGCCCTGCAGCCAGCTATGCGCGAGGCTTACGAGATCCAAATCGCTCGATCGCAGGAGGCAAAAGGCCCGGAACACATCGCGGTGCTGCAGAGCGCTCTGCATATCAACTTGCATCAGGCCTTTGATCAGCAGATCGACGATCTTTCGAACCTCGATGCGGGGTGTTCGAAACGCAGCCTCGACCTGTTCCTCGACCTTGAATCGGCGCGCAATGCCGGCAAGCACCCCTTCGAACTGACGCCGCCCGTCGGGCATTTCCTGCAAAAGCGAAGTCAGGTAGCTGAGTGCCGCGCTTCGCCAGAAATCTGTAAGGCCAAGGACGTCGAGCAGCACGAACCAGCCGCCAGAGCTCCAGACTTTACGGCGCAAAGCTGCGATAAAATGCGTCTTACCGATTCCGGCTTGGCCGACAAGCGCCTGTCCCTTTGGATGTCGAATCGGCGCGTTTGTCTGCTCAAAGAATTCATCAACGACCCGCTGCAGGAGCTCCTCGTTCGGGCCTGTAACGTGATTGTCGTTGTCGCTCCAAATGCTCTCAAGCGAGCGGACCCAGTCGAAGTCGGCGTTGCGAAGTGCTTCCAGCTCCTCACTCATGATTGTATCCAAAGGAGATGATAGGGCTCGCCCCCAGGACTGAAGGCAGCCTCGCGTACGCTCTGGGTGAGCGCTTTTGAATCGTTGAGCTGTCCGAGGCGCGCTTTTTTCTTCCCTTCCTTGTCGCCTTGCAGAATGCGTAGCAGCCCGGCGTCTAGAGCGTCGCGGTTGACATCCGCGAGCTTGAGGCGCAGTTCGCTCAACAATGCCTGCTCCGCCTTGCGGCCGCCGGTCACCAAGAGGTAAGCGACCTCGATACGCTTGCGCAGTGCCGTCGGCGACAAAGGTCTTGGCGGTTTTGGGGGCTTCGGTGGTACGGGCTTGCGAACTCGAGCCCGCGGTTTCCTGGTGGCCGGCTCGGGCGGAGTTTCCGGCGCTGGTCCGACAAAGTCGGCGAGCGTCCCGCCGCTTCGCGCAAGGAAGTCATGAAGACGCCCGAGCCAATTTTGCAAGACCACCATGGCTGGCGGCAACTTTGCCTCAAGATGAGTACTTGCCCAGTGCCAGCCCCTGTCTTCGACCTTCAATAAAAGCGTGCGGTTAATCATCGTGCTCGTGATGTAGCCCGCCGCGACAAGCGCTTCGCGATCCTTGCGGTCCACCTCCGGGAGGATATCGCGCTGAAAGGCCCAGCCATGCCTTCCCAAAAGACACCACATGATGAGCGCCTGCCTGGCAGTGATATTGTCACTCATGATGCTTTCCCGCTGTTCGATCGCCGGTACCTGACGACGGCACGTATCTTTTCGATTGCGCGCGGCAAGTCGGTCTCGATCTGATCGTTCGTGATTCGTAGAACCAGATAACCTTCAACAAGGAGTTCGTAATCACGATGACGGTCGTCGGCGAATTGAGGATCAGCCCGATGTTCAGGTCCATCAAGCTCAACCACCACACGGCCCTCGCGCCAAAGAAGGTCGACGCGAGGCCGCTTACCGAGGGAGCTCAACTCGATAAGTTGGTTGCAGGCGAATAGCCGACCAAGCTCGGGATCGCAACGTAGCGCCGCTTCGACTTTTTGCTCGATCTGGCTCGCGGGATGAGGTTGGCCGAAAGCTGGAATGAACCGGGATCTGACGGGTACTTCGGGCCGCATGAGTTCGACCGCGCCGTACAGGATGCGATCGAAGGGCGGCGTCAAAGGTGGAGGGACCGGCATTGTCGCCACGACGGAGGATCCTTGACCGGCACACCATTCGAGCGCCTGGATCGTGGCGGCCGCTCGCCGGACTGACACTAGATCGATAGATGCAATCAAAACTGGATTTGAGGGGTCAATGGCCTGCATCAACTGAATAAACTCGATCCGTCTGGGAGCGCGACGAAAGCGCGGACGAAAGCCGGCGGCGCACCGTTTCGCGGCGGCCCGAAGCCATGGAGCCGACACGCGGGGATCCACGCGTGCCTGTTGTAAAAGGTCATTGATCGAGACGTCATGGCGACCGTACCATCTGGGCCACAGGCCGAGCGCAAGTTCGGCAAGGTCGTCGAGGAGCTGACTGAGAATGCGGTCCGCGCCGTAAAGATCGGCGGGGGCAAGCACCAAAGCGCTCCGCGTCGGACGGACCTCCGCACTAAGGACATCCCGGACCCCATCCGTGTCGCTTCCGACAAGGGTCAGACGCTCGCCGGGACCCAATGTGAGGATGCGCGTAGCCAGACCAGAAAGTGCGATAATAGGACGGATTGCTTCGTTCGCCGCTGCCTGCACGGAACGTTCCAAAAGGGATGCTGTCGCCACCGGCACTGGCGGCACAATAGTGAGAATATCGGACGGACTACTACCGTAAATTGATCTACGAGTCACGAGGTGGCTGGTGGGATTAACGAGAGCTGATCCTCGTGCTCTCGGTAGAGCGATCGTCGCCAAGTCTTAAGCCAAGCCGGAAGGGTCGAGTTTGAGCCTGGGGCTGTTCTACAGCACTCTTGCAGGCCGCATCGCATTCGCAAAGACCCGTCTCCTTTGAGACTTCGTATTTGGAGCAGTGCCCTTTTCCAAGGAGGCCGGCAACCAGGCAGCTGCTCTTTTCATGCCAACCTCCTCGACAGCCGGGCAGCCCTAGGAGGAGGCAAGTATATGACAGTTCTGGCGATTGTCGTAGGCGCCTTTTTTGAGCCATCTCACACGCTCAAATCGTTGAAGCGGGTAAATTCGGGAGGTGCATAGCTGGCGGTCCTCTTCTGAGGGACTCGGATAGTCGAACTGGCAGCCACGCGAGACCAGACCCGCCTTCCAGAACGAGCCGAGGAAGCGTTCACGGTTCCAGACTGATGACCTCCCACACGCATTGAACACGTTGCCAGGGCAGCCCAGAAAGGAAGAGAAAGGAGCGCCGCGGCCGCCGCCGTGACCATCTGCACGCCCAGCTCAGCACATCGAAGTGGGGGCGAAAGAGGCGCTCGTCATGAGGGACAAATTCGCTCACCGACACAAATGACTTAGGCGGCGAGTGACCGCAAGTCTTTGTCCGCAAGATGCTCACCGATGGCTTCGCTGAGAAAGCGAGCCAATGCTGCCTTCCGCGAACCGCGGTCGAGCGCGTACGTCGTTTGCTTGAACTTCACCCCCTCCAGGAGCCCTTGGATGTAACCCGAAATTGTGTCGGCGGCCATGATAAGCGCCGTGTCGAGCGTATGGATGTACTTGCTGGTAACGGACCCTTTCGAATGACCGACCAGAGCCGCGATAGTCACTTCAGTAAAGCCGAGATCGTTGGCGATGCTGGCAAAGCTATGACGTAGGACGTGCGGGGTCACGTCAGGGAGTGGTGATTTTCTGAAGAGCTGCTCCCAATGGTTCGGGAAACTGCCGAAGGCATTGTCGTCCCCATAGCCGGGGAAGACATAGGATCCGACCTTCCGTTTGCCTCGAGCTTCCATGAATTCGACAACGGGGAGTCCGATTGGACGGATAGAGGCGCCCTCTTTGCTGTCTGCCAAACGCAGACAACTTGTTTCGGTGTCTACTTCCGACCACCTGAGGCCGATGATCTCGCTGCGGCGGCAGCCGGTCAACGCGATCTGGCGAATGATATCAACGGTGATGGCGTATTTCTCGTCCTGGCCGGCTGCCCGCAACATTTCCCCGAGCGTTCTATACTCCGCTTCGGTGAGGCGACGCGTTCGCACATTGTCCTTTGGCTTGCGGATGCCGTGGGCCGGATTGCTCTCGATAATGCCGGCTTCAACCGCATAGGTGAGGATGCCACCGAGAAGGCCGACGGTCCTCGTTGCCGTGCCGGCGCCTCCGCGCACGTTGGCCCTTCCACGGAGCTTCTTGGTTTTGACGCTGACGCGGGTTTTGCCAGCCATGATATCCTTCAAGACCTTGTTGATATCGGCTTTGACGAGGTCCTTGACGCGACGAGTGCCGATCAGCGGCACGATATGGCGATTGATGCGACCCGTGTCAGTCACCATGGTCGTCGCCTTCTTCGGGCGTCCACCCTTACCAAGAAGAAGACCCGCTTCGAAGTCCTTGAGATACAACTCGCAGAGCTCTTTGACGGTGACTGCCTTGTGGTCAAGTTGCCGCTCTTCGGCAGGGTTATCACCCTGTGCCACTCGACCCAATTGGATCTTGGCTTCCTTTCTCGCGAGCTCCGGCGTCCAGACGCCATGAACACCAATAGTATAGCGGCGGGAGCGACCAGCGGAGCGGTACTGGATCAAATAGCTTCGCTTGCCGGACTTAAATACGCGTAAGCCGAAACCCGGCAGTTCATCGTCCCAAATAAAGTAGTCTTTGGCCTGGGCTTCGGCGCCATCGACGACGCGTTTGGTAAGCTTCGTCACAGGATTTCTCCGGTCCGAAGCCCTTCTCCCGCGTAAGCACCACGGAAGCAGTTGGAAGGAAATCGGAGCGTATCACAGGATACGCACCGCCGGGCCGAATTCCAGATTTGAGGAGCGATTTCAGTACGATAGCGAAACATCGGATGCCCTGGCGTTTTTTGGCGTAGGGCAAGTTAAAAAGCTCCGAAGGCAAAGGTCACACGTTCGAATCGTGTCGGGTGCGCCAATAAATTCAATAGCTTGCGCGGATTGTGGCCAACGCGCAAAAATAAAAACTCACCACAGACTCACCAGGAAAATTCAGGTCTTAGCGTATGATTGACCGTCCTCGCGCATGAGATCGAGACGAACCAGGTGAAAGACCCGTATGGTTTCACGTATCACCGGCTAAAGCCCGAGAGGCCCGGGCTGTCGCGAGTTCAGGTCCCAGTGCAGCGTTCGATTGTTCGATTTCGGCAGACCGGCGGAGGCAATCTTCCCGGTTTAGCGATGCACAATTTGTGGTGGGAGATCATCTCGGAACCCTGGGCGAGATCAAATCGGTACAACCGGGCGAGACCATCGGAATCCGCAGGCAAGGTGACCGGCTCTCGTCGCAGACGGAGATAGGACACTGAACGGGGAAAGACCCCTCGTGAAAACTTTCTATATAGGGTCGATCTTTACAGCAGTACCCTGTGTAGTTTGCTGCGCTTACTTTGATGCATATAGATTGTGAGTGCGACAGCTGTTCAAAAAGCTTTATGCTGGTTGCAAAATCGCGATCAAAAAGACGAATTTCGAAAGCATTAGGCGCTTCTCCTTCATGCCCTTTCGGTCGAGATACGCTGACCGTCGTCGGCGCTCGAAACCTCGTTAAACTCGATGCAGGTGTTGTCCACGCGTTGCGGAAGGACGCTGTGCTCGTGGGCAAGTTATCAATCACGGGAAAGCCGACTTGATGGCTTCTTGCAGAAACGGATGAAAGGCCACGCAGCGTACGGGGATGTTAAACTGTTCGGTGGACCCATTGGCGTTGACGACCTCCACCCCTATTGCGCACTGCGCATTCTTCTCGATAGGTGCCGTCAACGGATTTGCTTCTTCGCCGGGCTTAATCAATTCTCGGACATCCGATGCTTCGGTGCCGGTTTCGAGATCAATCGATGCATCAAGCCAAAGCCGTGCCCCAATTGCGCTTCCCGGTCCGACAATCTCGGGTTCATCCCCTGGCGTCCACAACGCTGAGGAAACGGCATGTTGGCGCCTATCCGATGTCCAAGAAACTAAAAGCCGTCCTGTGACTATCCCACCGGCCTTCAACCCTTCATTGCTTGCCAAGAGAATGACATCGCCCAAAAGGACACGACCGTCCAAAACAGCTCGCCTGCTCCCCGCGCCCATAAAGGTGAAGTGAAATTTTGAGTCCTTAACATCCCATAGCGAACGTACGGCAGGGGCTGACTGGCCTATGACCGCCACTAATGCGGTCAAGATAGCTAGGGTGGTGCTGCTCAAGCCGACATACTTGCGCCAGTCAAGCGAGGAGTCACAATGAACGCACTTGCGCGCGCTTGTTTTGATCGGCTCACCGCAAACCGGGCATGGCCTCACATCGATGATCGTAGCCGCTGCGCCTGCGCTGCTGTTTCCGTCAGAGCTGCCCGGCCCGGCAGGCGGGCGGTCAACGGAGGACGGCATATCGGGCTTGAGAGTATCCATGATCCCAAGAATAACGCGCTGGCGACAGGTGCCAAGCAGGAACGCCGCTGGGCTACCTAACTTTCGTTTTTGGCCCGGTGCAGCCGATCGGCTTCGTCGGACCGAGTGTCAGCTTCTGAACGATGACCGGCCTACACGGCACGAGGCGCTACTGGACCGAATCTGGGCACTCGGCCGAACACCGCATTCAGATTGGAAGGGTTTCGGCGGCGGAATACTTTCAAGGCGCATTCGGACAAAACGACAGCTCTAGGCACCATTGAACCGTAATAGCTTTTCCGGCTTGTCCGAACCGGTAAGGGGCCCAAATCGCCCCCGCACCCGCTCATTGGCGGGGGAATACCAAGCCGGCCAGCCTGACTGAACACAATGCTGCAATAAGGCGCGCCTGGAACCCAACACGTGCGGCCAGATCCTTAGGCGACGGGTGCCCGAGTCAGGGATCCGCCACATCGCGAAATCTACTATTTCGGAAGCCCTGTTTTCTTCCGGCGCCCGTGGGCGCAGATTTGACGCTTCTGTGATCATTTGCTGGGGAACGTAAGGTTCCGACGACCTTGTGAAGTGCAGTCATTTTCCGGGTCGGGATCAAACAAATACTCGCCCTCTCCGTACGATGAGGCCAATGCTGTCGCCAACGGCCAGCGGCCTATCCAGCTCCACCTCCGACTCGACGATAGCCCCGTCGGATCCAACAGAAATCTGTGCCCTGCGACCAGATGCTGTGCGATGCACGTTGATCACGCGTCCCGAAAGGCGACCTTCGGTCGGGGGCCCAAGTTCAATGTCCCGTGGGCGCGCGTAGAGCCGTCCGGGCCCCTCGCAGGCTCCCGTGAAGACTGCCTCGAATCGGCGCCCCTCGTGCAGCAAATCAGACCCGACACATTCGACTGGGATGCTGCCTGTGTCACCGACGAAGGACATCACGAAGGCAGAAGCCGGATTGTCGTAAACTTCGTCTGGTGCGCCGATCTGCTCTAACTTCCCGCCGTTCAAGATCGCGACACGATCGGCCAGTTCAAGCGCCTCTTCCTGGTCGTGGGTCACAAACACTGTCGTGTGGCCGGTTTGGTCGTGCAATTCGCGCAGCCAGCGACGTAGATCCTTGCGCACCTTGGCGTCCAGCGCTCCGAACGGCTCGTCGAGCAGGAGCACCCGTGGCTCAACCGCCAGCGCCCGCGCGAGCGCCACGCGCTGCTGCTGCCCACCG
>Ga0335069_10016862_pt1 | contig 10185 bp, 7 predicted proteins | sample Lox_Sample_11_FD_206714 | JGI IMG/M metagenome (GOLD analysis project Ga0335069, IMG submission 206714) | Soil microbial communities from Loxahatchee National Wildlife Refuge, Florida, United States - Lox_Sample_1.1 | ecosystem: Environmental > Terrestrial > Soil > Wetlands | place: USA: Florida...
GGTGCCGGGCATCTCCGCCGGCGAGCTTGCGCGGGTGATGCACCTGCACCCGAGCTCCCTCACCGGCGTCCTGCGCCGCCTGGTCGGCCGCGCCCTCGTCCGCCGCACCCCCCACCCCCTCGACTCCCGCCGCGCCGTGCTGAACCTGACCGCGCGGGGTCGCCGGCGCGTCCGGATCTCGCCCGGCACGGTGGAGTCGCGCACCCGGCGCGCGCTCGAGGGGCTCGCGCCGGCGCAGCTCGCCACGGCCCGCGAAGTGCTCGCCGTGCTCGCGCGCTCGATGCTCGTCCGCTGAGGTCAGTCCCGGGGAGACGCGAGCCGGGACAAGGCCGCCGTCCACAGGCGGACCTCGTCCCGCGACAGCCGCGCCCGCCGGAGCGACGCGACGAGGTCCCGCACGGCGTGCCGCTCGGGTCCCGCGAGGAAGCCGCAGCGCCGGAGCGCCTGGCGAAGGGCGTCCTCCATGCGGCGGAGCTCGTCGTCCGTCGCGCCCTCGCGGCGCGGCGGCTCGAGGGGCTGGACGGCCGCCGCCGCGGCGAGCGCGTGCGCGTAGACGGCGACCGCCTGCGCGAGGTTGAGCGACGGCTGGGGCCCCGCCGTGGGGATGGTCGAGACCTCGTCGCAGCGGCGCAGGTCCTCGGCCGAGAGGCCGTCGCGCTCGTCGCCGAAGACGATCGCCACCCGGCCCCGGCCTCCCTCCGCCGCGGCGACCCGCCCCACCTCCGCGGGCGTGAGCGGCCTGCGGCCCCGGACCCGGCGCGAGGTGGTTCCCACGAGCAACGTGCAGCCGGCGACGGCATCTTCCAGGGAAGGCGCCACCGCCGCGCGGTCGAGGAGCGCCTCCGCGTGGACCGCGACGCGACGCGCCCTCGCGAAGTCGTGGGTCCCCGCGCCGACGAGCGCCCAGTCGGAGAAGCCGAAGTTCGCGAGCGCCCGCGCCGCGGCGCCCAGGTTCTCGGGCTGGCGCGGCCGGACGAGGACGAACCGCGCGGCCGGGGCCTCCGGCCCGGGCGCCGGGCCGCTCACGGGCGCCGGCCCCCCGTGCCCGCGCGGGAGCGCCTTCCCCCGAGCAGCACGACGAAGGGTCGGCCCTCCCCCCGCCACCAGGTCGCGGCCGCGCGGAGCACGTTCACGGCCGAGCTGAGCGCCGCCGGATCCTTGCGCGCCAGGGCGTCGACCGGCGACCAGAGGACGAGGGTGCCCGCGCCCTCGAGCCAGGCGAGGTCGCAGAGGAAGTCCTCGAGTGCGTCCCAGTTCCGCCCGAAGCCCCGGGGAAATCGCAGCGCGCGGGCCAGGCCGTCGAGAAGCTCCCCCTTCGAGGCGACGGCCCTCCCGTCCACGGCCGCGAAGTCCCACCCGGCATCGCGGGCCGCCCGGCGCAGGCCTGCCCGGTCGGGCGCCTCGCCGACCCAGTACACGCCGGAGCGGCGCCGGAAGGTCGTCCTCGCGGGAATCCTCATGGCTGCCCCTCGACGCACTGGAAGGTCTGGTAGTGGTCGGAGGAGTAGTAGCGCTCACCCTCGGCGCCGAGGACCAGGCGCCGCGTCCCGCGCCCCTTCTCCCCCGGGGTCCTCACCGTGTACTCCCGATAGTAGCCCTTGGGGCGGCGCGGGAGGATCCGCTCGCGGTTCGAGAAGGTCGCGCCGTCGCGGCGGTAGGGGAACGGGCCGCCGCGCTCGATCCGCAGCAGCGCTTCCCGGGCCTCCGGGGGTAGGCGGCCGGCCTCCACCGACGCGGGGAGCGTGCACCACCCGTGGGCCGGGCGTGCGGGCGCCGCGGCGGAGAGCAGGAGCAGGGCGAGCGCGGACGCGCGAAGGAGGCGCATGGGTGGCGAGACGCCTGCGAGGAGGCCCCGCGGGCGCGAGGGTACCCCCGTCGGCGACCGCTTGTCGCGGGGCGGTTGCCCCGCCGCCCCCGGGCCGCCGGTCTACGACGTGGCCTTCAGCCGGTCGGGGACCGCCACCAGATCCTTGCGGGGGTGGACCTTCGCCGGGACGCCCACGGCCACGTGGTCGGGCGGCACGTCGACGAGCACGACGGCGTTCGCGCCGATGCGTGCCCGCGCCCCGATGCGGATCGGGCCCAGGATCCGCGCCCCGGCGCCGATCCAGACGTCCTCCTCGATCACCGGGTAGCCGTCGTCGTGGACCGTGCCGACGGTGTTGCTGCCGTAGAAGCGGACGCGCGCCCCGATCTTCGAGTCGCCGCCGATGATCACGCCGAGCGGGTGGACGAGGTAGACGCCGTCCCCCATCTCCACGTCGCGGTCGATCTCGATCCCGAAGATCGCCGTCTGCACGACGCGGAGCAGGTGGTTCACGAGCGGGATGTGCCAGCGGTGCGCCGCCTCCCGGATCCGGTTCAGGAACATGATCCGGTAGGAGTCGGTCGATAGCATGACCTTCAGCACCGACTTCTTCCCCGGGGGCGCCTTCGCCGCCCGGGCCATTTCCACAGCGTCCGTCCAGAGCCTTCCGAGCACGTGGCCTCCTCGCTTCAGGGATGACGACGGTTCACGACGAGCGCGCCGACGTAGCCGGGCGCCGGGTCGAGGTCGACGACCGCCCACCGCGCCGGGTCCGGATCGAGCGCCGTCGCGCCCTCGACGGAGAACCCGACGCCGAGCGCCTTCAGGAACGCCTCCTTGCGCACCCAGCCCCGCAGGAAGGCGTCCCCGCGCCCCGCCGCCTCGTCCGCGGCAAGCCGTGCCCTCTCCCGAGGGGTGAACCAGCGCTCGGCGATGTCCCGGGCTTCCGGCACCGGGCGGAGCTGCTCGCCGTCGATGCCGAGCTCGCGCTCGGCGGCGAGGGCGCAGAGCCAGAGGTCCCCGGCGTGGGTCATGCTGAAGGAGGGCCCGCCCGGCACGAAGGGGCGGCCGTGCGCCCCCTCCTCGAGCCTCAGCGCTGCCGGGTCGACCCCGAGCCGCGTGGCGAGGAGCCGCCGCAGCGCCGCGTGCGATGCGGAGAAGCGCCGCCGGTCGGCCTCCGCGATCCGGCGGGAGCCCCTCCGCTCCTCCGCGGCGGAGAGCTCGCCCGGCGCCGCCGGGCGCGCCCGCGCGAGGTCGAGCGCCCAGACCTCGACGCCCTCCGCCTCGAGCAGGATCTCCGGCTGGGCGCCCGTCACGCGCTCTCCCTCGCGGCCGCCTGACCGCAGCGCCCCCTCATCCACCTGGACACGCTCGCGAGGAGCTTCTCGTGCTCCGCGACGTCGGTGAAGAGGTGGTCGGCGCGGGGGAAGTAGTCGGTCGCGAAGAGCGGATGGCGGGCGAGGTCCCCGACCATCTCGCGGATCTGGTCCCGGTAGGCGTAGTCCATGAGGCCGCCGGTGTACGCGGCGAGGACCGCCGTGCCGCGGTCGAGCAGGCCCTTCAGGTCCGAGCGGAACTGGTCCGGCGTCGGCATCTCCCTCTGGTAGATCTCCTGGGCCTCTCCCGCCTCCTTGGGCCCGCCGCGCTTGCGGGCCGCGCGGCGGCGCGCGTACCTTCGCCAGCGGGCGCCCTCGAGCTTGCGCGTGGTCCAGTAGCGGAGCCAGAACCCGGGCGTCCGCCACACGAACCCGTCGATGTAGGCCACCGCACTCACCCGGGGATCCGCGACCGCCACCGCGTGGGCCGAGTCCGCCCCCGAGCAGAGCCCGATCACGGCGAAGGTGGCCGGCCCGCCCTTCGACCGGACGAAGTCCATCGCGTCCTTCAGGTCGAGGACCGCCCGCTCGAGATCCCCGTGGACGCCGGGGCGCGGCAGGCTGTCGCCGAGGCCGGAGAGGTCGAACCGGAGCGAGTGGAGGCCCTCGCGGGCGAGCCGCCGCGAGAGGTTCACCCAGAGCCGGTTCGCCCCGACGCGGTGATTCACGCCCATGTTCGCGAGCAACACCGCCGGCGCGGCGGGGACGGCGTCGGACGGGTCGGGCTCGGCGAGCACGCCGAAGAGGTTCCGGTGGGCGCCGAAGGTGAAGGCCCGCTCCCTCATGCTTCCTCCAGGGCGTTGCCGATTCCGGACAGGACGGCGTTGGAGAGGAGCGCTCCGTCGATGCGGTCGGCCCCCTCCTCCGGCTGGTGGAGCCAGGAAACCGGCGCGCCGCCGCGCCCCGCCTCCTCCTCGAGCTTCGCCCGGAGCTCCAGGTACTCCGGCCGCTCCTCCGCCATCGCGACCACGACGCGGCGCCGCGCGCGCGGCAGGGCGCGCGTGAGGTCCACGGCGCGCGTCTCCTCCTCGACCTCGGCGGGGAACGGATACCCGAGCAGCTGCCCGGACCCCGGACCCTGGTCGGGCGGGAACAGGAACTCGGCATACTTCCGGCCGGCGATGGCGCGGAGTTCTTCCACGTAGGTCACCCCGCGGACCACCGGCTCCCAGAGTACGAGGTCCTCGAGCTCGAGCCCTCCGGCCGAAGCCATCGCCGCGAGCGAGGCCCCGAGCCGCAGGCCCACCGCCGAGACGGCGTAGGCGCCGGACACGTCGAGGAGCTCCCGGGCGGCGGCCGCCACGTCCTCGGCCCACAGGCCCGGGCGCCCCGCCGCCGTCTCCCCGGCGGAGTCGCCCGTGCCGAAGTAGTCGAAGCGCATCACGGGGAACCCGCGGCGGGCGAGCTGGGCGGCGAGCTTCCGCAGCGCCCAGTGGGTGCGCATGTACTCCTGCGGCGCCGGGCCGCAGACGAGCACCGCGGCGTCGCGGACCGCGTCTCCCTCGGGCGGGTAGTAGATGCCGAGAAGCTGGCGATCGCTCGTCCCGAAGGAGACCGGTTCCACGTGCCCCTCCTAGCTCCGCACGGCTCCCTCGGGAGCGGTCACCCGGGCGGCCAGCTGCTCGAGAGAGTCGAGCAGCACCGCCCGCGGCGAAAGACGCTTGCCCGTCTCCCGCTCCAGGCGCGACAGCATCTGGAGACAGGCGAGCGAGTGGCCGCCGAGCTCGAAGAAGTTGTCGGACACGCTGACGGAGGTGATGCCGAGCGCCTGCCGCCAGAGTGCGGCCACGAGCTTCTCCGCGTCGGTGCGCGGGTCCACCTTCGGGCCGCTCGCGTTGCGCGCCGGGGCCGGCAGCGCTGCGCGGTCCACCGCCCCGCTCGCCCGCCGCGGGATGGCGGCGAGCTCGACGACGTGCTGCGGCGCCAGCGCTTCGGGGACGCGCGACCGCAGGTGCGCGCGCAGCTCCGAGTCGGTGTAGGCCGCACCGGGGTGCGGGACCACGTAGGCCGTGACCCTCACCTCGCCCGGGCGGTCCTCCCTCGCGGCCACCGCCGCGTCGGCCACGGCGGGGTGGGCCATGAGCGCGGTCTCGAGCTCGGCCGGCTCGAACCGGACGCCCCGCACCTCGCTCCGGCCGTCGCGGCGCCCCTTCATGGCGAGGACGCCCTCGTGCCAGCGCGCCCACTCGCCCGTCCGCCAGAGGCGCTCGCCCTCCACGGCGATGACGCGCTCGCCCGCGAGGGCCGGCCGGCCGCGGTAGCCGCGCGCCAGCGCGGGACCGCCGAGCGCCACCTCGCCCGGGACCCCCTCGGGCACGAGCTCGCCCGCCCGGTCGACGACCCGCATCCGGAACCCGGGCGCCACCGCGAGCGCGCCCTTTCCGGCCGTGTCCACGCGCCGCACCGCCGCCACGCCTGCCATCTCGGCCGCGCAGAGGACCTCGAGCACCGCGTCGGCCCGCGGCGCGAGCGCCGCGGCGAGCTCGTCGTCGAGAGGCGCCTCCACGGCGGCGCGGAACGAGGAGCCGCCGGCGAAGCCCACGGCGAGCAGCTGGCGGAACACCGGGGCGGGGGCGACGAACAGGCTCGCGCCCACGCCCTGGAGGACCGCCGCCAGCGCGCGCGGCTGCACCGCCTCGCGCGGGGCGAGCGCCAGGCGCGCGCCGGCCGCGAGCGGCAGCCAGGTCTCGAGCAGGGACCGGGGGCTGCCCGCCGGGGCCGCGGCGGCGACCACGTCGCCCTCGGCGAGCCCGAGCGCGGCCCTCGCGGAGATCAGGCCCGCCGCGAGCGCACCGTGGGTGAGCTCGACGCCGCAGGGCTCGCCGCCGGGTCCGGGCACGTACAGGACGAGGGCCAGCGCGTCGGCCCCCGGGGGAGCCTGCCTCGGGGCGGGTTCCGCCGCCTCCAGGTCCTCGATCGCGAGCGCGCGCCAGTTCCCGCCGGGGAGCGTGGCGAGCTGGGAGCGCGACGCGACCACCGCGGCCGGCCGCCCGTCCGCGAGGGTGCGCGCGAGCCGCTCCGCCGGCTGGGTCGGATCGAGCGGCACGGCCGCCATCCCGGCCTTCCACGTCCCGAGCACCGCCGCGACCGCTGCCGCGGAGCGCTCCATCAGGATCGCGACCGTCGGCTCCGACCCGTCCGTGAGCGTCTTCAGCCCTTGCGCGACACGGCGCGCGCGGACGTCGAGCTCGGCGCGGCTGATCGCCTTGCCCCCCGCGAGGACGGCGGGCGCCTGACCGTCCTTCTCGGCCAGGGCGTCGATGTGGGCCGGTGCCGAGGGCAGCGCCCCCGCGAGCGCCGGGCCCTCGCCCTTCGCGAGGAGGAGGCGGCGGTCCTCGGTGTCCTGCAGGGCGAGCTGCGAGACCGGCCTGTCCGGGTGCTGCACGGCGTCGCGCAGGAGCGCGTGCCACTGCTTCAGGAACCGCTCCATGGTGCTGCGGTCGAGGATCGCGGTTGCGAAGGTGAGACCGCCGGCGAGGTGCCCGGCCGGGCTCTCCATCACCCAGAGGCTCACGTCGGTCGAAGCGGCCGGCTGCAGCACGTGGAACTGGACCATGTCCAGGTCCCCGATCCGGCGGGGCCGCCCGCGGGCGTCCTGGAAGGAGAAGAACGCCCGGTAGGCGGGGTTCCGGCTCATGGCCAGGTGCTCGAACGGCACGTCCTGGTGCGAGAAGGCGTCGAGCGAGCTCGCGCGCACGCGGGCGAGGAGCTCCCGGAACGTGGGGTCTCCGTCGAGGCGGTTGCGAAGCACCAGCGTGTTGACGAACGGGCCGACCACGTCCTCGACGTCGGGCTGGACGCGACCGCGGACCGGCGTGGCGACGACCACGTCGTCCTGGCCGCTCCAGCGCGACAGGAGCGCCACGTACGCGGCGAGCGTGACCATGTAGATGGTCGCGTCGTTCGAGAGGCCGAGCGCCTTGATCGCCTCGACGTCGGAGGCCGGGACGTGCACGAGGATGCTGTCCCCGTCCTCGCCCTGCCTGGGGCGCCGCGGCCGGTCGGTCGGCAGCTCGAGCGGCGTGGGGGTCGCGCCGAGCTGGTCGTTCCACCACTGCGCCTGCTTCTTCACCTCGGGCGTCTCGAGCCACTTCTCGTGCCAGGCGGCGAAGTCGAAGTACCTCACCGGCGGCGCCTTGAGCGGCGCCGTCTTGCCCTGCCGGAACGCGTCGTACAGGGCGTCGAGCTCCTTCAGGAAGAGGTCGAAGCACCACCCGTCCCAGGCGAAGTGGTGCGGGATCCACATGATGAGGTGGTCGTCCTCCCCGACCTTGAAGAGGCGGACCCGGTAGAGCTTGCCGGCGGACAGGTCGAACGGGCGCCGGACGTCGTCGACGATCAGGCGGCGCGCCATCTCGAGGCGGTCGGCCTCGAGCGGGAGGTGGGTGAGGTCCTCGACGGGGAGCTTCACCTCGGGGACGGGGCCGACGTCCAGCACCGGCACGTCGCCCTCCCACCGCACCTTCGCCCGCACTGCCTCGTGCCGCCGGACGAACTCCTCGACGGCCTTCTCGAGCGCCGGGACGTTCATGTGCCCCTTCAGCCGGAAGGCGGACGGCAGGTTCCAGACCATGCGGCCCGGATCGAGCTGCTCGAGCATCCACAGCCGGCGCTGGACGAGCGACAGCGGCCAGGGGCCGTTGCCCTCCAGACGGGGGATGCGCTCGGCCTTGCGGCTCCCGGAGAGGAGCGGCGCGAACTGCGCCACCGTCGGGGCCTCGAAGATCTTCCGCAGCGGCACCGCGATACCGTCCTCGCGCGCGAGCCGCGTGATCATCTGCGAGGCGAGCAACGAGTGGCCGCCCAGGTGGAAGAAGTTGTCGTGGATGCCGACGCGAGGCAGGCCCAAGGACTCGGCCCACATCGCGGCGATGCGCTTCTCCGCCTCGGTCCGCGGCGGCGCGTACTCGGTCTTCGAGGCCGTGCCGTCCGGCGCCGGGAGCGCCTTCTTGTCCACCTTGCCGTTCGGCGTGAGGGGGAAGGCGTCGAGCCGCACGAAGTGCTGCGGGACCATGAACTGCGGCAGCACGCGCTTCGCGTGGTCGCGGAGCTCGTCCTCGCTGGGGGCCGCCCCCTCCTTGCCCGTGACGTAGGCGACGAGCCGCACGTCGCCGGGACGGTCCTCGCGGGCGAGCATCACCGCCTGCTTCACGTTGGGGTGGCGCGCCAGCACGGCCTCGATCTCGCCGAGCTCGATGCGGAACCCACGGACCTTGACCTGGTGGTCGTTGCGTCCCAGGTACTCCACCTCGCCGTCCTCGCGGAAGCGAGCGAGGTCGCCCGTCCTGTACATCCGGCTGCCGGGGAGGAAGGGGTCGGGGAGGAACCGCTCGGCGTTCAGGTCCGGGCGGTCATGGTAGCCGAGCGCGACCCCGGTGCCGCCGATGAAGAGCTCGCCCACGGCCCCGATGGGCACGCGCTGCATGTGCTTGTCGAGGACGTAGAGCTGGGTGTTGCACAGCGGCTTGCCGATGAGCACCTGCGACAGCGGCCGGGGCACCTTCCACCAGGTCGACCACACGGTGGTCTCGGTGGGGCCGTACATGTCCCAGACGTCGTCCGAGCGCTCGACGAGCTGCTCGCCCAGGTCGAGGGGGAGCGCCTCGCCGGTGCTGATCACCTTGAGGGGCACTTCCTTCGACCAGCCGGCGCCGATGAGAAGGCGCCAGGTCGCGGGCGTCGCCTGGAGGATGGTCGCGCCGTACTTCCTGCACAGGTCGAGGAGCATCGCTCCGTCCGCGGCCGCGTCCTTCGAGGCAAGCAGGATGCGCGCGCCGACGGCCATCGGCAGCCACAGCTCGAAGACGGCGATGTCGAAGGAGAGCGTGGTGATCGCCACCACGGTGTCCTTCGCCGACATCCCCGGCTTCTCGCGGGTGAAGTGGAGCAGGTTCACGACCGCCCGGACCGGGACGAGCACGCCCTTGGGGCGGCCGGTCGAGCCGGAGGTGTAGATGACGTAGGCCACGTCCTCGAGCGACGCGTTCGGTGCCGCCGCCGGCGGCGTGGACGGCCTGGCGGCGAGCGCCGCGGCGTCCCCGTCGAGCGAGACGACCTTGGCGCCGTGGTCGGGAAGCAGCGCGCGCAGCTTCTCCTGGGTCACGAGGACCGGGGCCTTCGCATCGGACAGCATGAAGGCGAGGCGCTCCGCCGGGTAGGTCGGGTCGAGCGGGAGGTAGGCGCCTCCGGCCTTGGCGACCGCCAGCATCGCCACCACCATGTCCGGCGTCCGGTCGAGGCACAGGCCGACGATCACGTTCGGCCCGACCGACAGCTCGCGGAGCCGGTGGGCGAGCCGGTTGGCCTTCGCCTCGAGGTCCGCGAACGACATCTCCTCGCCCGACTCGTGGACCACCGCGATCGCCTGGGGCGTGCGCGCCACCTGCGCCTCGACGACCTCCCGCAGGCTCTTCGGCGGGACCGCCGCCCGCGTGTCGTTCCAGGCGTCGAGCTTGGCCACCTCGGACTGCGGCAGCACCGGCAGCTTCCACACCGGCGTCTCGGGCGACTCGGCAGCGGCGGCGAGCAGCGTCTCGAGCGCCGCGGCCCAGCGCCGGACCGTCGCGCCCTCGTAGAGGTCGGTGTTGTACTGGATCTCGAGGGTCACGGCGCCCTCGAGCTCCACCGCGTTCACGAACACGTCGAAGTTCTCGAAGCGGCGGGGGTTCGAGCCGAAGGAGACCCGGAGCCCGTCGAAGCCGAGCGAGGCACCGGGGAGGCCCTGGTCGAGGTTGAAGCACACCGACGCGAGCGGGAGGCGGCTCGGGTCGCGCGCGATGGGGAGCTTGCGGAGCAGCTCGCCCAGCGTGAACAGGGAGTGGTCCTGGGCGTCGAGCATCGACGTCCGGACGGCCCCCAGGAGCTTCGCGAAGCTGGCGTCGCCGTCGACGGCGGTCCGCACCGGAAGCGTGTTCACGCAGTGCCCGACGAGCGTCGGGTGGCCGCCGACGGCTTGGCCCGCCGATGGGATGGCGACGACGAGGTCGGCCTGCCCAGAGAGGC
>Ga0335069_10016864_pt1 | contig 10184 bp, 4 predicted proteins | sample Lox_Sample_11_FD_206714 | JGI IMG/M metagenome (GOLD analysis project Ga0335069, IMG submission 206714) | Soil microbial communities from Loxahatchee National Wildlife Refuge, Florida, United States - Lox_Sample_1.1 | ecosystem: Environmental > Terrestrial > Soil > Wetlands | place: USA: Florida...
CGGAGGTGAAGGCAGCGGCGGTGCGAATGGCGCCGACGATGAGAGAGGCGAGCATTCCGGCCTCGATCCCTTTACCGGCCACATCGCCGACCACCACCAGCGCGCCGTCGTCGAGCGGAAGCACCTGAAAGAAGTCACCGCCCACTTCACGGGAGGGTTGGTATTCGCATTTGATGTCGAGGCCGAGCGTCTCCGGCAGATGGGTGGAGATGAGATATTGCTGCACATTCCGCGCCGCGTGCATTTCGCCGGTGAGTTGGGCGCGCTCCTCGAATACGCGGCGTTGCTCGCGCAGCAGCAGGGCCATAAGCGCTACTACGATGGCCAGCAGGGCGAGGCCGCGTGCCTCGGCCAATTTGATGTAGAACCGCGCGAAAAGATCGGGAGACCCAGGGATAGCTGAGAAGATTTCGAAGCCGTACCACACCGCGTCCGTGAGCACCCACAACAAGCAAAGCGCGGCCAGCAGACGGGTCCGGGCCGGCAAGCTGCGCAAGGGCAGAAACGCGAGCAGGGCGGCGCCGATGGAAACCCCTGCCGAAAGTGCAGTCGAGGCAATGGAGTACTGAACCGAGGTTCCTTGTATTCGAACCGAGAGAGAGAACGGCGCGACCGAAGCCGCCATTCGAAGCACCTGCCACAATGACTCAAACGCCAGCGGAATCAGGATGACGAGAGGTATGCGCCGTCTGGCGAGACGGAAGAAGAGGAGCACCTGTGCAACCGGCAACACCGCAGCGAAAGAACTAGACAGCACTTCTTCCACTTCCACCGATACGCTGGCCTGCACGATGACGGCGAAAACGATGAGGCGGAGGAACGCGAGGGCTACGCATGAGAGCCCCAGGAACAGGAGTTCCGGGTGGGAGCGGTCGCTCAGGAAAAAGCCGAACAAGGCAAATCCGATGGCGGCGACGACGATGTAGCAGACCGCCATGCCCGCAGCCACTCTCTCTCCGAAGAGCACCCAGGAGTCGCGCTGGGCCTTCAGCTCTTCGTAGCTGCCGATCCAAAGACTCGGGGGCCCCGATGCGAGCATGCTTCGCTGTGACATCCGCAGGGCAATGACGCTGTGTGTGCCGAGCGGGCCTGGCGGCAACGGCCAGGAGCGGATCCCGTCCATGCTGAAGTTGCCGGTGGTGACATTGCCGAAGCTGCCGATCTGGCGTCCGTTTAGGTAGAGTTCATAAGCTGCCGGAGGGGAGATCTGAATGGCCGGGGCCGGGAGTCCGCGGATTGCGGCCAGGTCAACGGTGCAGCGAATCCAGAAGCGGCCTAGCTGAATGCCGAAGACCCTCTCTGTGAACGGCTGCCAGGCGGATGTGTCGAGATTGGGGGCGGCCCAGGCGGGGTTGTCGCCTGTGCGCCAGACGCATTGCTGCGGGGGGATGAGCTGGATGGATTGGGCGGGGAGCGCGAATGGAAACGCGAAGACGAGGAGGATCGCGCCGATGAGCGCGGGCGGGGAGGTTCGCGCAGGGCTACGCATGGAGGACCGCGGCGGGGGCAAAAGTGAGGGTGAGGACGGTGATGTCGTCTTCCTGTCCGTGAGCCTTGGCGGCACGGGCGATGACTTCGGCGGATTGGGTGCTGATCTGGCGGGTGCGATCGAAGCCGAACAACTCGCCGGCGGGGGACTGGGCTTCGACCACGCCGTCGGAGAGGAAGGTGAGGCGGTCGCCGGGATTTAGCGAGAACGGCGTTTCCTCGTAGCTCACTTTGGGGTCGATGCCGAGGGGCAGAGCGCTGGGCACGGACAGTTCTTCCCCGTTGCGGTACGGCGGCAACTGGCCGGCGTTGGCGAGTGTCATGGCGCCGTCGCCTGCGATGAGAGTTGCAGAGCAGGTTACGAAGCCGCCGATCTGGCCGCAGAGGACGCGGTTGAGATGGGCGAGCACCTGGGCCGGATCCCGTACAGTGCAGCCACGCAGCGCGCCAACGATGGCGCTCACGGTCATTGCGGCCCGCAAGCCTTTGCCGCTTACATCGCCCACGACGATGAGAAGAGAGCCATCGCCTCCGGGCAGGACCTGAAAGAAATCGCCTCCGACCTCGCTTGCGGGAAGGTAAACGTGTTCGACCGCGAATCCGGGAGTGGCCGGTGGGACGGCAGGAATCAGAAGCGACTGCACGCTGCGGGCGGCCTCCATTTCCTGCGAGAGGCGGGCCTCTTCCTGACGCGCAGCGGAGAAACGGCGGACCAGAAAGATAAGAAGCGACAGAATAAATACGAAGTTGAAGATGTCGGACAGACGGAGGGGAAATGGCCGGGAGATCAGCTCGAAATCGAGCGACATCCTCGCTCTTTGCCAGCCGAGCTGTAAGCTCACCGTTGAGAGGTGATTGAGGAGTCCGAAGCCATAGTACAGCACTGCCGGAGCCAGCAGCCATCGTGTTGAAACGCCCTTCCTGACGGTCAGGATGCCCAATGTGCCGACGAACCAAATATCGGCGGGCAGCATCAACCCTATGCCGATGGCATGTCCTTCGCCCCAGCTTGTCAAGCCAAGGTAGTAGACAAGCAGTCCGATCGGATATGCGGCTGCCCCAGCGCACGCCAGCCGCCACAAAACGGACCGCGGCGTGTGCAAAACGGTGGAGAAAAACAACAGAGCGGCGATTGCTGAGGTTCCCTCTCCGGTGGCCGAAACCGCGTAATTGAGAGTCATGGGAATTGACACGTGATTCCAGACCAGGCCGCGTGCCATGTCAGCCGCGCTGGGGAAAAGCATGAGCGAAAACCACAAATACTCGCGATCCTCGGGACGGGAGAAAAACAGAACGAGAGTGGTCAGTCCAACCAGCAAGGCAAGAAGGCCATACCCGTATCCGTTTACGAAGTTCGCCGTCCTCGCATCCTGATGACGACTCAGTTCCCCTTCCAAAACGGCCGGCGCGCCGGCGATACTGCCCGGGTCTAACATGCCGCCCGGGTACCCCAAATCCGTGACATGCCAAACCCGAATAGCAATTTCGATAAACTGCGGGCCCGCGCTGCCAGAGGGTAGAGCGTAAGCCTTCGGAAGGAATGCGACCACAATGTTGCGGGTGGGCAGGATGGAGCCTTCGCCGCCGATGGGCTTGCCATTGCCATAGACCTCGTAGCCAGTAAAAATGGCCGTCAGCAGCAACTCAGGTGGTCTGCTGCCGTCTGGGATCTGAAGTCTGCAGCGATACCATGCATAGCCACTGTAGCCCGGATATCCCTGCGTGGCCCAGCTTTCGCCTGCGCGTATGAGCGGCCACTGCGAATCATCGAATTTCGGGTCGGCCCATGTGGGATTGTCACCGGTGTGAAATCGCCAAAGGCCATCGAGCGAAGTCACGGGCTCGCGGCCTGTCACGAGGCTGAAGGTTTGCGCAGGAAGAATTGCATTGGCGGAGACAATGAAAATGAGGCCAAACAGCACTCTTCTTTTCACGCGGTGGCCTCCTGCAGTTTGGCGGTCAGAGACACCGTTAGCACGGTGATGTCGTCCTCCTGGCCCCAGCGCTGGGCCGTCTCGGCGATTGCGGCGGCGGATTGATTGCTCAGGTTCATAGTGCGGTCGAAGCCGAAGAGCTCGCGCCGGGCGTTGGTAGCTTCCACCACGCCGTCGGAGACAAAGGTGAGCCTGTCACCAAGAGCGAGCGCGGTTTGTGTCTCTTCGTAACTGCCGTCGCTGGAAACACCCAACGGCAGACCGCCAGCACAGGGCAATTCTTGGCCATTGCGATACGGCGACAGATGCCCGGCGTTAGCGACCGTCATGATGCCGTCGGCGGCTATGCGTGCGGCGCAACACGTGACCAGGCCGCCGATCTGCCCGCGCAGTACATGGTTAAGGTGCGCAAGCACCTCCGCGGGACCGCGCAGCGTGCAACCCCGCAACGCGCCGACGATCGCGCTGACCGTCATAGCGGCTTTCAGCCCTTTGCCGCTGACGTCTCCCACCACAATCAACAGCGAGCCGTCGTCTCCAGGCAGAACCTGGAAGAAATCTCCGCCGACCTCAGTGGCAGGCAAGTAAACGTGCTCGACCGCGAAGCCCGGTGTTTGGGGCGGTACGGCAGGAATTAGAAGCGACTGCACGCTGCGTGCGGCCTCAAATTCCACGGCGAGACGTTCCTCTTCCTTCCGCGCAAGAGAGAACCGGCGCATCAGGAAGATCAGCAGCGCAAGGATGAACATGTAATCAATTACGGCGCCAAGCGAAATCTCAAATGGCCACTCAGAAACAAATATATTGAAGAAAGGAATAGTGCTTGAACCCGCCAGTTGCGCGACGACTCGAGCGCTGATGCTTGCGCAATACATACCGTATGAGAGCGTTACCGGCACCACCAGCAACTTCGCCGAAGCGTCCTCACGAAACGCGCCGCGCAAAAGCTTCGCGATAATCCAGAGATAGGCTGGAAGGAAGCACGCGGCGGCAATCGCATAGGAGATTCCCATCCCTGTCCACCGAAAATAGATCAGACCTGCTGTGAGAGGACTGGCTGCCACGAAGGTGCAAACAGTCCACCACAAAAACGACCGTCGGGCGCGCAGGATGAGGGAGAAGAACCCCAAAGCCGCGATCAGAGACCCTCCACTGGCGATCAGTCTCAGAGTGTCCCAAAGCGGCAAGGGCAGCGAACCCAGATTCAGCATCAGATGGAGGGCGGCATCTACGGAAGCCGCCAGAAGCAAAATGGAGAACCAGAGGTACTCTTTGTCCGCCGGATGAAGCAGAAACAGCGCGAGGATCGCGAGCCCAATGAGTGCCGCAAAAAATCCGTATGTATACTCGCTCACGAAGTGTAGGGAGCGATTCGACCGAGCGGATCCAAGGAGGGTGGAGAGCAGGTGCGGATCTCCGGCATAATTGCCCTCTCTGTCAGATCCAGCCCCCGCCCAAAATGCAACAGGGTCATAAACCCAGACGCGCAGCGCAATCTGTATGGGGTGTGGCCCCTCCGTGGTCAGGGGCAGCGGAAACATGGCTGGCTGGGCCGAGAAGACGGGATCGCGCGTGGGCGCCGCCGCGCCGGCGCTTCCGATCAGCTTGCCATCCGCGTAGATCTCATAACCGCTGACGACTGAGGAGAGCAGCAGATCGAGCGGCTTTCCGTCACCGGCCGTTTCGATTTTGAAGCGATACCATGCGTACCCGGTGAAAGCGGGATAGCCCTGGTTCGTCCAGCTTTCGCCGGACCGAATCAGCGGCCAATGGGAGTCATCGAAGCTCGAATTGGCCCACGCCGGATTGTCACCCGTATGGAAGCGCCAGAGCCCGTCGAGCGAAGTGAGGGGAGCGCGGCCGGAAATAAGGCTAAACGTCTGCGCGTGCAGGCCGCTGCCAGCCAGGACGAGGAGCAAAAGCGCTAGCAAGGCTGTTCTCTTCATGCGATGGCCACCTCCAATTTCGCATTTCGCTGCACGGTTAGCACGGTGATGTCGTCCTCCTGCCCCCAGCGCTGAGCGGCATCGGCGATTTCGGAGGCTGTTTTGGCGGTGAGTGCGGCTACGCGCTCAAATCCCAGCAGCTCACCCCTCGCATCGCGCGCCTCCACCACGCCATCGGAGATAAATGTCAGCGCTCCGTCCGTTTGTATCTCCGTTTCGCTGTAAGTGGCGTCCGCACTGATGCCCAGTGGTAATCCATTTTCCAATTGCAATTCGCGCCCATCCAGATAGGGCGAGATGTGTCCCGCATTCGCGAGCACGATGCGTGCATCGCGATATGACCGCGCGCAGCAGGCGGTGATGAATCCGCCCCCAGTTCGTCCCATGACGGCGCGGTTCAAATAGGCGAGCAGCGATGCGGGACTGCGATGGGTTTCGTTCGCCAGGCTGCCCAGGACGACGGCCACCAGCATGGCCGCGTCCAGACCCTTGCCGCTCACATCGCCCACGATCACCAGCAGCGAGCCGTCTTCCAGCGGCACGGTGCGGTAAAAGTCGCCGCCGACCTCGCGCGCAGGCCGATAGATGGCGTCCACCTTGAATCCGGCAGGGTTTGTTTCGCTGCCGGCCAGCAGCAGCTCCTGCATTCTGCGCGCCGCGGCCAGGTCCTGGTCGATGGCTGCCTGGCGCACCCGCTCATCGCGATAACGCAGGTAGAGGACCAGGAGCGTGACAAAAACGAAAATGACCCCGGGCACGCTGCGCAGGTCGATTCGAAACGGTCCGGCAGGAATGACGAGTCCCCGCAGATGGAAGCGGACGGCCGCGATGCCCAAAGCCCCCCCGGCCGCATTCAGCAGCAGACAACACGCGATTGCAAGCGATCCCCGTCTTCGGTCCTGAAGGAGACTCCACATCGCAACAAGATCGAAAACGGCCAAGCCGTAGGTGCGCCCATACTCCCAGAGCACTTTGGCAGCAATCGACTGCTCCGCAAGTGAGTATGCCGCCACCACCGCTATAAGCGCGGCAAAAACCGCTCCGATTTGAAGGATTCTGCGAAAACGGGGACAAAGAATAGCCAGAAAGAGAAGCGAGAAGGCGTCGGCCAGGATGGCGAGGAAGAAGATAAGTACTGGCCCCCAGGATTGAGCCATGACGGAATTGCTGGTTGCCAACGGGATCGCAATGAGCGGCGATCCTCCGGTAAGCAAGCAAAATACCCCGAGATAGACGTATTCCGCTCTGCGCCGCTGCACGCTGAAAAGAACAAAGCTGATGGAGGCGGCAAACAGGAGGAGCAAACAGGTCAGTGTCCAAGGCAAATCCTGAATCGCGCCTGCCGCGGGGTGAACGCGCTCCATCGCTTCGACCCCGACTTCCGACCCGATTTCCGGAGGGTGAGAGTAATTCATGTAGCCCGACAATCCGAAGGTGACCCAGAAAACGCCAGCCCCGCCTCTCCACTGGCGAATGGCAACGTGCCCGACAGGACCCTTGAGCAGTCCGGGGGGTATCGGAAAAGCAAGGTGTCTTGGAAACGGCCCATGCGGACTAGGCTCCCAGGAGCCATAACGCCCCACCCGGACGCCGTCCACATACACGTCATAGACTTCTTCGAGTGGACCCATGCCGACGGCAAGCTCCTGCCCCGCAAAGTCGGCGGGCACCTGAAACGTCGCCCGATACCAACGCGTGCCGGTCGCGAGATCCGGGGAATTAAGTCGGCTATATTCGACCTTTGCCCACTGCGAATCATCGAACTCCGGCTTGACCCACGCGGGGTTGTCGCCCGTGTCGACGCGCCAGTCGGAGACGGTGATGATCTCCTTCTGCGCCTTGGCGGCGAGCGCCATGGACAGTAGGAAAATGGCCGGGAAGACCTTCGTCAGATACATCAAGTGGCGCTTGTGATGGCGCAGTCTGAAACCCGCTAAAGCGGTGGTGTTGAACCATCTATGACCGTCGCGCCAAAGAAGAAAAGGAAGAGCAAAGGCACAGCATTGCACCATTCCGTGACCTCGGTTGAGCCGGGGAGCCGTCATGGGCATAATACGCAGGGAATAGCGCTGGATGAAATGTCTTTCTATTGGACATGAGAGATTCTTCCAACGTCCGGAATTCTCTGCAACTCGCACATGAGGGAGGTTCACCGTAAATTTCACATAAACTCTCGATTGCTCCGAGATCTACTTGGGTGATATGACTGAGACTCAGAAGAACCGTCGTAGCTGGATGTGGCAGACGATGGGGACAAGCTCAAGGAACGCGGAGACGGTAAATCATGCAGAGCGAAACCAGGTCGCATGTTGACCAACTCACATCCGCAGCTGGACATCCGGTAGCAGTCCTGCGCTTTGAAGGCGACATTTCCAGCACCTCGAAGGATGCTGTCCTTGGAAGATACCAGGGACTCCCAAAGGAATCGTCAAAGCTGATTCTTCTGGACTTCACCAAGGTGGACTACATCAATTCAAGTGGCATTGCGCTGGTGATTCAAATTCTGATCGAGGCCGCCAACTCTGCGCAAAAGATCTCCGCATTCGGCTTGTCGCCGCACTTCAACAAGGTCTTCACCATGGTGGGAATTACCAAGTACGCCGGGTTGTTTCCCGGCCAGTCGGAAGCCTTGGCGGCCCTGTAAGAACTGTTGCTGTATAACGCCCTTGTCGGACACATGGCCAATGGACAGGACTGCCTCCATCGATCGATTTGATCGAGGCACCCCCCTCCTGGGCTAGGCGAATCATTGTTGTGCTCGGCGTCGCTTTCTACTCCATCGCACACTATGGTTTGGGGAGCACCTTACTGCACACGCTCTTTACCCCCTAGCTCCGCACTGACAATCCTCCCATCTTCGCATTCGGTTGGGTTGTGCGAAGCAGAATTCTGCCTTCCATAGCCCGGCTACGGAAGAGTGGGAGGTGATTTCAGGAACCACTTGGGCCACGCTGTTTCCGGCGGTTTGATCTGATCGAAGTTCTGTTTTACACTCGGTTGACTTTGCAAATGGAGCGAAGATGAGCATCTTATTGGCGAATGTCTTGCTATTTGCCTTTACGGCTGTAGCTTCGGGTCAAGTGGTGCCGACAAACGGAACTCCATACGAGGGCAAATCTAGGCTTGGCGACCAAACACCCGCGAATTCCATCACCGCATCTCCTGACACTCCGATTCTTTCCCTGCCCTACACACCTGGACTCGATCCCGAATTCATGGATAGAAGCGCCGATCCTTGCGTCGATCTTTATCAGTACAGCTGCGGCGGCTGGATGAAGAAGAATCCGATTCCCGCCGACCAACCGCGCTGGGGCGTTTACTCGAAGCTCGCTCAGGATAACCAACGGCTCCTGTTTGGAATTCTGGACGACCTAGCCAAAAACACTGCGGGGCGCAGCGCCAATCAGCAGAAGATCGGCGACTATTTCGGCGCCTGCATGAACGAATCCGCGGTTGAAAAGCGAGGCGCCGGCCCGCTGAAACCTTCTCTCGACCAGATCGATGCCATGACGTCGAAGCAGCAATTGCCGGCGCTCCTCGCCAAGATGCATCTGCACATCGAAGGCAGTGGCGTGTTCTTTGGATTCGGCTCGAACCAGGACTTTGGCGACTCAACCCAGATGATTGGATTCGCCGATGCGGGAGGTCTCGGTCTACCCGATCGCGATTATTACACCAAAGCCGATCAGAAGTCGGTGGAGTTGCGTCAGAAGTATGTGGCCCACGTGCAGCGAATGCTGGAGCTGCTGGGCGACAAGCCGGATTCGGCCAAAAGCGAGGCGGCCCGGATAATGGAGTTGGAGACGGCGCTGGCCAAGGCTTCACTCACGCGCGTGGAGCGGCGCGAACCGCACAACCTTTACCACAAAGTGGATTTAAGACATCTGCAGGCACTTTCGCCCAGCTTCAACTGGAGCGTTTATCTCAAGGAGATCGGGCTTGGCGGCCAAAATACATTCAACGTCACGGAGCCGGCGTTCTACAAAGCGCTGGATGAGCAACTTCAGGCCGCAGATCTCGGTGACGTCAAAAACTATCTCCGTTGGCACCTGGCTCATTCCGCGGCGCCGTATTTGTCCAGGGCTTTCGTCGACGAGGACTTCGATTTCTTCAGCAAGACCCTGCGCGGGGTGCCTCAACTGCGACCTCGATGGAAGCGTTGCGAAGGGCTTGTCGACCGTCAGCTGGGCGAAGCGCTCGGCCAGGAGTTCGTCAGCCGGACCTTCACTCCGGCCATGAAGGAAAAGACACTCACGATGGCCGGGCAGATTGAGCAGGCCATGGCAGCGGAGATCGAGCAGCTTTCCTGGATGAGTCCCGAAACCAAAAAGAATGCCCTGGCCAAGCTCCACAGCATCGTGAATAAGGTCGGCTATCCGGACAAGTGGCGCGACTACAGTTCGGTTACGATCCTGCCCCACGACTTTTCCGGCAATGTGGAACGGGCAACGGAGTTCGAGTTGAGGCGCGAGCTGAACAAGATCGGCAAGCCGGTAGATCGCGCGGAATGGCGGATGACGGCTCCTACAGTGAACGCTTACTACAATGCGCGCATGAACGACATCAATTTCCCAGCCGGCGTGTTACAGCCTCCGCTCTACGACCCCAAGATGGACGACGCGCCCAACTACGGCAATACCGGCGGGACCATTGGTCACGAGCTGACCCACGGCTTCGACGATCGAGGCCGCAAGTTCGATGCGCAAGGCAATTTGCAGGACTGGTGGACGGCCGAAGACAGCAGGAACTTCCAGGCCCGTGCGCAATGCGTCGTCGATCAGTATGCGCAGTACGCGGTTGTGGACGACATCAAGAT
>Ga0335069_10016865_pt1 | contig 10183 bp, 7 predicted proteins | sample Lox_Sample_11_FD_206714 | JGI IMG/M metagenome (GOLD analysis project Ga0335069, IMG submission 206714) | Soil microbial communities from Loxahatchee National Wildlife Refuge, Florida, United States - Lox_Sample_1.1 | ecosystem: Environmental > Terrestrial > Soil > Wetlands | place: USA: Florida...
CTCCGCGCGCGCGATTCGCTGCTCGGCACCTGGATGCTCTGCTTCTGGTCCGGCCAGATGGTGCAGATGTTGTCCGGTGATCTGCTCACCTACTGGCGCGTCCTGCCCGTCTATTTCTTCGTGCTGGCGCTCGCGCGCACATGACCATCCTCTTCCTCGATCAGTTCAGCGACCTCGGCGGCGCGCAGCAGGTCCTGCTCGAGCTTCTGCCGGCGATTAAGCAGCGCGGATGGCACGCGCTTACCGGCCTGCCGGGCGATGGACCGCTTTTCTCCCGCGTCCGCGCTTTGGGATTCGAGGCCGAACGCATCGATTGCGGCCCGTACTCTTCCGGCAGGAAGTCCGCGGCCGATCTCGGCCGCTTCGCCGCCGGCACGCCGCGGCTGGCACGACAGATTCGCGCGCTCGCCGACAACGCGGGCGCCGATCTCGTCTACCTCAACGGACCGCGCCTGGTGCCCGCAGCGGCGCTCGCCGGGCTGGACCGCCCCGCAGTCTTCCACTCGCATAGCTACCTCGCTCCCGGCATAACGCGCCGCCTCACGGGAGCCGCACTCCGCAAGATGAACGCCCGCGTGATCGCGGCGTGCGCCTTTGTCGGCGAACCCTGGAAGCGCTACGTCGATGCCGCGCGCATCCACGTGATCTACAACGGCGTGGCCGGCCCGGCGCAGGCCCCCGAACGCTCCACCGGCGACGCGCCCCGCATCGGCTGCATCGGCCGCCTCGCTCCGGAAAAAGGCCAGCTCGACTTTGTAGCCGCCGCCTCCATCATCCATCGCGCGCTGCCCGGGGCGCGCTTCGTCACTCACGGTGCTGCCCTCTTTCACAACGCGGCCTCCGGGCGCTACGAAGCCGAAGTCCGCCGTGGCGCTGCCGGACTGCCGGTCGAGTTCGCAGGATGGACTGCCGACGTCCACTCCGCCATGGCATCCCTCGATCTGCTACTGGTCCCCTCGGCACGCGTCGAAGCCACCACCCGCGTCATCCTCGAAGGCTTCGCCGCCGGCCTGCCGGTGATCGCCTTCCGCTCCGGCGGCATTCCGGAGGTCGTGGAGCACGGCGTCAACGGCCTGCTCGTGGACTCCGCGGAAGAGATGGCCCGCGAATCCATCCGCCTGCTGACCGCCGGCACGGCTCTTACCGGTGCCATCTCGCGCGCCGCGCGCGACACCTGGGAGCGCCGCTTCACCATCGCGCGTTTTCACGACGAGATCGCGCGCGTCCTACTTCATATGGTGTAAGAACAACGTCAGGGCGCGGCGCAGGGTGCCCGTAATGAGGAAGTTCTCGCGCACGTGCTCATAGCCCTGCTCTCCCAGCTTGCGGCCGATCTCCGGGTGCGAGAGCAGAAACCGGATCTGGTACGCCGTGCCCTCCACCGAATGCGCCAGCAGGCCCGTATGCTTGTGGATGATCTGCACGGGGATCCCGCCCACCGCCGAAGCCACCACCGGCTTCTTCTTCCACAGCGCCTCGGCCACGGTGAGGCCGAAGCCTTCGCGCAGGCTCTTCTGGATCACGATGGTCGAGGCGCGTTGCAGCGCGTTGACCTCCAGCGGGGCCACGGCGGGCAGCTCGAGAAGATGGATGTCCGGGTCGTTGTTCGCTTCCGCCCGGGCCTCGCCCAGAACCGCGGTGCCTTCGGGATCGTCCGTCGCGCCGCCGCCGGCCAGCACCAACTGGCAATCGTAGTAGCGCTTCACCAGCCGGTAGGCGCGAATCACCCCGACCGGATCCTTGAGCCTGTCGAATCGCGAGATCTGTGTCAGGATCGGCCGCAGCGGATCGATGCCGAAGCCGGCAACCACGCGCTCCACGAACTCAGGTTCGAGCTCCTTGTTCTTGTCCGCCAGCGGATCGATCGAAGGATAGAACAGGTACTGCGGCACCGGCAGGTGGCGCGCAAACGATGGCGACGAGAAGATCGTTCCGTCGTAGCGGTCCACCCAAGGCTCGAGGAACTCCCACACCGCCGGATTCGGATGCGAGAGATCGATATGGCATCGCCAGAACCAGCTCGACCCGTTCTCCGGGCGCCCCTCGATAAACGGCGCGGGCTGTGGGTCGTGGATCACCACAAACCGGCCTTCCAGTTTCAGCCGTTCCCGATTCCAACGGTTGCACTCGCGAAATATCTCGAAGCCGGCTTCCCCGCCCCGCCATGCCGCGCCGTGCAGCGCATTGTGGAACGCCTTGGTCACTTCGAAGAACTCGGCATTGCCGTCCATGACGTGCCAGTGCGCCTCGAGGCCCAGTTCCCGCAACAGCGGCAGGATGCGGTTCAGCATCTCCGCCACCCCGCCTCCCACCGCTGTCGAGTTCACCATGTCCACCGTGGCGCCTTCCAAAGGACGCGCCAAAGTCCGCAGCTCTTCCACTTCGGCTGCCCCCAACGTTGACGTATATCCATCCAGGGTCAGAGTGGGCGGTTCCAGTACGACGGTCATGAGCCTATCTCCGCGTCTACCAGCCCGATCAATTCGCGCCGGGCGCTGTCGAGGGTATTCGTATAAACATCGATCCGATCGGTCCGGTCGGCGAGGCGTTCCGCGCCCATCTCGATCCGGAACCAATTCGAGAAGTCGTTGGTGCGCAGTCCCAGCCGCAGGCGCGACGCAATGAAGTGGTAGTAGAACGACGAATGGCTGAGCCGCTCCAGCCCGGCCCGCACGCCCGCCAGGGTACGCGCGTCCCACGGCAGCGGCAGCGTCACCTCCGTCGCCGAACAGAAGTAGAACGGCTCGAAGGCGCGCAACTCGGCGCACCCGGCCTGCTGCTCACAGAAGTCTCCGAGGATCCTGCGCAGGTCCGCGCGCACCTCCTGAATGGTCATGTAGTCGCGTACATCGATGCTGGCCAGCCGCTCGGCCAGCACCGGCTGGTTGAGCGATGCCAGCACCCACTGCGCGAAGTCGTTCGAGAACCCTTCCGTCAGAAAATGATGGCGGCCCAGGGTCTGAAAGGTGTGAAAGAAGATCGCGGAATCGCCCGCTTCGGCTAGAGCCGCATTCAGGCCCGCGATGGTTTCCACTTTGAAGTTTTCCACGCGCGTGAGATAGCTCGCGGTGACGAACTGGAACGGTTGCTGCGCGGTTGTCATGAGATCTCCGTTGTGAGGCGGGCTCACCCTACCTCCGCTGGAATGCGCAACGGCGACTGATCGTTTTCCGTGCGCACCGCGCACAGCTCACCGATCAGGTTTGCCGCCCACCGGTAAATGTTCCGCTCCCGGACCACTTCCCGCATGCGCCGCATGCGCGCCGCGCGTTGCTGCGGCGGCATCTCCAGCGCGCGGCGGATCGATGCCGCCAGTGCCCCGGTATCGTAAGGGTTCACCACCAGCGCGTCCGAAAGCTCGTGGCAAGCGCCGGTGAAGCGGCTCAGGATCAGCACGCCCTGATCGTCCTCGCGCGACGCGACAAATTCCTTCGCCACCAGGTTCATCCCGTCGTGCAGCGACGTCACCATGCAGAGATCGGCCGCTCGGTAATACGGCAGAATCTCCTGGTGGCTGTGCTGGCGCTTCAGCAGCACGATCGGCCTCCAATCGCTGGTCTGGAAGCGGCGGTTGATTCGATCGGCCTCCTGCTCCACGTCTTCGATCAGGTCGTGATACCGCTCGATCTCGGTCCGGCTGGGCGAGCCGATCTGTACGAAGGTGAACCGCCCGCGATAGGACGGGCACATCTCCAGGAACGCCTCTATGCCGCGGAAGCGCTCCGGGATGCCCTTGGTGTAGTCGATGCGGTCTACACCGACTCCCATGAACGCCGTCCCGCGCACCCCTTGCGCCGCCAGCAGCTCGCCACGCTCGATGTGGGGCAGTTCGCCCAGCTCGGCGGCGTGTTCCTTACCATTCAGGGCGACGCTGATGGGGAAAGGCCTTACCAGCGTCAGATGTCCGCCGCGCGTCACCGCGAAGCGCTCCCACTCGGTACGCGCCTCCAAGGCGGCATCCACGGTTTCCAGAAAGTTATTGCAGTGGGCCTGAATGTGGAATCCGATCAGGTCGGCGCCCAACAGTCCTTCCAGCAGTTGTCGCTGCCACGGGCAGATGCCGAAAGCCTCCGGGTTGGGCCACGGAATATGCCAGAAGATGGCCACGCGCGCATCGGGCCGCCGCTCCTTGATCATCGCGGGCAACAGGGCGAAGTGGTAGTCCTGCACCAGAACCACCGGGTTCAGTTCGGAAGCGATCTCATCGAGCAGCACATTGGCGAAACGTAGATTGACCTGCTGGTAGCGTTGCCAGTCGTCGCCGCGAAAGATCGGCCGCGTGTGCGCGATGTGGCACAACGGCCAGATGCCTTCGTTGGCAAAGCCGTAATAGAAGCCGCGCTCCTCTTCGGGAGTCAGCCAGACCCGGCGCAGGGTGTACTGCGGAGAGTCCGGGGGCACGCGCACGTGGTCGTGCGCGTCCACCGTCTCGCGGTCGGCGTCGCCCGTCCCCTGTGCCACCCAGACGCCGTCGCAGGCGCGCAGAATCGGCTCCAGGCCGGTCACCAGTCCGCTAGCCGGCATCGTGCTTTCGATGCCGCTCTTGCCGTGCCGGTGCTCGTACGGCTCGCGATTGGACACGGCGAAGAGGCGCGTACCTCCCAACCTGCCTTCTACAAAGACGCGCAGGCGCTCGTTGGTCCACGTCGATTCCGCCGAGTTGCGCAGGCGCGCTTCCTCTTCCGCGGCCGCGCGCGCCGCGGTCAGGCTGGAGGCCAGTTTGGTTGCCTCCTTCGCCAGCGGCTCGAAATCCCCCGGCGGCGGAAGAGCGGAAGGCGCCGCCCCGGTGCGCAGATCGCGCAGCCATTGCGTCATGTGGAGAATGGGCCTGCCGATACTCAATCGCACCGAGAGCAGGACGATCGCCACAATCACGATCGTCTGAACCGCGACTCCCTCCAGCTCCCGCTTCCACAGGGCGGTCGTTCGCGACTCGATATAGCTGGTGTCGTGCAGAATGGCCAGGATGCCGATCGCCGAGCCGCCCGACCTCAAGGGCAAGGCGACAATGTGCAGCGGCCCGCTGGGAGAACGAATGTAGGCGGAGCGCGCCCAGCCCTTGCGAATCGCCTCCGCCACGGCCGGGGGATTCGGCTCGATCAGCGAGTCCATACCCGGAGTCGCGGCCAGCGGCGTGCCGTCGGCCGAGTACACCACGACTCCCGCCACCGTCTCGCGATCCTTGAACCGCTCCACCAGGCGCTGCAATTCGCCGTAGGAGTGGTTCATGACCAGCGGTTCCGCCGCACGTCCCAGGCTCTCGGCGAGCATCCAGGCATGCCTGTCCAGGTCCCGCTTCATCCCCTGCGATTGCGCGCGCGTCTGGTAGACCTCGAACGCCAGCGACACCGCGGCCACCGCGAAAATCAAGGAAAGACTCAGGCGCGCTGTCAATCGCATCGTTCCCCCCTCGCATCCATCCTGGACAGGTTGGGCGCTATCCCTTCGCAACTGCCACCGCGGCTTGACCCGAGCCAACCTGCCTCGCGCGGACGATGAACCGTTCGGGCGCCGGACCCACATAGTGGAACGGGTAACAGGTGACGAGCGTCAACACCGGACCCGGTGTCGGCAGCAAAGAGCTCGTATCGGCCGGGTTTACGACCTTGGTCCAATCGACCACATACTGATAACGACCCGACGGCGTCACCAGCCTGATTGTGTCCCCATCGCGGATTCCCCGCAGCGGGCGGAAGAAAGTGTCGCGATGGCCGGCCAGAACGATGTTGCTCCTTTGTCCGGGCTCTGCTGTTTCGGGGATTCGGCCTACGGCGACACGCAGCGTGCCGCTGTCGCTACCCTCCAGCACTACTGCCGAGAATTGGAGCCTTGGAATCTCCAAACGGCCCACGAGGCTCCCCGTCGGCCGAGGCTCATTGCGCGGCGCCGGAGCCAGTGGACGCTGCATCCGCAGCTCCTCCTCGAGTTGCCGGTTCTGCACCGCTTGGAAGATGCGAGCTTCGAGAAAGACGCCGGCGCAAAAGCCTGTGGCTAGAGCGCCGGCGATCCATAAGCTGTACTCCGTTTGTTTCAGGAGCACGCGGACGCGCATAGTTATGAACGGCTCCCCATCCGCCTGTGGGCGATTCGCAATGAAGAAGCCAGGCCCATACAAGTCAGGCCAAGCAGCCCGATTCCGATGGTGTTCCCAGCGGTGTGCGGCATTGCGGGTGGTTGAGCCGGCGTTTCAGCCGGTGCCGGAGCGGGTGCGGCCGCGGGAGCCGGTGTCTCCGCCGGCTGCTGCTCTTCAGCAGGCTGTGGCTCAGTCGCCTCGGGCGCCGGAGGCGGCGGAGCCGGTGTCTCGGCGGCCGGCTGTTCCGCCGGCTGCGTTACAGGAGCGGGTTCCGGGGTGCGATTCTCGGCAACTGTCGTTTGACCGCCGCGCATTGCTGCCCGAATCTCGGCCATTCGCCTGGGTGAATATACGAACTCCTGCCCTATCGTGTCGCCGGGGTAGAACCAGGCGCGCACAGGTTCGGGTCTGCCGCCCGGCACCTCGTAGAACGTGAGGATGGTTTTGCCGGCCGGTTCCATGCGCTCCTTCGGAACCGCGAAGTCGGTCGCGAACACGTGATTCTCCCGATCATTCAGAACCTGGACGATATGTCGATCGGATTGCGAATCGAGAAGTTTGAAAACGTACTTACCGGGCGGCAGGATCGCCCCCGGCACTTCGATGGATTGCGATGTCGTTACGTAGGTCTTCTTGTTCCATTCATCGGCAGCGGCGCGAGTCGCGGTACCGGCTAAAACGATACCTCCGAATAAACACAAACAGAACTGTCGAAGATGTTTCATTTGGATCAAGACCTCCACGCAAGGATGTTGTGCAGATGGCGTGCCATCGCGCCAGGCGCGTGCTTTCAAACGTTTGCGGCGCGATTGTGCGCGCTCACACTTCGCGGTGGCTATGAAAAATCTGCGTCATACAACTCTGCACGTTACAGCAGCGTGCGGAACATCATCGCCGCCGCGCCGGCGGCGGCCGCGGCCCCGAGCAGCACCGGCCCGAATCCGAACTGCTCCAGCAGGGCCCCCGCCGCGAACGCCGCCACCGTCTGCGCGGAGAACGCCACGAGATAATTCATCGCCGACGCCCCGCCGCGCTCGCGTTCCCCGACGTTCTGCATCAGCAGCGCGTTCAGCCCCGGCTCGCTCATCCATTGACAGGACATGTAGGCGACATAGGCGGCTATCGCTCGCGCTCCCGGGGCCTCCGCGGCGAGACCTGCCAGGGCCAGCGCGGTCGCGCACATCATCCAGGCGATGCCGCCGACAAGCCCAGCCCGGCGCGTCACCAGCGGCGCGGCAAGCACGGCAAAGACCTGCACCACTTGTGCGGCCGAAAAGATGCTTCCGATCTCAGCTACCGAAAATCTTAGCCGCGCGAGGTAGACGTTGTTGAACGGGTTGAAGACTCCGGTAGCCAGGTGCCAGATCGCGAACGGCGCCAGAAAGCGAACCAGGAACGGTCCGCGCGGATAGATCCTCGCGCCCGGGGCCGACACCGAAGCGAGCCTGAGGCGCCAGGCCGGCGCGAGTGCGGAACCGCACAGCACTGCGGCGAATACCAGAGCCGGCCGCTTGCCGTGGAGCCACCCGGGCAGTTGTCCGCCCACCCAGTTCCCGACGATTCCGGTGGCGAACATCGTGGAAAAGAACACGCTGAAAGCAGCCGTGCGCCGCTTGTCCTCGACTGCGGCGGCGATCGACGGCGCCATCACCACGGCCCAAAGCGAGAACACGGCACTGGCCGTGAAGGCGAGCCCGAGGACCGGAGCGCTCGCCACCACGAAGGCGCGCAGGAGCGTCAGCACGGCCGTGGAGGCGATGGCGCCGAGCAGAGCCTTGCGCAAGCCCAGCCGGTGCGCGATGTAGGCCGCGGGCAGGGTCCCGACGAGACTGCCCAGACGCGCGGCGCCGTTCATTTCGCCGAGAGCGCGCACATCGAAACCGGCGTCCGCCAGAAACAGGTTGTACAGCAGAAAGAAGATGAACAGGGCCAGGTTGAAAACCACCGCGGCGGCGAGGAAGACCCAGAATTGCGGTCCGAAAGAACTGGTCCTCAGCCACCAGCGGGCTCCGCTGCCGCCCGTCGTGAACAAGGCGATCGCATGGTGCCGCAAGCGCCGCGCCACGCGCCGCGCGTACTGCCCCTGGCCGCCGCCGGATCCGCGCGGCGGCAGGTTGCCCGGCAGAAGTCGCCGGCGCGCTACGGTCAAACGGTCGAACGAAGAGCTCAGCAGGCTGAGGTGCAGCCACAGCTCGTCTTTGTTGGGAACAAACGGGGATCTCGCCGGGCCGGCCCAGAAATCATCGAACCATGCGAGGGTCGCAGCGGGCAAACGCTCGATTTCTTCCCGCACTGCAGGCGCCATCGCAGGGCCGAACCAGGCCTCAGATAGCCGGAACGCCACGGCTTCCAGCCGGCGCAACTCCGGGGCGTGGAGGGCTTGCCATTCGCGCCACAGATCCTCGTCCGCCGCACTGTTGTGCAGACACAAGGCCAGCTCGTATACGTGGAACGGACGCGTGTCGCCGCGCAGCACGTGCTTGAGCAGGTGCAACGCAGCGTAGCCGATGGCATCGGGCGCACGGAGCACGGGCATCTCGAGCCCGCTTACGACTCGCGTGGTTCTCCGGTTCCAGAACTCCTCCACGCCCGGAGCGTGCAGCCGCTCCACGCCCGCATCCCAGAACCGAAAGTGCAGCTCGACGGCCAGCGGCAGGTCGGCCGCGAAGTAGTCGCCGCGCCATTCCCAATGGGCCGGCGGGACCAGCGCGGGCAGATGGTCGGTCGGGAAAGCGTCCATGCCCTCCACCTGCTTGTATCCATGGGCAAGGAGCCGCTTGCAGGCAGCTTCCGCCTGCGGCCCGGGCAGATAGAGGTCGACGTCGTACTGCACGCGGTCCTCGGGCCGCATGCCGGAGAACGCGCACTGCGTGATGCCCTTCAGGGCGATGAAATCCAGCCCCGCACCGCTCAGCAATTTCCGCAGGTAGTCGTACAACTGCTCCAGATTGCGGAGGCGCACCAGGTTCTTCTCCGCGCGCCTTGTCATTTCCTCCGGAAGGAACTCCGGGGCTGCCCGGTGCATGGCCAGCGTGATTTGCGAGCGATCGCAGTAGGCAAGCGCATCGTGCGCGTCCCGTTCGCTCCGCAGGGCCAGCAGGTCCGCGCGCGGCTCACTCAGGTGCAGCGCCGCGAGCGCCGCCACGGCGCCGGCCGGCATCCCGGGGCAGTTCGGCCAGAGGTTCGGCAATCAGAAATCGTATCGCAAGGCGAACTGCATCCGGCGCGGCTCCCCGGAAGTGAAGATCTTGCCGAAGAACGGGCCGAAATCCGGGTAGCCGCCGGGAATGCCCCAATTGGGGTGATTGAACGTGTTGAAGGTCTCCGCCCGGAACTGAATCGTCGAGTGTTCGCGCATGCGGAAGCGGCGCTGCAGGGCAAAGTCGAAGATGTTGTTGCCCGGGCCCGGGATGGTGTTGCGGCCGGCGTCGCCGAATGTGTAGGGAGCCGGCGCGCTGAAGGCAGCGGTGTTGAAAAAGTGATCCGCCGTGCGCTGGTCGCGCGGCAGCGTGACGCTCTGTCCCGGCACAATGTTCGGTCGGTTCAGGGTGCCTGAGTTGGCGAAGTCCAGGGAAAAGTAGAACGGGTTGACCGGCGTGCCGTCCTGGAGCGTCACGGTGCCGCTCAGCGACCAGTTGCGCAGGAGGGGCCCGGCGGCACGCACGTCGGGCATCCGCCAGACGTAGGCCGCGGTGATGCGCCGGCCCGGGTTGTTGAAAGACAGTCCACGCTCCAGCCGGAGGTTGCGCTCGTCCTGCGCACCCGCGCTTTCGAAAAGGCCGGGAATCACGCTGTCCGCATCGTCGATGGATTTCGACCACACGAAGCTCGCCAGCAGCGAGAGCCGCGACGAGAGGCTCTTCTCGGCCTTCACCTGGAGCGAATGGTAGATCGAGTTGGCGATGTGCTGGCGCTGAATGATCGGCCCCAGCGAGGGAAACGTGCGCAGCGACTGCAAGTCTCCGGGGCGCGGCGGGAGGTCCTCGCCCGTCTCCACGTGCGCGGGCGTGTTGAAGCGCCGGTAGCGCCCGAGGTCCGTGCCCTTGCTGCCGATGTACGCCGCTTCCAGCAGAATCCGCCCGGGCAGCTCGCGCTGCAGGCTGGCGTTCC
>Ga0335069_10016866_pt1 | contig 10183 bp, 8 predicted proteins | sample Lox_Sample_11_FD_206714 | JGI IMG/M metagenome (GOLD analysis project Ga0335069, IMG submission 206714) | Soil microbial communities from Loxahatchee National Wildlife Refuge, Florida, United States - Lox_Sample_1.1 | ecosystem: Environmental > Terrestrial > Soil > Wetlands | place: USA: Florida...
AGGATGCGAGCGTCACGACGCGGCGTCGCGGAGCGCGTCCTCCGCGGGCGGCGTCGGCACCGTCGCGAGCGCCTCCTCGACGATGTCCTCGCCGCGGATGCGCTGCACCCAGAGCTCCGGCTTCAGCGTCAGCCGGTGCGCGAGCGCCGGGACCGCGACCGCCTTCACGTCCTCCGGGACGACGAAGTCGCGGCCGGACAGCGCGGCCCGCGCGCGCGAGAGCTTCAGCAGCGCGAGGCTCCCGCGCGGGCTCGCACCGACCGCGAGCCGCTTCGAGTCGCGCGTCGTCGCGACGAGGTCGACGATGTAGCCCTCGATCGAGTCTGCGACGTGCACCTGCTCGAGCGCGCGCTGCATCTCGACGAGCGTCGGCGCGTCGACGACCGGCGCGAGCTCGACGTCGTCGGCGCCGCGGTCGAGCCGGCGTCCGAGCATCTCGACCTCGTGCTCGCGGCTCGGGTAGCCGACGCCGAGCCGCATCAGGAAGCGGTCGAGCTGCGCCTCGGGGAGCGGGTACGTCCCTTCGTACTCGATCGGGTTCTGCGTCGCGAGCACGATGAACGGCGCGTCGAGCGGACGCGTCGAGCCCTCGGTCGTGACCTGGTGCTCCTGCATCGCCTCGAGGAGCGCCGCCTGCGTCTTCGGCGGGGCGCGGTTGATCTCGTCGGCGAGGAGGAGGTTCGTGAAGATCGGGCCCGGGAGGAACGAGAACGCGCCGCTGCGCTGGTCGAAGATCGACGAGCCGGTGACGTCGGACGGCATCAGGTCGGGCGTGAACTGGATGCGCGAGAACCGGAGCGACGTCGCGCTCGCGAACGACCGCGCGATGAGCGTCTTCGCGAGGCCGGGGTAGTCCTCGAGCAGCACGTGGCCCTCGGCGAGCAGCGCGAGGAGGATCAGCTCGAGCGCGTCGCGCTTGCCGACGACGGCCTTCTCGACCTCGTCGAGGATGCGCGCGCTGCGGTCGCGAAGCTCGCGGAGATCCATCAGAGCGCCTCCAGCGTGTCGACGACCGCGCGCACCTGCGCCAGCGGGACACCCGGCGCGTACGGATCCGCGGGCTCGACGCGGTCCGGCCGCACGACCTCCCACGCGTCGTCGCCGAGCAGGCGCCGCGCCGCGTCCGGCTGGCGCTCGAGGTCGACATTGTGGTGCGCGGCGAGCCGCGTCGCGGCCGCCTCGCGGAGCACGGGGAGGACGCGCGCGTGGAAGTGTCCCGCGTTCGAGCTGCCGAGCGTGATGTCGCGCTCGGTGACGACGAGCGCCGGCGGGCGCATCGGCGCCTGCGTCGTGCGCTGCAGCGCGCGGTCGAAGATCCAGAGCGCGTCCGGCGCGGCGTCCGTCCGGAGGACGCGCTCGAGCACGACGAGGACGATCGCCGCGAGCACGAGGACGTACGCCGCGAGGATCCGCTCCGTCGCGACCGGCCGGAGCCCGAGCGCGATCACGAGCGCGACCGTCGCAGAGGCGAAGCCGGTGACGAGGCTCCGGCGCGGGTTCACGCTGCCGCCGCCTCCGCCGGCTCGCGCAGCTCGTCGCGGACGGCCACGAGCGCGGCGATCGCCTCGTCCCGCATCTGCGGCTCCGGCTCGTGCTGGCTGAACTTCGCCCACTCGAAGAGCACCGTGAGCCGTTGCGCGGCCGGCGCGCTCGCGTCGATCGCCGTCAGGGCGCGTTCCATGTACTCGAGCGGCGCCTCCGACGGCCGCCGCGGAAGTCCGGCGAACGCGAGCGCCGCCTCCATCCGCGCATACGCCGCGATGATCGCGCGGCGGAGGTCGGGGTCGTTGCGCAGGTCGTCGAGCGACTCGTCGAGCGCGAACGCAACCGCCTCGTGCGAGCGGTAGTCGCGCGAGCCCGCGGGAGAACGGCGGTCGCGGAGCCGCCCCGCCGCGACGAGCGCGGCCGCACCGAGCACGAGGGCGACGAAGACGACGATCTCGTCCCACCGCACCTTTGCGCCGCGGGCGTGCGTCGGGATCGTGCCGGGGCTCGCCGCGCCCGTGCCGGTCTTCTGCGGGTGCTGCGACTGCTGCGCGAGCTGCTGGAAGCGCTCGAGGAAGTGCGAGTGGCGGAGGAAGTACGCGATCACGAACGCGCTCGCGATGAACATCAACGTGCTGACGAAGTAGTTCGACGACCGCGGCTCGGACCTGCTGCCGCGGGCCTCCGCGAACGCCCAGATCACGACCGCGACCACGACGACGGCGAAGACGAGGATCGTCGTGTACGAGTAGTCGAAGAAGGCCGCGCTCGGCCCGGCGCCGCCGGCCGAGCCCGCGAGCGGCCGCCCGCGGCTCGCGGCTCCCGCGAGGACGACGAGAGCGGTGACCCCGAGTCCCAGCAGGAGCACGCGGCGAGGCGCCATCGCGCGGAGGCTACTCCAGGACGCGCCGGACGACCTCCGCGTCGAGGCCGTCCACGATCTCCTCCGCGGCGGCGAGCCGGTGCGGGTCGAGCGTCCCGCGGACGGCGATCACCCGCATTCCCGCTCCGAGAGCCGACTCGATCCCCGCCTCGGTGTCCTCGAACGCGAGGACGTCGCCCGGCTCCGCGCCGAGGAGCGATAACGACCTCAGATAGCCCTCGGGGTGCGGCTTGCCGTGCTCGACGTCGTCCGCGGCGACGATGCCCCGGAGGAGCGGCGCGAGCCCGGCCGCCTCGACGACCGGCTCGATCTCGGCCCGCATCGCGCCGGAGACGATCGCGACCGGGACCCGCGACGCCGCGAGCCGCACCGCCTCCCGCACCGGCTCGTGGACGGTCCGGCCGTCGGCGACCGCGGCCCGGTAGCGGCGGATCCGCTCCTCGATCACCGCCTCGACGTCCGGATGCCCGTCGCCGAGCCAGCGCCGGACGATCTCCGGGTCGGAGTGGCCCGCGAGCTCGTCGAAGTACTCCTGGGCCGACAACGGGCGGCCGTGCTCGGCGAAGAGCTCCCCGAAGATCGCGCAGAGGACGGCCTCGTCGTCGGAGAGCGTCCCGTTGAAATCGAAGGCGATGGCGCGGACGGGCACGCGGCCAGCCTACCCCGGTGGTGGAAACGTCCGGCCCAACGCCGTAGACTCGCGCGAATCTCTGGCGGCGGCTTCGGGAGGCCCACCAATGGAAGGCACAGCGGTTCAGTCGGCCGGAACGATCGACAGCGAGGACGCACGGCTCGAGAGCCTCGGCTACAAGCCGCAGCTCAACCGCGTGCTCGGGTTCTTCGCGAACTTCGCGGTCGCGTTCACGTACCTCTCGCCGATGGTCGGGATCTACTCGCTGTTCATCCTCGGCGTGGGGGTCGGCGGCCCGGCGTACCTCTGGCTGACGCTCATCCCGGTCGTCGGGATGCTCTTCGTCGCGCTCGTCTTCGGCGAGCTCGCGAGCCACTACCCGGTCGCCGGCGCGCTCTACCAGTACAGCAAGTTCAACGTCGGCGCCGGCTTCGGCTGGTTCGTCGGCTGGTTCTACGGGATCGCGCTGCTCGTCACGGTCGCGTCCGTCGACACCGGCGTCGTCCCCTACGTGACGTCGCTGTTCCACAACTGGTTCGGGACGAACTGGAACCCGGCGCACCACTCGACCATCCTGATCATCACGCTCGTCCTGCTCGCGATCCAGACGACGCTCAACATCACCGGCGCCCAGGTCATGGGAGACGTGGCGAAGTTCGGTGTCGGCGTCGAGATCCTCGGCACGTTCGGGATCGCGATCATCCTCGCGGCCCACGGGTTCCACCACAGCTTCGGCTTCCTGTTCTCGACCCAGGGCTCCCAGCACGCCTCGACCAACGCCTTCGGCGTCGGCTTCGGCGGCAGCTGGCTCGCCGCCGCGCTCGTCGCGGTGCTCGCGCCCGTCTACATCTTCTACGGGTTCGAGTCGGCCGGCGACATCGCGGAGGAGACGAAGGACGCGGGGCGCCAGATCCCGAAGGCGATGCGCTGGGCGCTGATCTGGGGCGGCATCGCGTCGCTCGTCCTCACGGCCGCGCTCCTGCTCGCCATGCCGAAGGTCGACCCGGTCAAGGCGACCGTCGGCGGCGGCGGCGTGCCGTTCATCCTCGGGCAGCTCTCGAGCGGGATGCAGGACTTCCTGCTCGTGCTCATCATCTTCGCGTTCTTCTCGTGCGGAACATCGGTGCAGGGCGCGGGCAGCCGGCTCGCGTTCTCGTACGGGCGTGACGGCGCGCTGCCGGCCGCGAGCTGGATCTCCCGGGTGAACAAGAGGTTCCGCACCCCGGTGAACGCGCTGCTCTCCGGGGCCGTGATCTCGCTGCTGTTCGTCTTCCTCGTCTACTACTCGCCGAGCAAGAACGTGCACATCTGGTTCATCACGTACCCGGCAAACATCAACGCCCTGTACTCGCTCATCTCCTTCGGCGTCAGCGGCATCTACCTGTCGTTCCTGCTGACCGTGATCGGGGTGATGATCGCCCGCGCCCGCGGCTGGGTGCCCGAGGGCAGCTTCCGGCTCGGGAAGTGGGGCTGGACCGTGTGCATCATCGCGGCCGTGTACCTCGGGCTGATGCTCGTCAACGTCGTCGTGCCGACCGGGCTGACGAGCGGCCGCGGCCTCTTCAACTACGACTGGATCACGCTGCTCGTGATGGTGATCATCGCGGCCGTCGGCGCGATCTACTTCTTCATCGCGCGACCCGACCGGAAGGTCGCGACCCATATGCACGACACGCTCGAGGCAACGGGAGCAGAGCGGGGATGAGCAAGGGGAAACCGAGACAAGGGAGGCAGATGTGAGTACCAGCGCCCCTGCGCCGGGGCCAACGATCTCCGAGGACGAACGAATCCTCCACCGCCTGGGCTACGCCCAGGAGCTGTTCCGGGGGATGGGCGGGTTCCAGAACTTCGCGATCTCGTTCACGATCATCTCGATCCTCGCGGGCTGTCTGACCTCGTACTACATCGCGTTCGAGAGTGGCGGCCCGATCGCGGTGACGTGGGGCTGGCTCCTCGTCGGGCTGATGGCGACACTCGTCGCCCTCGCGATGGCGGAGATCGCGTCGGCGTTCCCGACGGCGGGCGGCCTGTACTACTGGGCGTCGAAGCTCGGAAGCCCCGGCTGGGGCTGGGCCACGGGCTGGTTCAACCTCATCGGCCAGATCGCGGTGACCGCCTCCATCGGCTACGGCCTCTCGACGTTCGCGACAGTCCTGTTCGACGACCTCTTCTCGTTCGAGAAGCACACGAACGACTGGTTCGGCTTCAACTACAACGAGACGGTCTACGCGCTCTACGCCGTCCTGCTCCTGGCCGTGTGCCTCATCAACGTGTTCGACGTCCGGATCACGGCGCTGCTCAACACCGTCTCGGCGTACTGGCACATGGTCGGCGTCGCGGTGATCGTCATCGTGCTGATCGTCGTGCCCAGCCACCATCAGTCCGTGTCGTACGTGTTCACGGGCACGGTCAACGCGACGGGCTACGGCAACAACGTGACCGGCTTCCAGCATGCCGCCTTCTGGCTCGTCTTCGGGCTCGGCCTGCTGATGTCGCAGTACACGATGACGGGGTTCGACGCGTCCGCGCACATGGCGGAGGAGACGCACAAGGCGTCGCGGATGGCTGCGGTCGGCATGTACATGTCGGTGGTCGTCTCCGCGGTCTTCGGCTTCATCCTCCTCGTCGCCGTGACGTTCGCGATCCCGAGCACGAAGGGCGCCCTCGACAACATCGGGGCGGTCGTGCCGTGGATCTGGAGCACGTCGATGAACCAGAACTGGTCCGACGCGCTGCTGGCCATCTGCGTCATCGCGCAGTTCTTCTGCCTCACGGCGTCGACGACGTCGGCCTCGCGCATGATGTTCGCGTTCTCCCGCGACGGCGCGGTGCCGGGTCACCAGATGTGGCGTCGCGTGTCGAGGCATCGCGTCCCGGTCTACGCGGTGTTCGCAATCGGCGTGCTGTCGGCGCTACTGATGGTGCCTGCAATCTGGAACTATCTCGTCGGCTACGCCGCGGGCACCGCGATCGCCGTGATCGGCCTCTACATCGCGTTCATCCTGCCGGTGATCCTCCGGCTCCGGCTCGGCGACAAGTTCGAGCACGGCGCGTGGAGCCTCGGCGGCTGGTACAAGCTCGTCGACATCGTCGCGATCGTGTGGGTCGCGATCGTGACGGTGCTCTTCTGCCTGCCGTTGTTCTACGACGGTCTGCCGTGGTCGAGCAACTTCTCCTGGTCGCTGACGAACTACACGATCCTCTGGTTCGTCGGGATCGGCATCTGCTTCGGCGGCTGGTGGGTCCTCTCGGCCCGCAAGTGGTTCAAGGGGCCCGTCCGCCAGGGCACCGAAGAGGAGCTGGCGAAGATCGAGACCTCGGAGGACTTCCTGCTCCCCGCGGAGGGGTAGGCCGTCTAGTCCTCGCGCTGCACGTCCGCGAGGAGCGATTCGAAGAGCGGGCCGTCGAACTCCTCGACGGCCCGCTCGTATTTCTCCATCGCCCAGCCCCAGAAGTCGAAGTCGATGTCGGAGATCCCGTCCTGGATCGAGCCCCAGAGCGTCCAGCCGTACTTCGACATCAGGCCCCAGAGCCGCGCGCGCGCGACCTTGTTGCGCAGCGGCCGGCCGTAGTAGTGCGCGACCAGCTCCTCGAGCTGCTCGAGCGAGAGGTTCGACTCGCTCCAGACGTTGCCGAGCTCGAAGCACGCGTCGTTGTTCCCCGAGTACTCGTAGTCGATGAGGCGGAGCTCGCCGTCGACCTCGATGAAGTTCTCCGCGAGCAGGTCGTTGTTGCACGGGACGGTCGGCTCGGCGCGGACGCGCATCGCGGCCTCGATCGCGCGCACCTGCGGCTCGAACTCCTCGTAGCGCTCGGGGAGCCGGAAGCCGCGCTCGCGGACGACCTCGAGGTAGCCGGCCTGGATCCTGAACATGTCGAAGTCGTGGAGGAAGCGGCGGCCGGCATGGAGCCGGCGGCACGACGCGGCGACCTTGTCGAGCCGGTCGCCGCGGCGCAGCAGCTCGCTCGACATCACCTCGCCGTCGAGAAAGCCGAGGACGAGCGCGTCGTGCTCCGGCACGGCGGCGACGAACGGCGCGCCGACGCCCGTCTCCGACGCCGCGATCGTGTTGTGGACCTCGTTCTCGCGGTCGATCGCGAGGAGGCCCGTGTCCTTGCCGGAGATCCGGACGACGAAGACGCCGGCCGCGGTCGTCACCTTGTAGTTCCGGTTCGTGAGCCCGCCGGCGAGGTCGGCGACCTCGCGCTCGCCGCGCAGCTCGGGAACGGCGTCGAGGACGTCTTCAAGCGCCACTGTTCGATCCTACGCGCGGAGGCTCGACGGAGCGCGCATGGAGCGAGGTGGCGGCTTCGCCGCCGCCGGAGCGGGAAACCCGATTGACTACGCCTCGTGATTCCGGAGCGGGCACGGGCGGTCGTGATCGGCGGCGGGGTGATCGGCTGCTCCGTCCTCTACCACCTCGCGAAGCAGGGGTGGACGGACTCCGTGCTGCTCGAGCAGTACCAGCTCACGTACGGGTCGACGTGGCACTCGGCCGGGCTCGTCGGGCAGCTCCGCTCGTCGCTCTCGCTGACGCGGATGATGCAGTACTCCGTCGGGCTCTACGCGGAGCTGAAGGAGCTGACGGGGAACGACCCGGGCTGGCGGCAGCTCGGCGGGCTGCGGCTCGCGTCCTCGCAGCCGCGGCTCGAGGAGATCCGCCGGCAGGCGTCGTGGGCGAAGACGTTCGGGCTGCCGATGGAGATCGTCTCCGCGGACGAGGCGCAGGCGCTCTTCCCGCCGATGTCGACGGACGGCGTGCTCGCGGCGGCGTACATCGCCGACGACGGCTACCTCGACCCGAGCCAGCTCACGCAGTCGCTCGCCGAGGGCGCGCGGCGGCTCGGCGCGCAGGTCGAGGTGCGGACGCGCGTGCTCGGGATCGAGACGCGCGACGGCCGCGTGTGCGCGGTCGAGACGGACAAGGGACGGATCGAGTGCGAGGTCGTCGTGAACGCGGCGGGGATCTACGCGCCGGAGCTCGCGCGGCTCGTCGGCGTCGACCTCCCGATCGTCCCGTTCGGGCACCAGTACCTCATCACCGTCCCCTTCGACCCGCCGCTCGACCCGCTGCCGACGCTCCGCGACCCCGACAACCTCGTCTACTTCCGGACCGAGGTCGGCGGGCTCGTGATGGGCGGCTACGAGCGCAACCCCGCGGCGTGGGACGTCGACCGGATCCCGGACGACTTCGAGGCGAAGCTCCTCCCGTGGGAGTGGGAGCGCGCGGAGGCGCTCGTCGAGAACGCGATCGCGCGCGTGCCGGCGATGGAGACGGTCGAGATCAAGGACTACTTCAACGGGCCGGAGGCGTTCACGCCCGACGCCGACTTCCTGCTCGGCGAGACCGACGTGCGCGGGTTCTGGGTCGCCGCGGGCGGCTGCGCGCACGGGCTCGCGGGTGCGGGCGGCGTCGGCAAGGTGATGTCGGAGTGGATCGTCGACGGACGCCCCGAGTGGGACGTCTGGCCGCTCGACCTGCGCCGCTTCGGCCGCCAGTACCGGAGCCGCTCGTACACGCTCGCGCGCACCGTCGAGGCGCTGTCGCAGTACTACGACATCAAGTACCCCGGCGAGGAGAAGCAGGCGGGCCGGCCGCTGCGCGTGTCGCCGGCGTACGCACGCCACGTCGCGCTCGGCGCGTCGTTCGGCGAGAAGGGCGGCTGGGAGCGCGTCAACTGGTACGAGTCGAACGCGGCGCGCGGCGACGAGTCGCTCCGCCCGCGCGGCTGGGCCGGCGAGAACTGGTCGCCCGCGATCGGCGTCGAGGCGCTCGCGGCGCGCGAGTCGGCGGCGCTCTTCGACCAGTCGTCGTTCTCGAAGCTCGAGGTCGTGGGTCCCGGCGCGCTCGCGTTCCTCGAGCGGATGTGCGCGAACCGGATCGACCGGCCGGTCGGCACGATCGTCTACACGCAGTTGCTGAACGCGCGCGGCGGGATCGAGGCGGATCTCTCCGTGACGCGGCGCGCGGAGGATCGCTTCCTGATGGTGACGGGCACCGCGTTCGGCACGCACGACCGCGCGTGGCTCGAGACGCATCTGCCGCGCGACGGCTCCGTCCACGTGAACGACGTGACGTCGGCGTACGCGTGCTTCTGTCTCTGGGGGCCGAAGGTGCGCGACGTGCTCGACCTCGACTTCCCGTACATGCAGGCACGCGACGTCTCCGTCGGCAGCGTCCCGGTGTGGGCTGCGCGCGTCACGTACGTCGGCGAGCTCGGCTGGGAGCTCTACTGCCCGAGCGAGTACGGCGCGACGCTGTGGGACTCGCTCTGCGTCGACGGCGTCACGCCGGGCGGCTACCGCGCGATCGACGCGCTGCGGCTCGAGAAGGGATACCGCGCGTGGGCGAGCGACCTCACCGCGGAGACGACGCCGTACGAGGCGGGGCTCGGCTTCGCCGTGAAGCGTGACAAGGGCGAGTTCATCGGCCGCGACGCGCTCGACCCGGAGCCGGCGCAGCGGCTCGTCTGTCTCGTGCTCGAGGATCCGCGCGCGATCGCCCTCGGCTCGGAGCCGGTGCGCGACGCCGACGGCGCGCTCGTCGGCCGGGTCACGAGCGGCGGCTACGGCTACGCGGTCGGCGCGAGCATCGCGCTCGCGTACGTCCCCGTCTCGCACGCGGCGCCGGGGACCGCGCTCGCCGTCGACATCTTCGGCGAGTGGGTCGCCGCGGAGGTGCGCGCCGAGCCGCTGTACGACCCGAAGGGCGAACGGGTCCGCGCATGACGACGGTCGTCGTCGGCGGCGGCATCGCCGGCGTCAGTTGCGCGTACCACCTCGCGAAGGCGGGCGTCCGCGACGTCGTCCTCGTCGAGAAGGGCGAGCTGACGTCCGGCTCGACGCATCACGCCGCCGGCCTCGTCACGCAGTTCAACCCGTCGCCGACGATGATGCGGTTCCGCCGCTACAGCGTCGAGCTCTACAAGGAGCTCGGCGTCTTCGAGGCGGTCGGCTCGCTGCGCATCGCGTCGAGCGAGGAGTCGCTCGTCGAGCTGCGGCGCGGCGTCAGCCGCGCGCACGGGATCGGGCTCGACGCGGAGCTCGTCGGCCCGGAGGAGGTCCGCGCGCTGATGCCGGAGGCGACGCCGGAGTCGCTCTTCGGCGCGGTGTGGATGCCCGGCGACGGCTACGTCGACCCGCACATCGCGACGTACGCGGTCGCGAACGCCGCGCGCGAGCT
>Ga0335069_10016867_pt1 | contig 10182 bp, 7 predicted proteins | sample Lox_Sample_11_FD_206714 | JGI IMG/M metagenome (GOLD analysis project Ga0335069, IMG submission 206714) | Soil microbial communities from Loxahatchee National Wildlife Refuge, Florida, United States - Lox_Sample_1.1 | ecosystem: Environmental > Terrestrial > Soil > Wetlands | place: USA: Florida...
TCACGTGCGCGCCCGCGCAGGTGACCGGCACATTCACACCCGCGAAACGGTAATGATTGATGGAGGTCGATGGCACGATGCCGCGGCTGAACACCGGAAACTGCAGCCGCTTGATTTGCGGCACATCACGTACGGACGCATCCACCACGGCGCCCACCATGCCGCGATATTTCATGGCCGTGCACATCAGCCCGCCGATGCCCGCGATATCCAGGCCGTCCGGCAGCACCATCACGTAGACCGACCCGGCGGGCGCGGCATCGATGGCATCCAGCATGCCCTGCGAGGCGGCGGCGCCCTCGTGGTGTTCCTCTTTCTTCAGCAGCACGGTGACGGCGGGGCCGGCGAACTTGGTGGTGAAGATGGGGCGCATGTCGTGCGACATGTAGATGCGCTCGCCATAAAGCTGTTCCGCCGCATCGGCGACGGAGGCGACCTCGACCAGCCGCAGGCCTTCCACGACGGAGTCGCCCGCGGCTTCGGCATAGAGCCAGCCGGCTACGCAGAGGACCAGCGCGGCGGCGATGACAAGCAAAATGCGGAGTTTCATCGTTTGCGAAATTAGCACATCGCGCGCGATTACTGGGTCTCGCCCTCAAATGCCCGGAGCTCGTCGATCTCCTGTCGCAGTTTCTGCTGCCTGCGCTTTCTTTGCGGAATGAAGATGGCGAACCAGATGGCGAGAAGCACGCAAACCGGCAGAACGTTTAAAGCCAGGCGCGGGGCACCCAGCGCCTTGATCAGCTCCGGCACGATAATCAACCCGAGGCCCAGGAAACAAAATGGCAGACCGGTCCCACGCCAAACGTGCCGGGCGAGATCGCGCTGCTTCTCGAGTTCGCTCCGGTAGGATTCGAGCGTGGTGCTCAGCGTAGCGTCGGGTGCTAACCGGCCACCCTGAATCCGCCTGTATGCTTGAAACGCGAAATAGAGGCACCAAAGGCTCAGAATGCCGAACCCCAGCCGCAAAACAAACTCGCGGGCCGTGGTGAGGGTCCATGCGAAAAGTATGCCAAGGGTGAGCCCGATCATGATGGAATAGAGCGCTTCGAAACGGGCCTTGGACTGGCGCTGTTGCACCTTGCGGCGCAATTGGTCTGCTGACATTTTTAATGGCTCCGTGGGCTGGTTTTGCCACACATTTCTCGGGTCCTCTATGGGGAACTCATTTGGCATGCGGTCCTCCTTCGTGGAACCACCGCCTCAGGACATTCTTGATACGGTGAATTCTCATCGCAATGTTCGCCGGCGACAGCCCGGTGATTTCGCTCGTCGAGGCTGCGTCCATTCCCTCGAGATAGGAAATGATGATCTGCCGGTCAAGCAGCTGCAAGCGCTGGATCAACAGGGAGAGACGATGGAGTGTTTCGGCCTGGCTGGCGGCCACTTCCCCTTGATCGCTGCCGGGCAGGGATTCGATACTTTCGATGTTCACCAGCTTGTGCCTGATGCGGCGCTGCCGGATGACGTGCCCGGTGGCCACGTTGTGAGCGACCCAGTACACCCAGGTTCGCAGCGAACAGCGCCGGTCGAAATGCGCGAAACTGCGCCAGAGCTGTAAATGAATCTCCTGGAGCAGGTCACGGCGCGCTTCGGGATCGGGCTCATAGGCGCGCGCGAGCCGGTCGAGCGATGCGCTGTAGGTGTCCGCGGCTTGTTCGTACAGGGAATCCTGGTTCCCGTCACCTATCGGGATGGCCTCGAGCCCGTGCACGTCTCGCACATCTTCTCGCACATTTAAGGTAGTTGCTGGCCGTGGGTTTTCTAACAGCCGGCCTGCCGGCGGCACAAGATGCGTCCGAAAATGGTAAAGTATGAGTGTTCCGCTTCCATTCGGCCAGCACAGCAGGTCCCCATCGTCTAGCCCGGCCTAGGACATCGCCCTTTCACGGCGGTAACGGGGGTTCGAATCCCCCTGGGGACGCCAGAAACAAAAGACTTACGCGCCGTGGTCCACCACGGTCCACCACGCGCGTCGGTCCAGCAAAAATTCAGGAGCAAGCCCACTCGAAGTTTGCGGCACGTTTAGCTACCGTTCGCGCACGGGGGCGCCGTGTCGCGCCACGCAGGGCCTGGCTGGTATGTTAGTGGCCGAGTCCCGCACGCCGACGTGCACGGAATCAGGTTTGCTTGGCAATACCTTTCGATTCCCGTTAGCAGCTACCAATTTCTCATACACTTACGGGCATTTGCCGACAATTGCCAACCATGCACAACGCGCCAGCGATTAAAATCGGAGTTGGCTGAGCGCGCTGGTTATCCGGCACCAGCTTGGCTCTCATGTCCTTTAGGAACGAACTGGCGGGTTAGCAAAGAGCAATGCCGATTAAGCCATATTCCCAACGCCTTGAGCCTGCTGTAGACGCAGTCATCTGGCGCTTCCTGGATTTGCGCAAGTTCCGCGACCTGATGGCAAGTGAGGAGCTATATTTCCGCCGCGCCGACCTGTACACCGACGATAGCGAAGGTTTGCCGACCGAGAACTATGCTCGACGCGTGCTTGGCCTTGATCCCTACGATATCCACGATAGCGAAAGCCTAAACAATCACCTCGGCTCTCTCGCTCAACATCGGGAGTCCTACTACATCAGTTGCTGGCACCTGTACCGCGAAGAAATGCTCGACATGTGGGAGCAATAGGCCATGATGGCGTCGCGGTTTGCTCCCGCTACGAGTTGTTGAAACTGGCGCTCGATGGACTCCTGGACGAGACACACCTCGGCCTTGTCCGATACGGAACGGATCATTTGGCAGAAAGGTTTAACGCGCTCGACTTCATTACGACTAAACGGCCGCAATACGCGCCGGACCGGGAAGTGCGGGCAATAGTCGTCTCCTACGATCCCCTGGCGGGAGGCAACCGGCATATCGGCCTGGACAATTCCGTGCATCCCAAACCATTGGCGGTGAATCTACGCCATAGCTGGGTCCACGACTGCAAGCGGTGCCGGATCGATTTGCGTACACTGATTACCGGTGTTGTCATCTCTCCCTGGGCGGAACCGGATGCGGTCGAGGAGATCGCTCTCTGGATTCAGTTTAAGGGTTTCCCCAGCTACCCGCTCCGGCCTCACCGGCGTCCACACACCGGCTTTGGACGAATACAGAAAGTACCGTCATATCGCCGGTCTTCGTCCGCCGGAGCCGCAGGCACCCGAAGACCGCGATCTGTCTGAGGACGAACCGCAACAGTTCTACGAACGCCTCTCGACTGTTCCGCCCGCACCGTGCGGTTCCTATACCGGCAGCGTTGGGAAGCGTGCCGCCTTTGTCCCGGCACCATTCCCCGCCTCATCGACGCGCGGTATCTCGAAACCACCCTACGCCTGCTTCAGAACTGGAGGCAGCAGAACGTCGATGTCGGATGAAACCCCGGACGGTTGACATTACGCCGTCCCGTCGGACCCGGTCTTGCGGCTAAAGAGAGCGCGTTCGATCTCGGCGCCGAACCGGTCCTCTGGAAATCGACGGCACCAAAGCAGCATTGAAGCCGATGGCGCGACAAGATTGCGATCGATCAGCCGCAACAAGAGTTCGCGCCAGGAACGCTCGCTCACACCGCGCCGCTGCAAGGATCGACGAAGTGAACGGCGCCGCGGAGCGTCAGGTAGATCATTTCGGGCATGCGGGCGGCGTAGGCGCGTTCGAGCCAATCCGCGGGTGGAACGATAGGATTCGCAGTACTCATTCTAAGATCATGCCTTCTGTTCGCGGCAGGGTAGTCGGCGGACGAGCCAGCTTCGGGTTCTGGATCCAGCGTTTAAGCGATCTCTATGAGAAGAAGACGGGCGTGCGATTGTACCCAGGGACGCTCAATATCGAACTTCCCGCTCCGTACTCGTTTAAAGTGAGGAAGCGGGGGCGCGCAACCGAACGCATCTGCTGGCCGGGCCTTCACCCTCCGGCTAAAATCAGTTTCGAACGAAAAAAGAATACAACTTTGCCCTGGACGCCCGCCAGCCTCTCAACCTCGAACATTGGCCGGTTATCGCCGACGATACATCCTGCACTCGATCCGCCTCGCGCTATTTTGCGAGAGTTGCGTGAAAGCCACCATTTCGGCTTCCTAGCTGTCACAATCGTCCAGAGGCCTTTATTTTTGCGAGCGTTCTCTTTCCTCAATCCGGGACTGCACGTCGGCCCGGATGAGACTGACTTGCTGATCGGTGAAGCGAAGTTGCCCTTTGGCCCCCAACTCCATATCACGGCGGCTCCAATTCGCGCGCATGATGCCCTCGGCCGAATGGGCTTTGGGACCCAGCAAAAGGTGGCCAAATTCGTGGGCCATCGCGAGTCCCAGAAGCTGTGCGGGATTTACTCTCTCCTGGTCCGCCCTCAGCTGGACGTGCTTATAAAACACGCGAGCGTAGACACCGTGGCTGCCGTGGTCTCCGGGGACGGATCTTCCGAGGACATCCTCGCCGAAGACTTGGCGGTTGTCCTCCGTGACGATTGTCAGGAACAGCCGATCCAGCTCGGCTACCGTTGCGCAGACCGAGACATTGGCCGGGCGGTGGCAGTCGATCCATTCCAACTCGACGCCCGCCTTGCCGAGAATTGTCCCAGCGCGCTCTTGTGCTTCGCTCAACAAGCGATCCGGCACCCCCGCCTGGTCAAAAACCATCACGGAGACCCTTAGGGTTTGCGTCACCGGAACATCCGGCACGCGCCGATTTGCCGCCCACGAGCCGAGTGGTATTAGAACCCCAACAGCAATCCTCTGTATGCAGATCCCGCGCATCTTTGGCCCCTCCAGGCCTGGCTTACGGGATCAAGAATGGGGCTTTGCGCGAGGAACTTCGATGCAGCGCCGCTGGTAGAAATCTGGTATGGAGTAGTCTGTCTATGTTATAGAACAGTAGGGAGTTATGCCTTCGCCTGACACGCACGGCGCGCTTGTTCGGGAGCTGTTTTCGATTGCCGGGGTCAGGGACTTCTGTTAGACTTGCACCTGTGAGGGAGCCGCGGTCTGGGTCCGCGCACAGTAGCTTCCGCTTCGGAGTTTTTGAACTCGATACGCGCACCAGAGAACTGCGTAAGCGTGGCATCAAGCTCAAGCTTCCCGAGCAATCCATCCAAATCCTGGCGATGCTGCTGGAGCGCCCGGGCGAACTGGTCACGCGCGAGGAACTGCAGAATAAGCTGTGGCCCAACGATACGGTGGTCGAGTTCGACCACAGCATCAACGCGGCGATCAAGCGGTTGCGGCAGGCGCTGGGAGATGCGGCGGAGACACCCCGGTTTATCGAGACCTTGCCGCGGCGCGGATACCGCTTCCTGTATCCGGTCGAAGGCGCATTGGAAGCGCCGGCCCAATCTCCCGTGCCCGTCTCCGGAAACGGCGACGGCGACCTTACGGGCCAGACCGTTTCCCGCTACCGGATTCTGGGCTTGCTGGGGCGCGGCGGCATGGGTGTGGTTTACAAGGCGGAAGACACCCGCCTGGGCAGGACGGTTGCGCTGAAGTTCCTGTCCGACGAATACTCGAATGACAAGCCTGCCCTGGAGCGATTTCAGCGGGAAGCGCGCGCGGCCTCTGCCCTGAATCATCCGAACATCTGCACCCTGTACGACGTCGGCGACTCAGATGGCAGGCCATTCCTGGCGATGGAGTATCTGGAAGGGCAAACGCTGCGGCAGCGTATCGAGGGGAAGCCTCTTGAGCTGCATGCATTGTTGGAGCTTGCGATTCAGGTTGCGGATGGGCTGGATGCCGCGCATTCGAAAGGTATCGTCCATCGCGATATCAAGCCGGCCAATATTTTCGTGATAGCCCGCGAAGTGGTGAAGATTCTGGATTTCGGCTTGGCGAAAGCAACGGACATCGACATCGAACATCTCACAAGCCCGGGCAGCATGGCGGGCACCTTAGCCTACATGAGTCCGGAGCAGGCGCGCGGCGAAGAACTGGATGCCCGCAGCGATCTGTTCAGCCTCGGCGCGGTGCTCTACGAGATGGCGACAGGCCGGCCGGCGTTCCACGGCGCCACAGCGGCGGTCATCCACGATGCGATTCTGAATCGGGCGCCCACTCCGGCGGCCAGCCTGAATCCGCAGGTGCCGCCGGAGCTGGGCCGGATCATTGATAAGGCGCTGGAAAAGGACCGGCAGATGCGCTATCAGACCGCTGCGGAAATGCGGGCGGATCTGCAGCATTTCGAGCGGCAGGAGGCTGGCAACTCACCTGTGCCCGCTCCAACTTCGTCATCGAGAGGCCTGCGGAAGCTTTTCGTACCTGCCGCCGTGATCCTGACCGCTGCTGCTATCGCAGCATTCTTATACCTCCGGCCTGGAAAGAACGCCGGCGCGACCTCATCGTCCCGCGAGATCCCCCTCACAGGCCTACCGGGATTTGTTGACTTTCCCTCCTTTTCTCCAGACGGTAAACAGATTGCTTACTCGTGGGACAAAGAGGGCGAAGACGGCGGGGGCATCTACGTAAGGCTGGTCGGGGCCGGGACTGCGCTTCGCCTCACGATCCCTCCACAAAACGCGTCCGATTTCTCTCCGGCATGGTCTCCGGACGGGCAGTGGGTGGCTTTCTGGCGGCACCTTCCACCCCACTCGGGCATTTACGTGGTTTCGTCACTAGGCGGACCGGCTCGCCGGATCACTGCCGCCAATTGGTGCGGCGGACTCGACTGGCTACCCGACGGCCAACATCTGGTTGTCTCTGAAGGTCGGAGTTTTATCGTCCCCGAGGAGTCGCAGAATGGAGCCCCAGGGGCAGATGAGCCGTCCCGGCTCTGGAAGGTGAGCATCGATACCGGACAACAGCAGCCGCTAACCTTACCTTCCGCAGGTTCCACGGGAGATTTTAGTCCCGCTGTCTCGCCGGATGGAAAGACCCTGGCGTTCATTCGATATAGCGGCCCCGACGTTCAGAATAGCGGCCCTGAGGATATGACCTTGTACCTGATGCCGCTGGACGGGGGTCCGCCCCGCTGGTTGGCAGCGGCGGAGTCGATCGCTTGGATGCCCGATAGCGGCGAGATTCTCTTCTGTTCCATGGGTCGCCTCTGGCGGATTTCGGCCTCGGGTGGAACGCCACGGGCTGTCACATACAGCGCCGAACGGGCATCCCATCCATCTGTCGCCCGTCGAGGTCACCTGCTTGCGTTTGCCGTAGAGGAGGTGAGAACGAGCCTCTGGCGTGCCGATCTTAGCAGCACCATTCCACCTGCTATCAAGCGACCGGTGCGCCTTGAGGATACTACAGCCTTTCTCTCGGGGCCATCTTGGTCTCCGGACGGCAGCCGGATCGCTTTCGAATCAGACCTTTCCCTCTTCAGCGAAGTGTGGGTGGACGACGCAAATGGCCGGGAAGCCGTGCAGTTGACCAGGCTCGGGGCGTATTCGGGTACACCACGTTGGTCTCCGGACGGATCGCTAGTCGCGTTTGATTCGCGTCCCAACGGCAACGCGGACATTTTTGTGGTTCCCGCAGACGGCGGAAAGCCTCGACGTATCACGACGAATTCAGCCGAAGACGTTGTGCCAAATTGGTCCCGCAATGGAACGTGGATTTATTTCATGTCCACGCGGAGCGGCGCTCAGCAGATTTGGATGGTGCCCGCTGAAACAGGGGAATCACCGGCCACTCCCGCGGTCCAGGTAACTCGAGGGGGCGGTATGAACGCCGTGGAGTCCGGCGACGGCAAATATCTGTACTATGTAAAGGCGCGCGGAACGAAGGGGCTATGGAGGAAGGAACTCGCCACTCCGAATGGCCGCGAGGAGCCGGTCCTTGGGTCGTTACAGCTTTGGGGTTGGTGGGCGCTCGCCCCAAAAGGGGTCTACTTCCTGGAACACCCGGACTCGGGGTTCGGCCACGATGGTGATCTGGGCGGGAGCGGCCAGGTGCGCCTGAAATTCCTGGATCTGTCATCTAATCGGATCACGGACCTAGCGGCTATCGACAAGCCGGTTAGCCCGGGAACCGCCGCAATCGCTGTGTCGCGGGACGGGCTACACTTGCTTTACTCGCAGATCGACCGGGACGGCTCAGACATTATGCTAATTGAGAATTTTCGCTAAGGGTGCGCAGGCGTTTTCGGGCGAACATAGCCTCGTGTGGATTACCGTTTGCCCGAGTGGGTAGAGGACCATGGAGGAGGTGCCGTCAACGTACTCCATGACCAGGTATTCGGGTAGTGGTGCTACGCTAAGGTCCCGTTGCGAAGTTTGCCGTTGGTTCTGGTAGGGTAGGATGGCATGCCGATCACGCCGACCAATCCTTTCAAGGGACGCCAATATCCTGGGCAGGTGATCCTGTTGGCAGTACGCTGGTATCTGCGCTATCCGCTAGCGTACGTGCACGTCGCCGAGATTTTGTCCGAGCGTGGATTGTCGATTGATGCCAGTTGTATTTGGCGCTGGGTGCAGGCCTATGCGCCCGAGTTGGACAAGTGTTGTCGCCCGCATTTGAAAGCCACCAACAAGAGCTATCGGGTGGACGAAACCTATATCAAGGTGAAAGGCCAAGACCGGTTTCTCTACCGCGCGGTGGATTCAGCGGGCCAAACCATCGATTTCCTGCTCACCGAAAAACGCGATGCCGCAGGTGCCAAGCGGTTCTTTCGGAAGGCCTTGCAGGCGACGGGGAATCCCGTGCCCAGGGTGGTGAACGTGGCCAAGAACCCGGCGTATCCAGTCGCCATGGAAGCACTCAAGGCCGAACGACTCCTGCCGCGCCGGGTTCGCCTTCGGCAATGCAAGTACTTGAACAACAACCGCCTCACGAAAATCATCGCGGAAGGTCGCAAACTCGCCACCTCATGGCTACAGATCGGTTTCGACCACTCGTGACGGTTTTGGAAACCGCTCCCCTAGTTTGCGGGCATCGTGGCCTGGACAACGTCCTCATAAAGAAGGGCGTTCCCGTTGGCTTGCGCTGAAAGATCTTTCATGCCATCTCGCGTTCGCCGTGCGGGGTAAACAATGCCGGCCTGGTGGATGCCATGATTCACCCTATCAAACCGGCACCCCGAGCGTTTTCGACGGAACCAAGTTGTCTACCACCCGCTTATATTTTCCGCGAAAAACGCGGCCCGAGGACACCCGACATTTCGGGTACGGTATTAGCATCGTGTTCTTGTAACCGTCCCATCCGCTTATGTAGGATTGCGGCCTGTCAAGGCCCCGGCGGGCGCGATGCCGGTAAAATGCCTACAAAGTTATGCGGTGTGTCACTGATGTCGTTACCGGTATTCTGCTGCCGAGAGGGGATTACGCGATGTCACTTACGAAAAGTAAAGGAAAGAGCTTACGCCCGGACGGGTTCAACCATGAGGTTCTTGGCAAGATTGCGGTTGTGGGCTTGTGTCTGGCGTTTCTTGCATTAACTACGGCTTATGCTCAGGCGCCGGCAGGACCTAACCGGCCAGCGGAAGTACCAGAGGGCTATGTGATCACTCCCTTCGGCTACTTCCATCCATCTTGTGTTCTGCGGCTAGCGGAAGGAGAAACTCTGCTGGCGGACGGGCGTGTCGTTCAGCATGCGGATGGAACTCTCGAGACTGTCCCGGTCTGCGCTTATCCGCGTTACACGGCCCGCGGAGAGATGGTGATCGTCGGCGCCGCAGGGGTGCTGCCGCCGACCATCACCCATAGCTGGGTTGATTGGGGAAACACCACTACTAGTTCCTCGTACGGCGAGCTTAAGGCAACCTGGACCGTGCCTCCAGGGCCGTCTTCCAACGATGGCCAAACTCTTTATTTCTTCCCGGGCTTGCAAGACACAAGCGACGTTGTAAGCATTCTTCAGCCTGTGCTGGGTTGGAATTCTGATTTTGGCTCAGCATGGGGTATCGCCAGTTGGAACTGCTGCCCCAGCGGCGTTACGGTGGAGAGCTCGCCACTGAGTGTCAGTACGGGCGATGAAATCCAAGGCACAATTAAGAGCACTTGCAGCGCGGGAACGCTGTCCTGTTCCAAGTGGGATGTGACAACAAAGGATGTGACCACGGGGAAGAGCACGAAGCTGAACAACACGCCAAGTGAAGGGCAGACGTTCAATTGGGCGTTCGACGGCGCCGTGGAGGTCTATAACGTTGTCAAATGTAAGGATTTCCCGTCGAATGGCTCGATCACTTTCTCAAGTGTAGCCTTGTATAACGACAGCTTCGTCAAGATCTCTGGTCCGGGGTGGACATTGGGCAAGACCTCCGGACTGTCGCCGAG
>Ga0335069_10016868_pt1 | contig 10182 bp, 2 predicted proteins | sample Lox_Sample_11_FD_206714 | JGI IMG/M metagenome (GOLD analysis project Ga0335069, IMG submission 206714) | Soil microbial communities from Loxahatchee National Wildlife Refuge, Florida, United States - Lox_Sample_1.1 | ecosystem: Environmental > Terrestrial > Soil > Wetlands | place: USA: Florida...
TTGTTTTTCAGCCTCTCGCGCCGACGTGGCCTCGTCGCCTGCCTTGTCGCACGCGGTGCCGAAGTCGGCGTCGATGTCGAATCGCACGAACGCGCCGGCGAAGTTCTGGAAATCGCCCCTCGCGTCTTTTCGGTCCAGGAACGCGCCCAGCTATCCTCCATGACCGGCAGCGACAAGCTTGATCGCGCCCTGTCCCTATGGACGCTCAAAGAGGCTTACGCCAAAGCCCGCGGCATGGGCCTCTCTCTTCCCTTGCAGGAGTTTTCGTTTATCCATTGCCCGCCGCGCGGCATGGCCCTCGAGGACAACACATCGATTGGCGCGAACACCGAACGTTGGCGGTTCTGCACCCTCGATCACGTCGGGCACCGCATCGCCCTTATGGCCGAGTTCCAGCGACAGCCGCATCTTGAGGTGCGGGCGATGCGGCCCTTCCAGGTTCCTTCTTTGCTGCCTCATGATCCGCAGCCGGTGTGGTTTCCGCAAGAATCCGCCTGACCTGTTCGGCAACCGACCGTACGTAGGGTTCGATCACGATGTTCGAGTGGTCGGCGTCCACATCGTAGAAAGATAGCATGCCCTCTACAAGCTTTCCCCATCCAAGATCGGCATCGTAGTGCTCGCTCAAACTCCCCACTCCAAAATCCGTCGCACGAATCAGCCTCATGTCTCCGGAGTACTTCCGGAAGGGATAGCGCGCCAATGCCCTCAGGTGCATCTCTTCCACCAGCGTATAGCGCATCGTCGCCGGCAGCCGTCGGCCCAGCTTTGTGTAAATATTGCTTGCCGTCAGGCGGAATTTGCGTGCCCAACGCTCGCTCAGGTAGATGCGTTTGGCATGGATCTTCCGCGCCAGATAATGCAATCCGTCTTTGCGCAGGCTCTCGCTGAGATTCGCGAACTGCGTTGCCCGCGAAAAATGCTCGGTGCTTCCGGGGACATAGACATCCAGCATGATCAGCGCTCGCGGTTCCGCCCCCTGAGCCTGCAGTTGGCGCGCCATCTCGAATGCGACCAGCCCTCCAAACGAGTGGCCGCCGAGAATGTAAGGCCCCCCCGGGAATCGACTGCGCAACTCATCCAGATATGTCGCTGCAAGCTCTTCCATGCTGGTTTCGCCGATCACCGCCTGATTGGCCAGCTTCGACTGGAATGCATAGAACGGCTGATCGCCGCCCAGCGCCCTCGCCAGAGGTTCGTAGTACAGAACCTCGCCGCCCACCGCATGGACAAAGAAGATCGGCGGCTGCGATCCCTTGGGTTGGATCGCAATCAGGCAGCCCCCAACGCTCGGCTCAGCTGCTATCGCCCGCCCCTGCGAGGGGCGAATCCTCTCCGCCAGGGCACGCGCGGTTCTGTATTCAAACAGTGCCCCAAGCTCGAGATCCACACCATAGGCACTGCGAATCTTTGCTACCAGCCGCACACCAACCAGCGAGTGCCCGCCCAGCGCAAAGAAATCATCCTCCGGATCGACCGTTTCTACTCCCAGCAGATCGCGAAACCAGCCGCATACCGTTGCCTCGACGTCCCCGGTCGCGCCACTCGTTGCTGCCGCTGCACGTGCCGATGGGGTTCCGGAATTCTGACCAAGCAGCGGCCCAACGTCACGCTTTGCAACGATCAGCCCAACGGGTGTTTCCGACTGCAGAATCCGTGTCAGGGCCCGCACTCCCTCCGCTGGAGCGATCCTCGACTGCGCCTCATCGGTCACGGGATCACTGAAATCGACTCGCGGCGCTTGCGCGGTGGCACCGTCGGTTGCAACGGCCGCGGGCCTCTCGATCCGGCGCATCGCGAAGCCCTCAATCTCCACCAGCACCTCGCCCTTCTCGTCGAAAAGCGTGATATCGAAGCTCGCCACCTCACCGCGCGCCTTGTTCTCTGGCCGCGGCCGGATATGGCTGAAGAACTTCGCGGGCAACGAGCGATGACTACGTAACCTCTTGTACGAAAGCGGCAAATAGAGAGAGTCCAGGCTCTCGTATCCATCAATCAGATACAACGAACAACCCGTCGCCAAGTCGAGCAACGCAGGATGAAACTGGAATGACGGACACTCCGCGGCGAAGCGCGCATCCAATTCCAGTTCAGCAAGGCCCTCCCGATCCCCAATCCGAACGCGCTTCAGACATTGCCAGCGCGGTCCAAAAGCAAAGAACTCCTCCTGCCTGGTCCGATGGCTCGCGTCGAACAGAATCTCTCGCCTCGTGCACCGTGCAGCAATTGCTTTCGCCTCGACAACGACCGTAGGCTTCGCCGCGGCCCGCGTTATCGCGCCGGTCGCGTGTTCCACCCATGCCCCGTCGCTCTTCGATTTGCTATTGCGCGCATAGATCGAGAACTTGTATTCGCCGGGCCCTCTCGAACCGTCCTCGCTCTTCAACTGCACGCGGAGGTCTTTGTGCTCGCCTTCTTTCACCCACAGCGGAGCCACAAAGAATACATCGTGCAACTCAACAGGCCCACGTGTGCGGCCGTTCGCCATGGCTCCGGCGGCGATCTCCATGTACCCCGTACCTGGGATCAGAGCTGCACTTTCTTTGAGCCGGTGCTCCGCCAGCAGCCACTGCTTCTCGAGCCCCAGTTCGCTTCCGGCCACAATCTCCTGCGGCGTTTCCTTCAATCGCAGTTCCAGCAGAGGATGCACCGTCGAGGCGCGAGCGGCCATTCCAACCTCGCTCCATGCATCCCAGTTGATCGCGATCGCTCGTCCCTTGCGGCTCCGCGCAAACGCATCCAGAAATGCATTGGCCGCGGCATAATCCACTTGTCCCGCGGGTGCCGCAACCGAACTGATCGACGAGAACAGAGCCAGAAACTTCGCACCGTCCTCGCCCAACATCTCTTCCAGCACCAGCGTGCCGCGCACCTTGGGATCGAGCACCCGCGTCGCGGCCTCAGCACTCTTCGTCAGCAGCGGTCCATCGTCCAGAACACCGGCTGCATGAAACACGCCGTCGATCTTGCCGAACTGCTTCCGCGCCTGGCCGATCGCCGCCTGCATCGCATGCAGGTTCGTTACGTCCGCCTGCAGCACCAGCAATCCGCCCGCGGCCGCGCGGATCTCGATCATCTTGCGAATCCGCGCCTTTTGCTCTGCAGTCGCTCCGGCATCGCCAAGAACCGCTTCCCATCGCGCTTCTGCTGGCACGGCCGATCGCCCCACCAGAACAAGCCGTGCCTTGAACTCCCGCGCCAGTTGGTCGGCGACAGCAAGGCCCAAGCCACCCACACCGCCGGTGATCAGGTACACGCCGCCTTGCTCGAGGCGCGGCTTCTCCGGCGCAGCTAAAAGATCGCAAGCCTGCACGGTCTCAACAAGACGCTTGCCCTCGCGCCAGGCAACCGGCGTCCCGGCTTCGAGGGATCCCATCTCCTCAAGCAGCGGCATCGCATATTCCTGAGGCTTGGCCGCATCGAAGTCCACATCGACGGCGCAGCAAACAACGTTGGGCAGCTCCTTCGAGATGGTGCCCGCAGGTCCCAGCAGCAGAGCGCGCTCCGGATTGCGAATCACCTCGCCTGCCACCTGCTGCAGCTGGTTCGATACAAGCATCAGTTTGGCCTGCGTCACGTCCGTTGCAACCAGCGCCTGCGCTAGAAAGAGCGGGCTGAAGAAGCAGCGCGCCTGCGCATCGTGCAACGATTCCTTTTCGCTGCTCCCGGTCACCGGCCACAGATGGAAGATGTCGACTGCTTCGGTTCCGCCGCCAACCTCTTTCATCAATGCATCGTAGTCTTCCCGCGCATCCGGTCGAATCGTGTAACGGCTGTTGCTATGACGCTTGAAATGCGATCCTGCATCCACGAGGACAACCCTGCGTTGGCTGCCCTTCAGTTGCGCCACAATCTCGTCGGCCAGTCCCAGCGCATCGCGGAAGATGACGCAGGGACCGCCCGATCCAATCGCCGCATGGGCCAGCGGCACAGGCTTCCACGCGCGGCGGTAGGTCCGCAGTCCAATCTCTTCGCGCTTTGTAGGCGCCGGCTCTGGATCCGCCAGTGCCGCAGGCCGCACACGATCGGGCTCAACCCAGAATCGCTGGTGCTCCCACGGATAAGCCGGCAGAGAAACGCGCGCCACCGATCCTTCGGCGTGCAGTTTCTTCCAGTCGATCTCTGCACCCGCCACCCAAAGCTGCCCGACCGTCTGAAGTGCACAGCGCATGTCTGAGATCGTTTCGCGCGGATGCGGCAGTGACTGGTATGCTCGAGCCGGCGTCTCACCCTGCGAGCGCGCCAGCGATGTCAGCACGTTGCCTGGTCCCGCCTCCACAAGAAGCTGATCCGGCGTGCGCGCGAGTTCCGCAAGGCAATCTGCGAAGCGCACCGTCTGCCGGATGTGCCGTGCCCAGTACGCTGGATCGGTCGCTTCTTCCGGCTTGATCCACGTCCCCGTCACATTCGAGAGATACGGCCGCTGCGGCGCACGCAACGCAACCTTCCGGACGCGCTCTTCAAACGCGCCCAGCATCGGCTCCATCATCGCGGAGTGAAACGCATGCGAGGTGTGCAGATGCCGGCACGCGATCGACTGTGCCGCCATCTTCTGCTCGAACTCCGCGATCGCTTCGGCCGGCCCGGATACGACGCACATGCCCGGCGTGTTGATAGCCGCCACGGAGAGTTGCGACCCGAGTTCAACCTTGTCCGGCGCAAGTGGAACCGCCAGCATCGACCCTGCCGGGAGCTCATAAATCAACCGACCGCGCTCGGCAACCAGCGCCAGAGCATCTTCCAGCGTGAACACTCCCGCCAGACATGCCGCAACGTACTCGCCGATGCTGTGGCCCACCATCGCCGCCGGCTCAACGCCCAGCGACATCCACCACTGCGCCAACGCATACTCAATCGCAAATAGGGCGGGCTGCGTCAGCCACGTCTGGTTCAGCTTCTCTGTCGCGGAATCTCTGTCCTGCTCCGCCGGGTAGATCGCTTCGATCAGGTCGATCCCAATGTGCGGTTTCAACTGTCGCGCACAGCGGTCCATCGTTTCCCGGAACACAGGCTCATTGTGATACAGCTCGTGACCCATGTTGACGTGCTGCGATCCCTGTCCCGAGAACAGGAACGCCACGCGCGGACGAGTCGTCCCGGCATTTCCGGAGGCCGATGCCTTCGCGCCCTTCTCCGCCAGTGCTCCAATCGCTTCCTGCGAGTTCTCCACCGCCAGCGCGCGTCGATGTGCAAACTTCTGCCGCCCGACCTGGCTCGTCCACGCCACATCGGCCAAATCCAATTCCGGGTGCGCGCCGAGATACGCAACCAGATTCGCCAACGCCCGGTCCGCCGCCGCGGCCGTCTTCGCAGAAACTGTCAGCAATTCGTACGGCTTTGTCTTGCGCACGACCTTTCGCTGCGGCGCTTCCTCCAGCACCACATGCGCATTCGTGCCTCCGATGCCCAGCGATGTGATGCCGGCGCGGCGCGGCTTGCGATCCGAGGGCCAGTCCGCCAGCTTGGCGTTCACATAAAATGGGCTGTCCTTCAGATCGATCCGCGGATTCAGAGTCTCGAAATGCAAGCTCGGTGGGATCTGCGCATGCTTCAGCGCCTGCACTGTCTTGATCAGCCCCGTTACGCCCGCGGCTGCATCCAGATGTCCAATATTCGACTTTACCGAACCGATCGCGCACGTGTTCGCGCGTGTGCCCGGCTGCCGGAAAGCTTGCGTCAGCGCACGCACTTCAATCGGGTCGCCGACCACGGTGCCCGTTCCGTGCGTCTCGACATAGCCGATCTCGCTCGGGTTCACGCCGGCAAACTCCAGCGCCTCCTGGATCACCTCGGCCTGTCCCTCGACGCTGGGCGCCAGATAGCCCACCTTGCGCGAGCCATCATTATTGATCGCGGATCCGAGAATGACTGCGTGGATCTGATCGCCTTCCGCGAGCGCATCCTCCAGACGCCGCAACACCACGACGCCCAACCCGCTCCCGAAGATGGTCCCGCTCGACGACGCATCGAACGAGCGGCAATGCCCGTCGCGCGAAAGGATCTCTCCCTCGCGATACACATATCCCAGCCCATGCGGAATCTCGATGGTGACCCCGCCCGCCAGCGCCATGTCGCACTCGAAGTTCAGCAGGCTCTGGCACGCCAAGTGCACCGCCACCAGCGAGGTCGAACAGGCAGTCTGCACGTTGATGCTCGGCCCGCGCAGGTCGAACTGATACGAAATCCGCGTGGCCAGCACGTCTTTGTCGTTGCCCGTTTGCTTCAGCTGGAACAGGCCCGCGCTCTCCACCATCTTGCGATTGGCCAGCAGATGGTAGATCAGATACGTGTTCAGGCCCGACCCGGCAAACACCGCGATCGACCCCTCGAAACCCTGCGGCGGATGCGCGGCATCCTCCAGCGCCTCCCATGCGCACTCGAGAAAGTGCCGATGTTGCGGATCCATGATCGACGCGTCGCGCGGGCTGAAGCCAAAAAAGGCTGCGTCGAACAGCGGAACATCGTCCAGAATCGATGCCCGCTTCACATAGGCCGGATTGGCCAGATCTTCCGCCGTTGCACCCGCGGCCAGCAGTTCTTCATTGCTTCGATCGCGAATCGACTCGACCCCGTCCCGAATGTTCTGCCAGAACTCCGAGACAGTGCGGGCCCCAGGGAACCGTCCCGCCATGCCGACAATCGCAATCGCAGACTTCATCGGTCTTCCTCAGCGCTGCATCGCGGCGCGGCGCCTTTGCGCGCGATCCGATGCGCGCCCGTTCGCCTGCGCTCCGGCCAGATGCGCGGCCAGCGTACTTACCGTTGAATATTGGAACAAATCCACGAGATCGAATGTGCGCCCCAGCACCTCCTGCAGTCTGCCGTGCACCTCGGCCACAGTCAGCGAGTGCGCCCCCAGGTCGAAGAAGTTCTCGTGCAATCCAACCTGCGGTCGGCCCAGCGCCTCCTGCCATAACCGCGCTATCGTCCGCTCCAGATCCGTTGCCGCCCCGACGTCGGTCGCAGAGGTTTGCGCCTCCACACTGGCCAGAGGCATCTTCAACAGAGCCTTGCGATCCACCTTGCCGTTGTCCGTCAGCGGCATCTCCGCTAAGAACGCAAAATTCGACGGGACCATGAACTCCGGCAGCTTCGCTCCGAGCGCACTGCGCAGCTCGGCCTCGCTCGCTCTCTTCGTCGCATCGGCCAGCATATAAGCCACCAGCCGCTGATCGCCCTCGCGGTCTTCGCGCAACACAACCACCGCCCGATGAATCCCCGAGCACTCCTCGAGCGCCGCCTCAATCTCGCCTAACTCGATGCGATGTCCGCGCAGCTTGACCTGATAATCGGCGCGCCCAAGAAAATCAATTGTTCCATCCGGCAAAATGCGCGCCAGATCTCCGGTCCGATACAGCCGAGTGGCCGACAAGGCCGGAATCGTGACAAATCGATCCGCCGTCAGATCCGCGCGATTCCAATACCCGCGCGCCACGCCATCACCGCCGATGTAGAGCTCGCCGACCTCGCCCTGCGGGAGCAGCCTCCGCTCTCCATCAACAATGAAAATCTGTGTGTTCAAAATCGGCCGCCCGATCGAAACCGACGTCCCAACCTCCTCGATCCCTCCCACCGTCGACCAGATGGTCGTCTCCGTCGGCCCGTACATATTGAACATCTCGCCCTTGAACACCTGGCGAAGATGCCGAACCAGCGCGGCCGGAACCGCTTCTCCCCCCAGCAACATCTGCTTCAGCGAGCCCAGCGCCGCAAATGCCCGCGCATCGAACGTCAGCATCCGTGCCAGCGACGGCGTCATCTGCAGATGCGTGACATGCCAGCGCTCAATCTCTTCGGCAACCGATCCCGTCTCCGCATGCACCACTACGGTGAATCCCCGCGTCAGCGTCCAGAACAGTTCCAGCACTGAGATATCGAAGCTGGTGCTGGTCACGGCCAGCCATACGCCCGGCTCCGATCCAATCGCCTGATCCATTCCGGCAAAGAAGTTCACCACATTCCGGTGCTCGACCATCACCCCTTTGGGCTTGCCCGTCGATCCCGACGTATAAATCACATATGCAAGATTGCTGCCGTCCGCCTGCTCCGCAATGTGCTCCGAGCCCGCATCGGCCCCGATCAGGCCCTCCACCTCAATGACTTTGCAATGCGCCGCCTCGGGGGGCAGCTGCCCACGCGTCGTCGCCGTCGTCAGCAGCAACGGCATCGTCGAGTCCTGGATGATCCACGAGAGCCGGTCCTTTGGATAACTCGGGTCCAGCGGAACATACGCACAGCCGGCCTTCAGCACGGCCAGCATGCCGATCACCAGCGTTTCCGTGCGCTCGATCGCCACGCCGATCAATGTCTCGCGTGTCGCGCCCAGCTGACTGAGGTGCCGCGCCAGACCGTCCGACCGCGCGTCCAGTTCGCGATACGTCAGCTGCCGTCCCTGCGCGATGATCGCAATCGCATCAGGTGTGCGCGCAGCCTGCCGCCGGAACAGCTCCGCAATCGTAGCGTCCGATCCCAGGTTCCCCAACTCCTCCTGGACCATCTCAGCTCGCAGGTCGGGTGACATAGAAGTTCTCCACGAACAGGAATTCGATGCCGGTTCCCAGGAACGTCTCGATCGCCTCCTCAGGCGTATTGACAATGGGCTGGCCCTTCACGTTGAAGCTCGTATTCAGCACCATCCGGCTTCCCGTTGCCCGGCCTACCGCCTCCAGCAGGACGTGAAAGTCCGGATTGTCGGCCCTGGAAACAGTCTGCAGCCGCGCCGATCCGTTCACATGCGTGATCGCCGGCAACTGCGCCCGCACTTCCGGTCGCACATCCACGATGCTGATCATGTAGGGCAACTGCGTCCCAGGGGCCACTTCGAACCAGCGATGCGCCTCCTCTGCCGCGCACGCCGGCGCGAAGGGCCGGAACGCTTCACGCTTCTTCACCATCGCATTGATCTGGTCGCGCATCTTGGGCCGCCGCGGATCGGCAAGGATACTGCGGTTGCCCAAAGCGCGCGGGCCATACTCCATGCCGTTGCGGAACCACGCGATCACGCGCCCATCGGCGATCAGCTGGGCTGCGCATGCACACGTCTCATCCAGAGAATCGAACCGCTTCCACGCGATCTTTCCATCAAAGTGGCGCAGCGCGGCCTGCACGTCAGCCTCGTTGTAGCTCGGCCCGAACAGCGGCACTGGAAAGCGCCGATTCTCGATGGGCTGCGCAAGCGAGGTCCGATAGAGCGCCGCGCCGAACGCCGTGCCGTCGTCCCCGGCCACCGGTTGGATGTACACCTCGTCGAACAGGTGCGATCGGACCAGCTTCCCGTTGGCCGTGCAGTTCAGCGCCACGCCTCCTGCAAGAGCGATGCGTCGCAGCCCCGTCTCGCGACCGAAGTGCTCGCAGACATGCATCACTACCCGCTCCAGGCACTCCTGCAGCGCCGCAGCCACATCTTCGTGCACTGAATTCACCGACTGGTTCTCTGCTCTCCGCGGAACCAGGTGCTGGTCCAGATAGGCGCGCGTCGCCAGATAGTTCTCCCGTTCATCGCGCGATTCGTTCAGCTTCAAAATCGGAATCCGCACCGACCCATCGTCGCGCAATTCCACAGCCTGCTCAAAAAACGAACGGAACCGCGACGGATCGCCGTAGGGCGCCAGGCCCATGATCTTGTATTCATCCGAGTTGAAGTCGAATCCCAGATGCAGCGTCACCAGCGAATAGAGAATTCCAATCGAATCGTTCGCACCGATCGTTCTCAGCTTCTCCAGCTTGCCGTCATGGAAGTCGTAGACGCTGATGCTCTCCACCTCGCCCATGGCGTCGTTCACCACCACCAGGCACTCATCCCATCCCGAGGTGTACGCCGCGCTTGCCGCGTGCGCCAGATGATGCCCCACCGAGAACACCTTCTCTTCCGGGAAACCAGGCAGATCGCGCCGCACCTGTGCCAGCAGCGCCTCGCGCGAGAATACTTTGTCGTACAGCAAATCCGACGTTCCGTCCCGCTGATACAAAGCGCGATAAGCCTCGTAGTTAAACCCATGCGCAATCTCATCGATGTCGTGAATCGAGAGTCCTGCTTTTTTTAAGCAATAGTGAATGGCATCGACCGGAAAATCCCCGGTGTGCTTCTTGCGGCTGAAACGCTCCTGCTCGGCTGCGGCCACCAAAGTGCCATCGATGACCAACGCCGCGGCAGCGTCCATTCCCTGACAAATGCGATATTCG
>Ga0335069_10016869_pt1 | contig 10182 bp, 7 predicted proteins | sample Lox_Sample_11_FD_206714 | JGI IMG/M metagenome (GOLD analysis project Ga0335069, IMG submission 206714) | Soil microbial communities from Loxahatchee National Wildlife Refuge, Florida, United States - Lox_Sample_1.1 | ecosystem: Environmental > Terrestrial > Soil > Wetlands | place: USA: Florida...
CTGATCGGGGATGAGGTCGAGGAACGGATCGTGCGGCGCGGGCGCGGCGGCGCGCACCGCCGCCATAACGCTCTCGAACGCCTGCGGGCCGGTGATCGCCGTCACGTTCGGATAGGCGTCGCGGATCGCTTCGGGCTCGGCGCCCATGCAGCCGGTGACGATGACGCGGCCGTTCTCGTTCATAGCCTGGCCGATCGCGGCGAGCGATTCCGCCTTGGCGCTGTCGAGGAAGCCGCAGGTGTTGACGATGACGGCGTCGGCGCCGGCGTGGCTTTTCGCCAGCTCGTAGCCCTCGGCTCGCAGTTGCGTGAGGATTCGCTCGCTGTCGACCAGCGCCTTCGGGCAGCCGAGCGATACGAAGGAAATGCGCGGGGCGGGACGCTGTTCACGATTGAAGAGGTCGGTCATCGAAATTCGAATTGCACGCGGAATGGCGGCTGGGCAAGACAGAGCTTGCTTTGCCGCAGGCGCCGGACTTTTCGAAGGCGCCGGCGCCATGTAGCGCTCATTCAATGGCCCTCATGCGCAGAGCCGCTTCTTCGCCTCGGCATATTCGCGCTCAAGCCGCGCCACCAGCTCGGCGACCGGCTGCACCTTCCTCACCGCGCCGATGCCCTGGCCGCTGCCCCAAATGTCGCGCCAGGCCTTGGCTTCCGAGGCGCCGCGCGAGGCGAAATCCATGGTTTTCGGATCGCCGCTCGGAAGGTTGTCGGGGTCGAAGCCCGCGCGGGCGACCGACGGCTTGAGGTAATTGCCGAAAATGCCGGTGAAGAGCGTCGAACCCACGATGTGCGACGCGTCGCCCTCGACGATCGCCTTCTTGTAGTCGTCGATCGCCCGCGCCTCTCGGGTCGCGATGAAGGCCGAGCCGATGTAGGCGAGATCCGCCCCCATCGCCTGCGCGGCCAGGATCGCCCGGCCCGTCGCGATCGCCCCCGAGAGCAGGAGCGGCCCGTCGAACCAGGCGCGGATGTCCTGGATCAGCGCGAAGGGCGAGATGGAGCCGGCGTGGCCGCCGGCGCCCGCCGCAACCGCGATGAGCCCGTCCGCGCCCTTCTCGACCGCCTTATGGGCGAAGCGGTCGTTGATGACGTCGTGCAGCGTGATCCCGCCATAGGCGTGGACGGCCGAGTTCACGTCCTCGCGCGCGCCGAGCGAGGTGATGACGATGGGCGCCTTCCATTTGATGGTGAGCGCCATGTCCTCTTCGAGTCGGGCGTTCGACTTGTGGACGATCTGATTGACCGCGAAGGGCGCCGCCGGGCGCTCGGGATGGGCGCGGTCGTGCGCGGCGAGCGCTTCGGTGATCTCGTGCAGCCATTCGTCGAGCTGCGAGATGGGGCGGGCGTTGAGTGCGGGAAACGCGCCGACGATTCCCGCCTTGCACTGGGCGATGACGAGCGCCGGGTGCGAGATGATGAAGAGCGGCGCCCCGACCGCCGGCAGGCGCAGCCTGTTTTCGAGAACCTTCGGAAGCGCCATCGCCTTCCCTTCGACCGGAATTCGTTCGCACTTAGACTGCCGCCGGCGGGGCGGCAAGCACGGCGAGCAAGAGGTTGATAGATGAATGTAGGCGGCTCTTGACGCCTCGAAGTTCCGATAGGAATCTACCTCTTAAAGAATCAACAACAGGGGGGCGTGGTCTTTTTCGATTGCTTTGTTTCGCTCGCGTTGACGGCGTTGGCCTATGGTTGGCCGCTCCGTTGGTTCTCCTTTGGAGAGTGGGCGTTGGTCACTCCGCCTGGAGCGCGAGGGGCGATGCCGAGTTGAGCAGGAGGCTGCTTCCGTCAAGCCAAGAGCGAACCGACGTCGATCGTGACGCCCGGGAGAAGGACAGGCGCCAGCGCGCCGGAGATCAGCCTCTCTTTCAGGGCATAGCCGTCGCCCTTGGGCTCGCGGTAGACCTCGACCGCGGCGCCTTTTAGATCAACGATCCAGACTTCCGGCACGCCGAACTTTGCGTATAGCGGCAGCTTGGTTCCGCGGTCGTGCGATAGCGAGGTTTCGGAGATTTCGACGAGGAGAACGACGTCGGTCGCGCCTGGGTGGCGGCCACGATAATCATCCGGCCTGGGCTTCAAGAGCATCAGGTCGGGCTCGGGCTCGTTGAAGGCGTCGAGCCTAAGCGGTCCCTGCACGCTGACGAGGGCAAGGCCGTCCGCCGCGGCGCGTGCGAAGAGCCGGTTGAGGCGGTTGGTCGTCCCTCCATGCTCGCTGCCGATGGGAACCATGTCGAAAATTTCCCCATCGATCAGCTCGACGCGGTCGTTTGGCCCGAGGATGCCGGCCTCGGCCATCTTGTAGTAGGCCTCGACGTCGAGGCGGTGGCGGGTCGCTTGCTGACGTTCGAGAATTTCGGCCATGGCGTCCTGTCCCTGACCGTCATTCTACGCGTTGGGCCTCCTAACGCCAATCCTTGACTGTTTTCGCTCTATCGCGGCGCGTTCAGCCATTCGCACACATATCCGCCCCGCCCCGCGCGGGCGAGACGCCGCGCGAGCCAGGGGAGCAGGACGCGCGCCTCGTCGAAGAGCGTGTGCGGCGGATTGACGATAAGGAGCCCGGCGCGGGCGAGCGGTTGTTGTCCATGCGCGCCGACCGGCCCCGGCCCGACGTCGATCTCGATCCGAGCCATGTTCGGCGTCCCCGTCGCGGCGAGCGCGTTGAGAAAGCGCGCGTCAACGGCGGCGTCGCGGATCGGCCGCCAGGCCATGTAGATCCCGGTCGGCCACTTGCGGATCGCGCGAGTGAGCGCGTCACGCTCGCGGTCGAGTTCATCGGGCGCCTCGAAGGGCGGGTCGAGGAGCACGAGCCCGCGCCGCTCCTTGGGCGGGACGTAGGCGTTGAGCGCCACGTAGCCGTCCGTGCCGACGATGTTGAGGCGCGCGTCGCGACCGAGCGCAGCCACGAGCTTTTGCCGCTCCTCGGGATGGGCTTCGCAAAGCGCGAGGCGGTCCTGCGGGCGCAGAAGCGCCTGCGCGATGGCTGGCGAGCCCGGATAGGAGAGCGGCACGCCGTCGGCGTCGTGCGGCCCGACCGCGCTGAGGTAAGGCGCGAGCAGCGCGGCGACCGGCGCGGGCGGCGCGCTCTTCAAAACACGCGCGACGCCGTCCCGCCATTCGGGCGAGCGCCGCGCCTCGGCGCTCGCAAGATCATAGCGGCCAGCCCCGGCGTGGGTGTCGATGAAGCGCAACGGCGCTTGCTTGCGCGTGAGATAGACCAGGATGCGCGCGAGCACGGCGTGCTTCACAACGTCCGTGAAACCGCCGGCGTGAAAGGCGTGGCGGTAGTTCATGGCTTCTTCAGACGCTCAGCGCACCGGCGCCACTTCGATCGAGCCGCGCCGGCACGAATGTCCGGCGACTTTGGGGCAGGCGGCGAAGGCCTGCAAATCCTTGGACAGGCAGATGCGCATTTCGATGAACTCGCCGCGCGCGCACACGACCGCCATGTTCTCGGGCCTCAAATCCGGGTTCGCGGCGATGAACGCGTCCTCGATGTCGCGCGGCGACAGCCTGCGCCATTGCTCCGGCGCCTTCAAGATCGGCGGAATCGCGATCTTGTCGCGCGCGTAGCGGACGGTTGCGAAATAGTCCGCGGCGCTCAGCCCGGCGCAGGTTCCGTGCTTGAGATACTCGTAGCGCGCCAGGCCGGGGGACGGATAAAGGCCGCGCGCGGCGGCGAGATCGGCCGGAGAAACCAGGGCCTCGTCGAACCCGCAATCCGTCGGGTCGGCGTTCATGCGGTCGCTCGGCCAGAGGCCGTGGACGACAAACCCGGCCCCCAGCGCGCATTGCTCCGGGAACCTCTCCACGCCGCCGAGATCGCAGAAGCCGGGCGACCACGACAGGCTCAAGACGTAATAGTCGAACGGCCCGGGCGCGGGCGGCGGCGCGGTCGCCGCGGCGGCGATGAGCGTCGAATGAAAGAGCGCCGCCCCGAGCGCCGTGAGCCTTTTCATCCGCGCCCGCGCCGTGCTGAAGATCTTCGCATCGCTGGCCCTGATCTCCGCGTTTGCGCTTGCGCCCATCGGCGCGCGCGCCGGACAGTTTCCACGGCGGCTGGCCCGCAGTCCAGCGCGCATCGCCGGGCTACCCGATCTTATCGCAGCGAAATGCGCCCTCGCAGCAACCTCAGCAAGGAACGCGCGCGCCGGCGCCGAACACACGCGCACGATGCGCCAGCAGCAGAAAACCCGCGGCTTTTGGCTGCTCGCCGTAAATCGCCGCTGCTCAAGGCTGAGCAGCTCAACGCGCCCCGCCGCACGCAAGTCCATCGAAGAGCGCCGGGGTTGGCGGCGCCCTGGGAGATGCTATGTAGGCTGGAAGAGGCGGGTTTGGCGCTCGGCAGGAGGATCAGTCATGGGACCCATGAAATTCGGCGTCGGCCAGCCGGTCCGGCGCGTCGAGGATGTCCGCTTCGTCACCGGGCGCGGCGCCTACACGACCGACTATGTCCCCGAGGGCGCATTGCACGCCGTCTTCTGGCGCAGCCCGCATGCGCACGCGAAATTCCGAATCGCCGACATTGAAGCGGCGCGCGAGATGCCCGGCGTCCGCGCGGTCTTCACCGCCCGCGACTTCGCCGCGCTCGGAACGCTGCCCGTTCTCGCCCCGGTCGCCAATTCCGATGGCGCCTATTCGCCGACAAAGCTCTATCCGGTCATGGCGAGCGGCGAGGTCTTCCACGTCGGCGACATCGTCGCCATGGTGGTGGCCGACGCTCCGCTCGACGCGCGCGACGCTGCCGAGGCGATCGCGATCGAGTGGGAGCCGCTGCCGGCAGTGGTCGATATGGAGGCCGCGGTCGGCGCCGGCGCGCCCGCCATCTTCAACGGCGCCGGAAACAACGTCGCCTTCGACACGCATATCGGCGACAAGGCGAAAACCGACGCCGTGTTCAAGGCCGCAGCGCATATCGCCACGATCAAAGTCGTCAACCAGCGCGTGGTCGCCAACTACCTCGAGCCGCGCAGCGCAGTCGCCGAATACGATCCGGCCGATGACCGCCTAACGCTCCATGTCGGAAGCCAGGGCGTCCATACGCTGCGAATGGTCATCGCCAAGCTGGTTTTGAAGATCCCCGAGGAGAAGCTGCGGATCGTCACGCCGGACGTCGGCGGCGGCTTCGGAACCAAGGCCTTCGCCTACCGCGAATATCCGCTGCTCTTGGAGGCGGCGCGGCGCCTCAAGCGTGCGGTTGCATGGCGCGCCGACCGCACCGAGCACTTCGTCGGCGACGCGCAAGGACGGGACAACGTGACGGTCGCAGAGATGGCCATGGACTCGGGCGGGAAGTTTCTCGCCCTGCGCGTCGACATCCTCGGCAACCTCGGCGCCTATCCTTCGCAGTTCTCGCCCTACGTCCCCTGGCTGGGCGCCTCGATGGCCACCGGCCCCTACGACATTGGCGCGCTCCACGCCCGCGTGCGCGGCGTCTACACCCACACCCTCCCGGTCGACGCCTACCGGGGCGCGGGCCGCCCGGAGGCGGCTTACGTGCTTGAGCGCCTCGTCGACCAGTGCGCGCGGGCGAGCGGCTTGGCGTCGGACGAGATCCGCGCGAAAAACCTGGTCAAGTCGTCGCAGACACCCTATCGCACGCCGACCAACCGGACCTACGACGTCGGCGACTTCGAGGGGACGCTGCGCCGCTGCCTCGAGAAAGCGGACTATAAGGGCTTCGTGGCACGCGCCGAGGAGGCGCGCGCCCGCGGACTCGTCCGCGGCATCGGTATTTCGAGCTACGTCGAATGCACCGCCTGGGGCGACGGCGAAGCCGGCTCGGTCATTCTGGAGACGTCGGGCGACTTCACGGTCCTGATCGGAACGCAGTCGAACGGGCAGGGGCACGAGACGGCCTACGCACAGGTCGTCTCGCAATATCTCGATGTTCCGCTCTCGCGCGTGAAGGTGGTGCAGGGCGACACCGATCGCGTCGCGACCGGCGCCGGCACGGGCGGCTCCCGCTCGATCCCGATCGGCGCGGTCATGGTCGATCGCGCTTCGCGCAAGCTCGTCGCCTCGCTGAAAGAGCTCGCCGCCGACAAGCTCGAAGCGGCCCCCGCCGACCTTGAGATCGCGGACGGCCATATCCGCATCGCGGGCACCGATCGCGCCGTCTCCTACGCCGAGCTCGCGTCGCTTCCCGCGGCCACCGCCGAGCGGCGGACCGGGGCCGATGCGTTCGCGCCGCCGGCGGCGACCTACCCGAACGGCACGCACATCTGCGAAGTCGAGATCGATCCCGAAACCGGCGTAACCCGCATCGTCCGCTATTGCGTCGTCGACGACTTCGGTTTCACTTTGAACCCGTTGCTCTTGGAGGGGCAGGTGCACGGCGGCGTCGCCCAGGGCGTCGGGCAGGCGTTGCTTGAGAAGGCGGTCTACGACGGTGACGGCCAGCTGTTGACGGCGAGCCTCATGGACTACTGCCTGCCGCGCGCCGACGACCTGGTCAGCATCGAGTTCGAGACGCGCAACGTTCCCTCGACCACCAACCCCATGGGGCTTAAGGGCGCGGGCGAGGCCGGGACCATCGGCTCGACGCCGGCGGTGATGAACGCGGTCGGGGACGCGCTCTGGCGCGCCTACGGGATCGATCACATCGACATGCCGGCGACCCCGTTCGCGGTCATGAGCGCGATCCGCACCGCGAGCGGAAAAAGGGCAGCGGAGTAGGCGTTTGCCGACAAACCTCCGCGAAAGCGAGTCGCCCGCCGTACCTGCGAAAGCGTACGCGAGCATGAGGGCTCAGACCACATTGGCGACGCGATCCGACGCCAAGATGGCGTCATGACCGAGACCGAACAGAAGAATCCGCTCCTAGAGCCGTGGACCGGGCCTTTCGAGGCGCCGCCGTTCGATCGAATCGAGGCCGCGCTTTTCCGGCCCGCGTTCGATGCGGCGCTAAAGCAAGCGCGCGAGGAAATCGCCGCCATCGCCGCCGACCCTGAGCCCGCGACATTCGAGAACACGATCGCGGCGCTCGAGCGAAGCGGCCGCAAGCTCAGCAACGTCTCGGCCGTCTTTTTCAACCTCGCGCGGACGGACGGGACGCCGGAGAGCGAAGCGATTGAGCGGGAGGTCGCGCCGCTCCTGGCGCGCCATCGCAACGAAATCTTTCTCAACGAGCGGCTTTATCAGCGCGTCGACGCTTTGCAGAGCCGGCGTGAGGAGCTCGGCCTCAGCGCGGAGCAGAAGCGGGTCCTCGAACGCTATCATGTCGCGTTCACCCGCGCCGGCGGCGGCCTGGCCGACGAGGCCAAGCGGCGCCTCGCGGAAATCGCCGAGCGGCTTGCAACGCTCGAGGCGCAATTCGGCCAGAACGTGCTGCACGACGAGAAGTCGTTCCTCCTCGTTCTCGACTCGCCGCACGACCTCGAAGGCTTGCCGGACTGGTTCGTCGCGTCGGCCGCGCGAACCGCCGCCGACCGCGGCCTCAAAGGCAAGCACGCGATCACCCTTTCGCGATCGAGCGTCGAGCCGTTCCTGCAATTCTCGGCGCGCCGCGACCTGCGCGAAAAGGCCTTCGCCGCGTGGGCCGCTCGCGGCGAACACGAGGGCGCCGCCGACAATCGCGGCATCATGAACGAAATCGTCCGGCTTCGCGCGGAGCGGGCGAAGCTCATGGGATACGAGAGCTTTGCGCGCTTCCGCCTCGCCGACGCGATGGCGAAGACGCCCGAGGCCGCGCGCGCGCTCTTGCAATCGGTATGGGCGCCGGCGCTCGCGCGCGCCGTCGAGGATGAGGCGGCGCTTCAGGAGTTGGCGGCGGAGGAGGGCGGCAATTTCGGGATTGAGCCGTGGGATTGGCGCTACTACGCCGAGAAGCTCCGCAAGCGGCGCTTCGACATCGACGAGGACGAGATCAAGCCCTATTTTCAGCTCGACAAGATGATCGAGGCGGCGTTCTTCGTCGCCGGCCAACTCTTTGGCCTTGCCTTCGTCGAGCGCTTCGACGCGCCCCTCTATCACCCGGAGGTCCGGTCCTGGATGGTTCTGGGGCCGGACGGCGCGCCAATCGCGCTTTTCCTCGGCGACTATTTCGCCCGGCCCTCGAAACGCAGCGGGGCGTGGTCGAGCGCCTTCCGCAAGCAGGAGAAACTCGACGGCCCTGTCCTGCCGATCATCGTGAACGTGCTCAACCTCGCTAAGCCGCCGGAAGGCGAGCCGCCTCTGCTCGCCTTCGAGGAGGCAAGGACGCTCTTCCACGAGTTCGGCCATGCGCTGCACGCCATGCTGTCGAACGTGACCTATCCGCTGCTCGCGGGCACGAACGTTGCGACCGATTTCGTCGAATTTCCGTCGCAAATCTACGAGCGCTGGCTGGAGCGGCCCGAGGTCTTGCGCCGCTTCGCGCGCCACTGCGACACCGGCGCGCCGATGCCGGAGGCGCTCATCGAGCGGCTGCTTTCCACGCAGACGTTCAATCAGGGCTTCGCGACGGTCGAATACGCCGCCTCGGCCCTTGTGGACCTCGGGCTGCATGCGGCGCCCGAGCCTCCCCCCGACGTCGCCGCCTTCGAGAAGCGCGAACTCGAAAAGCTCCGCGCGCCGGAAGCCGTTCCGCCGCGCCACCGCGCCGCGCACTTCCAGCACATCTTTGGCCCCGGCTACGCCGCCGCCTACTATTCCTACCTCTGGTCGGAGGTCCTCGATGCGGACGGCTTCGCGGCTTTCGAGGAGCGTGGCGACGTCTTCGACCCTGACCTCGCGGGAAGGCTGCGCGAATTCGTCTATTCGGCCGGCAACTTGCGCGATCCGGAGGCGGCCTACGCCGCCTTCCGCGGCCGCCCGCCGCAGCCGGACGCGTTGCTCATGAAACGCGGTCTTGCCGGCGGCGGCCCATGAGTCCCGGCGGCGTCGCCGGGCGCGGCCGAAACTGGCCCTGGCGGCCGATTTCCTATATTGAAGGCCCCGACCCTCAACCGACCGGCCGCCGCCGGTGAACCCCATGTTTGCGCCGTCCATCGCCGTCCCGCTCAATAGTCTCGGTCTCGACGAGGCCCCCGCCGACACGCGCGTCGTCGTGGCGATGTCGGGAGGCGTCGATTCCTCCGTCGTGGCGGCGATGCTGTTCGATGAAGGCTACGACGTCGTCGGGCTGACGATGCAGCTTTACGACCATGGCGAGGCGACCCACCGCAAAGGCGCGTGCTGCGCGGGGCAGGACATCCACGACGCCCGCGACGTGGCGGCGCGGCTCGGGTTTCCGCACTACGTCCTCGACTACGAGGAGCGCTTTCGCGAGAAGGTCATCGAGCCGTTTGCGCGCGCCTATGTCGCCGGCGAGACCCCGATCCCTTGCGTCGCGTGTAACCAGCATATGAAGTTCGAGGATCTGTTCGCCGCGGCGAACGACCTCGGCGCCGACCTTCTGGCGACCGGGCATTACGTCGTATCGAGGGACGACGGCCACGGCGGCCGCGCGCTCTACCGCGCCGCCGATCCCGAGCGCGACCAGAGCTATTTTCTGTTCGCAACCACCCGCGATCAGCTCCGGCGACTGCGCTTCCCTCTGGGCGGTTTGCCAAAGGCGCGCGTGCGGGAGCTGGCCCGCCGACACGGGCTCATCAATGCGGACAAGGTCGACAGCCAGGACATCTGCTTCGTTCCGGCCGGCCACTATAGCGACATGATCGAGCGGCTGTTGCCGGGCGCCTCGGCCCCCGGCGACGTGGTCCATGTCGACGGCCGGGCGATCGGCCGGCATCCCGGGATCATCCACTACACGATCGGGCAGCGGCGTGGCCTCGGCATCGCCGCGACCGAGCCGCTCTACGTCGTCGCGCTCGACGCGGCCAACGCCCGCGTTATCGTCGGGCCGCGCGCGGCGCTTGCGCGGACGCGCCTGAGGCTCCGCGAGGTGAACTGGATCGGCGAGGGCGAGCTTTCGGGCCTGCCGCGCGAGGGCCTGCCGATTGCGGCGCGTGTTCGCTCGACCCGCGCCCCGGCCCCGGCCTTGCTCTTCGCCGACGGGGAGGTCGAATTCCTCGAGCCGGAGAGCGGCGTCTCGCCCGGACAGGCTTGCGTCTTCTATGATTCCGTCGACCTTGGAGCGCGCGCGCTCGGCGGCGGATTCATCGCCGCCGGCTAAACCGGGAGGCCTCATGCCGGCGTTCGACGAGGAGCAGGTCTTCGGGCCGAAGCGAAAGGCGCCCGCCGCGCACGAGATCGGGCA
>Ga0335069_10016870_pt1 | contig 10182 bp, 13 predicted proteins | sample Lox_Sample_11_FD_206714 | JGI IMG/M metagenome (GOLD analysis project Ga0335069, IMG submission 206714) | Soil microbial communities from Loxahatchee National Wildlife Refuge, Florida, United States - Lox_Sample_1.1 | ecosystem: Environmental > Terrestrial > Soil > Wetlands | place: USA...
GCTCAGGCGCAGCTTCGGCACCCGGTCACGCAGGCGGCGAGCGAAAATCGATGCTGCGCAGAACAATGCCCGGAGGGTTGCCCTCGAACTCGAAGTCAAGAAATTTCCGCGCCGCGCGTTCTTCGATCCGGTCGCGCAGTCGCTGGAATTGCTGTTCGCGCTGGTCGGGTGTTGTTCTGGTCGAAGCTTCAATGCGGTCCATGGCGTCGGTGCTGACGGCGCATGGCACTTCTACCTCGTCAGTCATCATCGTGAACAACACGACCATTCGGTTGAAGTCGTAAGCCTGAAAGTGTCCTCGCGTGAGCGCCATCGAAGGAACTCCGTGTGGCCGTCAAAACTTACCAAAAGGTTAACGACCAAAAAAGTGCCTTAGGTATTTCTGAGGTCGGTCTTCGCGCGCGCGAGACGGGGGGGCCTGTCCAAGCCCCCGGGGGGATGATTTTGCGCCCTTCGGCCTGACCAAACTTAGAAGCCTTGCCCTACGCGGCTATGGCACGCGGCCGATCGTGGTCGCGTCAGCTATGACAGCGAGGCAAGCTATGAAACGTGATCTCTACGCTGAAGTATCGACGCGCATTGTTGCGGAGTTAGAAGCCGGAGCAGCGCCGTGGGTTAAGCCATGGTCAGCAAGCCCGGGCGCGAATACGCCGCGCAATGCCGTGAGCAACCGGCCCTACTCGGGTTGCAACGTCGTCCTGTTGTGGATGGCACAGGCGGCTGGTTATCGCACGCCGCGCTTTCTGACCTTTAAGCAGGCGTTGGAATTGGGCGGCTACGTCCGCAAAGGCGAGCGCGGCACTAAAGTTTACTTTGTCAAACAACTCCAAATCCGCGAAGACGCGGACGAAGCGCCAGCACGACTTGTCCCGATGATGCGAGAGTACACGGTGTTCAACGTGGACCAATGCGCTGGACTTCCCGATGGCGTCAACACGGGCAAGCCGATGCGCCTTCGCAATCCCGACACCCGCGATCAGCTTGCCGACGCATTCCTGCAATCAACGGGTGCCGATATCCGCGAGGGCCACGGTGAAGCCTATTACGTGCCGAGCCGGGATTTTATCTCGATGCCTGCATTCGCTGGCTTTAAGAGCGCGGATCACTTCTACAACGTGGCGTTCCACGAAATGACGCATTGGTCGGGCCATAAGTCGCGCCTTGATCGGGATTTGAAGAACCGGTTCGGCTCACAAAGCTACGCCGCCGAAGAGCTAATTGCAGAGTTGGGCGCTGCCTTCCTCTCTGCGGAGTTTGGCTTTGACGGCGATGTTCGGAGCGCGGGCTATATCGCCTCATGGAGCGAGCTTTTGAAGGCCGACAAACGGGCTTTCTTTACAGCCTGCAGCCATGCCTCCAAGGCCGCGGACTATCTTCGCGGGTTGGCCCTCTCCCAACCCACGGAAAGGGCAGCGTGATGGCCTCGGCATCTATCCCCAGACAGCGCGCGGCGCATTGCCCGTTCTACGACATCAACCCGCTGACCGGCATCAGCTTCGAGGTGTACTGGGCGGACACCACGTTGGAGACATTCGGCAGATGCGGCGCTGGTTGGTTTTGGTGTCCTCGTCGGCGCGGGTTCTCACCGCATAGTCCGGCGACCGGTCCGTTCCCTACGAGCTACGCAGCGTATCGGCACGCGATGGATGCGGCGGTGCCGTTCGGTTAGTGACGCGCATAGGCTGACCCACAAGGTTAACGCGGACACGGTGCGGACACTACAATTTACGCGACTGGATCACTGCTGGCTAAACCATTGATTTTAATGGTGCCCAGGGGCGGAATCGAACCACCGACACTGCGATTTTCAGTCGCATGCTCTACCAACTGAGCTACCTGGGCATCCCGCGAATGGTCCTTTCAGGAAGGACCGGCGAGCCGGCGGGTTATAGTGGCCTCGAGCCGCTGTGTAAACTGCGCGGAGCGTGCCCGGCGTAGCCCGCCAGGGCGAAGCAGGGCTATTCCTCAACTCATTGGCAAACAACGTCTATTTCTCGTCCTCTTCGTCGTTCTCGGAGCCGGGAACGACGTAGGTGCCGCTCAGCCAGCGGTTGAGGTCGACATCCCGGCAGCGCGGCGAGCAGAACGGCCGCGACGCCTCCTGCGCCTGCTTGCCGCAGATCGGGCACGTCCGCGCCTTGCCCGGGGCGCGCGCGGGCCTGTCAGCCTCCGCCGGCATTGAGCCAGCCGAAGCGGATCGGAAAGCCTTCGCCGCCGAGCAGCGTCACCGATTCATAGAGCGGCAGTCCGACCACGTTGGAATAGGAGCCGACCAACTTCACCACGAACGAGCCTGCGATGCCCTGCACGCCATAGCCGCCGGCTTTGCCGCGCCATTCGCCCGAGCCGATATAGGCCTGGATATCGTCTTCGGAGAGGCGCTTGAAGCGCACGCGAGTCTCGACCAGGCGCTGGCGGAAGGTTTCGCGCGGTGTCACCAGGCAGATCGCGGTATAGACGCGATGATTGCGGCCCGAGAGCAGCCGCAAGCACTGCGAGGCTTCGTCCACCAGGTTGGCTTTCGGCAAGATGCGGCGGCCGACCGCCACCACGGTGTCGGCTGCGAGTATGAAGGAGCCGCGCAGTTCGTCGTCGAGCTGCACCGATTTCAGCGCCGCATCCGCCTTCGCCCGCGCCAGGCGATTGGCGCAGGCGCGCGGCAATTCGCCCCGCCGCGGGGTCTCGTCGACGTCGGCCGGGCGCAGCGCGTCGGGCTCGATGCCGGCCTGGTTGAGCAGGGCCAGGCGACGCGGCGAACCGGAAGCAAGAACCAATTTGGGGCGGCCAAGCATGCGGGGGTTTGGTGGGGGAATCGGGTGAACGCGCGCGGAACGTATCGGATGGGCCTTGCTTTCACAACCCGTCGCGGCCGACCCCGGAGCCATTGATATTACTGCATTATGTCAGCCGCTCGCCGCCGGCACCTTGGAAAACCGCCGGCGGATGCGCATCGACAGCGCGTCGCAGACCTCGCGATAGGCGGCAAGCTTCTGGTCGCGGCTGCCCTCGGTCGTGGTCGGGTCGTGCGTCGGCCAATATTCCACGTCGGCGGCGAGCGTCCGCGTCAGATCCAGCGCCTTGTGATGCGCCTCCGGCGACAGCGTGACGATCAGGTCGAAATTCAGACCCTCCCAGTCCTCGAGCTCCTCGAAGGTGATCGGCCTGTGCTTCGAGATATCCTGCCCGAGCTCGGCCATCACGGCGACCGCAAACGGATCAAGCTCGCCCTTCTTGACGCCGGCGGAGCGGACATAGAGCGCGTGCGGAAACATCTGCTGCAACAGGCTCTCGGCCATCGGCGAGCGCACGCTGTTGAAGGCGCAGGCGAACAACACCGATTGCGGGTTGCGCGTCCGCGAGGCCGCCATCGCTACGCTCTCTCTGACTTTGATTCGCGCATGATCTCCGCGCAAACGCGTTCCGCGTTTGTCGCGAGGGAAAACCGGCTTCCACTTTTCGGAATCATGCTCGTTTTTGTTCGGGGCATGGCCTTTTCGGAAAACCGCTTCACGCTTTTCAGGGCCACGCCCTACCCTTTCCAGTGCAGGACGGTGATCAGCGTGAACAGACGGCGCGCGGTCTCGAAATCGAGGCGCACCTTGCCTTTGAGGCGTTCCTGGAGCGTGCGCGAACCTTCGTCATGGATCCCGCGGCGACCCATGTCGATGGCCTCGATCTTGTCCGGCGTCGCGGTGCGGATCGCCTGATAATAACTGTCGCAGATCATGAAATAGTCTTTGACGATGCGGCGGAACGGCGTCAGCGACAACAGATGCGCAACAACAGGCGTGCCGTCCTCGCGACGGATATCGAACATCAGCCGGTTGCCGGTAATGCCGAGATGCAGCGTGAACGGGCCATTGGCCTCATGGCCGTCGGGTGCAAAGAGATTCTCCTCGATCAGATCGTAGATCGCGATCGCGCGCTCATGCTCGATATCGGGCCCGGAGCGCCCGATCGATTCCTCGTCGAGCGTCACCGCAACGATGCGGTTTTTCGCGTCATCATGGGCGGGCGGCTTGGTCATGGCAGGTTGAGGCGCAATCCCACCGATCGCGAATGGGCTTCCAGCCCCTCCGCCTTGCCGAGCTCCATTGCGGCCGGCCCGAGCGCGCGCAACTGATCTACGCCGCATTTCAGGATCGACGTGCGCTTCATGAAATCGAGCACGCCAAGGCCCGAGGAGAAGCGCGCCGAGCGCGCGGTCGGCAGCACGTGGTTGGAGCCGCCGACATAGTCGCCGATCGCTTCCGGCGTGTGCGGCCCTAAGAAGATCGCACCGGCATTGCGGATTTGCCCTGCAAGACCTTCCGCATCCTTCGTCATGATCTCCAGATGCTCGGCCGCAATCGCGTCCGCAAGCGGCACGGCCTCGGCGAGATTGTTCACCAGGATGATCGCGCCGAAATCCTGCCACGAACGGGCAGCGATGTTTGCCCGCGGCAGGGTCGCAAGCTGCGCCTGCACGGCGCGCGCGACATCGTCGGCGAGACGTTCGCAATCCGTGATCAGGATCGATTGCGCGCTTTCGTCGTGCTCGGCCTGGGCCAAGAGGTCGGCCGCGATCCAGTCGGCATTGCCGGCTTCGTCGGCGATGACAAGCACCTCGGAAGGACCGGCGATCATGTCGATGCCGACCTTGCCGAACACGAGGCGCTTGGCGGCGGCGACATAGGCATTGCCGGGACCGACGATCTTTGCGACCGGCGCGATCGTCGCCGTGCCGTAGGCGAGGGCTGCAATCGCCTGCGCGCCGCCGACACGATAGATTTCCGACACGCCGCCGAGATGGGCTGCCGCCAGCACCAGCGGATTGAGCTTGCCGTCGGGCGACGGCACCGCCATCACCAGCCGCGACACGCCGGCGACCTTCGCCGGCACCGCGTTCATCAGGACGGACGACGGATAGGCCGCAGTGCCGCCTGGAACATAAAGGCCGACGGCCTCGATCGCGCTCCAGCGCCAGCCGAGCTCGACGCCGGCGGCATCCGTGAAGCGCTCATCCTTCGGCACTTGCCGCCGGTGAAAGGTCTCGATGCGGTCGCGCGCGAATGTCAGCGCGTCCAGCGTCGCCGCGTCGCAGGATTTTGCCGCCGCCTCGATCTCGCTTGCCGTGACGCGCAGGCGCGTGGCATCGAGATCGAGCCGGTCGAATTTCTTCGTGGCTTCCAGCAGCGCGGCGTCGCCACGCGCCGCAACGTCCTGCACGATCCCCCGCGCGGCCGCTTCCACGTCGGCCGACGCCTCGCGTTTGGCGGCGAGGAATCTTGCAAACAGTGCGTCAAAATCGGCGCTGCTGCGGCTGAGGCGAAGGGGCATTTTCGGGCGTTCCGGGATTCGATCGACATATTGGAATGGCGCGGCGGCCACACGCCGTCAACCCCGACGGCGCCCATTGGGCGCCGTCGTCCCGGACAAGCGAGCATTAGCGAGCGCGATCCGGGATCCATACCCACAGACCATCGGGTTGCGAAGGACGTCGACCAGCGCGCCCCTTCGGATGGATTCCGCGGTATGGGTCCCGACATTCGCCGGGACGATCATGGATGTTAACCGCCTCGCCCCTAGCCCTCGCCAACACCCTCCGCCCCGAGGTCAGTCAGCTCGCATTCCAGGCACTCGAGGTCCAGCCGCAAGGCCCCGCCATCGGCGAACAGAAGCAGCGCGCAGCCGCCTGGCGCCTCGCCGGGGCAGAATTCGATACCGACGAGTTCGAGCGGCTGCGACGGGTCGACGTCGCGGGAGCGGCAGGCGAGCACGCGGTCGAAGCGGAGCGCGGCGACCAGGCGCCGCGGCGCAGGCTCGCCTGAAATCGCCTGCTCCCAGTCGAGCCGGCTCATGCCGATCACAAGCCGCTTCTCCCGCGCACGCCAGATGATGTCGCAGCCCCTGACACGCGCGTCCTGCACATGCGCCGAAATCACGGCAAGGTCGTCGGCGTCGAGCGCGATCAATTTGAGCTGGGGCGACACCGGCCGTTGCCTCTGACGTTGGCGCAATCCTTATCGCAAGACCGGTTCCCATTTTTGCGGGATACGCGCAACAAATAAATCTAATCGCTGATACGCTCGATGTTGGCGCCGCAGGCCTTCAGCTTGTCCTCGAGCCGCTCGAAACCGCGGTCGAGATGGTAGACGCGGTTGACCATGGTCTCGCCCTCCGCCGCAAGGCCCGCGATCACCAGCGACACCGAGGCGCGCAAATCGGTCGCCATGACGGGCGCGCCGCGAAGCTGCGCGATGCCCTCGATCCGCGCGGTCTCGCCGCTCAAGGAGATTTTCGCGCCGAACCGCGCCAGCTCCTGGACATGCATGAAGCGGTTCTCGAAAATCGTCTCGGTCATTTCGGAGGCGCCCTGCGCGCTCACCATCAACGCCATCAATTGCGCCTGCAGGTCGGTCGGGAAGCCCGGAAACGGCGCGGTTGTCACCGTCACGGGCTTGATGCCGGCGCCATTGCGGGCGACGCGGATGCCGTCGGCATTGATGGAGATGTCGGCGCCGGCCTGCTCGAGCACATCGAGCGCCGATTGCAGGAGCTCGGGCCTCGCGCCCGAAAGCTGCACGTCGCCGCCGGTCATGGCCACCGCCATGGCGTAGGTGCCGGTCTCGATGCGGTCGGGCAGCACGGTGTGGCGCGCGCCATGCAGACGCTCGACGCCCTCGATCACGATGCGCGGCGTGCCGGCGCCGGCGATTCCTGCCCCCATCTTGTTGAGGCAATCGGCGACATCGGCAACCTCGGGCTCGCAAGCCGCGTTGGTGATGATGGTGGTGCCGCGCGCCAGCGCCGCCGCCATCATGGCGACATGGGTGCCGCTTACGGTCACCTTGGGAAAGGTGATCTCGGCGCCGGTGAGGCCGTTCGGCGCTTTGGCCACGACATAGCCGCGATCGATCGAAATATCGGCGCCGAGCTTTTCAAGCGCCATGATCAGCAGATCGACCGGCCGCGTGCCGATGGCGCAACCGCCGGGCAGCGACACTTTTGCCTCGCGCATCCGCGCGATCAGGGGCGCGATCACCCAGAAGCTCGCGCGCATGCGCGACACCAGTTCGTAAGGCGCGGTGGTGTCGATGATGTCGCCTGCCGAGATGTGCAGGGTCTGGCCCTGATAGGCGCGGTCGCCGACGCGCTTGCCCTGCGAGGTGATGTCAACGCCATGATTGCCGAGGATGCGCTGCAGCTGCGCAACGTCGGCAAGGCGCGGCACATTGTCGAGGATCAGCGTGTCCTCGGTCAATAGCGCGGCGATCATCAGAGGCAGCGCTGCGTTCTTGGCACCGGAAATCGGAATGGTGCCCTCGAGCTTGTTGCCGCCGACGATGCGAATGCGATCCATGACAAGTCCTGTACGAAGTTCCGCGAAGCCATCCGGGGTGGGAACGAGGTAGAGACGGCCCCATTTGCGGCAATTTGCAGGCCGCGCGAGACCTGCCCACGCGCCTTGGCGCAGCTGTTGAAAACCAGCCAGGGAGGTTCCCGATCAGGACGGCTTGAATCGCCGCACCGCGCCGATGATCATGATGATGAAGAACAAGAGCACGACGCCCTGCACGACGCCGAACACCGGGCCGCTCGGCGGGTTGCCCGGCGCGACCGCGGCAAGCGCGGGGATTTTCAGAAAACTCTGGATCACCAGAACGAACATGTTGATGTAGAGGGAGAGGAGCGCGGTGACCACATAGATCCAGCGCGACGCACCGGCGAGCCCGGTGACGTACAGGGCGATGCAGGCGATTGCGAGCAACACCAGCGAGATGATCGAGAGGATGTGCGACGGCAACAGTTTTTCGAACGGAAACATCAAGCCGGTCACGCTAGTCAGGATCGTGAACAGCAGGAAGAGCCCGGTCATGGTCGGCATCTTGTTCGAACCCAGCATGCCGAACATCACGATGAAACCGGCTGCGATCGCAATCAGGCTGATGACGACGTGAAGAGTGGTGAAGGCGGATAAGCTGAGACCCAACATCATGACACGCTCCCCTGCTCAAGAATCATTGGATGGTAGCTCCCACGCAGCCGAAACTCCACACGCGCTCGCGCGCGCGGGGCAATCGTGTTTGCATGGCTTTTGTGCAGGCGTCACAAAACGCGAGCTTCACCTCTCCCCTGCGGGGAGAGGTTAACGCGCCCGCGGATGGAGTCGCCGAAAGCCGATCAAACGCTACAGCGCCGGCTTGGCGACGTCGGCGAGGAAGCCGTGCAGCGCCGCCACCACCTGCGCGCCCTCGCCGATCGCGCCGCCGACACGCTTGACCGAGCCGGAGCGCACGTCGCCGACCGCGAACACGCCGGGGACCGAGGTCTCCAGCGAGGCGACCGGCCGCCCCAGATTGAGTTCGGACTGCGCGCCGGTGACGACAAAGCCGCCGCGATCGAGCGTGACGCCGCAGCCGTCGAGCCAGGACGTGGCGGGATCGGCGCCGACGAACAGGAACAGGTTGCGGATATCGTAAGTCGTCTCTTCGCCGGAAAGCCGGCTTTTCCAGCGCACGCGCTCCAGCGATGCGTCGGCCGTGCCCTCGAGCCCCACCACCTCGGTGTTGAACATCAATTCGATGTTCGGCGTCGCCTCGATGCGCTCGATCAGATAGCGCGACATGCTGGCCCCTAACCCGCCGCCGCGGATCATCATGTGCACCTTGCGCGCATGGCCGGACAGGAACACGGCCGCCTGCCCCGCCGAATTGCCGCCGCCGACCAGCGCGACCTCCTGGTCGGCGCAGAGCCGCGCCTCAACCGGCGAGGCCCAATACCAGACGCCGCGGCCTTCGAAATCTTTCAGGTTCTCGATCTGCGGCCGCCGGTAGCGCGCGCCGCTCGCCACCACCACGGCGCGGGAGCGGAGCTCGTCGCCGCAATCCAGCGCCAGCGCGAAGGTGCCATCCTTGCGGGAGCAATCCAGCGATTTCACGCTCATCGGAATCATGATCTCGGCGCCGAATTTCTGCGCCTGCGTGAATGCGCGGCCGGCGAGCGCCTGGCCGGAGATGCCGGTCGGGAAGCCAAGATAGTTTTCGATCCGCATGCTGGCGCCGGCCTGGCCGCCGAAGGCGCGCGAATCCAAAACCACGACCGAGAGCCCCTCGGACGAGGCATAGACCGCGGTCGCCAATCCCGCGGGCCCGCTGCCGACGATCGCGACATCGTAGATCTTGTTGCCACGCGGGCCGCCGATCATGCCGATCGCCATGGCCAGCTCGTGTTCGCTCGGATTACGCAACACGCGCCCGTCATAGGCCACCACCAGCGGCCAGTCCGACGGCGAGGGCGAGTAGCGCGCAATGATCTCGGCCGCATCGTGATCGCGCTCGGGATCGAGCAGATGATGCGGAAAGCCGTTGCGGATCAAAAAATTCTGCAGGCCCGCGACGCTGGTCGAATTCGGAGGGCCGATCAGCACCGGGCCGCCAACCCCGCCCTGGATCAAGCTCACGCGGCGCAGGATCAGGGCGCGCATGATGCGCTCGCCGAGATCGGCCTCGGCCACCAGCAGCGCGCGCAACTGATCCGGCGGAATGAGCAGCGTTTCGACATCGCCCTCGGCATGGCCATCGACCAGCGCAGGGCGCCCCGAGAGTTGCCCGACCTCGGCCAGAAACTGCCCGGGACCCTGGTCGATCACGGGCGTGACATGGCCGAGCCCGTCGCGCTGGGTGATCGCGACATGGCCGGACAGCACGACGAACATGCCGGGGCCGCGCTTTCCCGCCTCGAACAGACGCTCGCCATGCCCGTAGGTTCGGATGCTGCCGAACCGGCGCATCCGAGCGATTTCCGAAGGCGTCAGTTCGGGAAACGTCTGCGCGTGGCGCGGAAAGACCGCGGCCATCGAGCTGCGGCCTGCGCTTGGGGTTTCCGTCGCACCGTCTGCCGCCATGGCCATTCCCTTTACCTCGACCCGAAGCAACAACCCGCGCCGATACAATCAGTCGGGCGACTTGCCAACCTGCCCAGTTGGCTGGGCTTCACGGCCCGATGACGGCGTCTCGGCCAGTTTGCTGCGCTCCTTCTCCTGCGCCTTGCGCCGCTTGAGGTTTTCGCGCAGCGCAAGCTTCAGCCGATCCTGCCGCGTGGCCTTTTTCCGGTTGTCGCCTTTCCCTGACCGATCCATCATGTTGGTGAGCCTATCACATCACCGTGGCGGCCTTATGCCGAGCCCTGTGCCGTCGTCGA
>Ga0335069_10016871_pt1 | contig 10180 bp, 7 predicted proteins | sample Lox_Sample_11_FD_206714 | JGI IMG/M metagenome (GOLD analysis project Ga0335069, IMG submission 206714) | Soil microbial communities from Loxahatchee National Wildlife Refuge, Florida, United States - Lox_Sample_1.1 | ecosystem: Environmental > Terrestrial > Soil > Wetlands | place: USA: Florida...
ATGGACAAATCAGCGAGGTCCCAGGCGATCGGCAAAACCTTACGGCCAATTTCCTCGACAGCGTTCGTCGATTCGGCAAGAGCCTTCGCATCCAGATCGCTGATGGCGACATTCACGCCTTCAGACCCCAACGCCATTGCAATCGCACGTCCCAGTCCGCCACCAGCCGCCAGAACAAGCGCAGTCTTTCCGTTGATCCCAAGGTCCACGTAGCTCCTCCTCGAATCGTCCATTATCACTCGTGTTGCTGTCGCACAATTCTCTTGACAGGAGTTTGCTGGCGTGCTAGTTTTTTAGCATATGCTGAGAAACCAGCAGGGTGGATGCGCATGACGGGACTGAGCCGCCGAGAACGCCAAATTATGGAGATCCTTTATCAGCGCGGCAAGGCCTCGGCGTCGGATGTGCGCGAATCGATGAAGGATGCACCGAGTTATTCCGCAGTACGAGCTTTGTTGCGCGTTCTTGAAGACAAAGGCCATGTTAAGCACGAAGCGGACGGATTGAAGTATGTCTACGTACCGGTAGTCAATCGGGATAAGGCCAAACGCTCCGCTGTAAAACAACTCGTGGACACCTTCTTCAGCGACTCACCAGATCAGATCGTGGCAGCGCTTCTCGATGTCTCCGCAAAGCGGCTCACGCGCGAGGAGCTGGACCGCATGGCAGAAATGATCGAACAAGCAAGAAAAGAGGGCAAGTAAAAGTGCATTGGAACGAATCAATCTGGATACTGTTTTGCGCAGGACTAGCTTTGAAAGGCGCTGCGATACTTGGAATCGCTTGGCTCATCACCCTCATGCTGCGGCGGCGATCGGCCGCCACACGACATCTGGTGTGGACGAGTGCGTTCGCAACCTTGCTAGTCCTACCTGTGCTTACCATTGCATTGCCAAATCTGCCGGTCCGCATGACGTCTCTGCCTGGAGTCCTGATACAAGCGACAGCAGTCTCCTCGTCTGAAGTCAAAGCGGTTGCCGCTTCAGAAAAGAAAATGCCCGCTCCGCCGACACCTCAGATCTCTTGGCGTACTGATTGGAGCTTCTCGTTACTACTTTTGTGGGGCTTGGGGACGGCGGTGAGCTTGTTGCGCACTACTGCCGCGTGCGCCGCCGTCTGGCGCATCCGGCGAACAGCTCGCCCAATTAGCGTGCGAAATCTACGCACGCTCGTAAATCAACTTGCGCTGCGCAATAGGATCGAGGTGTTCGAAACGGCGACTGGAACAATGCCGATGAGCTTCGGATTACTTCATCCAGCAATCTCTTTGCCGAGCGATGCTTCGGATTGGGAGGATCAGCGGCGGGATCTGGTGTTGCTGCACGAGTTGGCTCACGTTCAGCGAGGTGATTTCGCGATGAACTTAATCGCGCGAACTGCCCTGAGCCTTCATTGGTGGAATCCCATGGCGTGGATAGCCTGGAGAGAATTCCTCAAGGAGCAGGAGCGCGCTACCGACGATCTGGTGCTGAATACCGGCGCCTCGGCAGCAGACTACGCCGGACACCTGCTCGAAATCGCGCGAACTATGCAGACATCCGACGTCGCGATCGCCGCCGTGGCGATGGCGCGACGCTCTCAATTGGAAGGGCGCCTTCTTGCGATCCTCGACGGAAAAATCAATCGCCAGAGCCTACGCCGCGCTTCTGCGGTGTACGCAACGTTGGGCGCGCTTTTAGTCGCAGTACCGCTTGCGATGCTCCGCGGGCAGGAATCGCACCCTCAGCTCCCGGCTGATGTCGATGCAACTATCCGTTCCGCCCAAGCCCAACGGAATCACAAGATCGTCGACGATGCGGCAAAAGCCGAGGAGGCTGCGCAGAAGTATGATATCGCCCGCAAGCTCGTGGACACATCGCTAGCCATTTCTGCCGAAGTTTCTGGACAGCAGAGCGTTGAATACGGTGTTGGCCTGATTCGAATCGCCGACCTGGAGCGCCGGCGCGGGCACATTGACGATGCGGTCAGCTTCTATACCAAAGCCACTGCGGTGCTCGGCAACCATGCCGAAGTCGCACCGGCACTGATTTTTCTCGGCGAGATGGCTCTACGGAACAAGGACCTTGCTCAAGCTACCGATTATTTCCAGCGTGCCAAAGTTGTTGCTCCTGAGAAATCGAGCGAAGCAACCATGTGGCTCGCTGTCACTCAAGAGCGTCAGGGTAACATCCAAGAAGCCGACGCGCTCTATCAAGAAGCTCTCGGCGCACATCCGGACGCACCACATGCTGCAACCATCTTGCGGGTGTATGCTCAATTTCTCGATCGTCAGGGCCGCGGCGAGGACGCTAAAACTATGCGCGACCGCGAACTGGCGATGCGCAAGACCAGCGATGTAATGGATCGCATCAAGGCTTCTCGTGGCGCAGACGTCTATCGCATCGGCGGCGGCGTGACTGCGCCAGTGCCACTCTCGAAGACAGAGCCTGAATACACCGAGGAAGCACGCCTGGCAAAACTTGCTGGCACCGCAGTCATCTACGCAGAGATCGGCCCTGACGGACGCGCTCACAATGTGGCCGTAGTCTACGGACTCGGGCTCGGGCTCGATGAGAAGGCGGTCGCCGCGATTAGCCAGTGGACCTTTAATCCTGGTACAAAAGACGGACAGCCTGTTACAGTTCAAGCGATGATCGAAGTGAATTTCCGTCTGCTGTAAAGAAAAAGGGAGGCGGGGCCGCTAGAGGAGAGAAAGGGTGGGTGGTCAACGGCCCCAAATCAATACGAAGTTTGTCGTCACCCTTGGCACAAATTAAGGTTAACCCCAGGGGTACGCTCTAGGTATAGTGACTTAGTACTGAAGCGTCCTAGTACGATCTCGCGAAGTCTAGTGCTGCGAAGCTAACCACACTTTGCTCATCGATGTTCCACTGCTGGTAGCGGCGAAGGGTTCCACGAGCTTCTGGAACGGCCTTCAGAAAGGTGTAAATCGGTGAGGATCCACACCATTTCAGGTCGTCCTGATTCTCTTGGACCAGGCTCCAGAAACCGTCGGCGTCGCCCTTGTTGAGGTGCTCGATCCGGATCCGGTCGCGTTCGGCGACTGCGAGCATCTCGCCGTCGTCGGCCTTGGCGACCATCGAATCGCCGTAGCGCCGGCCCATGTGGGCCATGTCGATCCCCAGGACCCAGAACAGATCCTTGGAACGCCGCGCCGCCATGTTGCCGAGAACGTCGAAGAACCGGTTTACATCGTCGTTGGCTTCCGGTTTGCCGCCCTTATAGATACTGTGCGCGAAGGAACCGCAGAGGATCGGAAGAATTCGGATGTTTGGGCCGTAGATGTGTTGCAGAAACAGGACTTGGAATTCGATGGAGTGTTCGACGGCATGGCAGTAGTCTTCCATGCGGATAGAGTTCGGCGCGGCGGTGGCGATCTCGTCCACGAGCGCGGTATCCGTAATCGCTTCGCCAAGAGGCGTGACGAAGGGCTTTCGCGTGAGACCGAAGCGGTCTGGTTCTCCGTAGTGTGATGTTCCTAGGACGACGAACGTGCGATCGCCTTTCGAAGGTGCTAGCGTCGCGTAGGCATCGCGATAGGATTCCCAGCCGCCGAATGGGCTGACATGCGGAGCGGCGATACCGATCTGTCCGTCGGCGGCCGATAGCGACTGTGCGTCTTGCATAAACTCAGACAGGGCCTTCTGGGCTTCGTCTTTGTTATCGGGATAGGCAGAGCCAGCGTGAGACGCTTCCCTTTTGGGGGCTTGAACAAATTCATTGATCCGGGTCGAGCGGAGTTCTTCGAATCGTTCGTCTTCGAGGAATCCTGCCTCGCTCAGCGTGTCGTGGAGATGCTTCTCGATGTCACCGACCTGGATGTTCCCAGTGATGCGCACGAGGCTTTCCCGAAGGTCGAGCGTAGTTTGCTCGCCATCGAAATGTGCCAGGCAGGCTACTAGTTGCGTGGGTATCAGCAGCATCGAGTCAGTGAATCGAAACGGGTCGCGGATCAGTAAGCCGGGGTGCTCAGGATCGGGAGATGGCATCAGGTCGAGGCTGAGGCGCAGGCGGGGAAGTTGATGAGGCACTAAAATCAATATCGCATGGTCACGTTAATTACCGGCGCAAATGGCGGATTGGGTCGCGCTGTGGTGCAGGCGTTCCTGGAGAGCGGCGCAACTGTGTTTGGAGCTGATCTGACGTGGAAACCCGGCGCGCCGGAGAATCCTCGCTTTCATGCGATTGAAGGCAATCTTGCGGAGCAGGAGGAGTGCAGGCGCGTTGTCAAAGAGGCGGGCGAGGTAGACGCATTGGTCCACTTGGTGGGTGGATTTGGGGGAGGAAAGCCGATCGCGGAGTCGGGCGATGATGTCTGGGCCCAGATGATGAACATGAATCTCAGCGCGGCTTTGATGATGTTTCGAGCGGTCCTGCCGCAGATGCTGGACCGAAAGCGCGGGCGGATCGTGGCCATTGGGTCGCGTGCCGCGCTCGAACCGATTGCGAACTTCGCGGCTTACAACGTTTCGAAAGCCGCGCTGGTGACCCTCGTGAAGACCCTGGCGCTTGAGCTGGCCGATTCGGGTATCACGGCGAACGTTGTGCTGCCGAGTGTCATCGACACGCCCGCGAATCGGGCGGCAATGCCCGATTCGGACTTCTCGACATGGGTGAAGCCAGAGTCGATCGCGAATCTGCTGGCTTGGCTGGTTTCAGACCAGGCAAGCGACATCAATGGAGCGGCGATCCCGATCTATGGCCGAGTGCGGTAGCTCGATGCGATGCAGTTCGATGCGCTCGGACCCAGCTCGACACTCTGGGCCCAATAGTCCGCTGAGTCGTATCAAGTCCTCCAACTGCGGTTTTCGTGGCGCACTCGCCCAAAGAAGCCAACTACGAGGCCGGACGATGCCCACAGGACTCAGACCGGCGCTTGCCGCAATTTTCAACAATGCGGTGGATTGGGTACTTGCACCAGCGACATTTGCGATTACTATATGATCGCCATCCGGCAGCGTAGACGGAATCTTCACGTTAATTTGATCCAGACCTGCAGCCGCTAGTCCGGCCCACAATACTTCAGCGGCGACGCCGCCGATCGTTACCGTGACCTTGTTCGTCGTTGGATACGCGCCGGAGAAAATCAGGCCTGGGGTGACGCTCGGATCGGTGGGGCCAAAGCCTGTGCCGAACAAGGCCACGACATCGCCAGGGCCGGCCGCAGCGGCGGTTGAAAAGCCGCTCTCGGCATTGCCCGTGCCATTAATCAGCACTTCGTCGGGATAGCGGATTGCTCGAACATAGTTGGAAAGAACCGCAAGTCCCGGCAGCACGTCGGCGAGCGCCGCGGAAACAGCGTTCGAAGTGCTGACACCATTCATTACCGTGACGTTCACGAGTCCTGTTGACGAGTCCGCAGGAGCGAGTACATTGAGCTGCGTCGGGCTGACGTATTGCATGTATGCCGGCTTGGCATTGATTTGAACACTCACGCCGCCGAGCGAAGTTGGGAGAGTGTTGTTTACGAGATCGGCGCTCGTTACGGTGCCGGTAGCTGTAGAGAAACCTGAACCATAGATACTAATCCATGTTTCGGGGCTGACTCCCGCCGCTCCGCTAACCGCGTTCGCAACTCCGCCGGCGGCGATCACAGGCGAGGCCGCCGTTGGCGTCGTCAGGCTAACGCCCATCGTAATGGCCGCGGCGTATCCGGCGTCGACGCTTCCGGTCGTGGTGGCGAGCATCCTCTCCTTGTTCGCTATTTGATAGACCATGTCGTTGGCGTTCGTTGTATCGCGCGCTGTTGTTCTTGAATACACCGACTGCGCCATAACGGTGTTATTGATGGATTCGTCGAAAAAGATCTGAGACACGAAGTTTCCAAGAACTGTGGTCCCGGAGTATGTCCGTACGCGGACGTGAATGTGAATAGTTCTGCCGCTGTACCAACCGGGATAGATAGTGGTGAACTGAACCTGTCCGTTCACGTCGGTTATTTGATAGCCGCGCAGGAATTTCTGTCCGCTCGTATTGACGTTGCCCGTTCCGCCGCCAGGGTTGTAGGTGGGTTCGTCGGAATAGATTCCTTTCGCATCGCAATGCCAGATATCTACATAAGCTCCGGCGAGTGGCGAACAACTGCTGCTGCTCAGGTTCTGCACGGTAATTGTGAGAGTCAACGGTACACCGGCACGTGCAATGCCAGTGGTTGGATCTGTCCGAATGTCGGATCGAAACAGTTTTTCGTCGACCCAATAAGGGCCTTCCGTGACGGTGGGCGTTGAAGGCACACAAGTGATCGTGTCCGCGGCTTCGATTGCTTCGTTCCATGCCGGAATAAAAAGCGCGGCGGCGCCTGCTCTGGTCAGCGCAGCGAGAGTCATGCGCCTTGTGATTGTGTGTTTACTTTTCTGCACCCAGTCGGGTAGACGAGAGCTTACCTACGCGAGTTTCTGATGCCGCGAGGTTTTTACTTTCTTAACATCGTCTTGCAGATTACCTCGCTCGTCGCATTTCGGCTACGATACGGGTAATGGTGGAACAAGCGACCCTCATTCGCGCCCCGCGAGGGCGGAGCATCTCGTGCAAAGGCTGGCATCAGGAAGCTGCGCTGCGCATGCTGATGAACAACCTCGACCCCGAGGTCGCCGAGAAGCCGGACGAATTGATTGTCTACGGTGGCACAGGACGGGCTGCGCGCGACTGGCCGTCGTTCCACGCGATCGTCCGTTCTCTCCAGCAGCTCGAGAACGACGAAACACTGCTGGTCCAATCGGGCAAGCCGGTGGGAATTTTTCGCACACACCCCGATGCTCCGCGCGTGCTGATCGCGAATTCCAATCTTGTCGGCCACTGGTCGAATTACGAAGAGTTCAACCGCCTGGAAAAACTCGGGCTCATTATGTATGGGCAGATGACCGCTGGCTCCTGGATCTATATCGGAAGCCAGGGTATCGTGCAGGGTACATTTGAGACCTTTGCCGCTGCAGCGAACCGGCACTTTGGCGGATCGCTGAAAGGAAAACTCATCGTTTCCGGCGGCATGGGCGGCATGGGTGGCGCTCAACCGCTGGCTGCGACGCTCAATGGTGCCTGCTTTCTGGGTGTGGACGTCGATCCGGCGCGGATCGAAAAGCGTCTCAAGACCGGATACTGCGATCGTATCTCCAGCAGTCTCGATGATGCTCTCCAGATTCTCGAAGAAGCCCGGCATCGCGGCGACGCGATTTCCGTAGGGCTTGTCGGCAATTGCGCAGACGTGCTGCCGGAATTGGTGCGCCGCGGCACGGTGCCCGACATTCTCACCGATCAAACCAGCGCCCATGATGCGCTGAATGGCTACGTGCCCAACGGCATGGAGTTGAAGGATGCCCTCGCGCTGCGGCGTTCAAACCCCGAAGAATACATCCGCCGCTCCGTCGACGCGATGGGCCAGCACGTCAAAGCCATGCTCGCGCTGAAGAAGATGGGCGCAGTCACGTTCGACTACGGCAACAATATTCGCGCTCAAGCGAAGAAGGCCGGCGTCGAAGATGCATTCGAGATCCCGGGGTTCGTACCCGAATACGTTCGCCCGCTGTTCTGCGAAGGGCGCGGACCTTTTCGCTGGGCGGCGCTGTCCGGCTCGCCAGAAGATATCCACACAACCGACCAGCTTGCCCTCGAAATGTTCCCGCACAATGCTGTGCTCGAACGCTGGATGCGACTCGCCAAGGATCGGATTCATTTCCAGGGCTTGCCTGCCCGCATATGCTGGTTGGGTTACGGCGAACGGGCCGAATTCGGTCTCGCCATCAACGATTACGTGCGCCGCGGCAAAATCGAAGCGCCGATCGTGATCGGCCGCGATCATCTCGACACAGGCTCCGTTGCTTCGCCATATCGCGAGACCGAAGCGATGCTCGATGGCTCCGATGCCATCGCGGACTGGCCGCTTCTCAATGCCCTTGTGAATACCGCGGCAGGTGCATCCTGGATCTCGATCCACAACGGCGGAGGCGTCGGTATCGGCTACGCACAGCACGCCGGCATGGTGGTTGTCGCCGACGGAACTGATCCGTGCGCCCGGCGCCTGGAGCGAGTGCTCACCAGCGATCCTGGGCTCGGCGTTATCCGCCACGCCGATGCCGGCTATCAACGAGCAATCGATGTCGTTCACGAGCGAGGCATCAAGATGCCGATGAAATAAGGTGCCGAAACTCGCTGTCATCGGTTGTTCACAACTCGTCACACTTGCAGGCCCCAGGCGCCCTCGCACGGGCGCGGAGATGCGCGATCTTGGCGTCATTGACAACGGAGCCATGCTCGTTGAAGATGGCCGGATTTCGAAGATCGGTACGCCACAGGAGATTGAACCGTTGGCCGGCGGCAGCATCATCGACGCTGGCAACTGTGTCGTAATGCCGGGATTCGTGGATGCACACACGCATCCGGTGTTCGCATCCAATCGCGCCAACGAGTTCGAGCAGCGCTCGCAAGGCGCGACCTACGCCGAGATCGCTGCCGCGGGCGGCGGGATCCGCTCGACTGTTCGAAAAACTCGCGCGGCAAGTGAAGAAGCGCTGCATTCGGCGACTGCAAAGTATATTCACTGGTTTCTCGCCAGCGGTACGACGACCATCGAAGCGAAGTCCGGCTACGGCCTGACTCCAGCAGACGAATACAAACTGTTACGAGTGATCCGCGACATCCAGCCGATTCGCGCAGTCCCAACTTTTCTCGGAGCGCACGAGATACCAGACGAATTCCGCAACAACCGTGGCGAATACGTGAAGCTGGTCATCGAAGAGATGCTGCCCAAGGTTGCCAACGAAAAATTAGCCGAATTCTGCGATATCTTTTGCGAACCCGGAATCTTCGGGATAGAAGACAGCCGGCGCATCCTCTCCACGGCACGACAGCTTGGCCTGGGGCTTCGCATGCACGCCGATCAGCTATCGAAATCCGGTGCAGCCGAACTCGCGGCAGAGCTTAATGCCAAGACAGCGGATCATTTAGAACACACCGATGCGAACGGGATCGCCGCCTTAAAAGCAGCGCGTGTCCAACCTGTGCTGCTGCCCGGCTCCGTCTACGCGCTTGGATCGAAGTTATACCCGAACGCCCGGACCATGATCGATGCGGGCCTGGCTGTAGTTTTGGCCACCGACTTCAACCCCGGATCTTCTCCAACGCCATCGATGCCGATGATCCTCTCGCTCGCCTCGACCCAAATGAAAATGGCCCCTGCAGAAGCGATCACTGCGGCAACGATTAATGCCGCGTACAGTCTTGGCCGAGGTGACGAAATTGGATCGCTGGAACCTGGCAAGCGTGCTGACTTCGTCATTCACGATTGTCAGGATTTCAGGGAAATACCTTACTTTTTTGGCGTTCAGCACGCACGAGCGGTCTTCATCAACGGCCAGTCCGTCCTTTGAGAAATGGTAAGCTGGACTTAGTTCCCGCGCCCGCCTGAATCGACTCCGTCCGCCGAAAAGGAATTGTCGTGCGCTCTATCAATCGAATTCCGCTTTTCTCCCTGGTAATCCTGGCCCCTCTGTCGATCGCCCACCTTGCTGCACAAAGCCTGAACATGGTTTCCGGTAACGGCCAGCTCGTGAGCGAGCAGTTCATTTCCAACGCTCCCATGGTCGTGCAAGCCAAGGATGCTGCCGGGCACGCTGCCGCAGGCGTCGCGATCAGCTGGTCGATCACGCAAGGAAGCGGTACGTTGCTGAACACTTCGATGTCTACTGATTCGAACGGCAACGCGAGCACGAATTTCCTGGCTACATCGTTACAACCGGGTCTGTCGTTTCAAGCAGCGACTGTTACAGCATCCAGTTCCTCAGGCAGCGTCAGCTTCATCATCACCACGGTCAAAAGCCTCGGTCTCGCGCCGCCGCCTGCAGTCCAGCTTCTCAAACCGCCGCTGGATAATCGAAGCCTCACTGGTGCCTCGGGCACGACACTCACCGGAGCAGTTGTTGTCCAGGTGGTCGCTCAAGCAGGCGCACAAGCTGGAGCCCCAGTGCCGAACGTCGGCGTCCGAATCACTAACAATGGCGACCCGACCTCCGCCGCACCCGCTTCGTGCCGCGCCCCGCTCGGTCTGGTTTTGACCGACAGCACCGGAACGGCGACCTGCGACTTGGTCATCAGCGGCAACCCCGGTACCTATTCGCTCACTGCCCTGGTGGGAGAAACACAATCCACTCCGGGCTTCAACCTTCAGATTACCCAGGGAGTATCCTGC
>Ga0335069_10016872_pt1 | contig 10180 bp, 7 predicted proteins | sample Lox_Sample_11_FD_206714 | JGI IMG/M metagenome (GOLD analysis project Ga0335069, IMG submission 206714) | Soil microbial communities from Loxahatchee National Wildlife Refuge, Florida, United States - Lox_Sample_1.1 | ecosystem: Environmental > Terrestrial > Soil > Wetlands | place: USA: Florida...
CTGCTCGGCGGCTCGCCTCTGGACGCCAACTCCAAGGTGGTTCGCGCAGGCCAAATGAAAGTCCTGCGTCCTCTGATCGAACGGGGTGACATCAAGATTGTCGATAACCTCTGGGTAATGGACTGGAGCGCTACCCAGGCTTACATGCTGGTGGCGCAGACCCTCGAGAAGCAATCCACTCCCATTACTGCCATCGTGGCTTCTAACGACGCGATCGCCGGCGGCGCGATCCAAGCCCTTGAAGACAGGAAGTGGTCGGGGCAGGTTCTCGTTTCAGGTCAGGACGCGGATCTGGCGGCTGTTGCCCGGCTCTTCGACGGTACTCAACTCATGACGGTCTACAAGCCAGTCGGAAATGAGGCGCGCACAGCGGCCGAGGCCGCGGTGCAACTGGCCCGACACCAGAGCGTTGAAGGTTCGACTGCGGTCGTCAATGGCTCACAGGCGACCAAAGCGATCCTGCTCACGCCCATTGCCGTGACGGAACAGAATGCGAAGAGCACGGTACTGAAGGACGGATATCAGAAGCTCGACACCCTCAAGCGGGCCCTGCCTAAAGAAAAATGGGCCGAGCTTCAAAACTAACCAAGTTGGTGCACCCGCCTCCAGCAAGCCGCATCAATTCGGCGCCACGGATGCTGGAAGCCCCATTTGCGCCCGTAACGCCTGCCACTGCTGCACCACTGTAGGATCGTGCGACAGGTCAGCGGCACGGTGCAGTGCTTCCTCGGCATGAGGAAAGTCGTTCCGCTGCACGAAGCAAATCCCCCGTCCCGCCCACGTGTACCAGTCGTCCGGGAATTCGCGGTTCACCTCGTCAAAAACCGGCATCGCTTCATCGCAACGTCCCTCGTCGGCAATCAGGAGCGCGGCGCGAACCCGCGTATCCGCCAGATTCCTGGCTACAGGACGATTGTGCGGCGCTAGCTCATGCCCGATCGTGAACACCGTGGAATCATCTTTCCACTGCTGTTCTTGCGACCAGGTCAACGGCACAAACGCAATCGCCAGCGCGCCAGCGGCACACAACAAGACCCAACGCAGTCTGCCGGCAAGATGCAACCCGACGGCGATCAAGAGACTCAGCCCAGCCAACGGTGAATACACGTAACGGCCATGCAGGAAATCTCCCGGATTCAGAGCATTCAGATTCAGCGCCGGAAGTAGCGGCAGTATCAGCAAAAGTATTCCTGCTATCAAGCCAAACCGGACCCGGGTAGCGTCGCGTTCGGTTTCATGAGCCGCAGACTTCCAGGCCCAGGCGAAAGCCGCGATCAGCGCCAACGCGCAGAGAAGCAATCCCAGCAGCGGCGCCAGAACTCCTCGCACGGAGAAGCTCTCGATCACAGTCGGGTCGGCAAACGCGTACGACTTCACGGGCCATAACATGGCTTTCACGTAAAACCAAAGGGTCGCGGGCCATGACAGCACGACTGTGCTAAAGGGCAAGTGCTGCGTCGCGGGAGCAAGTCGGCCGTCCAGAACAATCCAGCGGATCAGAAGGTATACGAGAGTGATCCCTGCGAAGCGCGCAAGTTGCCACAGTGCTCTCCCTCGAACTCCGGTGCCATTTTTACCTTCGCTCTCGCCACTCATTCCGCTGGCGCAAAGTGCAAGAACAACAATGACAACAGGAAAGACGATGGCCGTCTCTTTAACCAGCAGCGCGGCGAAATAGGTCACAACCGAAGCGGCCAACCATTTCCCGGAGCCTGCACTCTTGCGCTCGGATGGTTTCCGTGATTTCCGAGCCGAGTACTCCGTCACGGCAGAGAGACTGTAAGTGTACTTCACGTAGAACAGCAGCGAAAGCAGAAGGCACAGGGTCAAGAGGGGATCGGGAACCGTAACCCAGCTTACCGATTCTGCGTGTGACGGATGCAGCAGAAACAAAGCCGCCGCGGCGAATGCTGCCAGTGGATCCCGCAACAACTTGTAAATCAGATACCAAAGCACGATGCCCACCAGCAGGTGTTTTGCGACGCTTAGAAAATGCCATCCGCAGGGCGAGAGTTCGGAAACGAGAAAATTGATCCGCAACCATAGAACGAATAGCGGACGATAGAAACTCGGAGGACCTCCGGTGAACTGCGCCCAGACGTAGTTTGTGAAGTAGTCAAATAAGTGGCCCGATTCCTGAATCCGTGGGTCGCCGGTGAACCGATGATCATCGAGGATGAAGCCGAAGTTCAACGACGGGAAATAGACTGCAAAGCCAAGACACACCAGCAGGGCAGGCCAGATCAGCGGCTTCATCCACGCCACTTTCGACTCGCTTGAAACGACCCTGGCAGATTTTTTCTGTGGAGCTTGCCTGGAAGCTGCGTCGGCGGGCGGCATCAGTAGACCCGATTGTCTCACAGACGCGCAGCCGCGAATCCGCCCGTCACAAGCGCGTTCAGCCTGTCCCAATGACTCAGTTGGCCGAAGCCGAAGCGGGTTCGTACGGGCAGAACGGGTCTGTACCGAGTGCATCGCCTGTGTAGGCGAAGGCACGGGCCCGCGAACCGCCACAGATGTGGCTGTATTCGCAGGCGCCGCATTTGCCGTGGAACTGATCGGGCGAGTGCAGCCCGCGGAAGATTTCCGAATTCCGATAGACCTGCACCAGGGAATCGACGCGCACGTTGCCGCACCGCAGCGGCAGGAATCCCGAAGGATAAATTTCGCCAAGGTTCGAGACGAAGACAATCCCGTGTCCGTCGCGAATCTGGAATCCATGGTAGACCGAGCTGGTCTTCATCTCCGGAGTGTGCATGCCCGACCCACGCATGATTTCGAGCGCGATGCGGCGGTACGACGGGGCCTCGGTGGTTTTGACCTGGAATGGGGAGTGTTGCGACAGCTCAAACACCCAGCGCATGATGCGCTCCCCTTCCTGGGGCGAGACTTCGTTGAGCGCCTTGCCGCGCCCCACCGAGATCAGCATGAACAGGCTCCAGCGCATGACCGGGAACTCGCGGCTGAGCAGTTCGTAAATCGCGGGCAGATCTTCCGCTGTTTCTTCGGCCACCAGTGTGTTGACCTGAATAGGCATGCCGAGGCGTCCGCAATGCCGCGCCGCTTCGATGGTGCGGTCGAACGTTCCCGGAACGTTGCGGATCGCGTCATGCTTTTCCGCACACGAGCCGTCCAAGCTGAGGCCCATGCTCTGAATGCCATGCTGTTTCAGCTTCGAAATCGCTTCGTTGGTTAGTTCGGGCGTGGCGCTCGGAGTGATCGACACCTCGAGTCCCAAGCCGTTGGCGTAGTCGATGAGCTCGTAAATATCGCGGCGGCTCAGCGGATCGCCTCCGGTCAGAATCAGGTGGGGAAGAGGATTGCCGAATCCGACCAGCTGGTTCAGAAAATGCTTGCTCTGCTCCGTGTTGAGTTCGAGAGGATGCGCCGTGGGCATCGCCTCGGCGCGGCAGTGCTTACAGGCGAGACCGCAAGCCTGGGTCATCTCCCAGTAGCACAACAATGGATTCTTGGAGAAATCATGAGCCATTTGGCCCATTTTTGGAGAAGTGCCCGCAACCACCGCCATGCCGAACCCCCTTCGCCCACTTGCTGAAAGAACCCCAACGAGCAAGTTGTAGGGTACGTTTAGGGGCGAAAAAAGGCTGTGATTTGGATCACATGGTGGCGTGATAGGAGGAACAGTAAGGCACGGGGCGTCAGGCTTGCGGTGCAACTGGAACCAATTGCAAGTTTACTGATCCGTTACTCCCTCCCCCTCCCACCGGTACTGTGGAATCAGCAACTTAAGAGGAAACCCAGAGTAACATCTTGCTTTTCAATACCTTGCGGGCAAATATTGAAAACACCAGGTTTAGCTAAAGCACTTCACCTTCAAAGCTGTTGTTTTTGGCAATGGGCAAGAACACAGTACTTTCAGTTAGCCCCAGGAAAAAGGCGTTGATCGAGCGGCTCACGATGTTGCGCTTAACAGGTACTTCGGCCTGAGTAAAATCTCTGCTTTTGATATCAGTCCGCTGGCTGCCCCACGCTTCGTGAAGTTCGAAGCGTGGGTGCTCGTGCTGCTGAAGTCAGGAGATTTTCCCGAAATAGTCCGGAATCGAAAGTTTGTTCGCGCCGCATGCAACAGGTCACAGCCTTAACGTCCACCGCCGTGCTATACGTTGCGCGTGTCGAATCGCCTTCATCGCTACTACGGCGCTGGTTACTCGCATTTCATCACGACGAGTTGTTATCAACGGCTTCCACTGCTGAACAATTCTCGGGTTCGCGATCTCTTCCTCAACGTACTCGAGTTAGTGCGTCGGCGGTATCACTTTGTGGTTGTGGGATACGTTGTCATGCCCGAGCGCGTGCATTTGTTAGTGACCGAGCCGGAGCGTGGAGATCCAGCTGATCTGATGAAAGCCCTGAAACAGGGATTCGCGCGGCGGTTACTCGCCCGTGCGCGGCTGCCTGCGCTGCATCCCGATCATCTTTTCCTGGGACAGCGCTTGCCCGCAGGCGGTCGCATCTGGCAGGCGCGTTTCTATGATTTTGTTGTGTTGTCGGACAAGAAACGGGTGGAGAAGCTGCGGTATATCCATCGAAATCCGGTGAAAAGGGGACTTGTTGCGGACCCGCAAGACTGGGCTTGGAGCAGTTTTCGACATTACGCGTATGATGAGGCGGGTCCGGTGGTGGTGAATGAGGAGCGGAAAGCTGAGCTTACGGCTAAAGAGTTTCGTGAGCCGGGCAGGGTCGAAAGCCCCACGCTTCGAACTGCACGAAGCGTGGGGCAACCTTGACTGAAGATCGAACTGGCACCATCCTGGGGCACTGAGCCTATGGCGATCGCTTAGTGCGGACGGTTCGGCGGTTGGGCACGGGTTGAAGTGTTTTTGGCAGCGAGCTCGGCCTGGTGCACCAGGGGACGCAGGGCGTCGACCGAAATTCCGAGGGTGCTCCCCGAAAACCCGTCCATATACGCGAAGTTGACGCCAATGACTTCGCCTTTTGAATTGAGGACTGGACCGCCGCTGCCGCCATGAGCACTGGGCGCGTCGTACACGATTTTGTCACCGACAACGTCGCCTAAATGTCCGTATGTGGTGGACGGCCGGATCAACGACATTGCGGCCAGCTTGTTGACCACCTCGATGTCGTTGTGGCGGTACGCGAGCCTTTCATAAATTTCGGACGGGGACTTGGCGACCAATCCCTGGGTGCCCAACGGATATCCAATCACCATGACGAGCTGTCCGGCAGGACCCGGCGAGTTTGCCAGAGGCAGCACCGTGAGAGTTCGGGGGACAGCGGAGTCTTCCATCCGCAGCACCGCCAGATCGGAGATTTTCGAAATGGCGCCGGGCAGGAGTCGGACAGGCTTCGCAGATTGAGGGAAATACACCACCAGACTCTCAAGAGTGGGGGTAGCGCCGCGTTCTATCAATTCTTTGGCTTCAGGGTCGCCGTACCAGGGTTCGGCCAGGTGGCGGTTCGTGGCTACCAGACCATCGCCAACCAGAAAGCCTGTGCCCGAAATGCCCGTTCTAATCTCCGGATGCCGCTTATCGAAGCCCACCTGATAGACGCCGTAGATGTAGCCGATAGAATTGCGGTAACGGTTCAGGAGAACGGCGGGCGCGGTCTGTTCTTTCTTTAACTGCTCGACCTGGTCTGCCAGCTGGCGGACCTGTGCCCGCAAAGCGTTTACGGCCGCTTGTTGGGAAGGATCTGGAGCGGAGTTGCAAGCTACCAAGCCGCCAACCAGCAGGACGATCCCACACACCACTCCCACAGCCTGGCCGGATCTGTCAGAACTGACAGTTGACTTCCTGATCTTTTCTTGCTCCACAAGCTCTAGATGCAAGAGCGGGAAGGGTTGTTGCTCAGGAACGGATTGTATCGTAAGGACCGCAGCCCGAGAATCTAAAAATCAGATCCGGGGGATACGTTACCCGGTTCCGATTACCATCAGCCCGCGGGAAGCGGGCAACGACACAAAGTTCTCCGTCCCGCCGCCCGAGTTGAATGCTCGGCTCGGCACGATATGCGGCTTGGCTGAGATCCTTCTCACAGGGTGTGCACAGCTGAATGCTCAGCACAGATTCGCTGCAAGATTTCAGGATCCATCCCGCCAGGAACGCCGCTCGGAAGATATCCGCAGAGCATATTCACATCGTGCGTCTTTCGAAGCTCATTGGCGAGTCGTTCCACCTCCATCGCCGCCTCAGGGTTGCCTTGCGCGCAAAGGAGATGGACGCACTCTCCGAATAATGCGACGCCGGGGTGCCACTTCGCAGCTTTCGTGGCTTGAGTTATGAGATGGCCGAAGAGCTCCAGAAGTCGAACGGGATCAGGCATGCCGTTGACCATCAACCTTGAGAGCGTGTTGGCAGCATCCAAGGGGAGGTATCTGCCCTGCTCGATGGCGGCACCCATATCCAAGCCTTCTGCTTGCAAATTCAAGAGGAGGTTCTCCCGGTGTGACCCGGTCGCGACCACGATGGCCGCATTGCCGAATTTGAGAGCTGCGGCGACGAAGCGTGTTACGTGATCCAAGAAGTGCCGATCGTCGGAGTAAAACCCGGCTTCGTGAAGACCGGAACTCCCGACGTTCCGTGACGGAAAGATGCTCTCAACCTTGCCGCGGTGCAAGCCAGCGCCAGTCTGCGGATCGACGGGGCGCACAAGGACTTGACCAGCCAAACTGGTGCTGACAAACCGCTTGCCATTGAGAACCGTTTCTACAGCCGGTAGCAACTCGAGGGCTGCATCCGACTTCAGGAGGTAGCCGCCTGCGCCCGTGCTCAAGGCCTCTTTAACAATGTCGATGGAACGGTTTTCACTCACGAAGAGAATCTTAGACGCCACGCCGATTTCTCGAATCTGGCGAGCGACCTCAATCCCGTTCAATTTCGGAAGCCCAATATCCAGGAGGATCAAATCGGGTTGCAGTTGTTGCGCTTGGCGAACTGCTTCTAATCCGTCCGACACTTCGCCGATAACCTGAAACTCCGGCAGTTGCTGGAACTTGGAGCAATAGAACCGTCGCCACGGTTCGAAATCGTCTACGACAAGAACTCGAATAGAAGATTTATGCAAAGCACCCCCTCGTAAAAAACTGGCTAACTTCCAAACCTCAAAGCATCTCAGGAACGAACCGATTGTTCGTTGCTCGCGGACAACGATGAACGCCTGCTCTGCCGCAATCAGCGCTCTTGTGTCGAGGAAAGGGGAAGGAAACGGACACAGAGTCTATGCAACGGCCGAGACGCACACATCCCCGCGAGCCGGAGAGCCGACTGGAGTCAACCTAAATACGAAGGAGTGGAGCGGTAATAGAAACAGAGACCGGTGGATCGTGAGAGTGGCCCACGAAAATGGGGTCGAAAAACCCCGCTATTGTGGGACCCTCAAACGTCTGCATCATGCCGAGCATCACGGGCGATACGGAAATGGTTTGCGGCGACGGTGGCTGACCGAGGGCGGCTCGCATCTGCGGCGTGGTGTCGCAACAATTCTGAGGATTTTGATTGCGTTGATGACGCGAGTGGCAACGCATTTTCTTGCAGCAGCCCATCGCGTGCTTAGGAGCAGGCATGCCCAGGCAGTCCGGTCCGTATGCCGCTAAAGAGACGGTCAGAACCGCGAGTACGGCCCTCGCGAAACGCATGCAGTTAGACTAGGAGTGCCAGGTATCCGAGTCAAGCGCTTATAAATCGCGTAGCGGCGGCCACGCGGATTAGGGCTCTTGCCTTCATCGCATGGACGGGCTGCTCATGCTTCGAACTGCACGAAGCGTAGGGCAACCATCATCAACTCCAACTGCAGAAAGCGTGGAGCACCCGGCACGTGTCTCACGTTCGTTGCTGGCGGTTGGCGAACAGGAATAGTGGCAAGGCGGCGAGCTGCAGGATTACGGAGAATGCGACTAGACCGGGGATCGATCTCTCATACAGCAGACCCATCATTGCGCTGCCTATGAACCACGCGATCCCGAATCCGGTGTCGAAGACGCCGAAACCGGTGCTTCGCTTTTCGGATGGGACTACGTGCGACAGCATCGCCTTCAGGCACGAGTCCTGGGTTCCCAGGCCGAGTCCCCACAAAATCATTCCCACCAATTCGAGCGGAGTGTCACGCAAGAAAACCAGTGCGGCGAAGAAGGCCGACACTCCGAAGCCGAGAAGGAGCACGGGCAATCCGATGCGGTCGAGTAGCTTTCCCAGCACCAGGGCGGAGATGGCGCCGGTCGCCATGGCCACTGCATAGAAGACGGGAATCAAGCCTTGCGCCACGGTCGCGGTCTTTTGAAAGTGAAAGGCGATCAGGGAGAAATCTGCAAAACCGGCGGCAATCAGGGCGCCCGCAGCGACGTACAGCCAATACGCTCGGGAGAATTCTCTTGCGGCCGGTTCCGGTTTCGACGGCTGTTCTACTCCCTGCCACCGGCGGTGAGCCAAGCGGGCGACGATGAGCACGGCCAGGCAGCAGCACGCCGAAATCAGCAGGACCGCGAAGGCGTGGCGATAACCTCCGTGGCGCCAGAGAACGTAGGCCGTGATAAGCGGGCCGAGGGTGGCGCCGGTCTGATCGAGAGCTTCGTTAAGGCCGAACACCCAACCGTGACCGATCATTGACCCCGCGCGGGACAGCATACTATCGACTGCGGGTTTTCGGACGGCGCGACCCGTGCGCTCGGCGACGACCAGGGCCGCCGCCATGGGCCAGTTGCCCGCCAGGGCTAGCGCCGGAACCGCGAACATGTTAATCGCGTAGCCGAGAAAAGCCACCGCCCAGTACTGGCGCGTCTTGTCCGCGAAATATCCGGAAACCGACCGTAGGCCATATCCTGCAAGCTCGCCAAGTCCGGCGACGAAGCCTACGATTGCCGCCGAGGCGCCGAGCGAGCCCAGGAAGGGCCCCGCAATGGAGCGGCCTCCCTCATAGGTCATGTCGGCAAAGAAGTTGACGATGCCGACGATCAGGACAAAGCGGAAGGCAAGTTTGGCTACATTTTGGTCTGGCGATTTCATGAGGCCTCGTTTTGTCTCCAAATCCTCAGTTAGAGAAACTCAGGGCAGGCTTCTGGCAAAGCGGCCGGAAGCTGGTGCACCCGACTCGGGAACTTCTCACAAAAAGAACGCGAGGAATGGGCACCCGACACTCCTAGCTTTTCTTTTTACACGTAGTCGAACAGGGTCATGAAGCCGAAATCCATGTGGAGCTGCTGGTGGCAGTGGAACAGGGTCAGGCCCGGGTTGTTGGCGACGAAGTCGATTTCCGCTTCCTGATATCCACCGAGCATCAGCACGTCTTTGAGGATTCCAGCCGAGGATTTTCCAAAGACCTTGGTCAGTTCGAAGCTGTGCCGGTGCAGGTGGATCGGGTGAATGTCGTCGCTGGCGTTGCGCATGCGAATGCGATAGCGCTTGCCTTCTTTCAAATGAAATGCGGCCGGCTGGACCTCGCCCGTCATGGGATACGCGATGCCGTTGATGGTCCAGCGATTGAATCCTTCCTCGGCGGCATTGTCCTTGGCGAACGTCATATCGAAAGTTTCATCGGGCGGCGGACTGTTCGCGCCGGGCTTGGCGAAGCGCAGGTAATTCCAGTGATACGGGGCGGGTTTGACCCACTGGCCTTTTCCTTTCTGGCCGGCATATTCGACCACGATGCCCATGCCGTGCCTGCGATCATCGTCGTCAAGGTCGCCGAGAATCCAGACGCCGGGATGATTCATTTCCACAATGGCGGAGACTCGTTCGGCCGTGCCGATCCAGAGAACCGGAACCGTCGCCGGACGGGGGACGGGATTTCCGTCCAACGCAACGACGCGGAAGGTATGCCCGGGCAGGGCGAGGCTGCGCATCTCCGTCGCGCTTCCGTTGAGCACATGCAACAGGACGCGTTCGCCTTGCTTCACGCGGATGGGCTCGCCATGACCGAGCATGCGGCCATTGATGGTGAAGGATCCGTAGCCCACCTCGTATCCGTGCGGCATGCCTTTTGCGAGCGAGGCCTTCATGGCGGACTCGCCCCAGTCTTTCAGTTCCTTGACGTCAACCGAGGGGAGAAAGTCCTGCGGCATATCTCCGCCGCGACTGAACGTGGGCTCGAATTCTTTCAAGACGAGAAATACTTCGCGGTCGTAGCTACCCGGTTCGTGCTGAGCTTCGATGTAAACGGGGCCGACCTCTCCGCTGTACTGCCCGGCAGCGAGATTCGATCCGGC
>Ga0335069_10016873_pt1 | contig 10179 bp, 4 predicted proteins | sample Lox_Sample_11_FD_206714 | JGI IMG/M metagenome (GOLD analysis project Ga0335069, IMG submission 206714) | Soil microbial communities from Loxahatchee National Wildlife Refuge, Florida, United States - Lox_Sample_1.1 | ecosystem: Environmental > Terrestrial > Soil > Wetlands | place: USA: Florida...
GCGGTGCACGATGTCTGGGCCAACAAACCGGCAGGCGACACCACCAAGCCCTACACGGTGCGGGTCGACTCCCACGACGTGGCGCTGCTGCGGTTGTCGCCGGCGAAGCAGTAGCCGGACCCAACAACGACGGTCCGAGATCGGCCTGCCGGTCGGGCGGATCCTGCGGGAGGAGCCGTCATCCCCGCCGCGGATCCCGCCGCGGGGAGCGGCGGTCTTTCTGGAAAACGTTCTCAGCAATGGCGCGTTTTTTGCGGAGACGCTTCTCAACTGTCGGACAAAGGATCTCATTAACAATCGCGGCCGGCGGGCGTAATATCCGCCCCCTCTCCTGGCCGCTTCGCAACGGCTATCAGGGCCACCCCTACCCGATCCCGCCGTGAAATTACCTCCACAGGCTGCCGCCTGGCGGCGCCGTGCCGCTGGCCCCGTCGCGCCCGGAAGTCTTGTCCGCGCCGGCGCGGCCAAAGCCTGACGCGCCGGAACCGCTTTCCCCCTGCACCCATCATGAAGCTTCAGATCTTCGCCCCCAAGATTCCCAACATCCCGTGGCGGCCGCGTCCGGCGGGCAACCCGGATGTGGTCTGGCGCTATGACGCCAATCCGGTGATCGGCCGCCGGCCGCTGCCGCGCGTGACCGGCATCTACAACAGCGCCGTCGTGGCCTGGCAGGGCGGGTTCATCGGCGTGTTCCGCACGGAGGGCATGGACCGCGTGCCGCACCTGCATGTCGGCCGCAGCCCGGACGGCTTCAAGTTCACCTTCGAGCCGAAGCCGATCGACCTGAAATGCGATGATCCCGAGGTGCGCCGGCACGAGTACGCCTACGACCCGCGGGTCACGGAGGTTGACGGGACGCACTACGTCACCTGGTGCAACGGCTACCATGGCCCCACCATCGGCATCGCGCGCACGACGGACTTCGTGAATTTCGAGCAACTCGAGAACGCCTTCCTGCCGTACAACCGCAACGGCGTGCTCTTCCCGCGCAAGTTCAACGGAAAATTCCTGATGCTGAGCCGGCCGAGCGACACCGGACACACGCCGTTCGGCGACATCTTCCTCAGTGAGAGCCCCGACCTGGTCCACTGGGGCCGGCACCGGCACATCATGGGCCGCGGCTGGCCCTGGTTCCAGGGCACGAAGATTGGCGCGGGCCCGTCACCGATCGAGACGAGCGAGGGCTGGCTGCTTTTCTACCACGCCGTGACCGGCACCTGCAACGGCTTCGTCTACTCGATGAGCGCGATGCTGCTCGACCGCGACCAGCCGTGGAAGGTCATCGCCTCGGCCGACCAGGCGCTGCTCTGCCCGGAGGCGCCGTACGAGCTGGCGGGCTTCGTGCCCGGGGTCTGCTTCCCCGTCGGCTGCCTGTGCGACTCGGCCACCGGCCGCATCGCGATCTACTACGGGGCGGCGGACACGTTCTCGGCCCTCTGCTTCTGCGAGGCGGAGGAGATCGTGCAGTTCATCAAGGAGCACCCGCTGAAACGCTGAACCGGCCGGTCGCGGCCCGCCTTCCATGCGCCCGTTCTCGCTCGCCGCCGCCCCGTGGGAGTTCCGCGATGCGACGGAACGCTCGCCGTGGCGGCCGGCGGTGGTGCCGGGCTGCGTGCACGAGGACTTGCGGCGCCATGGGCTGATTCCGGACCCGTTCTGGGGCGTGAACGAGCTCGGGCTGCAGTGGATCGAGGAGCACGACTGGGAATACCGGGTGACGTTCCGGCTGGCGGACGACTTTCTGCGCGAGGAGGTCATCGACCTGGTGGCGGACGGGCTCGACACGGTGGCGGCGGTGTCGGTCAACGGCCGCGAGATCGCGCGGACCGAGAACATGTTCCTCGGGCACCGCTGGGACATCAATCCGTTCCTGCGCCGCGGGCGGAACGAGATCCGGATCCTGTTCGGCAGCGCGCTGGCCTACATCCGGACGCACCGGCCCGGGCACCAGCCGCGCGAGATCAACGACTCGGTCGGCCGCTGCACCGTCATCCGCAAGCAGCAGTGCCAGTTCGGCTGGGACTGGGGTCCGCGGCTCGTCACCGCCGGCGTCTGGCGGGACATCCGGCTGGAGGCCTGGAGCGGCAACCGGCTGGAGACGGTGCGCGTGCGGCAGGAGCACCGGCCGGGCGGCGAGGTGGTGCTGCACCTCGCGCCGGAGCTGGCGCGGCCCGATGCGGCCGCGGTATGCGACTGGCATCTGCTGCTCTGGGACATCCCGGTCGCCGCCGGCCGCGGCCCGGAAATCGTCGTGCAGGAGCCGCAACTGTGGTGGCCGAACGGCCAGGGCGCGCCCTCGCTCTACCACCTCGAGGTCGACGTGCTGCGCGCCGACGGCGGTTCGCTCGGCCACTGGACGCGGCGGATCGGGCTGCGCACGATCGCGCTCGACCGGCACGCGGACGAGTGGGGCGAGACGTTTCAGTTCGTGGTGAACGGGCGGCCGGTGTTTGCCAAGGGCGCGAACTGGATCCCGGCCCACAGCTTCGTGGCCGGGCTGGACCGCGAGGCATACGCGCGGGAGCTGCGCGCCGCGGCGCGGGCGCACATGAACATGATCCGCGTGTGGGGCGGGGGCATCTACGAGAGCGAGCAGTTCTACGACCTGTGCGACGAGCTCGGACTGATGGTGTGGCAGGACTTCATGTTCGCCTGCACGCTCTACCCGGCGGATGAGGCCTTCCTCGCCAGTGCCCGCGCGGAGGCGGCCTGCCAGGTGCGGCGCCTGCGGCACCGGCCCTGCCTCGCCCTGTGGTGCGGCAACAACGAGGTGTTCGGCTGCAACGCGGCGGAGCTGAAGCGCGACGAGCGGAAGTACGCGGACTATGAGAGGCTTTTCCACCAGGCGCTGCCCGAGGTCGTCACGGCCCATGATGGCGTCACCCCCTACTGGCCGTCCTCGCCGTGGCGCGGCGACACCGACGACAGCCACGCCGCCGGGGAGCGGCGCGGCGACACCCACTACTGGGACGTCTGGCACGGCCGGCACCCGGTGAAGGACTACGAGAAGTACGCCTTCCGGTTCGCGTCGGAGTTCGGCATGCAGAGTTTCTCCTCGCCGGAGACGCAGGCGACCTTCTGCCCGGCCGACGACGGCAACGTGTTCGGGCCGACGATGACGAACCACCAGAAGAACCGGTTCGGCAACCAGGTCATCCTCGACTACGTGTCGCGGCACTACCGCTTTCCGAAGGACCAGGACTCGCTGCTCTTCCTCTCGCAGCTCAACCAGGCCTTCTGCATGCAGACGGGCGTGGAGCACTACCGGCGGAACATGCCGCGGTGCATGGGCGCGCTCTACTGGCAGCTCAACGACTGCTGGCCGGTCGCCTCGTGGAGCTCGATCGAATTCCCGGGGCGCTGGCGCGCGCTGCACCATGTGGCCCGCCGGTTTTTCGCGCCGGCGCTGGTGACGGCGCACGTGCCGGGGGAGGAGGAGACGATCATCAACAACTACCGGCGCACGTCGGTCGACGAGGTGCACCTCTACACCGTCTATGACGCCCCGGAACCCGCCCGCGGCGTGCTGCGGTGGGACCTGTTTCACCTCGACGACCGGGTGGTGCTCCGCGGCACGCAGAAGGTGATGCTCCGCCCAGGCGAGAGCGTCCGGCAGAAGACCCTCCGGCTCGGCCGGCTGATGGCGCGCCACGGGCGGGACAACCTGCACCTGCGGATCGCGCTCGACCTCGACGGCCGGTGTGTGAGCGAGGACACGGTGTTTCTCACGCCACCGCGGTTCCTGCACCTGCGCCCGGCGACGACGGAGGCGAAGTTCCGGCTCGTCTCACCCAAACGGGCGACCGTCACCTTCACCTCCAGCGCCTTCCAGCACCGGTTCGCCTTCGACCTGAAGGGCATCGCGCATGCCTGCAGCGACAATTATTTCGAACTGTACGCAGGCGAGCCCAAGACGATTGAGCTGGAGTTCACGCGATCGCAGACGCTCAAGCAGCTGCAGCGGGCGCTGACCCACCGGTCGCTGGTGGATACGTACTGACGAAAATTCGAGGTTCACGGTTCGGGTTCAAAGTTCACGGCTCTCGATTGAGGATTGGCGGGTGGCAGGCCATTGCCGGGGCCTGCTCGTTTGCGTGGACGCTTTCTGGTTTCAGGGAGAGTTGCCCGAGGCCGGATTCGATTCGACGGACGCCCGATCCAAGAGTGGAACCCGCCTCCGGACGGGGTTGCATCGCCAGGGGCGGGCGGACAACTATTCTCAATCAATTGGAGAAGACTTGCCAGGGGCGGCGGTGGTTTTCACGCTGGCCGTCTGTGAGACCGAACGTGCTGCTCGTTTTCCTGACCCGTTTCGAGGAGTGCACCGCCATGCTCAAGGGCGTGGCGCACTACGAGCGGACACACCAGCGGTGGGAGGCGTTCCTGGACGACCAAGCCCGGGCGGAAGCGAATCCGCGATGGCTCAGGAGCAAGAAATGGAGCGGTGTAATCAGTCGCCACACCACGCCAGGACTCGTGCAAGCCTGTGCCCAGTTGAAAGTTCCGTTGGTCGATCTCAATGACGCGCCACCATTCCCGGGGGTGCCGAAGATCCGTCCGGAAAACGTGGGCATCGGACACCACGGGGCGGAGCACTTCGTCGAGCGCGGCTACAGCCACTATGGGTTTTGCGGTTTCGGCAATGCCGGCTGGTCGTGCGAGCGGCGCGACGGATTTGTCGAGGCCTTGGCGCTGGCCGGGCACGCCTGCCACGTGCTGGATGTCGATTACCCGGGCGACCTGACGCCTTTCTGGGACGCGCAGCAGACGGCGACGATCAGCGCCTGGCTGTTGCGGCTGCCCAAGCCCCTCGCCGTGATGGCCTGCAACGACATGCGGGCGCTCCAGGTCATCAGCGCGGCGCAGGCCAGCGGGCTGTTGGTTCCGGAGGAGGTGGCGGTGCTCGGGGCCAACAACGACAGCATCCGGTGCGAACTGTCCTACCCGGCGCTTTCCAGCGTGGCGGTCAACGCCTTCCAGTCGGGCTATCGCGCGGCGGAGATGCTGGGAGAGATGATCGGCGGGCGCAAACCCGCCTCCTTCGACCAGCGGGTCGAGCCCCTCGGCGTGGTGACACGCCCGTCGACGGACATGCTGGCCATCGATGACAAGAACGTCGCCACGGCGCTGAGCTTCATCCGCGAGCGCGCCTGCCAGGGCATCACGGTCGATGAGGTCCTGGCGCACGCGTTCGCCTCGCGCAGCCAGCTCGAGAAGAAGTTTCGCCGGCATCTCGGCCGCTCCCCCCAGGCGGAAATCCGCCGCGTCCAAGTGGCCAAGATCAAGCAGCTCCTGCTGGAGACCGACTTTCCGCTGAAGGAAATCGCCGAACTCACGGGCTTCGAGCACGTGGAATACATGTGCGTGGTGTTCAAGCGCCTCACGGGGGATTCCCCCGGGGGCTTCCGCAAGAAGAACAAGGCAGCGGCCAAGTGAGCCGCCCGTGGCTGTGCGAGAACGCCTTATGACACCGGCTCCCGCCGGATGGGTGCCGGCAACAGGTCTTAATTCTATAGCAACTGAACTCATTCCATGTTCGGCCGGATGGCGGTATAGTTCTAATGCTTGATGCTTGGGTTGATAAGACCAGGCCGAGTGGCGGTTCTTCTGAACCGTCTAACCACCCCCTAACCCCAAATGACCATGAAACGCCTGACCGTGCGGTCTTGCCGCATAGGTGCTACATCTGCGCTGTTTCTTGCCGCCGTGATGCGATTGCCGGCGCAAGCAACAGCTCCTGCGGCGGACACCAACGCCAGCAACCAGGAGTCAGAAAAGACGATCGTGTTGTCCCCCTTCGTCGTTGAAGCGAGCGAAGACTCGGGATACTCCGCCAAAGACACGCTCGCGGGCACCCGCGTTCGTACGGAACTGAAGGACGTCGCCTCCGCGATTTCGATCGTGACGACGCAGTTCCTGAAGGACACCGGTGCCAAGAACAGCCAGGACCTCCTGGTTTACACGCCGAGCACGGAAGTCGCGGGCATCCGCGGCAACTTCTCGGGCATGGCCGGCAACGCGGTCTACACGGAAAACACCGTGAGCACCCAGACGCGCGTCCGCGGCCTCGATTCGGCCGACAACACCCGCGATTACTTCCTGACGGATATTCCGTGGGATGGATTCAACGTGGGACGCGTCGACCTGCAGCGCGGTCCGAACTCGATCCTGTTCGGCGCGGGCAGCCCGGCCGGCGTCATCAACACGAGCGTCAACGACGCCTCGTTCAAGACGGCCTATAATTTCGAGAATCGCGTGAATGAGTGGGGTTCGATCCGCGACTCGGTCAACCTGAACCAGGAGCTCATCAAGGGCGTCCTCGCGGTCCGGTTTGCCGTGTTGCAGGACAACGCGCTCTTCGAACAGAAGCCCGCATTCAACAACGACCGCCGCTACTACGCCGCGGTGCGCTTTGACCCGCAGCTGTTCGGCGAGAACAACCACACGTCGATCCGGGCCAAATTCGAGAACGGCAACGTCAAGTCGAACAATCCCCGCGCGCAGCCGCCGGTCGATGAAATCACCCCGTGGTTCAAGACGGGCACGGATGCCTACGGCAACCCGGGCTTCAATAAGCTGACGATCAACCAGTTCAGCCGCAACAATCTCAGCCCCGACGGCGTCCTCCGTCCCGGTGACAACGGCTCCAACCTGGCGAACTCGACCTATCAGCTCGGCGGCTGGGCCGAGACGCGCTCCTACTGGCCCGATGTGCTGAACTATTACGAGCTCACGGCGCTGACGCAGAACAGCACCACGAACCCGATTCTCAACGTGAGCGTCGCTCCGAACAATCCGAGCGGCACGCCGATCAAGACGATCACGGCCCAGCCAAACGAAGGTCTGATCAGTGGCATCACGAATGCGCTCTACGGCCTGAACTCGCCCAGCATCTTCCGTCCGTACGGCATCCCGTCGGAAAGCCAGATCGCGGCGAACCTCGGTTTCGTCAACAACCGCGCCATCTGGATCGACCCGACCACGCAGTTGCCGGTCGCCGCCGGCACGCCTGGCGCGGTGAACATCGACCCGGCCTACCCGCAGGGCCGCATCCCCGGAGGCGTGTATTACAAGGACACGGTCATCACCGATCCGAGCATCTTCAACTTCTACAAGTATCTGCTCGACGGTCCGAACAAGCACGAGGCGCAGCACTGGAACGCCCTCGACATCTCGGTCGAGCAAAGCTTCTTCAACGATCGCCTGGCCTTCCAGTTTGCCTATGACCGCCAGGACTACACCGCCTGGGCGGAGCAGTGGATGACCGGTTCGAACTACGCCATCACGGTCGACGTCAACCAGACGTATGCCGACGGAACGCCGAATCTTAATGTCGGCCGCCCGTATGTAGGCAACGCCGCCTCGGCTCCCGGGTTGAATTACGAAACGCACACGACGCGCGATACCTACCGGTTCACGCCGACGGGTGAGATTCGGTTCGAGGACTTCTTCGGCAAGGGCACCTTGGCGTCCATCCTCGGCCGCCAGCGCTTCACTGGCCTCTACGAGAACGAGAAGGTTGTGAAGAGCCAGGTCGGCTTCGCCGAGTACGCCACCACGCCGGATTACGTGATCCAGAACTCCAACCAGCAGGCGATCGCCACCGCGGTCAACTCGCTGGCTTCCGGCCGTGAGTTCGACTGGCTGGCCTACCTGGGACCCAGCCTGTACAACAAGTCGTCGGCGTCGGGCGCGAACATGAGCAATCTGACGTTCGTGATCCAGCCTCCGAAGACCCAGATGGTGCGTAACTTCAACGCCACTTGGAACAAGCCGACCGATCCGAGCACGCCGGGCTACGTCGATCCCACCGCGGTTTGGAACTATCCCGATCACAACGGGGTGATCCAGGCGGGCACACAGATCATGAACCCGGCCAACTATGTGGGCTGGAGCCAGCAGGGCATCACCTGGATGTTCGCCAGCGACCCGGCGGATTACCCCAGCCTGGTTGAGAGCGCGAACCGCACCCGCTACCGCGACATCTCCAAGGGCATCACGTGGCAAGGTTACTTCCTCGATGGCGATCTCGTCCCGGCCTTCGGCTGGCGCAAGGACACCATCACGCAGTACCAGACGGCCGCGACCCCGGATCAGGCCTCGGGCTTCACCAGCCTGAACTACGCCGATAACCTGGCGTCGCGCACGGACGTTTCCGGCATCACCCGCTCCTGGGGCGCCGTCTACCACGTGCCGAAGAAGCTGATGGCGAAGCTCCCCGGCGACCTCGGTTTCAGCATCTACTATAACAAGTCGAAGAACTTCAAGGCCGACGCCTCCCGCCTCGACTTCGAAGGCAATGTCCTCCCGAACGCCCAGGGCGACACCCGCGAGTACGGCTTCACGCTCACCGCCCTCAACGAGAAACTCTCGCTGAAGGTCGACTGGTTCAAGACGAAGGTCTCGAACGCCCAGCTCGCCGACACCGAGGGCAACTCGATCTCGGGCCTCGGCAACAATGCCTACTTCATCGCGGACGGCGCGATCTGGGGCTATGCCTGGGCGACGACCCTGCAGGATTGGCTCAATGCCGGCCAGCCAAACAATCGGTTCGGCGACTATGGCGACTACGCCTCGGTTGATTTCAACTGGGGTAACTCCGCGCAGTGGTACAACTACAACCTGAACGGTGGCACGAACCCGAACGGCAACACCAGTGGCGGCAGCTACTATCCGTATGTCGGCGGCAAGGCGATCGTCCAGGCGTGGATCGACGCCGGCAAGGCCGGCGGCGTGTTCGGCCAGCACTACTTCGCGTCGTACAACCTGACCCCGGCCCTCGATGCCACCATCGGCTCGAAGACGGGCAATCTGCGCGACTCGTACATCCAGGGTTACAACGACGAGGGCGGCCCGAATCCGGGCGGCGGTTCGCAGTTCGGCAACCACCAGATCACAGTCGACAACCTGTCGAAGGGCACGGAAATCGAGCTCAGCGGCAGCCCGACCAAGAACTGGAACATCACCGTCAACTACACCCACGTGAACGCGATCCATAGCGCGATCGACGCGGGGGCGCAGAAGTTCATCGGTGACATGACCGCCTTCATGAACGGCCCCGGCGGCCAGGTTCGCGAGTGGTGGAATGGCGGCGGCCCGCTCGGCGCGCAGTGGGATACGAGCGTTGTCGCCCAGTTCACGGTCGAGTTGAACGCCCTGGGCCACTCGGCTCCGGAAGTCTCGCCGTGGCGCCTGAACCTGATCTCGACCTACAGCTTCGACCACGGTCCGCTCAAGGGCGTGTACGTCGGCGGCGCGTTCCGCGAGGAAGCCGGCCGCATCATCGGCTACCACTACGACCCGAACTTCAAGAACGTGAACTCGAATGACCCGCGTTACGCGGTCAACCTGATTCCGGTCGAAGCGGGCCTGACCCTCGGCGGTCTCAATCCCGACCAGCCGTTCATCGGGGCGAATGATCATCACCTCGACGCCTGGGTGGGGTACTCCAGGAAGATCGGCCAGAACCTGAATTGGCGCATCCAGCTCAACCTCCGGAGCGTGGGTGAGAAGGACAAGCTCGTTGCCTCGGCCGTCCAGCCGAACGGCGACTTGGCCCTCGCCCGCATCCAGCAGGGTATGGACTGGGAGTTGACCAACTCGTTCGACTTCTAAGCCGGCCGAAAGCTGAAGAATTCAAGTCCGGTGGCGCAAGCCACCGGACTTTTTTTGTCGCCCAATCAAATGCTCCGGCCGCAGTGGGCGAAGATGCCCGGCGCCGATGCGCAATTCGCTGACCGTGGCGGGCGCGGGTTCCCGAGAATGCGGTGCCATCGCGGTCCGGCAGGAGCCGGACCCTCCAAGCTGCAGCGAACTAAACAAAGCGGTGGCCGTTTCCACAATTGGCGAAATCGAACATTGCCTGTGGGCGGGGTGCCCTCACCCCGCGAGTTAGACGATAATGCGGGGTGGGCGCCCCCCACACCGGCTACACGCCAACTTAAATCGCTCGAGCAGCGATTGACTAAACATGGAAAGCGCGGGTACCCCGCGCCGAGATGACAATTCGCACGGGGTGATTCTAGCCAAGGTGCATTCGGACTCGGTGTCCCCGAACCAGGTGCCATCGCGGTCCGGCAGGAGCCGGACCCTCCAAGCTGCAGCGAACTAAACAAAGCGGTGGCCGTTTCCACAATTGGCGAAATCGAACATTGCCTGTGGGCGGGGTGCCCGCACCCC
>Ga0335069_10016874_pt1 | contig 10179 bp, 11 predicted proteins | sample Lox_Sample_11_FD_206714 | JGI IMG/M metagenome (GOLD analysis project Ga0335069, IMG submission 206714) | Soil microbial communities from Loxahatchee National Wildlife Refuge, Florida, United States - Lox_Sample_1.1 | ecosystem: Environmental > Terrestrial > Soil > Wetlands | place: USA...
TGCGCGGGCTGCACCGGGGACTGTGGATCGGCGGCACGATCCCCTACTTCCTGACCCGCAGCGGCGGCGTCATCGAGCGGGAAAAGGTGTTCATCACGGAGTTTCCCCCGGAGGTCACCAAGGCCCGGATCGGAATGGTGGACATCGGCCATATCCTGTCGATCGCCGGCGATGCGCCGCGCAACGGTTTTTCCCTGATCGTCGTGCCCGGCATGAGCGACATCCACACCGCCTATGCCGTGACCGCGAACAACATGCCCGGAATCTTCGAAACCCCCATCGTCGGCTGGATTGCCGGAATCCACCTGAACGATCTGGGCAGAGTTACGCCGAAAGTGTTCGACGGCGCGACCGGCGAGATCGCCGACGACCGCATTGCGGTCATGCATGCAACGCTTCCCGCAGACAAGAAAGCGGTCATCGGGACGATCAACCCGTTCAGTCCGGGCGACGGCGACGAGATCGTCTTCGCGGAGTCCGGATTCTCGGCGAAGGAGTGCACCGTCAACGGCAGCCAGGACGATTTCTATGACTATGCCGTCCGCAATCAACTCGATCTGACGAGGCCGCTCGTGACGATGCGCAACAACCAGCGCGTCAACGCGAGCTTCCAGAAGATCGACCACGAATCCCGCACGGTGAAGTTCTACGCACCGCTCCTGAAGGCGCTCGCCTACCGGCAGGCGGCGCACCTGCCGGACTACCGCGCCGCCCTCATCGAGGCGACGCAGGACCTGAACATCTCGCCGGCGTTCTCGTGCAACTGCATCCTGAATTTTCTGTACGGCCGTCTCGAAGGCACGCAGTACCTGCCGATCGCCGGACCGGCGACTTTCGGCGAGGTCGCGCATATCCTCCTGAATCAGACCATCGTCTATCTCGAGATCGCCAACCAGTAGAGCCCGCGCCACCGCGTCAGGGGTTCAGTGCAGGTCTTTCGGCGCGACGAAGTGCTCCAGTTCGCCGAGGCCGGGCTCGATTCTGCTCCAATCGGCCAGATCGAAATCGAGCACGGCCAGCGCCCCGGTCGGGAACTTCGTTCGCATCGCCTCGTGCAGCTTGCGGCCCTGCGCATCGCCGGGCGGCCGCGCCAGCTTGTGGGCGCAATCCTCGAGGCCGGGATTGTGGCCCACCACCATCAGAACGCCCGCGGCCTTGGGCGCCGAACGCACGGCGTTCACGATGGTCATCCAGCGCGCCAGATAAAGCTCGTCCATCGGCTGGACGGCGGGCAGAATCCCGAGCTGGGGCAGGACCAGCTCCAGCGTCCGCCGCGTGCGCACGGCGGTGGAACACAGGACATGATCGGGAACGCACTCCTGCTCCTTGAGCCATTGGCCCATGCGAATGGCGTCGGCGCGCCCGCGCTCCGCCAGATCGCGGTCGCGATCGTCCAAGCCGGCCCTGTCGGGTGCCGCCTTGGCGTGACGAAGAAGAATGAGCCGCTTCACGACACCTGATACCGCGCGCGCACGCCGCGTTCGAGCGCAGCCGCGACCAGCCGGTCGATGCCGAGTGCCCGGCGCAGCGTGTCGATGACCCTGATCTCCTCGATCGCCACGTGGCGGTCGGTGAGCGCGACTTCGAGCGCGATCCAGTAGGCCGTCTCGCGCAGCGGCTCGGGAAGCGCGTCGCGCACCAGGCCCAGCACCGCCGGCAGGCCGTCCTTTTCCTGCAGGATCGACGTGCAATCCTGGGCCAGCGTGAGAAGACGGTCGTGGTCGAAATCGCGAAACACCGGGAGCTTGCGGGTGAGTTCGCCGATCATCCTGAGTTCGTGATCGCTCATGTTGCCGTCCGCGGCCGAGACGACGACCATGACGTAAACGAGGGCCGCGTGGTGGCTGATGGTTTTCATGCCGGAATCAACATTCATGTTCGGCCCGGAATCTAAGGAACTTGACCCACCCCGGCAAGGCGGGCAAACAACCGTCATGGCGACGCAGAAGAAACCCAAAAACTGGCGCGCGCGCACCCAGGCAGTGCGCTCCGGACAGATTCGTACGCCCTTCCAGGAGACGGCCGAGGCGCTGTTCATGACGTCCGGCTACGCTTACGACGTGCCCGAAGAGGCGGAGGCGCGGTTCAAGGGCGAGGCCGAAGGCTACACCTACACGCGATACGGCAACCCGACGATCTCGATGTTCGAAGCGCGTATGGCGACGCTGGAAGGCGCGCCTTGCGCACGCGCCACGGCGAGCGGCATGGCGGCGGTGAGCGCGACGTTCCTGTCGGCGCTGCGCCAGGGCGATCACGTGATCGCGGCCAAGGCGATGTTCGGCGCATGCCGCGCCGTGATCGAGGAAATCCTGCCGCGCTTCGGCATCACCAACACCATCGTCGACGGAACCGACGTCGAGGAGTGGCGGCGCGCCGTCACCCCCAAGACGCGGATGCTGTTCCTCGAAACGCCCGCCAATCCGACGCTGGACATCGCCGATCTCAAGGCGGTCGCCGCGATCGCCGACGATGCGGGCGCGCGCCTGGTGGTGGACAACGCCTTCGCCAGCCCCGCGCTGCAGCGCCCGATGGCCTTCGGCGCGCACATCGTCGTGCATTCCTCGACCAAGTACATCGACGGGCAGGGGCGCGCGATGGGCGGCGTCATCCTCTGCCGCGAGGATTTCCTGAAGGATCACCTGCAGATCTTCCTGCGCAGCACGGGCCCGACGATCAGCCCGTTCAACGCCTGGCTGCATCTGAAGAGCCTGGAGACGCTGTCGCTGCGCATGAAGGCTCATTGCGAAAACGCACAAGCCGTCGCCGACTTTCTCGCCGGACAGAAGAACGTCCGGCGTGTTCTCTATCCCTTCCGCGCGGATCATCCCCAGCACAACCTGGCACGCGCCCAGATGGACGGCGGCGGCGGCGTTGTGACCTTCGAAGTGGAAGCCGGCAAACAGGGCGCCTTCGCGGTTGCCAGGGCGCTGCAACTGATCGACATTTCCAACAACCTGGGCGATGCCAAATCGCTGCTCACGCACCCTGCCACAACGACGCACCAGCGGCTTTCGCCCGAAGCGCGCGCCGACCTCGGCATCTCCGACGGCATGCTTCGCATCGCAGTCGGCCTGGAGGACCCGCAGGATATTTGCGAAGACCTGGAGCAGGCGCTGCACGCGGCGCGTTAACCTCACTGAGAATCAGACGCTTGCACAAGCCCATAGCGGCACCCGATAATCGGCCGCCATGTACGAGCGCACCACACGAGGCATCCGGGTGGCGGTGGAGCCGTCGTTCCTGGACGATCAATCCGACCCCGACGACGGGCAATTCCTTTGGGCGTACACGGTGACGATCGAGAATCACGGTGCGGAAACCGTGCAGCTAATCTCCCGCTATTGGCACATCACCGACGGCGTCGGTCACGTCGAGGAAGTGCGTGGACCCGGCGTGGTGGGGGCGCAGCCGGTCCTGGCCCCGGGACAGTCGTTCCAGTATACGAGCGGTTGTCCCTTGCGGACGGCTTCCGGCTACATGGTCGGCCGTTACCAGATGAAATCGGCCTCCGGCGAGGCTTTCGAAGCGGAAATCCCGCCTTTCATCCTTGAAAGTCCGCACGAGCGACGCCAACTGCATTAGTGTCCTGCGTGCGCCCGGGTTGATTGCCCCGCCGCGGTAGGGCGAAATGCATCGTATTTGAAAGGCCGCCGCCATGTCCGACTTGTCCGCTCGCACACGCAAAATCGTCAAGCCCTCGCGCGAGGAGGCCGAAGAGGCCATCCGCACCCTGCTGCGCTGGGCAGGAGACGATCCCTTCCGCGAAGGCCTGCGCGATACGCCGGCGCGCGTCGTGCGCGCCTACGAGGACTGGTTCAGCGGCTACGGCGAAGATCCCGAGGCGTATCTGAAGCGCACCTTCGAGGAAGTCGAAGGCTACGACGACATGGTGGTGCTGAAGGACATCCGCTTCGAAAGCCACTGCGAGCACCACATGGCGCCGATCATCGGCAAGGCGCATATCGGCTACATGCCCAACAATCGCGTGGTCGGCATCTCCAAGCTGGCGCGCGTGGTCGACGCGTTCGCACGGCGATTCCAGGTGCAGGAGACGATGAACGCCCAGATCGCCGAGTGCATCCAGCGCGTGCTCGATCCCAAGGGCGTGGCGGTGGTGATCGAGGCGACCCACCAGTGCATGACCACGCGCGGCGTGCACAAGCCCGGCGTGACCATGGTGACCTCCACCGTGCACGGCGCGTTCCGGACCAATCCTTCGACGCGGCGGGAATTCCTGCACGTCATCGGCAATCCGAGCTCCAGTCTGGCCGGATGAGTCGAACTGAGCCCGCCCAGTAAACCGGATCGGCACGGCACGCAGCGGCGCTGCTCGGTGCGGCCGAGGCCGGACCGATCCTGGTCGCGACGATCAGCGGGCAGTACGGCTCGCCCAACGGCGACACGCCGAATCTTTTCATCCACAACACGACGGGCTTCGATTTCACCAACGTCGTTCTGTCCGGCCAGGCCTACAACGGCAGCAACTCGCTCCTCCCGGCCGGCCTCGACATCAACCAAACGACCGGCCCCTATCACCTCACGCAGGAGAAAACGCTTGGCACCATCGCGGCCGGCACGGAGCTCCACTATGCGTTCGAGGACGGCGGCCAGTTCTGCGGCCCCGGCGTCAATACGGGAGACCTGTTCGCGGGCGACTATGACGACACCTACGGCTGCAGCACTGCGGATCATCCCGGCAACGCGAAGTTCACGTTCACCGCAATGTGGAACGGCATGCCGATTTTCGCGCAGTTCAGCCCGGACGTGAACGCAACCGGCGGCTTCCTCGGCTTCCTCGGGCTGGACCCGTCGGGCGGCGCCGAGACCAGTTACGACAACGGCGGCGCGGCTTCCGGCACCGGCGAATTCGGCGTGCTGGCGAACATCTATGTGGGAACCCCGCCGGGCGTTCCCGAGCCTCTGACCCTGACGCTGTTCGGCGCGGGCCTGGCGGGATTGGGCGCGTTGCGCCGCCGCCGCAAGCAGAGCTGATCGGCTCAAACCGGAGCGAAGACGAACGGCGGCCGCAAGGCCGCCGTTCCCGCTTACAGAGCCGACTTCTCAATCTCGTGCACAGTGCCGCAGAATTCGCAGCGGGCGCGCAGCATGCCGTCGGGATCGGCGAGGCCCGCGCGCTCCTCTTCCGAATAGGAGCGCAGCACCGCGGCGATGCGCTCGCCATCGCAGTCGCAGCGGAAGGCGATCGGCTCGGCCTTGAAGACGCGCACTTCCTCCTGGTTGAACAGCCGCCACAACAGCGTTTCCGCCGACAGGCCGGTGTCCAAAAGCTCGACGTCCTCCACCGTCGCGGCCAGCGTCGAGAGGCGATCCCAGTCATCCTCGTGGCGCGTCGCGCCGGGAGTCACCTGCAGCATGAGGCCGGCCGCGCGCCATGACGGCTCTTTCGAGCCTTTGTTGAACACCGGTGCGGCTGCGAGGCGGATCAACGTCGGCAGTTGCTCCGATTGCTCGAAATAGGTTTCCGCCGACGCCGCGATGCCCTTGGGCGACAGCTCCACGATCCCCTGATAGGTCTGGCCGCCGCGCTTGGGCTCGATGGTAATGGCGAGCGATCCCGCGCCGGTGAGTTCCCCGAACGACGGCTCGGCGGCGAAACGCGAATAGTCCTCTTCGTGCAGGCGCGCGAAGCCGCGCACGCCTTTCGGCTTGCCGTCGCCCGCGCCGTAATAATCGGCGGCGATGAGATCGAGCGGACCGTCGCTTTTGGTCTGGGCGGTGAGGCGGCCGTCAAGCTTCAGGGCGGTGCCCAGAAGCGTTGCAAGCGCCAGCACTTCACCGGCAATCCGAGCGGCGGGCTCGGCCAGGGCGTGCACGCCCAGCGCCCGGGCCGACGTCGCGTCCAGGCGCACGAAACGGCCGCGGATGCCCGCCCCGACCACGTCGAACGGCAATACGAAATCTCCCGCCGGGGCGGGTTTGTATGATGGTGCATCCATGATCGGTGGATATAGGCGTTCTGAACCGCCGTTCCAACCCTGCGGAAGGCCGCCGTATCGTATCGTCGCCCGCGCTTTCAGCCGCTATAATAGGTATTCGTTTTACCGCTTTACGGGAGGGGAGTGCGATGACGTTGAGGCGCGTCCTGTTTCATGCCGCATTCGGAGCGATTGCGCTGACAGCCTGTCAGGCCGCGCAGGCCGGCCCGGCTCCTCCCGCGGCGCTCGTGAGCCTGGCCAAGGCCTTCAGCGGACGCTGGTCGATCGCCGAGCAATTCGAGGCCATGACGGGCAGCCCGGATGCGATCAACACCCCGTCGGGGGGCACCGGCCACGGCGAAGAGGACTATCGCTCCGGACCCGGCGGCTTCACCTTCATGGAAGAAGAGCACAACTTCACGCCCGATGGCGAAGTCTTCATCGTCGGCTACATGTGGTGGGACGCAACCAAGAACCAGCTTGCCGGCATGGAATGCAACAGCCAGTGGCCGCACGGCTGCGACCTGCAAAGTGCGCTGTCGCGCGTCGAGCTTACGTGGAACGGCAAGACGTTCACGGTCGATTTCATGAGTGCGAAGGACCCGAGCAAGCTCGCGTGGCACGAAGTTTTTTCGGACATCACGCCGAATTCGTTCCTGCAGGTGGCCTATGTCGGCCAGCCGGACGGCTCGTTGAAGAAATGGGCGACGATCCACGCCACGCGCATCGCCGACGCGCCGCCTTGATCAGGGGGCCGCGCCCAGGATTTCCGCGGCGGTGAAGATGCCGGCGAAGCGGTCGCCCAGCGCCGCCAGATTGGCTTCGTGCACGAGGCGTGCGGGCACTACGCCGGAGGGGCCCGGCAGATCGCGGCTGGCGCAGGCATCAGCGACCACGGTCGCGGCGTAGGAGTAATCGAGCGCATCGCGCACCGTGGTCGATAAGCACATATGCGTCATGAACCCCATGAAGATGACGGACGTGCCCGCCCCGCCAAGCCGCGCGGCGAGATCGGTTTCGAAGAAACCCGACGGCCGCGATTTCTCGATGACGGTCTCGCCGGGCAGCGGCGCAAGTTGCTCGATGGGCGCGCCGCTCCAGCGCGCGCGGTCGAACAGCCCGCCAGCCGAGCCTTTCTGGAGGATGTGGACGATGCGCGTCCCGCCGACGCGCGCGGCCATCAGCACGCGCTCGGCCGCCGCGATGGCCGGTGCGGCATCGGGCAGTTCGAGCGGGCCCTTCAGATAGTCGTTCTGGTAGTCGATGAGGACGAGCGCCGCCTCCGCGAGAGACGGAACCACGGGTTCGCGGCCGTAGAGGGAAAGCAGGGTGCGCGGGGTCATCGACTGCGTTCCATCTCCTGAGTCCAGCCCCTCAAGCGGGGGCGAGGGAAATGCGGTGAAGCTCCGGCAGCTATTTCCTCAAGCACCACTTCAGAATTGCCTTCTGCGCATGAAGGCGGTTTTCGGCTTCGTCCCACACGGCCGATTGCGGACCGTCGATGACGTCGTCGGTCACTTCCTCGCCGCGGTGCGCCGGCAGGCAGTGCATGAAGACGGCATCCTTCGCCGCCAGGCTCATCAGGTGCCCGTTCACCTGGTAGGCCTTGAGCAGGTTGTGGCGCTTGGTCGAATCCTCGTCGCCCATCGACACCCAGGCATCGGACACCACGCATTCGGCGTCCTTCACGGCGGCTTCCGCGTCGTCGCCGAAACTGACGTCGCCATGGTTCGCCCTCACCCATTCGCGCAAGCCGGCGCGCGCCGACAATTCCGGCGGCGAGGCTACGCGCAGGGTGAAGCCCATTTTCACGGCCGCATGTACCCACGAGGTGCAGGTGTTGTTGGCGTCGCCGCTCCAGGCCACGACGCGGCCCTTGATGGGACCCTTCTTCTCCTCGAACGTCATCAGATCCGCCATCACCTGGCAGGGATGCGAGAGCTTGGTCAGGCCGTTGATGACGGGGATCGAGGCGGTGGCGGCCAGGTCCTGCACCATCTCGTGGTCCAAGAGGCGGATCATCACGATGTCGACGTAGCGCGACAGCACGCGCGCGGTGTCGGCGATGGTCTCCTCGCGGGCGAGCTGCATCTGGCTGCCGGTGAGCATGATGGTGGTGCCGCCTAATTGGCGCATGCCGACGTCGAAGCTGATGCGGGTGCGGGTCGACTGCTTGTCGAAGATCATCGCCAGGATGCGCCCTTCGAGCGGCTTGTCGGCGTCGGGCACGCCTTTCGGCAAACCGGCGCGCGCCTGCTTGCGGCGGCGGGCTTCGGCGAGCATCTCGCTCAAGGTGGCGGCGTCGAAATCGGAGATATCGAGAAAGTCCTTGCCCTTGGGGCCTTCGAACGTGCTCATGCGGCTTCGGTCTTCGTTTTGGGTTCGAACGATTTGGCGGCGGCCGACAACATCCCCATCGCCTCGCGTACCTGGGCTTCTTCGATGATGAGGGGCGGCAGGAGCCGCACGACGTTGTCGCCCGCGCCCACGATGAGGAGTCCTTGCTTGCGCGCCGCGGCGACGAATTCGGTGTTCGCCACCTTCAGCTTCAGGCCCAGCAGGAGGCCCTGCCCGCGCACGTCCTCGAACACGTTGGGGTGCTCGGCCAGAAGCACGCCCATCTGCTGGCGCAGGTAGTTGCCGATGGCTTCGACATGGGGGAGGAAATCGGGCGCGGTGACGAGATCGAGCGCGGCGGCAGCCACCGCCATGCCGAGCGGATTGCCGCCGTAGGTCGTGCCGTGGGTGCCGGGCGTCATGCCCTTGGCGGCTTCAGCGGTGGCGAGACACGCGCCGACCGGAAATCCGCCGCCGATGCCCTTGGCGATCGGCATGATGTCCGGGGCGATGCCGAGCCATTCATAGGCGAACAGCTTGCCGGTGCGCCCGACCCCGGTCTGCACCTCGTCGAAGATGAGAAGCAGCCCGCGCTCGTCGCACAGCTTGCGAAGACCGCGCAGGAATTCCGGCGCCAGCACGCGCACCCCGCCCTCGCCCTGCACCGGCTCGATGCAGATCGCCGCCGTGGCCGGGCTGATGGCCTTATCGACCGCCTTCAGATCGCCCGGCGGGATCGTATCGAAACCGTCGACCTTGGGGCCGAAGCCATCGAGGTACTTCGCGTTGCCGCCCGCCGCGATCGCCGCCAGCGTGCGGCCGTGGAAGGCGCCTTCAAAGCACACGATGCGGAAGCGCTCGGGATGGCCGCTCACATGCTGGTAGCGGCGCGCCATCTTCCAGGACAGTTCGCAGGCTTCGACGCCCGAATTGGTGAAGAACACGGTGCCGGCGAAGGTGAGCTCGACCAGCCGTGTCGCCAGCACCTCCTGTCCCGGGACGCGGTAGAGGTTCGACGTGTGCCAGAGTCTGCCCGCCTGTTCGGTCAAGGCGGCGACGAGTTTGGGATGGGCGTGTCCGAAGGCGTTGACGGCGATGCCGGCGCCGAAATCGAGATATCGCTGCCCGTCCTCGGCGAACAGGTAGGGCCCTTCGCCCCGGACGAACGCGACGTCCGCCCGGTTGTAGGTTGGCAGCAACGACGGAAACACCTCTTTCTCCTCCGGTTGAGATTTGTGGATAAGCGCCGCGGGCTTTAACGGCTTTCCCCCAGCGTCACAAGCCGAGCATCGCCGAACCGCGCCGGAGTGTGTCCACGGCCCTGATTCGGCAGCAAGATTTGATCCACAACCCGGCGCTTTTCCGGCTGAGTCGGTTTCTGTGGACGAAGGGGTTGTGTCCGGGCGCATGCCTTGTGCAGCCTTCCCTGCCCGCTACGATATGTGGTGGCAGATGGCCAAAAGGAGCACCTCATGACCCAGGCCAATTGGACCGACGACCGCGTCGAACAGCTCAAGAATCTCTGGACCGAGGGGCTTTCCGCCAGCCAGATCGCCCGGGCCCTGGGCGGGGTCACCCGCAACGCCGTCATCGGCAAGGTGCACCGGCTGGGCCTGGCCGGCCGGGCGAGCCCCAGCCGGGTCGAGCGCCCCCGCATGGCGACCACTCCGCGCGTGTCCATCCGTTCGCACGTTCCGCCGGCGCCCATCATTGAGGAGGATCCGCTCCAGCTCGACGACGGTAATTTCGCGACGGTGTTGACGATCAACGACCGCATGTGCCGGTGGCCGATCGGCGATCCGTCGGACAACGAGTTCCACTTCTGCGGCCGCAAACCGAAGACCGGCTCGCCCTATTGCGAAGCGCACGCACGTAAGGCCTACCAGCCGCAGCAGCAGCGCCGGGA
>Ga0335069_10016875_pt1 | contig 10179 bp, 9 predicted proteins | sample Lox_Sample_11_FD_206714 | JGI IMG/M metagenome (GOLD analysis project Ga0335069, IMG submission 206714) | Soil microbial communities from Loxahatchee National Wildlife Refuge, Florida, United States - Lox_Sample_1.1 | ecosystem: Environmental > Terrestrial > Soil > Wetlands | place: USA: Florida...
GCGCGCCAGCAGATCCGCGTACCAGCCGGCGAGGCTCGCTATCGGTGACACGCGCACCGCAGTGACCGACGGAGAGCCAGTTAGGCTGTGCCCCATGCGGCGTTGATGCTACAGCGGACGCGAAGCCAGCGTCAAACAGATTTCATGCATCCGTCATCGCTTCGCAATCCAGGGAGTCCCGCCCTTGCAGAGCATCGGGATTTCCAGTCACACTGCACCCACACCTCGATCGCACAGGAGGACAGGACATGCGCGAGCTGGTCGACGCCATCTGCACCTGGCCGTGGTTCTCGGAACGCCACGGATATGACTTCAATGGCTACTGGGTTCGTCATCCTGACGGCAACCTGTGCATCGATCCGGTCGAGCCCGATGCCGCGACGCTCGACGAGATCGCTCGGCTCGGGGTGGCACGCATCGTCGTCACCAACCGCAACCACGTGCGCGCCGCCAACGCCGTGCGCGCGCGCACCGGTGCGCGCACTGCCATCCACACCGATGACGCGGCCTATGCGCGCAGCCAGGGTGCCGACATCGACGACCTCTTCGCAGTCGGCAGCCGCATCGGCCCGTTCGTCGTCGTCGGCGTGCCCGGCAAATCCCCGGGCGAGGTCGCGTTGCTGTGGCCGGAGCGCCGCCTGCTCGTCGTCGGCGATGCCGTCGTCGGCAACCCACCGGGCCGCTGCGCGCTCTTACCCGAACGGGTGATGGACAACCCCGCACAGCTGCGCGCCAGCATCCGTCAGCTCGACGGGCTCGACTTCGATGCGTTGCTGGTCGGCGACGGGACGCCGATCCTCCGCGACGCCAAGGCCCGCCTGCGCGAGCTCGTCGACAGCTGGAGCTGAGCCGCTCGCACGAGCTTGGAAACGCGACCATACGCGCTCGGCTGCGCAAACAGTTCACCTCCGGTATGGTCACACCGCAGGAGGAATGATGATGCGCAAGCTGGTCGGCATTCTGATCTTCCCCAACGTCGAGGTGCTCGACTTCTGCGGGCCGTTCGAAGTGTTCTCGGTCACCCGCCTGAACGAGGAGCGCCGCCGTGAGGAGCCGTCACCTTTCGAGGTGAAGCTGATTGCCGAGTCACCGGATCCCGTCGTGGCCACCGGTGGGCTGCGCGTCCAACCCGACTGCACCACCGAGAACGCACCGCCGTTCGACGTGCTCGTCGTTCCGGGAGGCTGGGGCACACGCAAGGAGATCGACAACCAACGCCTGCTCGGCTGGCTCGCCGAACGCGGCCGTCAGGTGGAGACCCTGACCTCCGTCTGTACGGGTGCGATGTTGCTCGGCAAGAGCGGCCTGCTCGATGGCCGGCATGCAACCACCCATTGGCGCTCCCTCGGCTGGATGCGTGAATCGTTTCCTGCCGTCACCGTGGAAGACCACCTGCACGTCGTCGAGGACGGGCATGTCGTCACCTCCGCCGGCATCTCCGCCGGCATCGACATGGCCTTGCGGGTGGTGGCGCGCTACTGCGGCGAGTCGATCGCACGCGCCACGGCGCGCCACATGGAGTATCCGTTTCCCGACGACAACCGGCGCCGCATATGACACGACGGCGTACGAGCCCGGAGGCCCGTACGCCGTCGTTTGATGACTTGCGCTGGGAGCAGGGGCGGGCGGCTCAGCGCCCGTGGCCGCGCAGCCGTGGCGGTGAAGGGCAATCAACAACGCAGCCTTCGACTACGGCACTCCGGTTTCACGGCACCGAGGTGACCTCGGCCGCCGCAGCGTCGAGACCTTCAGCAGCGTCGGCATTTCTAGAAGCATCCGGCGCGGTAGGCAAGCGGGGCGACCTTCTGTCGACTGACGCGCCAAAACCTGCGACTGAAGAGCGACCATGCAGACCGACGGCGCGATCGTCTCCGCAAACTTCCGCTACTACCTGGTCAGCCGCTTCTGCTCGGGCACGGCGATGACCATGCTGCGCGCGGCCATCGCCTGGCATGTGTTCGCTCTGTCGCACTCGGCGTTTCATCTCGGGTTGATCGGTCTGGTGCAGTTCGTCCCGGCGCTCGGGCTGAGTCTGGTCGCCGGCGCCGTGGCCGACACCTACGACCGGCGTCGCATCATGCTGCTGGCGCAACTCATCGCACTGACTGGGGCGGCAGCGCTCGTGCTCACTACGGCCGGCGGCACCATCAACCTCCCATTGTTGTATGCCATCATTCTGGTGGTGGCGGTCGCCTCGGCGTTCGACAACCCGGCGCGCGCCGCGTTCCTGCCGACGTTGGTGTCGCGGCAGTTCTTTCCGCGCGCCGTCACCATCGCCTCGACGAATCAAGCGTTGGCGTTCGTTACCGGTCCCGCCGTCGGCGGCCTGGTGATCGCGGCCGCGGGTGTGGCCGTGACGTATGCCATGTATGGCGCGTTGATCATCGGCTCGCTCACCGCACTGGCGCTCATCCACGCGCCGCGGCCGGACGCGGTCCGACGCGCCATCAGCCTGCGCGCCATTCGCGAGGGGCTCGCCTACGTGCGGCGGCGGCAAGTCGTTCTAGGCTGCATGACCCTCGACATGTTCGCGGTGATCTTCGGGGGCGCCAATGCGTTGCTGCCGATCTATGCGAACGAGATCCTGCACGTCGGCGCGCGCGGCTACGGGCTGCTCACGTCGTCGCTCGAGCTGGGTGCGTTGCTCACCTCGCTGGTGTTGATGGTCGTGCCGCCGGTTCGGCGCGCCGGGCGCGCGTTGCTCGTCGCCATCGCAGCCTACGGGCTGGCGACCATCGTGTTCGGCTTGTCGCGCTCCTTCCCGCTCTCGGTGCTGGCGTACATGACGGCGGGCGTTGCCGATCAGGTCAGTGTGGTGATGCGCAGCACCGCCATTCAGCTGTCCACTCCCGACGAGCTACGCGGGCGTGTCAGCTCGGTGAACTTCATCTTCATCGGCGCGTCCAACCAGCTTGGCGCCGTCGAGTCGGGGTTCGTCGCGGCGCTGACCAGCGCGCCGTTCTCCGTGGTCAGCGGCGGCGTCGGCTGCTTGCTCGTGCTGGCCATCGTCGCCGCGACGATGCCCGAGCTGCGTCGCTATCGGGTGGACACGCACCATCCGGCGGCGTGAGGGCACGCGGGCCTGGCGGCTGAAGCCGCGGCTACGAAGAGCACCCAAGGCCGCCTGCGCCGCCTCCCCCACCTCCCCCAATTCTAGAGACGGAGATCGTCGAGGCGGCGGGTTTGGGGGAGCCGCCGCAGGGTGGCCTTGGTGCCGTCTGTCGCCGCGGCTTCAGCCGGCAGGCCGAGGAGGAGCGACCTACGAACGATTCAGACGCCGCAGAAGTTTGGCTCTGACGCTTTCCCAGGGCACACCCTTGACGGCAGCGGAATCCAGCTCCGCCAGCCGCCGAGCAATCTCGTCCCGCCACGCTTCCTCCACCCCTTTCTCACGCTCGCTTTCCAGGCTCTCAATCAGAAGCCCCGCCAGTGTGGCGCGCTCTTCTTCCGACAGGTCGGCAGCTTGCTTGAACAGCTCGATGAGATCCATGCTCATGCTGAGAGGCTACCACACGCGACCATTCCCTTAAGCTCGGAGCCGGCCGCATGAGGCTATTGCTGAGCGTACCTTGCTGCGCCGCGACGCTACCAGGCCAGCTCGCCCACCTGGACGATCTGCCGGTCGCGGCGGTGCTGGTTGCGGATGTAGGCGCGCAGCGCCGCATCCAGCTCCAAGACGCGCGGGTCGCTGCCGGGCGGCAGCTTGCGGGCGATGGCCGGCACCTGCGAGCGCATGCGCTCGTTCTGCGCGTCGAGCGCGCGCGGGCTCGGCGGCATCGTCGATGCGGCATCCAGCGCTTCGCGCACGCCGGCAGCCTCACCGAGAACCTCTAGCGCCTGGGTCAGCAGGGTGCGCAGCTCGTTGTGCTCCTCGATCAACAGCGCCCCCTCGATCTCCCAGCGCGCCATGAGATGCTCGATGAGGATGGTCGAGTACATCGCCTCCTGCCGCGCCTGCGGCGTCTGCAGCTCGGGGACGAGGGTGTTGAAGATGATGTTCTTGATGCCGGTGAGCAGCTCGGTCACACCAGGTTGCATGTCAGATCTCCAGCTTCTCGATGAGATCGGCTTCCAGCCGCGGCACCATGAAGCCGACCAAGGCCATCACCGTCTCGTAGTTGCGGCCGTCGCAGAACGACTTGACACCAGTCAGCGAGATCACCGCCATCTTCACCGCGCCGAGCACGTCGTAGAAGAAGAGCCGCGCCGCATCGACCGGCTTGCCGCCGTGCCGCTGATACGCCGCGATCAGTTCGTCGCGCGGCAGCAATCCCTGACACAACCCGCCGCTGCTCCAGAACGTCAACACCGCCCACGCCAGGTCCTCCATCGGATCGCCGAGGTGCGCCATTTCCCAGTCGAGCACGGCGGTGATGTGACTGCCTTCGTAGAGCACGTTGCCGACGCGGTAGTCCGCGTGCACCAGCACGGTGTCGCCGCCGTGCGGCAGATGCGTCGCCAACCAGTGCAACGCCGTCGCCAACACCGGCCGCTCCTCGAGCTTGACGCGCTGGTACTCGCGCTCCCACCACTCGACCTGCGTGCGCGCCGCGTCATGGCCGGAGGCCGGCGGACCGAGGAACTCGAGACCGAGCTTGCGCCAATCGGCGTCGTGGATGCGGACCAGATACTCGACGAACTCCTTGGCGATGCTGCGGCGAGTCTCGTCGCTCTCCGTCAGCGGCAGCACAACCGGCGGCGCGACGCCACTGACGCGCTCCATCACCATGAACGGCCGGTCCAACCACTGCGGGTCCTGCTCGAGCCACAGCATGCGCGGCACCGGCAGCGGAATGTGCCGCGCCGCGCGCAGCACTTCGAACTCGATGCGACGATCCGACACGAGCACGCTGGCGGTCGGATCGCGCCGGATCACCAGGGGCCGCACGACGTGCTCGCTGCCCTCGTTCCACTCGGCGTCGACCAGCCAGGTTTCCCGCGACGCCCCACCCCCGGTGCGCTCGACACGGCCGATGAGGATGTCCGTCGCCTCCGGCAGACGCGCCGCCAGGTAGTTGCGCAACCGGTGCGGGTCCATGCGACGGCGCCTAGAGCAAGCTGCGCACGGTGCGCGCCACGTTGTCGGCCGTGAAGCCCAGCTCTTGCAGAATGCGCTCGGCCGGCGCCGAGGCGCCGTAGCGATCGATGCCGATGGCGACGCCGGCGTCGCCGATCCAGCGCTGCCAACCGAACGTAACCCCGGCCTCGATGGATACCCGCGCCTTCACCGCGGCCGGCAGCACCGATTCGCGATACGCCGCCGGTTGCGCCGCGAAGGTCTCCCAGCACGGCATCGACACGACGCGCACCCGCACGCCGTCCTTGCCGAGCTGCTCGCGCGCCGCCAGGGCGACGTGCACCTCGGAGCCGGTGGCGATCACGATCGCCTGCGGCGCCCCGCCCTCCGCATCGGCAAGGACGTACGCGCCACGCGCCACACCCGATGCGGCACCCAGTCGGCTGCGGTCCAACACCGGCACCTTCTGCCGCGTCAGGATCAACGCCACCGGGCCCTCGCGATGCTGCATCGCCCAGCGCCAGGCCTCGACGGTTTCATTCGGGTCGCAGGGGCGCACCACCCACAGATGCGGCATGGCACGCAACGACATCAGATGCTCGATCGGCTGGTGCGTCGGGCCGTCCTCGCCGAGCGCTACCGAGTCGTGGGTCCACACGTAAAGCACCGGCAACTCGTTGAGCGCCGCCAGCCGCACGGGTGGCCGCATGTAGTCCGAGAAGCAGAAGAAGGTCGACACATACGGGCGGATTCCACCGTGGTAGGCCATGCCATTGGCGATGGAACCCATAGCATGCTCGCGCACGCCGAAATGGAAGTTGCGCCCGGCGCCCGTCTGGCCGTCGAACGAGCCGGCGTCCTTCAGCGCCGTGTTCGTCGACACCGACAGATCGGCATCGCCACCCATCAGCTCGGGCACGCGCTTGGCAATGACGTTCAGCACCTTACCACCGGCCTGCCGCGTCGCCTGCGCGTCGGCGGCGCCGAACATCGGCAGGTCGGCATCCCAGCCGACCGGCAGCTCGCCACTGATGGTGCGTCGCCATTCCGCCGCCAGATCCGGGTGCGTGTGCGTGTACGCATCGAAACGTGTCTGCCAGGCCGCTTGCTGCGCGCGACCGCGCTCGATCGCAGTGCGGAAGTGCGCCTGTGCCGCGTCGGGGACGGAGAAGAAGCGCTCCGGATCCCAGCCCAGGGCTTTCTTACTCAGCGCAACTTCTTCGACGCCGAGCGGGCTGCCGTGCGCCTCCGAGGTGCCCTGCTTGTGGGGGGAGCCGTACCCGATGGTGGTATGCACGATGATCATCGACGGGTGCAGCGTGTCGGCTTCCGCCTCGCGCAACGCCGCCTCGATCGCCGCCAGATCGGTGTTGCCGTCGATCACCTCCAACACCTGCCAGCCGTAGGCGCGGTAGCGCGCCCCAACGTTCTCGGTGGAGAACGTCAGAGACGTCGGACCGTCGAGCGAGACGTTGTTGGAATCGTACAAGTAGATGAGCTTACCCAGCTTGAGGTGCCCGGCCAGCGACGCCGCCTCGCTGGACACCCCTTCCATGAGATCGCCGTCGGTGACGATGGCATAGGTGCGATGGTCGACGATGGTGTGGCCGGGACGGTTGAAGCGGTGCGCCAGGCTGCGTTCGGCCATGGCCATACCGACCGCGTTGGCCGTGCCTTGCCCGAGTGGACCGGTGGTGGCTTCGACGCCGGCCGTGAGCCGCATCTCCGGGTGCCCCGGCGTGCGGCTGCCCCACTGCCGGAAGGCCTTGATGTCATCCATCGTCAGGTCGTAGCCGGTCAGGTGCAACAAGGCGTAGAGCAACATGCTGCCATGTCCACCGGAGAGCACGAACCGATCGCGATCCGGCCAGTGGGGATCACGCGGGTTGTGACGCAGGTGTCGCTGCCACAGCACGTACGCCATCGGCGCCGCGCCCATCGGCAGGCCGGGATGCCCTGAGTTCGCCTTCTGCACCGCATCGATGGCGAGGGTGCGAATGGTGTTGATACACAGTTGATCAATCGTCTCCACGGCGCTCACCGCTTACCCCCTCGGCCCTGGCTGTTGCGGCGGGTTTTAACCCATTCCGACGAATCATGCACGCATTCCGGTTGAGCAAATGCGCCAGAAAAAGATCCACGGACGTCGATTCGCGTCACAGGACGCTCGAGTTGACTTGTCCATCCTTGTCCACTAACTACCGCAATTAGCCCGCTCGCGAGAAGCATGCAACTTACTGTCCGAGACGTCTCCAGCCTCCTCAAGGTCTCCGAGAAAACAGTCTACCGCTGGATCAGCCAGGGGATCCTGCCGGCGTACCGGGTCAACGAGCAGTACCGGTTCAACCGTGCCGAGTTGCTGGAGTGGGCCACCTCGCGGAAGATGAATGTCGCCGCCGAGCTGTTCGAGGAGCCGGAGAGCCACGCCGCGCCGGTGCCTGGATTGGTCGAAGCGCTGCAAGCCGGGGGCATCTTCTATCGCGTCGACGGCACCGACAAGGAGTCGGTGCTGCGTGCCGTGGTCGAGCACATGCGGTTGCCCGAAGAAGTCGATCGCGAGTTTCTATTGCGGGTGCTCCTGGCGCGTGAGGCGCTGCAGTCGACCGGCATCGGCGATGGCATTGCCATTCCGCACGTGCGCAATCCGATCGTGCTGCACGTGTCGCGGCCGATGATCAGCCTGTGCTTCCTCGAGAAGCCGGTCGACTTCCAGGCGCTCGACGGCAAGCCGGTGTTCGTCTTGTTCTCGCTCATCAGTCCCACCGTGCGCGCCCATCTGCGCATGCTGTCGCGTCTCTCCTTCGCGCTGCACGACGCGGGCTTCAAGGACGCCATCATCCGCCAGGCCTCGCGCGACGAGATTCTCGCCGAGGCGCGGCGTGTCGATGCGGGTCTCGACGAGGCGGCGGCTGGCGGGAAGCAGGAGTAGATGGTCCTCCTGCTGATTGCCGTCGCGCTCCTCGTCGCCTCCGGAATCGCCGCGCTGCTGGCCCAGGCCGTGCCGCGATGGTGCACGCGCTGCGGTGCGGGCGGCGCCATGGTCGCCTGCACGCTGGGTCTCGTCCCCAGTGTCCGCGTCCTGCTCGGCGGGTCCGTCGAGTCGCTGCACCGTGCCTGGGCCGTTCCGTACGGTGCCTTCTTCGTCGAAGCGGATGCGCTGTCGGCGGTCTTCCTGCTGCCCATCTTCGCGCTGAGCGGTCTGGCCGCGGTCTACGGCGCCGAGTATTCGCGTGGGCAGCGCCGACTCGGCACGTCGTGGTTCTTCTTCAACCTCCTCGTCGGCAGCATGGTCATGGTGGTGCTGGCGCGCAACGCGGTGCTCTTCCTGATGGCCTGGGAAGTCATGGCCCTGGCGTCGTTCTTCCTGGTCACCCTCGACGACGAGCAGGCCAGCGTGCGCCAGGCCGGGTGGACGTACCTGATCGCGATGCATCTCGGCACCGCGTTCGTCCTGGCACTGTTCATTCTCCTCGGGCGCCCCGCCGGCTCGCTCGACTTCGATCGCTTCGCCAGTTCATCGACGTCGGCAGGTCTGTTGTTCCTGCTCGCCGTGATCGGCTTCGGAACCAAGGCGGGCTTCGTGCCGTTGCACGTCTGGTTGCCGGAAGCGCATCCGGCGGCGCCGAGTCACGTTTCGGCCGTCATGTCCGGCGTGATGATCAAGACCGGAATCTACGGACTGCTGCGCGTGCTCGCCGTTCTCACCGCGTCCGCGGCGCCGCCCGTCTGGTGGGGATGGCTGCTCGTTGCGATCGGCGTGACCTCGGGAGTGTACGGCATCGTGTTTGCCCTGGCGCAGCGTGACCTGAAGCGCTTGCTCGCGTACAGCAGCGTCGAGAACATCGGCATCATCACGTTGGGCATCGGCATCGGGGTGCTCGGCATGAGCACCGGCCGCGCCACGCTCAGCGCGCTCGGCTTCGCCGGGGCGCTGTTGCATGTGTGGAATCACGCCGCCTTCAAGGGGCTGCTCTTCCTCGGCGCCGGGTCGGTGGCGCATGCCACCGGCACTCGTGATGTCGAGGAGCTCGGCGGGTTGCTCACACGCATGCCGTGGACGGGCGTCACCTTCCTGATCGGCGCGCTGGCGATCTGTGGTCTGCCGCCGCTCAACGGCTTTGTCAGCGAGTTGTTGCTGTACCTGGCCGCCCTCGACGGCGCGACGGTGCCCGCCGCCGCCGCGGCGGTGCCGGCACTCGGTGTGATCGCCGCGCTCGCGTTGATCGGCGGACTGGCGGCGGCCGGCTTCACGAAGGCCTTCGGCACCGTCTTCCTGGGCGAGCCGCGCAGCGGTGCGGTCGCTCATGCCCACGAGTCGGGTCCAGCGATGCGCGTCGCACTCATCGTGCTGGCGACGGCTTGTGGGCTCATTGGCATGCTGTCGCCGCTCATCGTGCCGTGCGTAGGCTCCGCAATCGCAGCCCTGTCCCATGACTCGTCGGCGAGTGTTCACGCCGAGATGGCAACGGCCGTCGGGACACTGCGAACGAGTGCGCTGGTCGGGGGCGGGTTCCTCGCCCTCGTCGGGCTCGTGGTGTTGGCGCGCCGTCGCCTGCTTTCTGCGCGGTCGGTGGAAGCGGCCGGCACGTGGGATTGCGGCTACGCGCAGCCGACGGCGCGCATGCAATACACCGCGGCCTCCTTCGCACAGCCTCTGACCACGCTGTTCGGTGGCCTGTTGCGCACGCAGCGTGACGTGGACGCGCCGCGCGGTTGGTTTCCGCGCGCGGCATCGTTTGCCACGACTACGCCGGACGTCTGCGGCACGCACGCCTATACGCCGCTGTTCGCAGCGATCGGTCGCGGGCTCGGGGCGCTGCGCTGGCTGCAGCATGGCGAGGTGCACCTCTACGTCCTCTACATCGCCCTCACCCTGCTGGTGCTTCTGGTCTGGAGGCTGGGATAGCGCATGGCAGTCGTCTCCTTCCTGCCGCCGCTGCTGGCCCTGGCTGGCGCACCGCTGCTTCTCGGAGTGATCAACCGGACCAAGGCCGTCGTCGCGGGGCGCATCGGGCAGCCGTTGCTGCAGGTGTACTTCGACCTCGCGAAGCTGCTGCGGAAGGGCGCGGTGTACAGCCGCACCACCACGTGGATCTTCCGCGCCGCGCCGTGTGTCGGGCTGGCGGCCATGCTGAGTGCAGCCACGCTCGTGCCCTTGGGCG
>Ga0335069_10016876_pt1 | contig 10178 bp, 22 predicted proteins | sample Lox_Sample_11_FD_206714 | JGI IMG/M metagenome (GOLD analysis project Ga0335069, IMG submission 206714) | Soil microbial communities from Loxahatchee National Wildlife Refuge, Florida, United States - Lox_Sample_1.1 | ecosystem: Environmental > Terrestrial > Soil > Wetlands | place: USA...
CCCGGATCACGACCCGGATCGCAAGGAGTTTTGGCCCCACTCCAGCCCTGCTGCGGTCACCTGACTAGGCCCTAGCATGGGTTTCAGGAATCGGGCCGGTCGGCCTGCCCCCTGACAGAGCGGGTCAGCCCGGCCCGGTTCCCCACTATCGCTCCCTCGGCAGGAACACGGACCACCGTCCGCCCTCATGGCGGCCGTCCTCGAATGTGCAGCCGAATCGCTCAGCCCAGACCGCGACATCGCCGACCGCAAACGACAGGACTATGCAGCCGGACGATTCAATGTCCGTGGCCGTGCTCAGGATCGTGCTGACGCCGGTCTCGACGTTCTCGTCGCAACGGCGGAACAGTGCCATCGCGCCCTCGCTCACGAGAGTGACCGGGGCGCCGCGGAATTGGAGGCCGAGGCTGCTGATGTCGATCACGGCGCATCTCTCCGGGTGCACAACCCAGTCTTCGTAGTCCGGGGCACTGGAGTCAGTGCAGGTGCAGCCGCACCCGGAGTCTTCCAGGTTCGCGTCCTCGGTCCACGTGTGCCCGCAGCCGCGGCAGTGGATGACGTGCCTGCATCCGTTCGCGTAGGAGCATAGGCGAGCGGTCATGGCTGAGCCTTCATTCGGGCTCCTCGCTCCACCCGGTGCAGTCACAGCCCAGGCACATGCACTCGCAGTCCTCTGGGCAGGAGCACACGGGCCGCGGGTACCCTCCGCAGGTGCCCATCGGGCAGCACTGAGTCATCGCGGTTCTGCTCCTTCCGGGTTGAGGTCCGGCCTACGCGCCCTTACCGGCAGTCATCTCGCGGGTCATGGCATCGCTCCACGGCGCGTAGTCGCCGGGCGCGTATGTCTTGCAGTCCGTGCAGCAGCGGCAGCCCTTCTTCTCCAGCGGCCAGGCGGTGTGCAAGCCGCCGGGGTGCTGGCAGGTAGCGCAGCACTCGACGTAGTAATACCCGGCCGCTCTCAGTGCCCCGGTGGCGCGGCGCGGGGGTCGCGGCCGACTACTGTGAGCCATCGCCCGCCCCTTCCCTTGATGCCTCCTTTGTCACTGCGGGCTGAACGGATCTGCCCGCCTGCCGCAGCAAGCCACGGTCCCGCTGGGAGAGGTAGCCGAGGTCGTCTAGTAGTCGCAGTTCATGATCACTGAACTGGACCAGGGCACCGAGCCACATCATGTCAGTGTGACGCTGGTGCCCGGTGCGGTATTTCAGGAACCGGCCGGCGACATCGGGGACCTGGCGTTCCCTGAACGGGTCGATCTGCGGGCTGAGCTTCACCGGCTTCCGCGTCATAACTGCTTCTCCCATCGCCACGGCGCCGCAGCCGATCTCAGCGCCTAGCAGGCATACGTGCACATGCTGGCGGCTGAGGCCTACCGCAGCGGCGATCTCCCCGCTGGTGCTGCCCGGGTTGCTGGCGAGCCATGTCAGGATGCGTACGGTATCGGTGGTCTTCTCGTCATCCGTCATGATTGCTTCGCTCCGACGCGCACCCTTCCGGACAGGGCCGATCGTGTGGCGGGTCGTTGATCTCATGCTCGCAGTGCCTATTCCGTCGCACCCTTCCGGGCAGGGCGAATCGTGCGGCGCGTCGTTGATGTCATGCTCGCAGTGCTCGCAGCAGTCGTACAGCTTCATCGGCTCGGCCACCAATCTAGCTCCCAGTCCCGTACCGGCTCGGCTACCGGATTGCCAGCGTCACCCTTGCAGTAGTGGGCGGCAAGAGGGCGCGGTGGAACCCTGGTCGTGACGTGCGTCCACCCTTTAGCCCAGCAGTCCGGGCCGCACGGAATGATCGCTTCGCGGCAGTGACGGCACTGGCCGTTGCTCACTTCGCGCTTTCCGCCTTTGGCTTGCGCCCTGCTTTGCGGGGCGCGGCAAGGAACGCCCTTATGTCCGACTCCAGCCAGACCGGCCCCATTGCCAGCCTGTCAGCAGGCTCGGGGAAGTCCGGATGGTTCGCCAACTGGCTGGCCCGCTGTCTGGACACGCCAGCGAGGCCGGCTATCTCAGCCAGCCCCGCGAGCTTCGGGCAACGGGTCACGCCGATCGCCTCATCGTGCGCGCCATGTCGGCGAAGAACCGCTCGCCCGCGCCCGTGGTCGTGACGCCCGCGTCGACCATCTGGCCGAGCAGCGCGGAGAAGTTCCAGGCGCTCATGCTGTTGATCTCGGCGGCGAGGGTTCCGCTGATCCGGTAGCCCTGAACGTGCTTCTCGTAGGACAGTGCGGTGCCGAAGCCGGGCCGCAGCGCGTTCTCGGTGCGCTCCACAAAGCAACCGGGCATCGTGGCCGCTTCGGTGATGGCCTGAATCATGGCGGCATGCATGTCGCGGCGCCCGTACTCGTCGGTGCGGTAGCGGCGAGTGCGCGTGCCGAGCGAGAAGTAGCGGCGGAGTGCGGTGGTGAGTTCCTGGCCTGCGGTGCTCTGCGTCGTTGCCATGTCTTTAGGTTATGTCATCCCCTGTATATTGTCAAGGGTTTCGATGCAGAATTAGGCCCCGGAGGGGTGACAGCAGACCCCGGTGCCAGGCTTCGGGATTCGCACCCACTGGTTACCGGCTGTTCGGCATTGCGCAGCCTTGGCGAGTCCTGACCCCTCCGGAGCATCCAGCCTACTTGCCAGTCGAGCATAACCCCTCCTCACCAAAGGGCACCCCACCAAAAGGTTCCAATGGAGTGCCCTCCTCTTCCCTTGTCCCGCGCGCGGTGTCGTACCACGCGCCTAGCTGGTCGTGTCGAACGTGATGCCTGCCGCTGTGGCGTAGGCTTCGCAGTAGGCCCGCAGGAGAGCGTCACGCTCTGGCCAGTTGTCCTCGGTGGTGTCGGTGGTTTCGCCTAGGTCGTCCATGAGGCGCGCGCTGCCGGCGTCCCAGTAGACGTAGGAGACGTATCCCTCGGGGTACCAGGGTTCGTATCCGTCCACGTCGCTTCCGTCTGGGGGCGAGTAGGGGACGTCTCGTGTCGTCCCGTGTTCGGTGCCGAGCCGGCGCGCCGTTTCGGTCTTGTCCATTGCGTTGTCTCCGCTCACTCGGGGTGTCCGGTTCTTGTCCGGGCATCCTGAGCAAGCCACCCGCGGGTGGCGGGCGGGCCTGCCTTTTAGTTTCTTTTCTTTTGCTGCCGCGCTCCGGCTGGGCGTGTCGGGGATAATGGATGCTGTGACTTCTGATGAGGAACGGGCGACCCTCAGTCGTTTTGTCGGCGAGGTATGCCCGGAGTGCGGGACTCCCGGCCCTCAGCGGCATCTCAGCGCGGTCGGAGGCTGCCGGACGTGCATAGAGAACGATCCCCGGCCGGTGTACGTGCCGCGGCGTCTTGAGCCGAACGGCTGGCGCGTGCGCTAGCCGCACGTGTCGAGCGACACGTGCACTTTCAGTCCCTCAGCGGCGCACCTGTCGGCCATCGCCTCAGCGGCGGCCAGGCTCAGATTTCGCGTGACAACCTCGCCGCGCTCGTACCGCACGTAGACAGCGAACGGCGCCGTACGCCCGTACTGGTCCGGTGCGGCCCACTTGCGAACCTCGTCACTCACCCACATGTCCCGCTCCTCTCTTTGGACTCGTCAGGACCCGCTTAACGGGCCTCCAGTTGCCTTCTAGGCACCTGTCACAGTCCCGCCTAGGTGGCGGGACCATGGCCAGTGTCTAGCCGCGCGTTTCGCCCTTAGTCGCAGCATCCGCAGCATGGCGCGTCTTCGCACCGGCTGCCGGTGTAGCTGGCGCCGCCGTACACGCGGCGGCCGTAGCGGGTGCTGACGGCCGCGAGGGGCCGGCATTCCGCGTGGGTGACGGCGCCACGGCCGCCGTAGTTGATCTTGGCGCCGGCTGCGATGCTGCCGCCGCATTCACGGCAGGTGTCGGCACGGCGCGCGGTTATCACTCGGACCATTAGCTTTGCTCCCTCACCCAAGTCGCACGGTCCCTTATCCCGTGCGGCCAGGGCAAGCGGGGGGCCGTAGCCCCCCGGGTGCTCACTTGCCGTCGTCGTCGCTGGGTATGATCTCGATTTTGTCTGCCAGCCCCCGCAAGATCGGGGGTAGCTGGGATGGGTCGGTTCCGCGGGCATGCCGCGGGACGTAGCCGGTCACTCGCCCGTCTCGATCCATGCACGTGCTTCGGCGATGGTCTCGAAGTACCGCCAGCCGCGCCGGCCGCCGTCCGGGCCATCCGGGTAGCGCACCGCGTGAACGTTGCCAGGCTGGCAGCTGCGGCAACGCCTGTCCGGCTGGCACCAGACACGCTCTAGCGGCCCGTTGATCGTGCCGAGGATCTCTGAATGCGGCGAACGGTAGTGCCCCGGGCCGTAGTCGAGATAGTTCCCGAGGCATGTCTCGCCGTTGTACAGCCAGCCGCGAGGCGTGGTGCAGCCTGCAGGCTCTTTCCATACGAGTTTGCTGGTCTTGGTCATATGCTGTCTCCTCACCCGAGTTGCCCCCGGGCCCTATTCCCGGGGGCAGCTTGGGCGAGACACCCGCACGTGGCGGGTGAGCTCGCTAGTGCCCGTGCACGTCGCACAGGGCGATGTGCCGCCGCCAGAACGCGCAGGCGTCGCAGCCTGCGATCTCGCCGCGGTCCGGCCGCTTACGCCAGGCCGGGTAGCTGATCCTCACGTCAGAAACCAGCCGGCAGCTGGCCTGCGGCCACGTGGACCGCGTAACCCAGCGCGCGGATCTGGCCGATCTGACGGGCGTTGAACGTCTTGGCGCCGATCAGGTTCGCGAACAGCGCCGCCGTGTCGTCAGCCGGGTAAACCAGTTCGTTGCCGTACACGTTGCGGACGCTAACGGTGATGTGCATAGCGTGTCTCCCCTCACCTACGCCGTACGGCCTGGCCGTACGGTCTAGGCAAGAGGGCATGTGAGAGCGCAAACGTGCAGGGGCGGCGCTCACGGTGGCCGTCTTGCAACCTAGACGGAAGGATCGCTTACGCGCCGTTGCCTGTACCGCTGTTTCCCTGCACGCATGTGCTCTCACATGCGCTTTGCTTCGAGGGAACCATCCAGGGCCAAAGTCTGGGACCGTACCGCGCGCCCCGTGGGGCCTTCGGCCTGTAGGTCCGGCTCTTGCAGCCTGCCCGTTCCCGTGGGCCGGTCTCCCTGCCCACGTATGCATTACATCATGTGTACATAGGTGGTGTCAAGAGGATCTGACCAGGAATTTCCGCGCACCGTACCCGCACGTCAGAACGTAACACGCCACGGGACGGAGGCGCGCTCTGCACGTGCACACGAGGCACGCAGACAGGCTCCAGGCCGGGCACGGCACAGCAGGCACGGCACGGGGCGCGCAGGCGGGGAGCGTGGCGCACAGAGCTCCGCGGCCACGCCGGGCACGGCCGGACACCAAACCCAGGCACGGCAGGACAAAACAGGACAGTCTAGGATGATTCAGGAGGGAATAGGACAAACCGGACACACCGACAAGCCCTCTCTCACATTTCCCGGTTTTTCGTCCCAGAACTCCGCTGGTTACTCTGTGTGTGCGCTGGTTACAGAAAGTCGGGTCCGCGCGTACGCGAGGCTGTAATGCGCCGTGGGGGGGTTACTGTTGTCCGAATTTTTCGCGCACCATGTTTTTCACGGCTTGGTCGAATTCTCGTTCTCTGGCTGTCTGTGCCCGGGTTTTGCCTAGGAGTTCTTTGCAGGTGCGGCAGAGTTTCAGCCGCAGGATTCTGGGTTTGCCGCAGCGGGGGCAGAATCCGCGCCTGATGCGCCTGGGCGCGGCTGCGGCGCCGGGCGTTGGCCTTCTCGCCACCCGCCGGGTCCAGCGCCAGCTCATGCCGGCTGGCGCAGCATCCGGTTGATGCCGCCCGTGAGTCGTTCGGTGAGTTGCTGCATGTGGCGGTCGGCGCATGCAGGGTGGGCGGCGATGAGGTCGTAGCCCCTGTGGCTTGTGTAGGCGCGGTAGAGCGCACGGCCGGTGCTGAGGGGGTTGCCGCAGAGGGCGCAGGCGGTGGCGCGGTTGAGGGCGCGTTTCCGGTCGCGTCCGGAGGGTTGTTCGCGGAACAGGTTCCAGTAGCGGGGCGTACCGGTCACGGCTAGATCTTTTCGGCGGTCTCGTCGCGGGGGGTTTCTTCAGCCTTGGGCCTGGTTCTGCGCCGGCGGGATGGCGTGGTGGCCTCAGGCGGTTCGGGGAGCCGGTAGAAGTGGCCGCCTTGGAGGCATATGAGGTCGCCGTTGCCGAGCCAGAGGAGGGGTTCGCCGTGTTCGGGACAGTCGGAGCCTCGCTTGACGGGTGTTTCCGTCCCGGCCCGGCCGGCTTCAGCGATCTTGGCTTTCCATTGGAGGCCGGCTTGGCGGCGTGCCGCGCATGTGAGGGCGTGGCGGAGCTTGCAGATGGCTTCCTGCCGGTTGCGGGCTACGACGGTGATCCCGGTCGGTTCGTGGGTGAGGCGGATGTTGAGGACTTTGGTGCCGCGGAGCGTTTCTGCCCGGGTCCGCTCCATGAACTCGGGTTCGGGCTGGGTGAGCGTGGCGACGGCGGCTTCCAGGGCGGCTACCCGCTCCTCAAGATCAGGCATCAGCCACCGGTTCCAGTTTCTCCGCGTCCAGGTTCAGCCCGAGTTCCGCCATCTGGATCATGCGCCGCGACAGGGTGTACTCCCAGGCGTGGTGCGCGTCGCCAGCGACCGTCCCGCCGTACGCTCCCGTGACTTTCGCGTCGACGTGGGATACGGACGGGATGAGGGTGCACCACTGGATGCGGTGGCGTTCGTCGCAGTCGCATTCGTAAGTGACGGTGAAGTCGGTTACCGGCAGCCGTTTCCAGTGGTGCTCGTGTCCGGTCACGATCGCAGCCTAGCCGTTCCGGTTCTGTGCGAGGCGGAGTTGCCGGGTGACGTGCCCGGCGAGGCGGGTGGTGTCTTTCTTGAGTTGTTTCCCTGACGGGCAGCGGAGGGCTGCGGCGAGCTTGTTCCAGGATGCGCCTCTGGCGCGGGCTTCGGTGATGAGCTTGAGGCGGAGGATGTCTCGTTCGAGGTCGCCTGCGGGGTGGCCTGCGGCGAGTGTTTCGATCATGGCGGTGAGCTCGGGGTCTGCGGCCGGGGTGGTGCTCACTCTCCCATTATCCCCTGCCGGCACGGCGGGCGCGAGTACCGCACCTCCTTGCGTGGCGCGTTACGTTGTAATACGCTACGGGTATGAGTAGTGATGCGACTGTCACCCGCCCCCCGTCGCCGCAGCCGCCGGGGAAGAGGTTCGCCTACGTCGCAGTCCCCGCCGAAGGGTGGCGCGTCGCCGCAGAAGGGGCCCGCTGCCGGTACTCCCGGGGGGTCCGCGACAAGTCCAGGTGCCCCGCCGGGGCGGTCGCGGAGAAAGAAGTCCCCGGCGACGCGATCTGGCCGTGGCGGGGTTACTGCCCGCGTCACATGGGCCTGAACTGGGTTGAAGACGGCCAGGTCATGACATGGGACCTGCGCCGCAAAGGCCGCGAGGACGAGCCGCTGACCGCGGCGGAAACCGCCCGGCTCCTCGGCGGGACAGACGGCATGTGCGCCCAGCATCACTGCCGCCGCGGCGAATGCCCCCCCGAGTCACGTCACGGGCACACCATGCGGTTCCGCGACGACGACTGGGAACAGTGGGAGCAGGCCGCGAGGCCGACCGTCACCGCGCGGATCGAGCAGCTGATGCAAGCCGCCGGCGGGTGGCTCCGCTGCCCCCGCTGCCGCGACACCGACCCCCCGGTGCCCGTCACCCTCGGGGACCTGTCCGGCGGGCTCCTCGGCGACTGGATCACCGCCGCAGCCGAGCAGGTCAGGCTCCAGCATCCCCGCCACCAGCCCGTCGTGATCGGCGCGGGGACAGCGGCGCTGGCTGTCCCGTTCCGGCCCCCGGCGGTGACCCCGTGACCGCCCCGGCTTTCACCTGCCCGTGCTGCGCCGCAGTGTCGCACCACCCCACCGACCTCGAGCAGGGCTACTGCGGGCGGTGCCACTGGTGGACCGGCGACCCCTTGCTCGGGCCGGCGCACCTCGCGGAGCCGTGCGCCCAGCGCAACCCCGAGTTCGCAGCCTTCGTCGCTGAGTTTCGTGACGTGAACCTGGAAGCTTCCGGTGTCCCGCCAGAGCAGATGGACTTGTGGCGGGACCTGCGGTGAGCGAACTTGAGTACGACGAGGAGGCGGATTCCTGGGCTGACTACTCTTCGGAGTTCATGTTTCCCGGCGATGGCCCCGAATGCACCTGCGAGCATGACGCAACCAGCCACGGCTACGGCAACTGCGACGTTGACGGCTGCCCGTGCGAAGCGCACTGGGAGCACACGTGAGTAAGTGGAACCTGGACCCGGAAGTCGTCTACATCACGGGCGGCAGCATCGAGATCCACCACTCTGACTTCGTGCACGTGCACCGCGACCCGGACGGCACCACAGTCATGGGCGACACGCTCCACGTCCAGGCAAACGTCCGGGTCTTCCTCCACTCCGAAGAGGGGTTCTTCGCGTTCAGCCTTTCCCCGGCGCAGGCGCGGGCGCTCGCCGCGTCGGTGGACCGGCACTGCCCGGACGCGGACCCGGCCGACATGACGACGACAGGGGCAGCGTGACCGGCGCGCAAACCCCGGTCAGGCTGCCTGCTGAGCCAGGCACGTCCCTGTCGTATCCAGCCACACCTGGTGGCCGTTCCCGTCGCTGAACCCGACGTAAGCCTCCCAGTGGGGGCTCCAGTACTTGACGTAGTACCCGCCGCAGATGCTGGTCTCGGTGACCGCCTGGAAGACGGTGCCCCACCCGGCCGCGCCTTGCAGCGGGCAGTTGTTCCCGCCGCCGGCGCGGGCGTCGCCCTGGGCGCCGTTCAGGTCCCCGACGCAGCCGCCGCCGGCGTCGGCCAGCTCGAACGTGCCGTTGCCCTGCCCGAGCCAGCGGATCGTGATCGCGTTGTTCGCGGCGTACCCCTGCCATGTCTTGACGTCGAAACCGCCGCCCCACAGGTTCATGCAGGTGTGGGAGAAGTCGCATTGCCCGGTGACGGACGCGGACGCGGGGACGGCGGTGAGCCCGGCCAGGGCGGCGAGCAGGGTGAGGGCGGCGAGCAGGACACCCGCCCGCCCCCGGATATGTGACATGGCGTCTCCTTCCGGTCACAGAACGCTCCCTAGCCGGAACGTACTCGCCTAGTCACCCCCCGTCAATGCCGGGGGCGTGGTGCCGCGCCAGGTTGGCATCACCCGCCCCGTTACACCACCATTGCGCCATGAGCGAGGAACAAGCCTGCCCAGGCACCTGCAACCGCCACTGGCGCGAAGCCCGCGAACTGTGGCACAAGGCACTCGCCGAATACGACCCCCTCGACGCTTACCAGTCCCGCCCCGTCCCCCCGCCCATCCAGCCGTGGTACGGGAACCCCTGGTGCGGCACCTGCAAATCCCGGATCCGCGAGGCCCTCGCCGAACTCGACGACCTCGCCGCCCTCCTCATGGCCACCGCCGACGGCCACCGCGCCGGCCCCGGCGGCGAACGCGTCTCCGGCTCCGCCGGCGCCCTGTCCCCCTCCCAGGCCGGCGACGACCTCGAAGAACTCACCTCCATGCTCACCGGATGGGAATCCGCATACCGCGACCTGAAAAACTGGCAGGCCCTGACCCGCCGCGGCCACCTCGCGTCCGCCGTCACCACCTGCATCGCCTGGCTGTCCGCCCACCTCGACGAGATCCTCGCCGCCCCGTTCGCCATCGACTTCGGCACCGAGATCCTCCAATGGCACCGCGAGTTCACGAACAAGACCAAAGCCGGCGCCCGCACCCTCCGCAAGCCGCTCCGCTGCCCCCGCCCCCAGTGCCGCCTCCTCACCCTCACCTGGACCGAGGGCGACACGTACGTGATCTGCAACAACCCCGACTGCGGAGCCCGCATCCCCCTCGCCGAATACGAGGCTGAGACCGTCCGGCTGAGCGAGGCGATGGAACGCGGCGAACTCGAAGCCGAAGTCGCGTGACATGCGAGCCGGAATGTGGACGAGGGGTAGTTGTCAAGGGTAATATCCGGATTGGAGACATCTGCCCTCCTAGCCCCTGGTGCGCCGGGGGCGTTTTTTCGTGCCCGGAGGGAGCCGCGAACGTGCCCGACCTGGACATCAACGCCCTCCTCACAGCCAAGGAAGCGGCCGGATACGCGGGAGTCTCCATCCCCGTGATCTGCAAGTGGCGTGAACGCGGCCACCTCCCCGTCGCCCGCGACGAGCGCGGCGC
>Ga0335069_10016877_pt1 | contig 10178 bp, 6 predicted proteins | sample Lox_Sample_11_FD_206714 | JGI IMG/M metagenome (GOLD analysis project Ga0335069, IMG submission 206714) | Soil microbial communities from Loxahatchee National Wildlife Refuge, Florida, United States - Lox_Sample_1.1 | ecosystem: Environmental > Terrestrial > Soil > Wetlands | place: USA: Florida...
GATCCGGACTTGCTCGACGCATTTTTGACGAAGACGCATTCCGGAAAGATCGGCTTGTTCGAAAAGATGGAGCGTTTTACGGCCAAGAACGCCTGCCGTGTGATCGCGCCGAGCGCGTATCTGAAAACCGTGGTGGAGCGATGGGGAGTGCCTGCGGATAAGATCGCGGTGATCCGCAATGCGGAACAGAACCTGCCATTCACGCATGCTCGCGACGAGGCGCGCGCGATGTTCGGCGTAAGCGACAAGGTCGTCTGTCTCACGGTCTGTCGCGCCGTGCCGTGGAAGGGCGTCGCGGCCTTGATCGACGCATGGAACGATCTTCCCGCGTCCCATGTGCTCGTGGTCGGCGGCGACGGACCCGAATACGAGAAGTGGAAACGACTGGCGGAGCCGCTTGGCGAACGCGTGCGTTTCGTCGGCCGTTTGGATCGCGCGGTTCTGGCGGATTGGTATCGCGCGAGTGATGCCTTTCTGCTGAATTCCGGCTATGAAGGCTATCCGCACGTGGTCGCCGAAGCCGCCTCGCTTGGGGTACCGTGTTTTGTGAGCGACCAGGGCGGCAATCCGGAAACGAAAGAAGTGTTCGGTGATCTGATCACCGTACTCCCATATCTTGAAAAGACGGCCTGGGTGAACGCGCTCGCGGACGTGAATATCCGAAAAGAGCATCCGTTGTCCGCGCCGTGCTGGGATCATCATCAAATGATCGCCGACGTCATGGACGTTTTGAACCTATGCGCATCTTGAGCGTCTCTCTCGACAAGCGCGTGCTTGATCCGCAATCGGCCGTCGCCAAGCGTCAGGCCGAATATTATCGCGGACATGACGTCGAATACATCGTGCTGGACGGAAGCGCGAAGTTTTCGTCGTTTTTTTCCGCATGGCAACGCGCGCGCAAGGCTCGCGGATTCGATCTCGTGACAGCGCAGGATCCGTTGGCCTGCGGTTGGATCGGTTTCGTCGCGAGTCGCGCGGCGCGTTGCGCGTTGCAGGTGCAGGATCATAGCGGACAGGTTTCCGGCATATTGGCGCCGTTCGTTTTGAAGCGCGCCGACCGCGTGCGTACGGTGAGCCAACGCGGGAATAAGAATTTGCTCGGCATCGGTGTCACGCAAGAAAAAATTGATGTGATTCCCATCGCGACCGATATTTCGCGCTTCTCATCCATTCAGCGCAAGGCGGAAAAAAACATTCTGTGCATCGCCCGTCTCGAGAAGGAAAAAGGCGTGGATGTATTGCTCGACGCATTTGTCGAGCTGAAGAAATCGCATCCGGACTATGCGCTCACGATCGTCGGCGACGGATCGATGCGTTCCGAGCTTGAAGCGCGTAACTCGGGCGCGGATTTTGCCGGGAATCAGGACGATGTTCGTCCGTATCTCGAACGTGCCGCGCTGTATGTCCAGCCGTCTCATTTCGAGGGGTGGGGATTGGCGGTGGTCGAAGCCGCGGCCGCCGGTTTGCCGATCGTGATGAGCGATGTCGGTTTGGCGGGTGAGGTTATTAAAGACGGCGAAAGCGGCTTGGTGGTTCCGCCCGGCGATGCGCATGCGTTGGCGGATGCGATCGAAACATTGCTCGAAGATCCCGCGTTGGCCGAACGTCTGGGTGCGCAGGCCAGAATGGCCGTACACCGGTTGCCGACGCCGGAGCGTTCGGTCGAGCTTGTCCGCGCTTCATTCGAGGCCGCGTATCGCAAGCCGCGTTTGCTCATCATCACGCAGGCGATTGATCGGGATGATCCGGTGCTCGGATTTTTCCATCACTGGGTGGAGAAGTTCTCCGAACAAGCCGACTTGCGCGTCATCTGTCTGCGCAGAGGCTCATATGATTTGCCCGACGTGAACGTCTTGTCGCTCGGAAAGGAAGAGGGCATCGGACGGTTCGGTCGCGTGTGTAGATTTGCGTCCGTCCTGTGGCGGATTCGTCATGATTACGACTCCGTCTTCGTTCACATGAATGACGTGTACGTCGTTCTGGCCGGTTGGTGGTGGCGGATGACCGGAAAGCGCGTCGGTTTGTGGCGCAATCATCCGCAGGGGACATGGATGACGCCGATTGCCGTCCTGTTCGCGCATGCGGTGTTTTGCACGTCGCCGCATGCGTTCACGGCACGCTATGCGAAAACGTCTCGCATGCCCGCCGGCATCGATACGGACTTGTTTCGTCCGGAAGCGGGGACGCGCATTCCCGGTTCCATGCTTTTTTTCGGTCGTTTGTCCCGCATCAAACATCCCGAGATGTTTTTGCGCGCTCTCGGAAAGTTAAAGGACGAGGTTTGGACCGCGCGTATCGTCGGCGATCCGCTCCCGCAGGACGGAACATTCGGCGAGGAGCTGCATCGTCTCGCGGCGGATCTCGGCATTCGCGACCGTGTCTCGTTCGAACCGGCCATTTCGCAGGATGAGGCGCCGGCGTTGTTCGCGTCGAGTGCGATCTATGTGAATGCCACGCCGACGGGGAGTTATGACAAAACCGTGATCGAAGCCATGGCCTCGGCATGCCTGGTCGCCGTCGGAAATCGGAATTTCGAGGGCGAGATCGATCCGAAGTTCGTCTGGAACGAGGGGGATGACGCCTCGCTCGCGGAAACGCTGAGGATATTGCTTAAGACGCCCGGCGCCGAGGGTCGCGTGTTGCGCGAATATGCGGTCAAAACGCATGGTCTGGAGACGCTTATTCGGCAGTTGCTTGCCAAGCTTCGCTAAGGTAAGCTCCGCAACGTATCGGATATGGAAAAGAAGACGATTTTCATCACCGGCGTGGCCGGGTTTCTGGGCAGCCATTTGGCCGACCGCTTATTGGAGCGCGGCCATCGCGTGATCGGCGTGGACAACCTGATCGGCGGCTATCTCGACAACGTCTCGCCGGGCGTCGAGTTTTACCAGTATGACTGCAACAACCACGAGGCGATGGTGAAGGTGATGCGCAACGTGGACATCGTATACCACTGCGCCTGCACGGCGTATGAGGGATTGTCGGTGTTCTCGCCGCATTTGATCACGCAAAATACGTTCGGCAACACCGTCTCGGTGCTTTCGGCCGCCGTCGCGAACAAGGTCAAGCGTTTTGTTCTGTGTTCGAGTATGGCGCGCTACGGCACGCAGGACCGCGTTCCGTTTACGGAAGACATGACGCCCAAGCCGCAGGATCCGTATGGCATTTCGAAATACGCGTCCGAGCTCGTGACCAAGGAATTGTGCGAAACCCACGGTATGGAATACGTGATCGCCGTCCCGCACAATATCATCGGTCCGCGCCAGAAATACGACGACCCGTACCGCAACGTGGCGTCGATCATGATGAACCTGATGCTGCAAGGTCGTCAGCCCGTGATTTACGGCGACGGCGAGCAGAAGCGCTGTTTCTCGTTCGTGCAAGACGTGATCGATCCGCTCGAAAAACTGGGATTCGACCCGGGCGTGATCGGGCAAACCATCAATGTCGGTCCGGACGAAGAGTTCATCACCATCAACCAACTGGCGAAAACCATCGCCAAGTTGTTGGATTTTCCGCTCAATCCGATTTACATGCCGGATCGTCCGCGCGAGGTGAAGCATGCGACCTGCTCCGCGGACAAGGCGCGCCAGTTCCTCGGATACTCGACGGGTTACACGCTCGAACGCGGTTTGGGCGAAATGATCGAATACATTCAGCGCCGCGGCGTGAAGCCGTTCCACTACCATTTGCCGCTTGAAATCGTAAACGAAAAAATCCCGCGCACCTGGAAGGACCGTTTGTTCTAGCCTATGTATCGCAACCGCCGAGTATCCATCGTGTTCCCGGCTTATAACGAAGAGCCGAATATTCGGCGTGCGATCGAGGAATTTTATTTGCATCCGGCCGTCGACGAGGTGGTGGCCGTGGATAATCGCTCGACCGACTACACGAAGCGCGAGATCCAGATGACCCGTGCCAAGTACGTGTACGAGGAGATTCCAGGGTACGGCTCGGCGCTTATGCGCGGCATGAAGGAGGCGACCGGCGACGTGATTGTCACGGTCGAGCCGGACGGGACGTTCATGGCGAAAGATTTGGACAAATTGCTGATCTATAGCGACGACTTCGATTGCGTATTCGGCACGCGCACGTCGCGCGCGCTCATCTGGACCGGCGCCTACATGCCGTTTTCGGTGCGTATCGGGAATGTGGTCGTAGCCAAATATCTCGAGTACCTGTTCAACGGCCCGTCGCTGACCGACGTGGGATGCACGTATAAGCTGATCAAGCGTCCGGCCTACGAAATCATCAAGGACAAGATTTCCGTGCGCGGCCAGCATTTCTCGCCGGACTTCATGCTCCAGGCGTTGCGCTTTCATGTTTCCTGCGTCGAAATACCGGTGCATTACGGTTCGCGCATTGGCGAATCCAAGATCACGGGTAATTTGTGGCGCGCCATCAAGCTCGGTTTCAAGATGATCCTGTTCATCACCATCGAGCGCTTCACGCCTTCAAAACCGAAAAAGACATGACCAAGAAACACTGGCTCGTCGCTTGCGGGATCCTGCTTGCGTTGTTCGTCGGCTTGCGCCTGCCGCTCTTGTCGCAAATCTACCATCAAGACGAATTCAAATGGGCGATGGACGTGGACTTCAAGTACCACATGTACGGTTCGATTCCGCATCCGCCGTTCGCCGAGACGCTTTACATGCTTTGGGGGCAGGTGTTCCATTATGACTGGTTGCGCGTCGTCCCGTTGATTTTCGCATGTTTCAATCTGCTGCTGGGCTTGGCCCTGGCGCGACGTTGGTTTGGCGAGAAAGCGGCGATATGGTTCGGGGTGCTGTTCGTTGTCATGACGGCGTCATTGCATGCCGCCACCCAAGTGGACATCGACGGCGCATTTCTCCCGTTTTGGACGTTGATTGCGTTCTGGGCCGCGACGGATTTGAAAGACCCCGAGTTCCGGAAACGCGGGATGTGGCTGATGGCGCTGGCCTGCATCGGCGGATTCCTGACAAAACTTTCCTTCGCGCTCGTGCCCGTCACGCTCATCGCGGAAGCGATCTTCGACGGGCGCCTCAAGATCAGGCGAAATTATCTGCTCGGTGCGCTCGGCCTGGGAATCATCGGGTTGTGCTTGTGGATTTCCCCGCTGCTGGATGGATTTTTGCTTGTCCGGTACGCGAAAGGATTCGGATTCCTGAATCTCCTGCATCGTGACTATTTCGAACTGCTTCTCTTGAGCCTCAAATCCCTGGTATTGCTCGGTCCGGCCGCTGTGCTTGCCGTGCTTGCGGCCGTCAAGCAGCCGAAGCGGTATCTGCTCATGATCTTGTTCGTCGCATCACAGCTCCTGTTTTACATCGTCCTGTTCGATTTCACGCATCGCACGCTTGAGCGGTACATGCTGGTGCTCGCGTTTCCTATCGCGGTGGTGGTCGGCGATTTCCTGGCCCGGCACCTGACCAAGGACGCGATCCGCGACAACAAGGCCTGGCTGGCCGCCGCCTTATTCCTCGCCGCGTTCGCGTTCATCACATTCGGATTGCCCAAGGATGCGATTCCGCTTCACCCGAAGGAACAGTTCGTGCACAAGGTCGCGCATCTGGATTTCGGGTTCCTGATTCCCATCAGCGGCGGTTCCGGCCCGATCGGTTTCTTTGTCCCCACCGACGCCACGATCTATGCCTTTGCCATCGTGAGCATCTTGTCCGCATGGTTCGTATTCCGCGGAGGCAACAAACGGATCCTGATCCCGTTAATCGCGATGCTGTTGGTGTTCCCGTTGTTGACCGACGAAGAATTCGCCCTTGGCGTCTTGTATGGAAATGCTTCCGTGCTCGCGAAGCGGGCGATCGCATGGGTGAATGCGAATCCGGATATTTCGCAGGTCATCACCTATAACGATATTGGGGGCTGGGAATTGCATGAAGGGAACAAGTACTTCAAGCGGTTCTACTTGAACCCGGAATTCCAAGCATCGACGCAGGAGCGTATGGCCGGCTATGACGGGTTTTATCTTGTGGTCGGGATGCCGCCGCTTCCGCCGGATGATCCGTCCGTGAAGTATTTCGGTCAGTGCAAGGACGCCTATCACCAGACAGACAAAAAGATCGTCGCCGACGTGTACGATTGCCGCGGAGTGAAGTACGCGCCGTAACGGTTGCGTTCCCGGAGAGCGGTTTGTAAGGTGGCGATCTATGGAGCGTATCGCCATCATGGGGACCGGTATGGTCGGCGGAGCCCTGGACCGCGCCTTGCGTTTGCAGGGGATTCAGGCCGGTTTGTACGACCCGCCGAAGGGCCTGAACGATGCGGGCGTGTTGGCGCTGGCCGATATCATTTTCATCGCGGTTCCGACGCCGTATTACCTCGACGGAAGCGGTTTCGACGAGTCGTTCTTGCGCGCCGCGATTCAGGCGATACCCGTTCCCGGCAAGACGATCGTGCTCAAGTCCACGATCCTGCCGGGTACGACCGAACGCATGCAGGCGGATTACCCGATGCATCGCTTTTTGTTCAACCCGGAATTCCTGACGGAGACGACGGCTGATCGCGACATGCAGTTTCCGAATCGGCAAATCGTCGGCTTCACGCCGCAGAGCCGCATGGATGCCGAACGCATCATGGGACTACTGCCGCGCGCGCCGTTCGAGCGCATCATTCCGGCACGCGAAGCCGAACTCGTGAAATATTTCGGCAATGCGTTTTATGCCTTGAAAGTCGCGTATGCGAACCAGATGTTCGATCTCGCGCAAGCGTTAGGCGCGAATTATGACACGGTGAAGGAATGCGCCAAGGCGGAGCCATGGATGGGGACGCATCATTGGGAAATTTTCCACAAGGGCTATCGCGGGTATGGCGGAAAATGCCTGCCCAAGGACACGCGCGCCATCATCCAGCTCGCGGAACGTGCGGGCGTGGATTTGAGCCTGCTCAAGCAGGCCGAGCGGTATAATAATGCGTTGGGCGAAACGCAGGGGTTGAACATCCAATGGGAAGAGGGATCGCCGAAAAAAGGGAAACACTTTCTCGTGACGGGCGGCGCGGGTTTCATCGGCTCGAATTTGGTGGATGCGCTCATCGCCGACGGACACCGTGTCCGCGTCATCGACAACCTGTCCACGGGCAAGCGCGAGCGCGTGCATCCGCAAGCGGAATTCATTCTCGCGGACTTCACCAATCTTGACGAGATCAAGCCTCATTTTGCGGGCATCGACGGCGTATTCCATGTAGGTGCGCTTCCGCGTATTCCGTTTTCGATCGAACAACCCGTACCCGCGGCCGAGGCGAACGTCATGGGGACACTGAACGTGTTCGTCGCGGCGCGTGATGCGGGCGTGAAGCGCGTCGTGTACAGCGCGTCGTCTTCGGCTTATGGCAATCAGCCGGAATTGCCGTTACGTCCCGATATGCCCCCGAATCCGATGAATCCGTACGCACTGCATAAATACATCGGCGAAAAAATCGCGGAACAGTTCCATCGTTTTTACGGGATGGAGGCGGTCTCGCTGCGTTATTTCAATGTGTATGGTCCGCGCATGGCCGACGAGGGCGCGTATGTCACCGTGATTTCGCATTTTGCGCGCGCGATGCGCGAGGGCCGTCCGCTCGAGATTCACGGCGACGGCGAGCAGACGCGTGACTTCACGCATGTCTTCGACGTCGTCCAGGCGAATATTCTCGCCATGCAGTCGTCCAAGGTCGGCAAGGGCGAAGTCCTGAACGTGGGAGCGGGCGAGCGCTGGTCCATCAATTTCATCGCCGACCTGTTCGGCGGACCGCGCCGGTATGTCGAAGGCCGCAAGGGCGAGGCGCGCGACACGCAGGCGGATTATTCAAAAACGACCGAGTTGATCGGCTGGACGCCCTCGGTGCGTTTTCCCGAAGGGCTGCGCGATCTGATCACGTCCCTTGCCGACGAAGCACGACGCCAATCGTCTTGAGCAGGATCAGGGCATCGAGCAAAAGCGAACGGTTCTTGATGTAGTACAGGTCGTACTGGAGCTTTTTCAGGTTGTCCTCGATGGTTGCATTCGGTGTGAGGAAGCGCACCTGTGCCCAACCGGTCAGGCCCGGACGCGTCAAATGGCGCAGGCCGTAATACGGCATGCGTTCCAGCAACGGGTTTACGAATTCCGGGCGCTCGGGGCGCGGGCCGATGAAAGAAAGATCACCCATCAGGACATTCCAGACCTGCGGCAATTCGTCGATGCGCGTGCGGCGCATGAAACGGCCGAACCCGAACAAGCGGGGATCGGTTTTGGCGTCGGACGTAAACTGCGCGCCATTTTTTTCGGCGTCCACGCGCATGGTGCGAAATTTCCAGATGCGGAACGGTTTGCCGTCCTTGCCGACGCGCATTTGCGAATAGAGCACGGGGCCGGGCGAGGAGAGCTTCGTTCCCAGCGCGACAAAAGGATAAAGAATCGCGGTCACCAGGGCTACGGGAATTCCCAGGATGACATCCGTCACGCGCTTCGCGCTTTCAAACCATTCCTTTTCGTTTTCTCTGAGGTGGTGCAGGAACCAGGTTTCCGATACGTAGGACAGGGGAATGCGCCCCGTGGCGACTTCCTCGATTTCGGCGCGGTCCATGATGTCCACCGGCGTGAATAGCGAGCGATAGAGCGCGGTCTTCAATTCGGGGAAATCGTCCGGGCGTACGCCGAGCACGACCGTGGTGATCGCATGCTCCTTCAAGGCATCCGTGAATGCATGGATGCCCGGAAGCCAGACGATGTCATGATGGCGATACGGTTCTCCGGAGGTTGCGATGGCCGCGACCACGTCGCCGCCGAGCTGGCTCTCCGCGAGCATCTCGTCTACTTTGCGCAGTTCCTCCGCGGGGCCGACGAACAGGATGCGCAAGCGAGAAAATTTCGCCTGGATTAGATTGCTGACCGTGATGCGCCAGCCATACCCGAGCAGGAGGCTGATGGCGAAGAAGAGAAAAAGAATGGTGCGCGGAGCCAGGCCGACGAAAGGCAGCAGGTAGAAAAAGGCGAGGGCTACCGCCAAGTTGGCGATCATTCCCTCGAGATATGTGCGGAACAAGCGAAGCGGTTCGCGCAACAGGCTTAATTCGTACAAGCCCGCGATGTAAAAGCCGACAATCCACGCCAGGGAGACTACGGTGAAGGCCGGAAGGTTGAGTTGATACTGGGCCGCGTCAAAGCCGCCGTATCGGACGATGACGGTGAGAAGAAGCGCCAGCTGCAGGGCCAGGAAATCCCCGAGCAGGATGATGATGCGCTTTGACAATTGTCCGATGCGAATCATAAGTGGCGGTTTGGCGTTTGCTACGGTAAGCTTGGGCCCGATGCGTTTTTCCGTCAATCTTGCGGGGTTCGGCCTCGCTCTTTCCGTCGTCGGGGGTCTATTTTTCGCTCCGTTGACGCACGCCGCGGCCCCCGTGATCCCGAATGACCCGTTATTCGGCCAGCAATGGGATTTGCGCCAAATTCATGCGCCTGAAGCCTGGGCGGTGACGACCGGTACGTCGAATGTCACGATCGGACTTATCGATTCGGGTGTTGACGACTCGCATCCGGATCTCGCCGGAGCGATCGTTCCCGGATGGAATTTCGTTACCAACAGCAGCGACACCCGGCCTCTTGTCGGCGCGAATTCCCCGGACGAAGCCGTGTCTCACGGCACGATCGTGGCCTCGCTCATGGCGGCCCGCGGCAATGACGGAATCGGGATGGCCGGCGTGGACTGGCAAGCCAAGATCATGCCGCTGGTGGTGCTGGATCAGAACGGGTACGGACAGGTTGGAGCCATCGCCAAGGCCATCAACTACGCGGTTGACCACCATGTCGACATCATCAATATCAGCCTCGTTGGATATGAGGACGATGCGAATCTCGATCAAGCCATCAAGAACGCGTGGGATGCGGGTGTGCTCGTGGTTGTCGCGGCCGGCAACACCGACGGATTCAAGCAGGGCGACGATCTCGACCAGCAGCCGATGTATCCGGCCTGCAGTCTTGCGGGATCCCGGGATGTCCTGACAGTCAGCGCCACCGACGCCTTGGACCAAAAAGCGCCGTATGCCAATTATGGAAGCTCATGCGTGGCCCTGTCCGCCCCGGGTCATGACCTGCTTGCGGCCTATCCTTTTCATGGCGATGCCCGGGATGCGAGCTCGTCCGAATACGTGACGGATATCACGGGCACATCGGCGGCCGCGCCCTTGGTGAGCGGAGCCGCCGCCCTGCTGAAAAGCT
>Ga0335069_10016878_pt1 | contig 10177 bp, 8 predicted proteins | sample Lox_Sample_11_FD_206714 | JGI IMG/M metagenome (GOLD analysis project Ga0335069, IMG submission 206714) | Soil microbial communities from Loxahatchee National Wildlife Refuge, Florida, United States - Lox_Sample_1.1 | ecosystem: Environmental > Terrestrial > Soil > Wetlands | place: USA: Florida...
ACTGCCTCAACTCGGCGATTTCCTCGTGGAGGTCGCTCTGGTCTGACTCAAACATCGATTTGCCTTTCTGGGAGCCTGCCGGAATTCTGCCACGCCGGTAACAAATTGACAAAGTACGGGCGTAACTAGTGCGGGTTTCAGCAATGTGAATGGAGGAGCAGAAAGACTTACGGTCGGGGTCTAGGATCTGCCTTCATCAAGCACCTCCCGAAGCGCAAAGCTGGTTTCGAGGCGTGTCACTCCCGGCAGTCGCGAAAGCTCATTCTGGTGCAGTCGGCCGTAGTCGTCGATCCCTCCCACGCGTGCAACCAGCATGTAATCGTACTGGCCGGCCATTAAGTGACAGCTCACGATCTCCTTGCACCGCTGCACAGCCGTCTCAAACGCTGCCAGAACTGGAGCAGACTGCCGCTCGAGGGTCACCCGGATATAGATCGTCATGTGCTTCCCAAGCAGCCGATCGTCCACCAGTGCCCGGTAACCCCTGATCACGCCTTCCGTCTCCAGAGCCTGGATCCGGCGTGAAGCGGCCGACGCAGAGAGCCCCACCGCCTCACCCACTTCATAGTTTGTGGCGCGCCCATTTCGCTCAAGGTAGCTCAGGATGGCGATATCGAGGTCGTCCAGACTGCTTGAATCATTGGCCTTGTTTTCTGCAGTCATTTCTTGCACAAATATGGCCTCCATAGCAGGATTCATTCTCTATTGGTGCCTTTTACACGAAAAATGCACACATTGGAAGGGAAAAACGGCATAACATGTGTGGGAACTGGAAGAAGCTGAAGATGCGCGTTGGATCTAGCCCTCCCTCAACCAAATTGACTCCGGCGCGCATTGTTCCAGTGACCCTCCCCCAACCGCATCCCATCGATCTGCACATCTCATCAATCTGACTGAGGAGCATTGCCCATGATCATCGGCGTACCCAAAGAGATTAAGGACAACGAAGCCCGGGTCGGTGTGACACCCGCGGGCGTAAAGGCACTTGCCGAGGCAGGCCACAAAGTTCTGGTTGAGACCAAGGCAGGCGATCTCTCCGGCTTCACCGACGCTGAATATCAGGATGCCGGGGCAGAGATCGTTGGCGATGCAGGCTACGTGTGGGGTAAATCTGAAACCGTTGTCAAGGTGAAAGAGCCCATTGAACAGGAATATGGCTTCTTCCGCGACGGCCTTGTGCTGTTCACCTACCTGCATCTGGCGCCGATCCCGGACTTAACCGACAAGCTGCTTCAATCGAAGATGATCGGTATCGCCTATGAAACGGTGCGCGACCGGCATGGATCTTTGCCTCTCCTCACTCCGATGAGCGAGGTTGCAGGTCGCATGAGCGTGCAAGTCGGGGCCGTGTACCTCGAGAAGGAACGCGGCGGCCGCGGCATTCTTCTGGGTGGCGTCCCAGGTGTTCCTCCGGCACACGTCACGATCATCGGAGGCGGCATTGTTGGAACCAACGCCGCCAAAATTGCACTTGGCTTCGGCGCCAAAGTCACCCTCGTCGATGTGAATCTCACGCGTCTTCGTGAATTGGACGACTTGTTTGGCGGTCGCCTGTACACTCTTGCGTCGAACAGCTACAACGTGGCCAATGCAACGCGTGAAGCAGATCTGGTCATCGGAGGCGTGCTCATCCCGGGCGCGACCGCTCCGAAGATCGTCACTCGCGCGATGGTTTCGCGGATGAAAAAAGGTGCGGTAATCGTCGATGTAGCAATCGACCAGGGAGGATGTGTTGAGACTGCCCGGCCCACTTCGCACTCCAACCCGAGTTACGTTGTAGACGGCGTTGTGCACTACTGCGTGACAAACATGCCGGGCGCGGTGCCACACACTTCCACGCTGGCGCTTACAAACTCGACGTTTCCCTATCTGATGAGGATTGCGAATCTCGGCGCTCGTGAAGCGCTGCGCCTGGACAGCGGCTTTGCAGAAGGCCTGAATACGTGGATGGGAACATTGACGCACCGGGCCGTGGGCGAAAGCCAGCAGCGCCAGTGGACCGCGGCCTCGAGCGTGCTTGGCTAGCAACCGTGAGCCGGGACAGAGCCTCAAGCAAAGGTTCCATGATGCCCTGATTCACGGAATCTCCCGGTTCATCTACGGCCGGCACTATAATCGGCCCATGCTTTTCGAGGGCGATTCACGACGACGGACAGCGGTGCTCTCCGGGGCCGGAGTATTGCTCTTCTTTGCGGTGCTGGGCGGACTGCAGGCTTTCAATACATCCAATATCAGCTTTCTGAATCCTGAAACCTCAGGCGAAACGCTGGCATTCACGGGTTTGACCGTCGTTGTCTTTCTGCTTCTGCTTGTCCTCCTTCTCATCCTGCTTCGCAACATCCTCAAACTCTACGCAGATCAAAGTAGCAGCGCCCTGGGATCGAGGCTGCGGACACGCATGGTTATCGGTGCGGCGCTCATCGCGATCACTCCCGCTGTTTTCATGTTTCTCTTCAGTTTCCAGTTGATGAACCGGTCAATAGACCGCTGGTTTTCACCGAACACAACGGAGCTGCGTGAAGACTCGACGCGCATTGTGCTTGAGTTGGCGCAGTACGTCACGAGCAACGCACGCGTCGAGGCCGAATCGATCGCGTCGTCTGTCGCGCTTGATGTGGCGCCGGACAAGATTCAGGAGGTACTTGCGTCGCACAGGATCACGCTTGCCGGCGGGTTTGCTTATGTGTATGGCAAGGACTCGCGCGTGATCTCGACCTTCCAGGCGCCGCCGGAGTCGAGTTCAGCTTCACTGCTGCCATGGCTCAGCGAAGACGAACGGGAAAAGGCAATCGGCCTTACGGGCGCATTTTCCGCGGGTCTGCTCGCATCCGCCCAGGTGCGGGGAGAGCCCGTCCTTGAGGTGGGCGGCCAGCAGTACGCCTTGGGAATGGCCAACACATCGTCAGGGAAGGCTGTTGTGGTTGGCCTGCCAATGCCTCAGGGTCTGAGCCAGACAGCGAAAAAAATCCGCGCCGGAGCCGCTGCTTATTGGAACCTGTTCCGCTCACGGAACAGCATTCGCGCCACCTTCTTTCTGATGTTGATGTTGATCACGGTAGTGGTCTTCTTCTCAAGCGTCTGGCTGGCCCTGTTCCTCTCCAAGCAGATCACCCGGCCCGTGGAGGCACTGGCCGATGCCATGGATGAGATCGCTGCAGGCAAATATGAGCATCGCGTCGGCTTGGTTACGAGCGGCGAGATGGCGGAACTCGTGCGTTCCTTCAATCACATGGCTGCTGATCTCGATGCCAGTCGCCAGCTTGCGGAGAGCTCTTCAGCGCAGCTCACTGCCGCCAACAGAGCGATTGAAGAGCGTCGCCGCGAACTCGAGACAATCCTGGAGACGATCCCGTCGGGCGTGGTCACGCTCGACGGCTCAGGATCGATCCTCCAGGCCAATCGCGCCTTCGCGCTTCTTCTCGGCAAGGACGAGAATGCGATCTTGCGCGGTCAGAAACTGGAGGCTCTGCTGCCTTCCGAGTGCCTGGATGAGTTTTTCGGCGTGATCCGTCGCGGCCAGCGAATGGGTGCGGCGTCGACCGAAATCGAGTTTTACTCCCACGGACGCACACTGCACCTGGCAGCGACAAGCGCGCGTTTTGAACTGGGGCAGGGGAGGCCAGGAACCGTTCTCGTGGTCGAGGACACGTCAGAACTGCTTCGAGCTCAACGGCAAATGGCCTGGAAAGAGGTTGCGCAACGCGTCGCCCATGAGATCAAGAATCCGCTCACGCCTATTGCGCTTTCGGCTGAGCGAATCGGAAAACATCTCGATCGCCAACAGCCTGATTCGCCGACGATCATCCGCAAGTGTAGCGAGGTTATTCTGGGATGCGTCGCAACCCTGCGAACTCTTGTTGATCAGTTCTCGGCTCTTGCGCAGTTTCCGGCTCCCCAGCCGCGGGCTTGCGACATGAACGTGATCGCGGAGGAAGCTCTCGCGCTGTTCGCTGGCCGGCTGGAGGGCATCACGGTGCAGCGCAAGCTTGAGCCAAACTTGCCGATGGTCTATGCAGATCATGAAGCGATTCGGCGGGCCCTCGCCAATCTGATCGACAATGCAGCCGAAGCGATGCAGGGAAGTCTGCTCCGCGTGCTCAGCATTCGCACCTATCTCAGTGAAGATAGTGCGGCAGTTGAAGCCGAGATATCCGATACCGGTCACGGGCTCACCGAGGATATTCGCGAGCGTCTGTTCCTGCCTTTCTACTCGACCAAGCATCGAGGCACGGGGCTGGGTCTTTCAATCGCAGCCAAGATTGTCCAGGATCTCGGCGGCTCTATCCGGGCTGAAAGCAACATCCCCAAAGGCGCACGATTCGTTCTTCGGTTGCCGCTCATGGATCAAGCCGAACAGCAGTCACACGACGCGGACGACACGAAACCACTGACCGGGACCCACGCATGAATCATGTATTGGTAGTGGACGACGAGGCTGAGATACGTGCCTCGCTGGAAGAGATCCTGACGGAAGAAGGCTACGCTGTCACAGGTGCCGCAACCGCGGCAGAGGCCCTCGTTCTCATCGAGGACGCACCATACGATGTCATTCTTCTCGACATCTGGCTTCCGGACCGGGATGGCCTCGATGTGCTGGCCGACATTCACGCCCTTGATCCCGAGAAACGACCCGAGGTGATCATCATCTCGGGACACGGAACCATCGAAGCGGCCGTGAAGGCGACCAAACTGGGCGCGTACGACTTTCTTGAGAAGCCTCTTTCGCTCGATCGCACGCTCATCGTGCTCAAGAATGCCGTGGAAGCGAGGCGCCTGCGGGCGGAGAACCTCGAGTTCCGGCGCCAGTTCAACGTGTCCTCCGTCCTCACGGGAGAGAGCGTTCCCGTGAAGGCGCTTCGCCAGCAGATCAGGCTCATGGCACCGACCAACGGCCGCGTGCTGATCTACGGCGAATCCGGCACGGGCAAGGAACTCATTGCACGCGCCATCCACGCCGAGAGTCTGCGGCGCGACAGGGTCTTTGTTGAGCTCAACTGCGCAGCGATTCCGGAGTCCTATATTGAATCGGAGCTCTTTGGGTATCGCCATGGAGCACAACCCGGCGGCCCTCCGGAGCAGCGCGGCACGCTCGAGCGAGCCGATGGCGGATCTCTCTTTCTTGATGAAGTGGGCGACATGAGCCTCAAGACGCAGTCCAAGGTACTCAGCGCTCTGGATGACCAGTCATTCACTCCTGTCGGAGGTGCGCAGCCGTTGCGCGTTGACGTGCGAATCATCGCTTCGACAAACAAGGACCTCGAAGAAGAGATTGCCAAGGGAAACTTCCGCGAGGATCTCTTCTACAGACTGAACGTTGTCCCGTTCTTTGTGCCTCCGCTGCGTGACCGCAAGGAGGATATCCCGCCACTGGCGAAGGAGTTTCTTTCTGATTTTGGGCGCAAATATGGCCGCCCCCGGATGGAAATCAGTGAAGAGGCTCTCGAGATTCTGGCTCAATACAATTGGCCCGGCAATGTCCGCGAACTGAAGAACCTGATTGAGCGCATTTTGATTCTCAACCCGCGCACGATGCGGATCGAGCGAAAGCAGTTGCCGCCTTTGACGCAGAGGAGCGCATCGCGAACGATGGAGGACTTTTCATCGTTACAGCAGGCGCGGGACGCGTACGAACGCGAGTACATTCTGAAGAAGATCGAGGAAGCCCGAAACAACGTCAGTCGCGCCGCTGAGCTTCTCGGTCTTGAACGCAGCCACCTCTATCGGAAGATGAAGGCACTCGGTATCAGCGTCCGGGAGTAACGCCGGTGTGCGATTGCTCGGCGTCATCACGGGCAGACGCCCGCCGATCCCCGGTGTTCACGCGTCGATCCGTTGTGCTGACCCGCCGATCTGGAACCTGCGAGCGTCTGTCTCCCAGATCGTGGTGCTGGTTTGAGCCGGAGGATCGCCGGTCACGGATGCCGGAGCGCCGCTCGCGCCAGTGGACCCCTTTGAGCGGAGTGACTGAAGGACCACGCCGGTCCAGTGCCTGAGCCTTTTTTAGTGACCAATCGACCGAGCGCAATGTGCCGTCAGTGAGCAGCCTGTTGAGAATGGGGAGATTGACTCGCTGCGATTCGATATAGTCCACTCCGTCTGCCGTCAGCGTGAAGTCAGAGTTGTCGGCGCGCGAAATGTAGCCTTTTTTCTGCAGGTACCAGGTCGTAAAGTCGAGATAATCACGGGGAAATCCCATCCGTGTCTCGACCTCGGCGAGCGTCACCTCGGGAAATCGTGAATTGGAACGGCGCTGAAAGTAGAGAAGTGCCAGCAACGCGAGGCGCCGGTTTTTCTCGCCTTCCAGTTGATCCATGAAATCGATCTTGTCGGAGAGAGGATCCGCATGGGGCGCTTCGCGCCTGCGCATCGCGTCGTATTCAGACCGGCGCGCCGGGTCGGAGAGGACTTCGTAGGCCGAATTCAGCAGTCGAAACATCTCCGCATCGCCGGTCGCGGGGTTGTCGGGGTGAAACCGGGACGCAAGAAAGCGATAGACCCGATGGATCGTTTCAGATTCCGCGTTGGGGTTTATATGAAGAAACTCATAGTAGTCGATCATTTCAAATGCTCCTTCCCCATGCAGGTTGGGTTGGAGATGAGCGGGACCGATGCAGGACTTTATTTGATATCGGACGCCGGGTCAAGAGACTCCACAAACTTGCCTGGAAGAGGGCCCGGTAAAACCTCTGCGGATACGACCCTGCACAAAACGAACGGTGTGAGGGGATCCTCAGAAGACCATTATCTCTGTATCCGGAATCGTACTTATGACCGAAGGTGCTGGTCCTCACTCTGTTCGTACCCTCTGGGTCGATTACCAGTTTCATTGCCTGCAATTCGCAGGTAACCCCGTGCCGTCATTGCTGCCTGGGTAATCCGCTGTTCGGAATTGGACAGAGGTTTGTGAAAACGGGCAGCGCGGGCCGGGGATCAAAGGAGCAAGTATTCCGAAGTATCTGATGTTGAACGACTTGGTAAAGAGGGAGCAGCAAAAGGCGTGGTTGCCAAATTGCTCGAACCGGGTATAGAAGTCTTCGCGGAGGAGTGCCATGGCGTATTTTGAGCGAATTCGTGACGTGGTTTCCGAGCCGTATAGCCAGGAGATCATCAAGCATCGGACGGCATCGGGCTGGCAGATGGTGTCGATTGAGTGGAGGCGTGAACTGCCCGACTCCGAAGCCCCTACGGAGGGCGCTTATGCCGAGGACATTCCCTACGGCCTGCGCATCTCGGACGACTGCAAGCGCCTGGAGATAGAACCGAGGGAAAACGAGGCCCTGCTGCTGATGATGGAACTGCTCGTGCAGGACTTCTCCTATTCGCACATCGTGAGCGACCTGAACGAAAAGGGATTCAGGCAGCGGGACGGACGTCCATGGAGCCGGGTTGCGGTCTTCAACATGATTCCGCGGCTGATCGAGGTTGGCCCGCGCTTTTTCTCCACGGAAGAGTGGGACAAGAGGCGTCGCAAATTCTCGCACGCCACGACTCCGGACTAGGGCTACTAGCATTCACAATCAGCTTTCCAGCCTCGAGCCCCAGGCTGCAAGCGGATTGCATGGGACGTGTTGTTCACACTTCTGTCTACTTGAGCAGCGGGGTCAGGGAATAGGGATTATCGCCGAGGGTAGGATCGACGCGAAAGTCCCAAACCGACTGGTTGATCTCTGACGGGGAGATGATCTCGACAAGGGCGTATTCGCCGATGGTCAGAGGCTGTTGAGGGGTGAGCTTGATCCAGTGCTTTCCCGGAAGGACCTCGATTTTTGTGGGCACGATGTTCTCATTCTGCGATACGGTTCCCGTGGGGCTCAGGTGGATGGCTCCAACGATGCGCACTTCCTTGCGCTGATCCACGTGGACGAGGGCGAATCCGGAAGATGGCGAGTGTGCCCCATGCTTGCGGCTGGTCTGCTCTTTTGCGCCGCCGGTCTGGACGGTCAAAGCGTGGGAGAGGACCTTTTCTGCCTGATCGGTGGTTTCGAGCGAAACGTAAAAGGCGGGGTCATTGACGTGCAAATGGACCTTTGCCTTCTGGCCGGGCAACTCGAGGTCGGCCCTGGCGCCTGCCAGCGGATTGATCACGCTGACGCCCTTTTTGGTCTTGGTGTTCATCGCAACATCGGAAGGCACCAATTCCACCAGCTCGGGAGTGCCGTGGAAGGTGTCGAACGCGAAGACGCCGTCCTCATCGGGGAGTTCAAGGCCCTTGACCACTTCGGGTCTGCGCTGCTGCTCTTCAAGGCGTTCGGCGGCTTCCTCCTTGTCGAGATCCCCAGCCTCCTTCATGGCCGGGGACGAGCTATCCTCTTCTTCGCTGGCATGGTTCAGCTCCCATTTCTTCGTCGCGTCCCAGTCAACGAGATCGACCGGCAACTCCTCCCAGTCGCCCTCTCGCTCGATAGACCTGTAGCGCACCCTGTCGCCGACGATCTGATATTCACGCACCAGCTGGTAGGAGCCGTCTTTGAGGATGAGGCGGTGATTCTTGGCCAGACCGGGCGCGTCCGGCTTAATCTTGATCGGCTGTTTCTGATTCTGGGCGAGAGCAGGGATGGAAACGGCCAAAAGCATCGCCGTCATGGACAACCGCAGAACGCGCCGCAGATCGAAGAAGTAGTTCATTGCGCAATAGTTTAGACGGCCCGGCGAGTTGATGGTATCCCGGCTGTTACCTCGGCAGGGCTGAGGATGTTTCCAATTCCACCCTCTCGCATCTAATCGTGTGTATTCTGTTTACAGGACTCCCCTGCAAGGAAACTGAGCTTTGACCGGACCGCCAAGATGGATGCGAACCAAGGGCCACGTGAAACCGAATCGTTTCACAGTGGTGCTGGTGTGTCTGGGATTGCTGGCGCTGCTGGCGGTGGTGCAGGTTGCGCACGTGCATTCAATCGGGACCGATGCCGATCATTGTCCTCTGTGCGTCGTCATGCATTCAGCTGCTCCGGCTGTTGCCGCTGCTGCGGTCATCGTTCTGGTGCAGATTGACGCTCCCACTCCCGAGCTGGAAGCTCACGCGATCACGAATCTACGGTACAGGCAGCTATTCTGCCGTCCCCCTCCCCAAGCGTGCCAGGCGTTGCTCCTTCATTCTGTTTCGGCCTGACATTGATTTAAAGTCGCCCATCGGGCGAGATTTCGCACTCTTCGACAGTCTGGCCAGAATTGAGCGACGCCGACGTTGCGCTGATGATGCCGTGCGTTTCATTGCGGCTTGGATTCCGCATCATTTAGCCAGCTTTCGGAGACAGATTATGCCGTCCCAACGAAACACGATTTTTCAGATTCTTCCGGTGCTCGCCCTCTCCATTGCGGTGCTGAGCGCATACGCGCAGGGCGGCAATGCCGGCACCGTTCGCGGCACGATCACTGACCATACTGGCGCTGTGGTTCCCAACGCCACGGTTCGCCTAACAAATGAGGTGAGCGGGTTTGATCGAACCGGGACCACGAGTGCCAGCGGCCAGTTTGAGTTCACCAACGTTCCTTTCAATCCGTACCAAGTTACCGTTACTGCCACAGGATTCGCGAAGCTCTCGCAGAGCTGTGAAATCCGCTCCGTGGTCGGAACAAACCTGAAGCTGACCCTTCAAGTTGGGGCTGCGAGTACTACCGTGACAGTTGAAGCCAGTGGCGACTTGATTGAAAACGACCCTACCTTCCACACGGACGTGGATCGCGATCTGTTTATCAAGGTGCCTCTGGAGAGCCAGTCCTCGTCGCTCAGTTCTCTGGTCACGCTAACCACGCCGGGCGTCGCGGCCGACTCCAATGGACTCTTTCATGGCCTGGGCGATCACGCGTCCAATTCGTTTTCAATCGATGGCCAGGCGATTACCGACCAGCAGAGCAAGGTTTTCTCCAACCAGCTTCCCTCCAATGCAATCCAGTCTATCGAGGTGATCTCGGGAGCTCCACCAGCCGAATACGGCGATAAGACGAGCCTGGTGATTGTAGCCACGACGCGCTCGGGGCAGGGTGTGACCAAGCCAACGGGTAGCATCACTGCATCGTACGGATCGTTCGGTTCGGCGACCGGCGGATTTGACCTGTCCTATGGCGGAAAGAATTGGGGGAACTTCATCGAGGTAGATGGGCTGAATACGGGACGGTTCCTCGATCCTCCGGAGTTCAGCGTCTTTCATGCCAAGGGGAATGAGGAGAATTTCTTCGA
>Ga0335069_10016882_pt1 | contig 10176 bp, 11 predicted proteins | sample Lox_Sample_11_FD_206714 | JGI IMG/M metagenome (GOLD analysis project Ga0335069, IMG submission 206714) | Soil microbial communities from Loxahatchee National Wildlife Refuge, Florida, United States - Lox_Sample_1.1 | ecosystem: Environmental > Terrestrial > Soil > Wetlands | place: USA...
ACGTTTCGACCCGCGTCGCCGCTCTGACCGGCAATGCCCAGAACCCCGGCATGGAAGTCCGCTTCAACAGCACCGTGTTCGCCGCGGCTGCCAGATAGCGGCATGGCGCGCGGCTGGCGCTACCGCAAGCCCGCCAGCGCCTGCTCCGTCTCCTTCAGCGTCTCCGCCAGCGCCGCAAGGACGGCTTGGGCCACGTCGGGGGGTGTCGTGCCGGCCAGCGGGGCGGTGGCGGCGAGGGTGCGTTGCAGGCGGACCTTCGTGGCGCCTGGGCGGCTGTCGAGCAGCACCACGGCCAGCATCACGCGGGCCACGTTCGCGCCGGGATCGGCCCAGAACTGCTGCAGCTCGGCTTCCAGCACAAGACCGGCGGACAGGCGGCTTCCAGGGGCGATGACCGCCGAATAGAGCCCGCTGCCGGCGAGCCAATCGCGCAGCGCGGCCTCCACGCCCTCGGCGGGGGCGACGGCCCATTGCTCGTAGAAATCGACGCGCATCGAGCCGTCGGGCTGCATCACCTGAAGCCCGCGCCGGTCGAGCCCCGGGGCGGGGGTGACGCTGCGCACCATCAGCACCGGTCCGCCCGCGCGCGGCGGCAGCGGGTTCGGGCGCGGCGCCAGGATCGGCCAGTCGCGACGTTGCGGATAGGGTGCCGCGGGCAGCACCGAGCAGCCTGCGGCGAGCAGCCCGGCAAGCCCTGTCCCGAGAAGGCCGCGCCGCATCATCGGCCGGCGTCCGCCGGGGCGCGCGGCGGCGGTCCGCCGAGCAGCAGCTGCGAGGGGTAGCGACGCAGCGTCTCGGTGGTCTCGCGCAGGTTGGCGGCGGTGGCCGAGAGATCGCGCAGCATCGGGCCAAGGGCGCGCTGGATGTCGGCGAGCGAGCTGTCGGCGCGGCCGCTGGCGCTCTGCAGGCTGGCGACCAGCGGCTGCAGTTTCACGGTGATCTGCGACAGCCGGTCGGCGGCGTCGGCGGCGTTGGCGAGCAGCCGCTTGACGTCGGGGTTCTGCAGCACCGCCCGCGCCGAGTCCGACGTGGCGCGCAGATTGGCGGCAAGGCCTGGCACGTCGGCCCCGTTGACCGCGTCGTTCAGCGTGTTCAGGAGGGTCTGCGCGCGCGACAGCGCGTCGTGCACCTCGCCGCGCTGCAGCGACGCGCGCAGGTCCACGATCAGCCCGTCGAGGTCGCGCAGCGTGGTGCCGAGATCGAGGTTGTTCAGCTTGGTCAGCACCTGCTGCACCGCGTCCTGCACCTGCATCAGCGTGCTCGGCATCGAGGGGATGTAGTCGACCTTCGGCTCCCAGCTGATCGCGATCGGCGGATACAGGCGCGGATCGACGAAGTCGAGTTCGATGTAGGTCACGCCCGTCAGTCCCTGCGAGGCGAGCCGCGCGCGCAGCCCGCGCTCGACCGCGATCTTGTTGTCCGGCAGCTGGCCGATGCGGGTCGGGTCCACGATGTAGCGGACGAACACGAGCAGATAGCTGTCGCGGCCGAGCGGCACGGGCTGGTTGCGCGCGTATTCCGCCGATACGAGGCCGATCTCCGTCACCCGCCCCAGCGTGACGCCGCGGAACTTCACCGGCGCGCCGACCTCCAGCCCCTGTACGGATTCGCGGAAATAGGTCTCGAACGCGATGCCGTGGCGCAGCCGATCGCCGCCGAAGAACCACACCATCGCGCCGAGCGCGACGATGCCGGCGATGATCAGCACGCCGACGCGCAGGAAGGTGCCGCGCCCCTCCATCTAGCGATCGTCCCGGATCATGCCGCCACCATCTCGCGGTGGAAGAAGGCGCGCACGATGGGTTGCGTGCTTTCCTCGCGCAGCCTGCGGGGATCGCCGGTGGCGATCATGCCGCCGGCGTCCGGGAACGCGCCGCGGTCCAGCATGATGCAGCGGTCGGCAATGGCCAGGATGGATTGCAGCTCGTGCGTGACCACGACGAAGGTGGCGCCGAGATCGGTCCGCAGGTCGAGGATCAGCCGGTCGAGCCCGGCCGAGGTGATCGGGTCGAGGCCGGCCGAGGGCTCGTCGAGGAACAGGATCGGCGGATCGAGCGCCATCGCCCGCGCGATGCCCGCGCGCTTGGCCATGCCGCCGGAAATCTCGGCCGGCATCAGCCCCGCCGCATCCGCAAGCCCGACGAGGCCGAGCTTCACCCGCGCCACCTCCTCCCGCGCCGCGTGCGGCAGGTCGGTGAACACCTCAAGCGGCAGCATGACGTTCTCGAGCAGCGTCATGGAGCCGAACAGCGCGCCCGACTGGAACATGACGCCGATGGAGCGGCGCATCGCCTGCAGCGCCGCGTCGGCGCCGGGGCCGGTGATGGTGCGCCCGGCCACCACGATCCGCCCGGCGGTGGGCGGCAGCAGGCCGATCAGCTGCTTCATCAGGGTGGACTTGCCGCAGCCCGAACCGCCCAGGATCACGAACACCTCGCCGGGCGCGACGGCGAACGACACGTCGCGGAAGATCGTCCGCGAACCGAACCGTTGCGCGACGCCGTCCACGGTGATGATCGGCGCAACTGCGCGGACGGGAGCGCGGACCGGGGCGGGGGCGGCGGCGGGGGGGCGGGGTTCCGTCATAGGCCGAGGCGATAGAACAGCAGGGCGAAGACGCCGTCGAGCAGGATGGTGGACACGATGCCGCCGACCACCGCGGCGGTGGCCGACAGTCCGACCGCGCGCGGGCCGACGCCGGTGGCGAGCCCCGCTCGGCAGCCGATGGCGGCGACCGCGCTGCCGAAGCAGATCGCCTTGAACAGCCCGCCGAGCAGATCGACCGCGGTGACCGCGCCCTGCACCTGCCGCAGGATCGCGACGAGCGGGAAGTTGAAGGCGCTCATCACCGTCGCCATGCCGGCGAGCCCGGCCAGCTCCAGCGCCAGCGTCATCACCGGCATCACCAGCATCGCCGCCGCCAGCCGCGGCAGCACCAGCATGGTCATCGGATCGAGGCCCATGGTGGTCATCGCGTCCACCTCCTCGTTCACCTTCATGGTGCCGATCTCGGCGGCGAAGGCGGAGCCGGTGCGGCCTGCCAGGATCACCGATGCGAGCAGCGGGCCGAGTTCGCGTATCAGGCTGATCGCGACGAGGTTGGCGACGAACAGGTCGGCGCCGAAGCGGCGCAGCGGGATCGCCGACTGGAAGGCCAGGATCAGCCCCATGAGGTAGCCGAGCAGCGCCACCAGCGGCAGCGAGCGGACGCCGGCCTGATCGGCGTAGCGTAGCAGGTCTTGCATCCGCAGCATCCGCCGCCGACCCGGTAGGCGGACCGTGGCGACGGCGACCTCGCCGAGGAAGGCGACGCCGCCGGTCAGCGCCGTCAGCGCCGCGCCGCACACGTCCCGCATGGTGGCGTCCGGCGGCGGCGGGCGCTTGGGCGGGCGGGCGTAGCCACCGGCCTCGCAGGCGCGCGCGAACAGGGCGCGCGTGCGGTCGCTGGCGCCGCGCAGATCGGCCGTCGCCGCGCCATGCGCCGCCTGCACCGAGGCGAGCAGCGTGGCCCCGGCCAGATCGAGGAACGAGACAGACGTGAGGTCGAAGGCAATGCCGATGGCCGCGTTCTGCCTCGCCGCGGCGTGCGCGGCATCCCACACCCGGGCGGCGCCGGCGGCGTCGAGCCGGCCGGCGAAGGTCAGCACCTGCGCCGGGCCGATTTGCGCGGCGGTGACGGTGGCCTCGCTAGCGGCCACGGTCCGCGCGCCGCGCGGCCGCCATGCGGCGGGTCAGTGGGCCGACTGCCACGCCTCGAACCGCTGGCGCAGCTTGTCGAGATTGTCGCGCCAAAAGGCGTTGTCCTGGCGCAGCCCGGCCGAGAGGTTGGCGGGATTGGCGGGGGAAACCGCGAGTTCGTCGGGCGCCAGGAAATCGGTCGCGCCCTTGGTGACCGGCCCGACCGCGGCGCGCGCCGTCAGCCGCGCGCCGACCGCCGGGGTGGCCACGAAATACAGGAACTGCACCGCCTGCCGCTGGTTGGGCGCGCCCTTCACCAGACCCCAGTACTGCATCGCCCACTGGTTGCCCGCCCACTGGATGCCGAAGCTGCGGTGCCCGGTGCGGTTGGCGGCGACCACCGCATCGCTTGGCGCGCTGGTCATCATCGCATCGCCCGAGTCCAGCAGGTGCACCGCCTCGGCCCCGTCGTGCCACCAGACGATGTAGGGGCGCAACTGATCGAGCTTGCGGAAGGCGCGGTCCACGCCATCGCCGCTGGCCAGGGTCTTGTAGACGTCGCCCGGCGCGACGCCGTCGGCCAGCAGCGCGATTTCCAGGTTGCCGCGCGGCCCGGCGGCAAGGCCGCGCTTGCCGGGGTATTTCGCCACGTCCCAGAAGTCGGCCCAGGTGGGGGTTGAGGGAAACTTGTCCTTGTCCCAGGCCAGCACCAGCGCGGTCAGCGCCGCGCCCACGCCGCAATCCGTGACCGCCTGCGGGAGGTAGTGGTCCTTGCCGCCGATCGCCGCATAGTCGATCTTGTCGAGCAGGCCGTCGTCGCAGGCGGGCTGCAATTCCTCGGGGTTGAGCTGCACCAGATCGAAGGCGGGCGGAGTCGGTTTCAGCCGCGACTGCAGATTCTCCAGGCCCCCGCTCCATGACTCGACCGCAACGGCGATGCCGGCGGCGGTGGTGAAGGGGGCGGCAACGATGGTGCGCACCGCCCCCAGCATCCGCTCATTGGTGAGCACGCCGAGATCGCGGGCCAGCGCGGGGCGCAACGCAAGCGCGGCGAGCGCCGCGGCGGCCAATAGCGTGCGGGCTCTCATCGGTGAAGGCGGCTCCGGATCCCTGATTTGCCGCGGGACGCTAGCCCCCAAGCCGAAACAGGGCAACGCATGGCGCGCAATTCCTTACGGGGATGGGGTCGCGAGCAGGGCGCAGCGGTTGTATAGCGGGCGCGCATGGCGGGAGGGCGCGGGATGAGCGGCGAGGAGAGCGTGGTTGCGTCGCGGCAGGGCCGAATCGGGCGGCTGCTGCTGAACCGGCCCAAGGCGCTCAATGCGCTCGACCTGGAGATGATCCGCGAGCTGACGCGGCATCTGCTGGAATGGCGCGACGATCCGCACGTCCACGCCGTGGTGATCGAAGGCGAGGGCGGGCGCGCCTTCTGCGCGGGCGGCGACATCCGCGCGGTGCGGCAGGCCTCGCTCGACGGCGACGTCGCCACCGTCGAGGCGTTCTTCGCCGAGGAATACGCGCTGAACCGGCTGATCGCGGAATACCCGATCCCGTATGTCGCGCTGGTCGACGGCATCTGTATGGGCGGCGGCATCGGCGTGTCGGTGCACGGCTCGCACGTCGTTGCGAGCGAGCACGCGATGTTCGCGATGCCGGAAACGGCCATCGGCTTCTTCCCCGATGTGGGCGCGACGCATTTCCTGCCGCGCCTGCCGGGCGAGGTGGGCATGTATCTCGGCCTGGCCGGCACCCGCATGATCGGCGCGGACGCGGTCCATGCCGGGCTCGCGACGCAGTTCACGCCGCGCGAGAAGCTGGCCGATCTGCTCGCGGCGCTGACGGCGGACGGCGCCGCCGTGCTGGCGGACTTCGCGACACCCATGCCGCCGTTCTCGCTCGCGCCCGTGCGCCACACGCTCGATCAATGCTTCGGTGCGGAAACGGTTCCGGAGATCCTGCTGCGGCTGCGCGCGGATGGCGGCGAATGGGCCGCCGAGACGCTGAAGACGCTGAGCGAGCATTCGCCGTCGTCGGTGATGTGGAGCCACGCGATCGTGCGCGCAGGCGGGGGACGCTCGCTGGTGGAATGCCTGCAGGCGGAACTGGCGCTGACCCGAACCGTGACGCGCCACCGCGACTTTCTCGAAGGCGTGCGCGCGATGGTGGTGGACAAGGACCGCAACCCGGACTGGCATCCCAGGACGATCGAGGAGGTCGATCCGAAGGCGATCGCTGCGATGTTCGGATAGGGAGAGACCCGATGCCGGCATTCATCTGCACCACCTGCGGCACCCAATACCCGCCTTCCGAGGCGCCGCCGCCAGGCTGCCCGATCTGCCAGGACGAGCGGCAATACGTGAACCCGCTCGGCCAGTCATGGACCACGCTGGAAAGGTTGCGGCTGACGCACAAGAACGCGTGGCTGCGCTACCAGCCCGATCTGTTCGGCGTCGGCTCCGTCCCCTCCTTCGGCATCGGCCAGCGCGCCCTGCTGCTGCGCTCGCCCGCCGGCAACGTGCTGTGGGACTGCATCACCCTGCTCGACGACGCGACGATCGAGATCGTACGCGCGATGGGCGGAATCGCCACGATCGCGATTTCGCATCCGCACTATTATTCGAGCATGGTGGAGTGGGCCCGCGCCTTCGGCGCGAAGGTGCTGCTGCACGAAGCCGACCGTGAGCACGTGATGCGCCCCGATACGACGGTCGAGTTCTGGGCCGGCGAGCAGCGGGCGATCTCGCCCGGCCTCACGCTGCTGCGGCTCGGCGGCCATTTCGCCGGCGGGACGGTGCTGCATTGGGCGCAGGGCGCCGGCGGGAAGGGCGTGCTGCTGTCGGGCGACATCGTGCAGGTCGGGCCCGACCGCATGGTGAGTTTCATGCGTTCCTATCCCAACCTGATCCCGCTCGACGCCGCATCGGTGCAGCACATCGCGGAGATGCTGGAGCCGTTCGACTTCGATCTTATCTACGGCGCGTGGTGGGACCGCAGCTATGGTCCGGCCGGAGGCAAGGACGTGCTCGCCCGCTCGGTGCGCCGCTATCTGGGGGCGATCAGCGGGCCGCCACGATGACCAGCACGCCGGCCACCACCAGCAGCAGACCGGCGACGTCGGGGCGCCTCAGCGTCTCCTTCAGATAAAACCGGCTGAACAGCAGCGTGAACACGATCTCGGTCTGGCCGACCGAGCGGACCAGCGCGACGGGCGCCAGGGCGAAGGCGCTGAACCAACACGCCGAGCCGCAGGCGGACAGCGTGCCGACCCACATCGAAGAACGCCAGGTGGCGAACGCCTTGCGCAGTTCCGCACGCTCGCGCGCGAGCAGCCACGCGCCCTGCATCAGCGTCTGCAACGTATTGGTGACCACGAGGCCGAACAGCGCGCGCACGAAGACGTTGGGGCTGTCGAGCGAGAAGTTCGCCATCTTGATGAAGATGGAGGTGAAGGCGAAGCAGAGCCCGGTGCCGAGGCCGCACAGCGCCGCGGGCTGCACGCTCGCCGCGAGCAGCGACCGCCGCGTCATCGCCTGCCCGGCGAAGGACAGCGTCAGCACGCCCGCGAGCCCGATTCCGATGCCGACCCACGCGAGCGGCCGCAGCGCCTCGCCGAGCACGATCCAGGCGACGATGGCGGACTGCACGGCTTCCGTCTTCGAATAGGCTGTGCCGACGGCGAAGTTGCGGAAGCCGAACGCCATGATCAGCAGGTTGGTGCCGATGATCTGCAGCAGCCCGCCGACCGCGCAGGCGGCCAGGAAGCGGGCGTTCGGCGCGGGCAGCGGCAGGCCGGTGATCCATAGGGCGCAGGACAGCAGGGCCAGCCCGGTCGGCACGCCGTACAGGAAGCGCACGAAGCCCGCGCCGTTGACCGACAGCAGGTGGCGCAGCTTCTGCTGCAACGCCGTCCGCCAGGTTTGCAGCAGCGCCGCAGAAAGCGTGACCGCGATCCAGGCGGGCATCGTGGGCGCGAAGGACTATTGCGGCGTCACCACCGTCATGTACGGCCCCGGCGGCGTCCGGCCCGGCGGACTCGGGCTCAGCACCTTGTTGCGGATCGGCCTGAGGCTTTTCAGGTAGGCGGCGATGGCATGCGCGTCCTGGTCCGTGAGGTGGGTGAAGCTGTTGTAGGGCATCGCCGGCGAAAGCTGCCGCCCGTCGGGCCGCACGCCCATGCGCAACGCGGTGACGATCTCGGCCTCGGTCCACTTGCCGAGCCCGGTGTCGGGGTCGGGCGTCAGGTTCGGCCCCCAGGCGACGCCGCGTTCGGGCGAGCCGAAGCCCACATCGGAGCCCGCGAGTTCCTTGGCGGCGACCGGCGCGCCGAGGAAGACGCCGGGCGTGTGGCAGTCGCCGCAGCCGATCACCCGGACGAGATAGGCGCCGCGCGCGACGGCGTCGGCGGCGTGGGCCGAAGCGGGCAGCGCGGCCGCGAGGAGCGCGGCGGCCATGGCGGCGGTTCGTCGTTTGGTTGGCACTTGCGCGCGCCCTCCCCGTTGAGTTGTGTCAACGATATTCGGCGGCACGCGCCGCGCCGGGCAAGGGGGCGCACGGTCCCACCCTTGGCGCCTGTCCACCAATCCAGGTTCGTCATGCGCGCCCCCGGGCTTGACCCGGGGGTCGTCCCGCGCACCCACGCGGTCAGGCCGCTGCCAAGCGGTCGGGCGGCGGCATCGGACAAGGCGGGGATCGGGCCAGTCGCGACTCGCTTCACCCCATTTCATCCACCTGCGGCGCGGCGCCGCGTAGGTGGCCGGGACAAGCCCGGCCGTGACGAAATTGGAATGGGTCAGACTTTCTCCACCCCGCACCAGCCAGCGATGGTCAGGGCCAGGGCGGCGGTGACGTCGGCGACGGAGTCGAGGCCCACGCTTTCGTCGATGCCGTGGATGCTGTCGGAGTCGGGGCCGTAGCAGGTCGCCTCGGTGCCCTGGTACAGCACGTAGAATCGCCCGTCGGTCAGGCCGGGGGCGGCGTAGTGACGCAGCTCCTCGCCCATCACCGCGCGGTGGGCGTCGGACACGAGGCGGCTGATCGCCTGGCTGGGCGGGAAGACGCAGCCATCGGCCATGAAGCCCTTGAACTCGGTCTTGACCGTGGTGCCCCGCAGGCGCGGGTCGGCGGCGGCCTCCGCCACCACCGCCTCGATCTCGCGCGCGACCTGGCGGCAGGAATGGCCGGGCATCACGCCGACGCGCAGGCCGATCCGCGCGCGGGTCGGCACCGAGCTGTTCCACTCGCCGCCCTCGATGGTGCCCAGGTTGACGTTGATCGGATGATTGTCGGCGGCGAAGGCAGGATGCCGCCGCTCGCCCGCGTTCATCCGCTCCTCGTACGGCTTGAAGGCGGCGGCGATCAGGCCCGCGGCCTCGATTGCGTTCACCCCGGTGTGCATCTCCCGCACATGCACCGGGCGGCCGGTGACGGTGACCCAGGCCCAGACGACGCCGACCTCGGCGACGTAGAGCGCGGGGTAGCCGGGGCCGGGCTCGGGGATCAGGCAGGCGTCGGGCTTGCCGAGCGCCTCCATCACCGCCAGCGCGCCGTTGCCCGTGCACTCCTCCTCGATCACCGCGGCCATCTGGACCTCGGCGGCGGGCTGCACGCCGGCGAGCCGCAGCGCGCGGAAGGCGGTCACATAGCAGGCGATGCCCGCCTTCATGTCGGCGGCGCCGCGCCCGTACATGCGCCCGTCGCGGACCGAGGGCTCGAAGGGCGGCGTGGCCCACAGATCGGCGGCCCCTTCCGGCACCACGTCCACGTGGCCTTGCAGCATCAGGCTGCGCCCGCTCGTCTGCCGCGGAAGGTGACGGGCGACGACGGGCGCGCGCGCCGCCGGGTAGTCGATCAGCGGCGGCGACAGGCCGGGATGGTCGGCGAGTGCCGCCACATCGACCAGCACGCGCCAGGGTTCAAGGCCGATCTCGCGATACACCGCCTCCATCTCCGCCAGGCACGACGCCTCGTTGCCGAGCGTGCTGGGGTGGCGGACGAGGCGGGCGATCAGCGCCTCGTTGTCGGCGCGCAGCGACGCGCAGGCGTCCCGGATGGCGCGGCGCAGGCCCGGATCGAGCGGTGCGGGCAGATCGGTCATGGCGTGACGGCTCCGGCGGCGTTGGGCGAGGAAACGATCGGCCCAACCATTCCCGGCGTGGGGATGACAGGCACGGGCGACGTGGACTCAGGGCCGGCCGGCGGCGTAGCGACCGGACCGGGCGTCGTGGGCGCCCGCTCGGTGCCGCCGAAGCGCGGCAGGAACCACACGGCGGGCGGCGACACCGAGGGAGGTTGCTGGCCCGGCGGCACGACAGGATAGCCGCGCGGATAGATGATCTGGTCGGGCGGGCCGGGCGGCGAGGGCGGGCCCTTCTTGCCGCAGGCCGCCATCGCCAGGAACCCGAGCAGCCCGGCCGTCAGAAGCGCGGCCCGGAGCAGCCGGGGTCGTCGCCTCATGCCAGCGCCGCGAGCCAGCGCGCGGCCTGGGCGGCGACGTTGGCC
>Ga0335069_10016883_pt1 | contig 10176 bp, 3 predicted proteins | sample Lox_Sample_11_FD_206714 | JGI IMG/M metagenome (GOLD analysis project Ga0335069, IMG submission 206714) | Soil microbial communities from Loxahatchee National Wildlife Refuge, Florida, United States - Lox_Sample_1.1 | ecosystem: Environmental > Terrestrial > Soil > Wetlands | place: USA: Florida...
CCGGATATCAATGATGGCGTGCGTGTGAATATTCGCCCCTGGATCACCGAAGCGCGGCTCTACAAGGCAACAAAGCCGGGGATTCTCCGCGCCACGCCCAACATCAAGTACACGAAGGACCGGGGGAAGGAGCCCACCCGCGATCCGAACGAGTTCCCCTGGTTTAAGGGTTCTACCGATCGGATCAACGACTGCCACCTGCGGTTGGAAGAGAAGCGGCGAGCACGAGGTCTCGCATGAAGTTGCTCGACAGACTTCGAGAGTCCTTCGCAAAGACTCTGCGAGTCCCGGAGGGCCAGGCCGCTCCGGCTGCGATCATATGGACGGACGCGACTGGGGAATGGTCGCCCTTGGCTTCCATGCTCCGCGTGCTGATTCCCGAGTTTTTCTCTATCGGTGAGTACCACCCTGAAGAACGGACAGGTCCGGCAATCTGGCTCAAATGCATTGTTGACCGGACGGTACCTGAAGCTCCTCCACAAGGCGTCACACCATTGCTGTACTTGCCCAATGTGAGCCGGCAAACCCTCAGGGCCGCAGCGGACTGCCCAGCGAAATGGGCGCCGTTGATTGAGCTGCAGTATCGCGGAAGAGTTTGGCACCAATCAAACGGACGGGATTGGACCGTTATGGCCTTTCTGGTCTCGGCGGAAGGATTGGCGCTCAACGTGGCACAGGACCGGCGAACCGAGGAGGCTCTTGGCCGCGCACTGCCACTCCTGGCAGATATCGATGTCGGCCCCCTAGCGGAGCGGAGATTGGACGCGGATGACTTCGATCGCCTTTCGGTCGCGGATCCGGTGCGGGATCTGCTGCAGTGGCTAAACGCGCCGGAACGTTTCGAGCAGACGCAGGCGGGCCGATGGGTGGCCTTCAGGAATCGCTGCGAGTCTGAGTTCCTCGTCGATCCCGCTGATGGTCCCGACGTCGCCATCAGAGCACTCGCCGAGGGCCACCAGGCGCTGGACCCGGTTTGGTTCCGATTCTGCGAGTCACCAGCCGCCTATCCGGGCGTTGCGAAACTCCTTCGTTCGCCGGCGACCCTCGCGATTGACGCATCGCGGAATCCTGCCATTAACGAGTCCGACGAGGCGGAATTGAAGAAGGCGCTCGAAGGTATTGCAGGGTTGGACCAGGCGGCGGCCTCGGCGAGGATTCTAGCGTTGGAGGCCCAGCATGGGCCCCGGCGGTCGTGGGTCTGGGCTCGCATGGGACAGAGCCCGTGGGCACTGGGCCTCGAGCCCCTGGTGACGCTCGCGAAACTGAGCAAAAAGCCAATTGGTGGAGCAACTGTAGCTGTCGCCGCGGCTGCGTACGCGACGGATGGCTACCGCTGCGACGAAGCTGCTCTGGACGCACTGTCCCGGTTTCGTGAAACTACTTCGGATGCTGTGATCATGAAGCGCGCCACCCGTGCTTTGTACGAACCATGGCTCGACGCTTCTGCTCGGCATTTCCAGGAGTTGGCACGAAAGGAGGGCAAACTGGGGTCGCCGCCGCTCTCCGGCGAGCGCGATGTGTGCATGCTCTTTGTGGATGGACTGCGCTTCGACGTTGGCGCCGCACTGGCAGCGGAGTTGGAGCAGCGCGCGTTGATCGTGAAGCTCGGATTTCGGCTGTCCACGCTTCCGACAGTGACCGCCACTGCGAAGCCGGCCGTCATGAAGCTTCGCGGCGAGATCCACGGCGCGTCAGGCGACGACTTCACGCCCTTTCTTGGCATCAAGCCGGCGACGGCGCCAGTGCTGCGAGACGCCATGGCGCAGGCTGGCGTGGAGGTCCTTGAAGGCTCTGACACACAGTTCCCGAGCGGGGGCGAGCAGGGCGGATGGGCCGAGTTCGGACAGATCGACGCATACGGCCACGCGCATCCCGACGATTTGGCGGCTCGGGTCCGGACTGAAGTCATGAACGCAGCCGACCGCATTATGCAGTTACTGGATGCCGGCTGGAAGAAGGTAAAGGTAGTAACGGACCACGGTTGGCTCTTGATGCCCGAGGGTCTGCCGAAAGTCGAGCTCCCCGCATATTTGGCGGCGACGAAGTGGTCTCGTTGCGCCGTGGTGAAGGGCGATGCCGCCGTTCCCTCGTATGCATGGCACTGGAACGCGGAGGTGCGGATTGCGTCGCCGCCCGGAATTGCCAGTTTCCGGTCCGGTGAGAAGTATTCCCACGGGGGTGTGAGTTTGCAGGAGTGTGTTGTGCCGGAAATCGTCGTGGAACAGGGCGCCGAGGAGGTGCGCGCTTCGATTGTTTCCGTCGACTGGCGTGGCATGAGGTGCAAGGTAAAGGTCGACTCCAACGATCCCGCTGTGCGAGTTGACCTTCGAACGAATTGGAAGCAGGCTGGGTCGACCATCGTCGCAGCGGTGAAGGAAATCGGCAGCAATGGCGAGGTCAACCTGGTGGTTGCGGATGACAAATACGAAGGAGCCGCGGCGGTTGTGGTCGTGATCGATTCCGGAGGGGCGGTCGTGACCCAGAAGACGACATCCGTGGGAGAAACATCATGAGCCTCGAATTGGACGCCCTGGATCGCCTGGCGGCGTCTGTCTATGACGGGTACCTGGTCCGAAAGGACTTGGTGCGGAAGTATTCGCGGCAATATCCGGTGCCGACGTACGTGGTCGAGTTCTTGTTGGGCCGCTATTGTGCCAGCACAGACGAGCAGGAGATCAGAGAAGGCCTCGCTATCGTCGAGAAGCAGCTCCAGGACCGAACCGTTCGGACTGGCGAGGAGGAACTCTTCAAAGCCCGCGCCCGGGATAAGGGACCAGTAAAACTTATCGATATCATCAAGGCCCGGCTCGACACCCGGAACGACTGTTACGTGGCCGAGCTCCCCAGCCTTGCCCTCCGCGACGTCCGCATCAGCGACGAGTTGGTGCGCGATAACGAGCGGATGCTCACGGACGGATTCTATGGCGAAGTGACGCTCTCTTACGATGGAATCATCTCGGAGGAGTCGAGTGGCCGCCCTTTCCGGATCGAGAGCCTGCGTCCGATCCAAATGTCCAAGTCGGACGTGCTCGATGTGATGGCAGCCGGCCGCGAGAAATTCACGACGGAGGAATGGAAGAGTTTTCTGATCCGCTCCATTGGATTGGAGCCCGCATCCCTCGATGAACGCGCGAAGCGAGTGGCTCTGTTGCGCATGGTCGCATTCGTTGAGCGGAATTACAATCTCGTCGAACTGGGACCGCGCGGCACTGGAAAGAGCCATTTGTTTCAGCAGATCTCGCCCTATGCGCATCTGATCTCGGGCGGCAAGGCCACTGTTGCGAAGATGTTTGTCAATAACGCGAACGGGCAGCGCGGCCTGGTGTGCCAATACGACGTCGTCTGCTTCGACGAAATCTCCGGCATATCGTTTGACCAGAAAGACGGCGTGAACATCATGAAGGGCTACATGGCCTCCGGCCAGTTCAGCCGAGGAAAGGAGAATATCCGGGCTGAAGGCGGCATCGTGATGGTGGGCAACTTTGATGTCGACGTGGAACAGCAGCAACGTGTGGGGCACCTTCTGAGTCCGCTGCCGGCGGAGATGCGAAACGACACGGCATTCATGGACCGCCTGCATGCGTTCGCTCCCGGTTGGGACTTCCCTAAAGTAGGGCCTGAAGACCTGACGGACCACTTTGGGTTGGTCAGCGATTTCCTGAGCGAGTGCTGGTCGAAGCTGCGGTCCCACAACCGAATCAACGTGATCCAGAGCCGGGTGTATCTCGGTGGCGCGCTCAGTGGCCGCGACATCGAAGCAGTCACGAAGACCATCAACGGGCTTGTGAAGCTGCTGTTTCCCAAGCCGGACATGCCCATTTCGGATGAGGACCTTGAGTGGATCGTCCGGCTGGCGCTTGAGTCCCGGCGACGCGTCAAGGAACAGCAGAAGCGGTGCTTCAAGAGCGAATTTCGGAACACTCATTTCAGCTACACGATGGGACTGGAAGGCGTGGAGCAGTTCGTGTCAACGCCAGAACTGCACAGCGACGAGGCGATCGAGAGCGATCCGCTTCCTCCCGGCCAGGTATGGGCAGCTAGCATGGGCACGCCGGAGTCTGGTCCGGGTCTGTACCGGATAGAGGCGACATCCGGCCCCGGTGGCGGCGTCAGAATACTAAACCAGCCGCCCGCGGCCGCGTTCCGTGAAAGCGTCAAGATCGGGGAGCAGAATTTATATGCTCGCGCGAAGGAACTGGTTGGAGACCGCGATCCACGGGAACATGAGTTCTCAATCCAGATGCGCGCCATGGACGCCGACAAGACGGGAGTCGGCCTTGGACTGCCAGTACTGGCTGCGCTCTGCGGTTCTCTTCTGGGGAAGAACACCCGCGGCGGCACGATATTGGTCGGTGCACTAAACCTGGGCGGTTCCATCGAGATGATTCCGAACGCCGTGCGGGTAGCGGAACTCGCCGTCGACAAGCAGGCCCAAACCCTCCTCATGCCCGTGGCTGCGCGCCGGCAGCTGAACGACCTGCCGGACGACATGTGGACTCGGATCAGCATCGAGTTTTACAAAGACGCTGCTGATGCTGTGTTCAAAGCGCTGGTTGAATAACGATGACTTCCGTTTCCACCACCGTTCCCTGCCGCGCCGTCGTTGTAACGGCATTGTCGGTCGAGTTCAATGCTGTCTGCGAGCATCTTGTGGATCGATGCGAGGACACGCATCCCGAAGGGACGGTTTATGAGCGAGGATACTTCAGGCCCGGCGGAGCTGGCGAGTGGGAAGTCATAGTCGCAGAGGTTGGAGCTGGTAACGTCGGTGCGGCAGCCGAAGTTGAGCGGGCAATCAACTACTTCCAGCCCAACGTGGTTGTGTTCGTCGGTGTCGCTGGAGGCGTGAAGGACGTCGATATCGGAGATGTCGTAGCCGGCGAGAAGGTCTACGGATACGAATCGGGCAAAGAGTCAGGCGGATTCAAGCCCAGGCCCATGGTGCAAAAATCCAACTACCGACTCATCCAGCGAGCAAAGGCGGAGGCTCGCACTGGCAAGTGGCGTCAACGCATCCTGGGGAAGGACACCAATGCCACTCCACGGGCACTCATCGGGGCGATATCGGCCGGCGAAAAGGTTGTCGCAGACAGCAGCTCCCAAACGAGCCAGTTAATTGCCGGGACCTATGGTGACACCCTCGCAGTTGAAATGGAAGGCTACGGCTTTCTGCATGGCGCTTACCTCAACCAGAGCCTGCCGGCGCTGGTCGTTCGCGGGATCTCAGACCTGCTTGACGGCAAGGCGAATGCAGATCGCACCGGATCACAAGAACGAGCATCGCAGAACGCCAGCGCATTCTGCTTTGAAGTGCTCGCGAAATTGGGAACGTGCCCCGGCGAAGGCGAGAGAAGCCCCGACCCAGAGGCCGCTGTTTCCATAACGATTACCGGTATACAGCAAACCCTTTCTGGCTTTGAAACCCGATTTCAAACGATAGAGAAAGCAATTGGTCTACGGGCCATTGTCGATGTGGAACCCGTTGTGCCCGGCAGTCGATATGAGACCGAAATGAATTCGGCACGAGATCTTCTCAGGGCCGGGCACGGATACGCAGCACGGTCCATTCTCGAGCGTCTTCGATCCGAAGCAGAAAAGGAGCCCTTCAGCGATGATCTTCGTTTCCGTCTTGAGACAAACCTCGGAGGTGCTGCCTTGCTGGTCGGAGAATACGAAGCTGCAGAGCCACATTTCGAGGCTGCTCTACGGATCAAGCCAGAAGACCCTAAAGCGATCGCAAACCGAGCACAGATCGCACTTGTGAGGGACGAGCCGGCACTCGCCATCGACTATGCCGGTAGAGCCTGGTCGCTCGCTCCGGAAGATCCTCACGTTGCAAGCACTTACTTGCGAGCGCTGGATGCGGCAGGAAGGAGAGAGGAAGCTCGCCATCTCTCTCAAGATCGGCCATCGCTTCGATCAGAAGCTGAGGGGGCATTGGTCCTGGCGCTCATTGAATTCGAGGACAAGCGGTATGCAGAAGCCGAAGCGCTGGCCCGCGCCAGCTTGGCAGCTGACCCCACCGACCCCCAAGTAATGGAATTGATCGCGCGCTGCATCATCGTCCCGTTGCAAACCGAACTTGACAAGAATCCACCGCTGCCGGGCAAACTGCCCGCTGACGTTGTGGATCGTGCAAAGGAAGCAGAATCCCTCTTCAGCAAAGCAATAAGCGCGCTGGAGCACCGGGACCAAAAAGAGCTCCTGCAAGCCGCTATTGCCAACCGAGGAATGGTCCTGAGCCTCCTCGGTCGCCACGCTGAAGCTCTGAGCGATTACGACCGCGTCCTGAGCCAGAACCCTTCGCAGCAATTGGTGAAGGTGAACAAGGCGCGACTTCTTCTCAGTACTGGCCGGCCACACGAGGCGGAACAACTGTTTGAGAACCTCGATGTTACAGTCCGGGCGGAGGCATGGCACCCCGTAGCCGTAGCATATCTTGCGACGAGTCAGCCCAAGAAGGCCCTTCAGGTTCTTCTTCCGCTATGGGCTAACGGCTCGGACCGGGTGACTCGGATTCGTCTCGCTGAACTCATTCTGGAAGCATATTCCGACCTTACGGAACACGACGCTGCAGCAGCCATTGCAGACACACTGGAAGCCGAGTTTCCCAATGATCCAGAGGCAATCGCTATTTCGGCAGAGTGGCGGGCTTCTCAGCCCGACGGTCTTGATCGCGCCATTAAGCTGTTCTACGAAGCGCTCGATGCCGCGGATAACAGGCAGAAGGACCGAATCACACTCTCTCTCGCCGACGTGTACTACAAGGCGCGGCGCTTCTCAGAGTCTGCTGATTTATACGGCAAGCTGGTGCCTTTCTTTGATCATCCTGCCGTGTTCCGCCGTTACCTGCTGAGCTTGTTCAACGCCGGATCGCACAGACAGGCGCTGAAAGTTGCGATCGAGAAGCGTGGGGGCGGCCCGGCAATCCCCTTGGTGAGCGCAATCGAAGCGCATTTGCTTGAAGCGGTAGGCGATCTCGACGGGGCCGAGCGTCTGTTGGTCGAGTTGATCGGCATTGAGCCTGATAATCCTGACCACCGGATTGGCCTGGCCTATCTCAGATACAGGCGCGGTGACTACGCTGGGTCGAAGCAGGCCGTTCTGGGAGTAGCCGTAGAAGAGGTGAAGGGGAGTGCTCATCAACTGTTGGCACTCGCAAAGGTCCGGGCGTGGCTGGACCTTGATGGTGTGCTGGAGCTTGCCTATCGCGCCCGACGAGTTGGCTTCGATAGCGCAGATGTCCACCAGGCCTATGTGAGCTTGTTCTTGCACCGAAAGCGTGAGCAAGATGCAACTCTGCAGGTGGATCAGATACGTCCCGGTACCACAGTTCACCTTGAAGGGGACGACGGCCGGCAGCGCGTGTTCACGATTGTCGAGGGACTTGACGCAGATTTGCACCGTGGAGAACTGCTCCCCAGCGATCCCGTGGCGCTGAAACTACTCGGGCAAGTACCCAACGATTCCGTCACGCTGAAGCAGTCCGAACTGGAAACTGTTACATTCCGCATCGTCAAAATCGAGAGCCAATATGTCTTCGCTTTCCAGGAGACATTGCTCAATTTCTCGACATGGTTTCCCGACGAAAGCCAAGGGCTCGAAAGGCTGACGGTCGAAGGCGGCGGCATCGACAAGATGTTCCAGATGGTAGGCCGGCGACACGCATATGTGGAATCCGTCCTCGAACTATACCGCGCGAACAGAATCACGCTCGGTATGCTTGCGAATCTTGTCGGGCGCTCTCTGATCCAGATCTGGTCTGGCCTACAAGATGGCGGCGAAACGCGGATAATCGCCTCGACTGGGCAAGAAGAGGTAGCAGCCGTTGAAGCGCACCGCCTCGCGTCGGCCCAGGAACTCGTCCTTGACCTCTCCGCCGTTTTGACCTTTGCGGCTCTAGATTTGTTGCCCGCGCTGAAGCGGCGGTTCAAGGTTCTGCTGACCACACAGTTCGCGTTTGACGAAGTCAGCGACGAACTGACTTTGGAACGTGCTGGTCTACGAAATGCGGGCAGCCTGTACCTCCGCGGTGATCGGTATGTGATGGAGCCCCCTCCCGCCGTCACGTCAGAACAGAGGCGGCTCTTTCTGGAAACCATCGCCGAGTTCTTGAAGCGTGACGTATGCCGACTACCCGCTCCCGGCCTGTTGGATCTTCCGCAGGATCAAAAAGGTCCGCTCGGGAAATCGGTACTCGCCTCGATTTTCCTTGCGAAAGAGCGCGGTGCGCTTTTCTGTTCGGATGACTTGGTGCTCAGACTAGTCGCCCAGAATACCTGGGGCATTGCTGGAGTGTGGTCGCAGACCGTCATTATGGAAATGCTGCGAAGTGGTTGCATATCTGAGTCCGAATATCATCGGGCCACCATGGGCCTTGTACAACGCAACTACACATTTGTGCGGGTGAACGAGCAAGACTACCTTTGGCTGCTTCGCGAAGAGGATATGCGGCTAACGCCACAATTCGTGAATGCATTAAGAGTCCTAGAAGGTCCTGACTGCACAGAGGAGTCAGCAATCGTAGTAGCAGGCGCATTTCTGCGGGACATCTGCTTGGAGACACAGCTCCGCAGCACCCGGCACTTGCTCATTGACGCGTGCATCTCTGCCCTAAAGCACGGCCGTCAGCCGGGGATCGTACTTTCTAGACTCGAAGCTCACGTCCAACGGTTGATGATTATGAACCCTGAAGGCTTCTCAGAAATTCGGAACGCGATCGCTCTCTGGAAACGAGAAGCCGATCTATTGGAGGAGCGGGTTCGAATCGCAAACCGCGGGAGCGGCGATCAGACTGCTATTCATAATCCGCGGCGCCAACGCGCCCGGTGGTGAGGGCAATAGCTGTAAAGATTAGCGCCCAGTCCTACAACACGTTAGGGAAGTCTGGAAGTTTGGTCGACGTCATTCAGGGAATTGCAGACTGACTGGTGGTCCGGCATGACTGGCAAAAGGCTTGAAGGCGGTTACCCAATGTTAGTGGCCCTGGAGCGCAACGCGCCGTTAACCTGGGGGATGCCTCCGTACAAGGCCGAACGCCGGACTCTGGCGAAATACATTCGCTCAGTGAAGAACGCTTCCCAGGGGTGCGTGACGGACGAATAGGCCGGACTTGCTGGCGGGGCAAAGAATCTCGGAATTTCCTCCGGGGAAGCTGGTTAAGTCGAATGCGCGAAGGAATGCGTGTCAGATTGGGAGGCTCCGGAAATTATATTCGCGACTCGCCGCGGTTGTCAGAAGAAGAGATTAAATATCCCGAGAATCTCTACCCGCTGGCCCAGGCTCGACAGTTACGCTGGTTCGCTCGGCGTTCGAACGGGTTTCGCCATTGGCTAGAGCTCCCCACCCACAGCGACGACTCTCTTTGAAAATGGGGAGGCAGATTTTCTCGGAATTGCCCAGATGCGTTTTTCTTTAGTCGCGCCGGCACCTGGCGACGACAGCGGGAAGCAGCGAGTGAACTGCCGTCCGACAACACGTACGCGGAGAGTGGAATAGCCGCCGACCGCCCGAGAAAATCCGAGAATCTTCGCCTCTTCTCGTTTCTTTTTCGGATTCCGTTCAGGCCAGCAGTTGGAGCGTCCCCCGAACCGAAATATTTCGGCGTAAAGCCGGGCACCATCGATTAGTCCTGATGCAGGTGCTGCATTCGGCCAAGACACTTCGGCTTCCGAGGGTAGGGTGTCAGGGTTGGTTCAAATCAAAACCGGCGGGCGCCCGCCACTGGGCAGAAATTCTCGGAATTTCCGCAACGACCAATGGGCTGACCTTGGGAAATCGCCGAGAGTGGGACGGGACGGTTCACGTGCGCATCCAGGCGGAGCGCGCGATGCAGGGCTCGCGAACCTTGGCAAAGCTGAGGGAGACGGTGGCAGGAATCTGGAGAGTCCCAGACTGGTCAAGGAAGGATCGGAGGTGTGCGACGCAGGGGCGTCGGGTCATGAAAAGCGTGTGCAGTAGGTGCGCACTAGATGTAGCGGTTTGAGGCGTTTTATGCCGATGCTTGTCGAGCTATGACGCCGTCAAGTCATTGAAAGCGCACGCAAATCATTGAAATGAAAGCTCCAGACTTCAAACCTGTCACGTCGGAGGTCGCGGGTTCGAGCCCCGTCGTCCCCGCCATTCCTTTCAAACACTTACGGGGATTTATTTCTCCTTATTTTCGCCCAGAAGTGG
>Ga0335069_10016884_pt1 | contig 10175 bp, 8 predicted proteins | sample Lox_Sample_11_FD_206714 | JGI IMG/M metagenome (GOLD analysis project Ga0335069, IMG submission 206714) | Soil microbial communities from Loxahatchee National Wildlife Refuge, Florida, United States - Lox_Sample_1.1 | ecosystem: Environmental > Terrestrial > Soil > Wetlands | place: USA: Florida...
GTCTGCCGGAGCACCCGGCGGCGGCCCGGCTTACTTCCAGTCCGCGAGGTTTTTCCGGGCGAGCTCCTGCATCGTCAGCTCCTCGACGAGGCGCTGCGGCGACGGCGCGTCGGCGACGACCCCTTCTTCGAGCGCCACGGCCTCGGCCTGCTCCTTCGCGTCGCCGCGGTGGAGGGCCTCGGCGAGGAAGTGTCGGTTCGCGAAATTCCGCGCGTTGACGCCGAGAGCGAGGCGCAGGTATTTCAGCGCGTCGTCGCGGGACACCCAGCCCGTGATGAACGGGATCCACGGCGCCTGGTCGTTCAGGCGCCCGTAGATCCGGTAGCCGCCGCCTTCCTCGAACACGGGGTCGAGGCCGATGACGGTCAGCCCGTACGAGCGGATCTTGTCGGCCACGCCCTTGCGCGCGGCCTCGACCTTGCCGACCGTGAGCGCCCACTGGCCGAGGCACGCCGACGCCCAGTAGAAGGTCGGCGCCGCGTCCGAGCGGTCCTTCAGCGCCCCGGCCAGCGTCTCGGGACCGAACTCGATGAACCCCTTGATCCCCTTCTCCTCGAGGCTCGACCCGAGGATCGCGATGGCGTCGTCGCCGATGCGGCGGGCCTTCTCGAAGACGGCCTTCTTCGAGTCCTCGTCGAGGCCCGTGTACGCTCCCTTGAAGTAGAGCGCGCGCATCAGCTTCCAGCGCGCCTCGACGAAGTGCGGATCCGCCGTGGCCTTGTCGTAGTCGGCGATGGCCTCGTTGATCGGCCCGGCGCTCGCCTTGATTCCGACGCGTCCTTCCTGCCGCCGCAGGTACCACCGGTCGCCCTCGGCCACGAGCGGGTTGACCTTGTAGCCCTGCGGCTGGTCGGTGAACGAAGGCGGGTTCTGCTGGGCGAGCGCCGTCGCACTCACGAAGGCGAGCAGGGCGGAGGCGCCGGCAATCTTCATGGCGAAAGTGTACACGCAGCGCCGCCGCGCTAGACTCGCACCGGAGGCGCCGCCATGACCGACGACAAGACCGTGGCCGTCAAGATGACGATCGACGAAGCCACCGCGCAGGGCCACTACGCCAACTTCGCGAACATCCTGCACAACCCGACCGAGTTCGTCTTCGACTTCGGCCGGACCGTCCCGGGACGTCCGGACGTCACCGTCGTCAGCCGCATCCTCACGACGCCGTTTCACGCGCGCCAGTTCCTCCGCGCGCTCCAGCAGAACGTGGAGCTCTACGAGCGGCAGTACGGACCCATTCGCTCGGACTTCCAGACGCCGCTGCTCGAGACCACCGACACGCCGACGAATTGAAGAGGACGTCAGCCGGGAACCGAAAACCTGAAACCGAAGACGGTGAACCGTGCCTCGAATCCATCGGTTCAGGGTTCACGGTTCACGACCTCGCGATCACTCCCCCGCCGACGACGACGTCCCCGTCGTAGAAGACGCACGACTGGCCCGGCGTGACGGCGCGCACGGGCGCGTCGAAAACCACGCGCGCCGCGCCGTTCTCGCCGGGCTCGACGGTGGCCGGAACCTCGGGCGCACGGTGGCGGACACGGGCGCCGACACGCCGCGGCCGGCTGCCTTCGCCGTCGTGGAACCTGACGCTCCGGAGCGACGCCTCGGTGCTCTCGAGATCGCGCCCCGGCCCGACGACGACGCGGTTCGACGGCGCGTCGACGTTCAGCACGTAGAGACGCTCCGAGGCCGCGACGCCGAGCCCCCGCCGCTGCCCGATCGTGAATCGGAAGTGTCCCCCGTGCGTTCCCAGGCGCGCGCCGCGCGAGTCCTCGATCGCGCCCTCGGACGGCGGCGTGCCGAGGCCGAGTCGGCCGGCTTGCGCCGCGACGAACTCGCCCGTGCGCGTCCCGGCCGGCACGAAGCAGATCTCCTGGCTCTCTTCCTTGTCCGCGGTGGGCAGGCCCGCGCGTCGCGCGTGGGCGCGCACCTCCGCCTTGGTCAGGCCGCCGACCGGAAAGCAGGCCGCGGCGAGCTGCTCGCGCGTCAGGTCGTAGAGAAAGTACGACTGATCCTTGTCGGCGTCCTTCCCCTTCAAGAGGGCCGGGCCGGCCTCGGGGCCGCGCGGCTGGACGCGCACGTAGTGGCCCGTCGCCACGGCCTCGCACCCGAGGCCGCGCGCGCGGTCCCAGAGGGTCGCGAACTTGACCTTCGTGTTGCAATCGGTGCACGGGATCGGCGTGTCGCCGCCCAGGTACGCCGCGACGAAGGGCCGGACGACGTCCCGGCGGAACTCCTCCTCGAGGTTGAGGACGTAGTGCCGGATCCCGAGCGCCCACGCCACGCGCCGCGCGTCGGAGAGGTCGTCGAGCGTGCAGCAGCGACCCGTCCGGCCGGCCTCGCCCGCGTGGTCCCACAGCTGCATCGACAGGCCGACGACCTCGTGGCCGGCTTCCTTCAGAAGGAGGGCGGCGACCGAGGAATCGACCCCGCCCGACATGGCGACGGCGATGCGCATGGGGCGCTAGCCTAAACCAGGCTCAGCCGGCGGCCGTCACGATCAGCATCAGCGTCGAGCCGCCGATCGAGAATTCGCCCTGGTTCTCGAGCGTCGCTTCCTCGATAGGCGCGTCGCCCACGAGCGTCCCGTTGGCCGAGCCGAGGTCGACCAGCGTCACGCGGTCGCCGGCGACCTCGATCGCGGCGTGCTGGCGCGACACCTCGGGGTCCTCGAGGACCACGTCCACGTCCTCCCGGCCGAGAACCACGCGCGGCTTCTCGATCACGAACATCCGCCCGGCGTCGGGACCGGCGATCACGGCGAGCGACAGCTTCACGTTCGGCGGCAGGGCGAGCGTCGCCGGCGGACGCTCCGCGCGCGGCGCCGGCCGGGCCGGCCGGGTTCCGGAGCGGCGGACCATCGTCTCGTCCGGGGGCTGGCGCTGGAGGGTCGGCTGGACCTCGAAAGCGCGCGTGTTGACGACTTCGAAGATCGCGCGGCACCTGGAGCAGCGCAACCGCTTCGACGGCTTTCCCTCGAAGCGCGCCTCGTCGTAGTGGTACCGCGCGTGGCACCGCTCGCAGGCGACGATCACGACGGCACGCGTTCCCGGGAAACGCCGGCCGCGGCCCGCGCGTCGGCGACGACCCCGGGCATCAGGGCGAGGACGCGGTCGATTTCGACGTCGGTCGTCTCCCGCGACAGCGAGAAGCGCACCACCGACCGGGCCTCCGCGGGCGAGAGCCCCAGGGCGAGGAGCGCGGGCGACGGCGCCAGCGTCCCGCTCGAACAGGCGCTGCCGGCCGAAACCGCGACGCCCTCGAGGTCGAGCCGCACGAGCAGCGTCTCCGCCGAGGCGCCCGGAAAGACGACGGCGGCGGTGTTGGGCAGCCGCTCGACGGTCCCGCCGACGACGCGGGACCCGGAAACGGTCTCGAGAAGGCCGCGCTCCAGCCGGCCGCGCCGCCGGTCGATGGCGGGCGCGTCCGCGAGCCGCCGCTCCGCCGCCAGCCGCGCCGCCGCGCCGAAGCCGACGATCGCGAGCGTGTTCTCGGTTCCCGCGCGCAGTCGCTTCTCCTGGCCGCCGCCCGGCGTGTGCGCCTCGAGCGGCACGCCGCGGCGGACGAAGAGAGCGCCGGCTCCCTTCGGCCCGTGCAGCTTGTGCGCCGAGACCGAGAGCAGGTCGGCGCCGATCGCGCGGGCGTCGACCGGCAGCCGCCCGGCCGCCTGGATCGCGTCGGTGTGGAAGAGCGCGCCTCGAGCGCGCGCGCCGGAGGCGATCGCGGCGACCGGAAAGACGGCGCCGTACTCGTTGTTGGCCGTCATGACCGAGACGAGGAGCGTGCCCGGGACGACGGCGTTCAGAACGCGCCCGGCGTCGAGAGCGCCGGAGGGCTCCGGCGGGACGACCACCACCTCGCACCCGGCCGCCGCCAGGCGCGCCGCCGCCTCCCGGACCGACGGGTGCTCCACCCCGGAAAGGACGATCCGGCCGCGCCGTCCGGCGACGGCGCCGAAGAGAGCGAGCGCGTTCGCCTCGGTCCCGCCGGAAGTGAAGAACGTCTCGCCGGGCGAGCCGCCGACGAGCCGCGCGACCTCGTCCCGCGCCTCTTCGACGGCGCGCCGCGCCCGCTGCCCTTCCGCGTGCAGCGACGACGGGTTGCCGAAAACGTCGGCAGCCGCGGTCATGGCCTCTCGCACCGCGGGGTCGAGGCGCGTGGAGGCGTTGTTGTCGAGGTAGATCATGCGTTCAGAATCCCGGACGTCTCTTCAAATTATCGCTCCGGCCTTCCTCCAGCCTGAAAACTATCTTCGCGGAATAGCCGTACCGTTAACGGGAGTTAAGATTCTCACTCCGATGAAGGCGCAGATCGGCAAGCGTCTCGTCTTCGCGGCCATGTTCTCCCTTTCGGGAATCGTTGCCGCGCGCCTTGCCGCGGCCGAGACTCCCGATCCGACGCCCACCCCCGCGGCGACGGCTCCGGCGGCCGCGCCGGGAGCCCCGCATCACCTCACGCAGCTGACGAAGAAGGAAGCCGCCGAGCGGCTGAAGGCCCTTCCGGAAGAGGACCGGAAGTGGCTCGAGGACTACGTCGCGCCGATCATCCTGCCCGAGGAGAAAAACCTCTTCCTGCAGCTGACCGAGCCCCACCAGCGCGAGATCTTCAAGCAGGACTTCTGGGCGCGCCGCGAGCAGCCGGGCCTGGCCGAGCCGCTCGGCCCGGGCTACCGCGGCCGCTATGAAGCGCTGCGCGAAGCCGCCGCCACGGAGTACGGCGGCCTCGACAGCGACATGGGCAAGCTGGTCGTGCGGCGCGGGGAGCCCCTGGGCGTCATGGAGTTCGGGGAGTGCAGCAACGTCTTCGTGGACATGGTGGTCTGGAGCTACCGCAAGCCCAACACGCTCTCGAACGCGATCCGCAGCGAGCAGCTGTACCTCTTCTACCGCTCGAGCTACGGCGCGGGCACGTACCACCTCTGGATGCCGAACATGCCGGACACGACGCTGCTCATCCCGGCGTCCTGCCTGAGCCGGATCGACGAGGCCTGCCGCCAGCCGGGCACGCCGGGGACGCCCAGCCTCGACACGTTCTGTCCGAAAAACACGGTACCGCAGACGTGCGGCCAGGCCTGCGAGATCGTCCGCATCATCCAGACCATTCGCGGGCAGGGCGAAGGCGCGGCGCTCGAGGCGATGGCGCAACCGCCGAAGGTCGACGTCGAAGGCCTCGAGAAGCTCGCCGAGCGCTTCCCGACCGTCGGCGACGCCCAGGCGAAACCGCTGACGGTGCAGGGCCCGTCCGGCGACGCGGTCGTGCCGTCCTCCCCGTCGGCGACCGTCACGGACAAGACCGCCGCGCCGTCGACCACGGCGCCCTCGGCCACGGCACCGTCCGGTCCGGCGCCGGCGCACCGCAAGCTCTCCAAGAAGGAGATGAACCAGCTCATCGAGGCGCTGCCGCCGCAGTACAAGGACTTCCTGACGATCGTCGACCTGATCATCACGCCCGAGGAGAAGGAAGTCTTCCTCGAGATCCACGAAAACTACCAGCGCGACAAGTTCATCGACGCCTTCTGGAAGCGCCGGACGATCGACTCCGCGGGCATCCGGACCGACTACCGCGCCGTGTACACGCGGCGGGTGCAGCAGGCGATCGAACAGTTCGGCGACATCCACAACGACCGCGCGAAGATCTTCGTGATCGTCGGCCCCCCGGACGCGGTGATTCCGATCGACTGCCAGGACGTCTACGTCCCGCTCCAGATCTGGTACTACGAGCGCATCGAGCAGCTGAAGTCCAAGGCGTACCTCATCTTCTACGAGCCCTATGGCATGCCACCCTTCAAGCTGTGGCTCCCGATCGACGGCCGCGGCGTGCTCCTCGTGGGCGTCGGCACGCAGGTCACCGCGGCTCGGCCCGTGGACATCCAGCGCTGCTTCGACTGGCGCAGCGTCGAGCAGGCGATTCAGTACACGACCGCCCTCCTCGGCGGCGGGGCGTTCAGCCTCATGGAGAGCTCGAAGCTCTTCGCGCCCCCGCCGGTCGAGACCGAGGGCGTCGACACGATCCTCTCGATGACGACCGACCTTCACCAGGGGGCCTCGGACCTCGCCGTCGCCAAGCTCGTGCGCTTTCCCGAGATGCGGGCCAACAAGATGGGGGTCGACCTGTCGCTCCTCGTGCCGAAGGCGGAGCTGAAGCCACGGGCCCTCGGCGAGGAGGGCTTCTACAACGTGGACGTCATCGGCGAGGTCGTCAAGGACGACCGCCTGATCGACAACTTCAAGTACCGCTTCGACATCCCGGTCGAGGAGATCGGCGGCGAGAAGATCCCGCTGACGGTGCGGCGCTACATCTATCCGGGAACGTACAAGCTCGTCCTGAAGGTCTCCGACGGCAACCAGAACGCCGAGGGCCGCCTCTCGGAGCCGCTCGTGGTCCCCGACCAGCCCGACGCGCCGCCGCCCGAACTCGCCTCCGCCCGCGCCGCGGGAAAGGCCGCCGTCGGCAAGATGAAAGACGAGGGCCTGCTCCCGTCGGCCGTCTCCATCCAGCCGGTCGCCAAGGAGATCGTGACGGGCCTCCAGCGCTTCGAGACGCGCGTGGCCGAGGGCGTCAGGGCCGTGGACTTCTACCTGAACGGCGCCAAGGTCATGACGCGGACCAAGGCGCCGTTCGACGCCGACCTGAACCTCGGGCCGCTGCCGCGCAAGCAGACGATCCGCGTCGTCGCGTACGGCGCGACGGGCCGCACCGTCGGCGAAGACGAGTACACCGTCAACGAGGGGCGCGAGGTCTTCAAGGTCCGCATCCTGACGCCCGAGAAGGGCTCGAAGGTGTCCGGGCCCGTCAAGGTCGTCGCGGCCGTCGCCGTGCCCGAGGGCAAGAACCTCCAGAAGATGGAGTTCTTCTCGAACGAAGCGCGGGTGGCCACGCTCTACCAGGCGCCCTACGAACAGACGGTCAACATCAAGGACTCGAAGTCGCTCGGCTACGTCCGCGTCGTCGGGACGCTCGAAGACGGCACGGTCGCCGAGGACCTGCGCTACGTCAACGCGCCGCAGTTCGTTTCCGAGGTCACGGTCGACGCCGTCGAGCTGTACACGACCGTCACCGAGAAGGGGCGGCCGGTCAACTACCTCCAGGCCTCCAACTTCAAGGTCTTCGAGGACAACGTCGCGCAGAAGATCGAGGGCTTCGAGTACGTCAAGAACCTGCCGCTGTCGGTCGGGATCATGATCGACACGTCCGCGTCGATGCTCGAATCGCTGCCGGACGCCCAGCAGGCAGCCCTGAAGTTCATCGATTTCTCGGTGGGCGACAAGGACCGGGCCTTCGTCGTCTCCTTCGACAACGAGCCCTACCTGCTCTCCAAGCTGACGGGCCGGCGGGACAAGCTCATCCGCTCGCTCTCGGGGCTGCGCGCCGAGGGCTCCACGGCGCTCTACGACGCGATCATCTACGGCCTGTACCAGTTCACCGGCGTGAAGGGGAAGAAGGCGCTCGTGATCCTGACCGACGGCAAGGACACGGCCTCGAAGTTCGACTACGACACGCTCGTCGAGTACGTGAAGAAGTCGGGCATCGCGATCTACGGCATCGGCCTGAAGATTTCGGGCGCCGACCTCGAGGTCAAATACAAGCTGAACAAGCTCGCGCAGGTCACGGGCGGCCAGACCTTCTACATCGATTCGCCCAAGAACATCGAGGGCATCTACCGCCAGATCAACGAGGACCTGCGCAGCCAGTACCTGCTGACGTACTACTCGACCAACACCGAGAGCAAGGAGCGCTGGCGCAAGGTCGAGGTCAAAGTCGAGCCGACGAATCTCTCGGCGCGGACGATCAGCGGGTATTACCCGTAACCGTCGCCTCCGCGGCGTTCGGGATCTGCGCCCTTTCGGGCCGCACCGGCGTCCGGCTTTGCCGGATTCCGAGGGGGCCGCTTCGCGGCCCGACGGAGACGGAGGGACGGTGGCCACACCTTGCTCTCCTGTTCGGGAACCCGGTACGTCTCCTCACACTTGAGCTAGATTCGACCTCGTGCCAGCACATCCGCAGTTGATCCTCGCGTCGGCGTCGCCGCGGCGGGCGGAGATCCTGACGTCCCTCGGCATTCCGTTCGTGGTGTCGCCGACGGACATTCCGGAAGATCTCCTTCCGGGCGAGACCGCCGAAGCGGCGGCGCCGCGGCTCGCAGCCGAAAAGGCGGCGCGGGCGGCCGAGCGCTCCCCCGATTCCTGGGTCCTCGCCGCGGACACGCTCGTCTTCCTCGACGGAGGGACGCTCGGCAAGCCGCGCGACGACGCCGAGGCGGCGGCCATGCTGCGCCAGCTCGCGGGCCGCGAGCACGGGGTCGTCACCGCCGTGCACCTGCGCCGGGGCGCCGACCGCGGCCGGGGCGTCGCCGAGATCGCCCGCGTGCGGTTCTCCCCGATGACCGAAGCCGAGATCGCGTGGTACGTCGCGACCGGCGAGCCGCACGACAAGGCCGGCGCCTACGGCGTGCAGGGGCTCGGCGCCCGATTCATCGCCGAGATCCGGGGCTCCTTCACCAACGTCATGGGCCTGCCGGCCCGCGCCGTCTACGAGCTCCTCAGAAGCGCACCGGACCCCGCTCTCGGGCTTCTCGCTCTTTCTTCCGGTTGAGCTTCATCTCGTACATCCGCGAGTCGGCTTCCGCCAGCGTCCGGGGGAACTCGGCCTTCGGGCGGTGCGTCGCCCAGCCCACCGACAGCGTCGGCTGGACCTGCTCGGCCCCCGGAATGTGCGGAAGCTTGCGTCCGAGCTCTTCGGCCTTCTGGGCCGCCGACGCCTCGTCGGCCTGCGTCAGGAGCACCAGGAACTCGTCGCCGCCCCACCGGAAGACGAGGTCCGACTCTCGGACGCACGCCGTGAGGTAGTTCGCCACGAACTGCAGCACCTCGTCACCGATCTGGTGGCCGCGGACGTCGTTGATCTCCTTGAAGCGGTCGACGTCCACGAGCAGGACCGAGATCGCGCCGCCGTGCCGGCGCGACCGCGCGAGCTCCCGCCGGATCACGTCGTTGAAGTAGTGACGGTTGTAGAGACCGGTCAGCCGGTCGCGGATGCCCATCTCCCGTGCCTGCGAGTCGGACTCGACCAGGCGCTCCATCTCGCGCTTGAGCTCCGCCTGGCTCGCCTCGAAGAGCAGCAGGATGATGCCGACCGCGACCGTCATCTCGAGGAACATCTCGAAGAAGTGGGCGAACGCGTAGAGGTCGCCGAGCGCCTGCGCGTGGCCGTATCGAAACTCGCCCCACGCCATGAAGCAGCGCTCGACCGCCCAGAGGAAAAAGGACGCCGAGAGCAGGACGCGCCCGGCCGCCGAGCCCGGCGATCGGGCGAACGCCACCGCCGTGACGAGGTAGGCCGCGGCCCGGATCAACGCCACGGAGGCCGGGGGCGCGAAGGGCATCGCCAGGAGCCACGCGAGGACGAGGATCGGCACCGCCCAGAGCATGTCCACGGGCCGCGATGTGGCGCGTTCGTCGCGAAAACGTCGGACGCCCCGCAGCAGAAAGAAGACGTGGGCGAGCATCGCCACGTTCAGCGCGAACGCCGGGATGACCCGGCCCTCCGAGCCGCCTGCCCGGGTCGCCCAGAGCAGGGCCAGGCCCGCCAGGAAGAATCCCCACGACGCGATCCAGTCGAGAAACGCCGGCCGGCGGAACTTCCGATACAGCAGGAGCAGGACGATGAAGAGAAGGATCGTCCCCGCGGCCTGGACCAGCAGAGCGAAGGGCTGAGTGTCCATGAAGAGCTTTCCCGACAGTTTACGCGACCTCGGGCCCGGCCGGGGCCGTCCGAGGCGAGAAGACCCTAGAATCCGGAGCGCCGTGGAAGCGATTGCCTGCGTGGCGGACACCGTCCGTTCGGCCAGGGCGTCGGCGCGGGAGCTCGCCTCCCGCCTCGCCGGCGCGCGCATCGCCGCGTTCTCGCTCGAGGGCTATCTGAAGGCGCCGAGCCCGCCGCGCGGCGTCGTTCTCTGCGCCGGCGGGAATCGCGCACCGGCGGCCGCGGCCTTTCTCGAACGCGCGGCGCGGCGGCTGCTGTGGCCGGCGCCGGCGCTCCAGCTCGCCGAGGCGATCGGCGGCCTGCGCGGAGAGGAAATCGAAACTCCGGGTCAGGCGGCGGGGCGCCCTCCCGGCCCGGCGGCCCCCGAGCGGAGGAGAGCCCTCCTTCTCGAGGGCGTGGTGGACGCGGCGCGC
>Ga0335069_10016885_pt1 | contig 10175 bp, 9 predicted proteins | sample Lox_Sample_11_FD_206714 | JGI IMG/M metagenome (GOLD analysis project Ga0335069, IMG submission 206714) | Soil microbial communities from Loxahatchee National Wildlife Refuge, Florida, United States - Lox_Sample_1.1 | ecosystem: Environmental > Terrestrial > Soil > Wetlands | place: USA: Florida...
CTGGCGTTCCTCCATGAGCACGGCGTGGAACGCGCGCACACCCCCGACACGGTGCGCACCTACTCCGAGGTGCTGTACGACTGGTTCGAGACGCTCGAGCAGAACGGGATTGCGTGGTGCGATGCAAACGCTGCGGAGCTCGTGGCCTACCGCAACCGGATGCTGACGGAAGCCAGTCTGCATACCCGGCGCCCGTACGCCCTGCGGACCATCAACCATCGCGTGCGCGGCGTCCTGCGCTTCTATGCCTCGGCGGTTCGCAACGGGTGGCTCAAGACCTCGCCGTTGATCGGCCGCGCGAACGACTTCCAGTTGGCTCGCCCGGCGCGGCGACCGCGACCCGGCAGTTCCGAGTCGAACGATCGCGGCTTCTTCGTGCTCCGCCAGTACGAAGCGCTGCCGCGGCCGCTCTCGTCCGTTCAGGCACGCGAGTTACTGGCGGCGCTCCCGCCGCCCTACGACCTGATGGCCCGCTGGCAGCTGTACACGGGATTGCGGGTCAGCGAGCTCTTGCGCCTCACTCTTGGCGATATCGACGTGGCGGCAACGTCGGCGACGACGTTTCGCCTAATCGACGTGAGCCGCAAGGGTCGGAAGGCGGGTTACGTCATCGCGCCTGCGAGCCTCCTCGAGGAGACCGCTGGATACGTCGGCGGACATCGCCGAGCGTGGATCGTCCGGCGCGAACGCCGCACGCGCGACCGGGCGCCCGAGGGCCTCTTCATCGGCAGTCGCGGCTGCGTCGTGAGCAAGAACCGTTACCAGCAAGTGATTCACGCGGCCGGCGCGGTGGCCGGCTTTAGGGCTACGACCCACCTGCTGCGCGCGACTTTCGCCTGCATGATGCTCGCACGGCTCGAGCAGCTCGCGAACCAGGGCGCAGCGATCAACCCGCTTCTGATCGTGAAGATCCTCATGGGGCACGAGCACATCGAGACGACCGATCGGTATTTGCGTGCCGTCGCCGTCGACGTGTGCGTACTCGGCGACGTCCTCGACTCGCTGATCGTGGAGCGGGATTGACCGTGCCTACGCCACGGCCGTACACCGCCGTCCCCGCGCTTGAGCCGGCGCGGCTCGATGGACCGCGGGTGGTCCGCAGGACCGTGGTCGACTTCTCCGCCCTCGGACTACCTGCAGACGTGTCGCAAGCGTTGGCAGACGGGTTCTGGCATCACTTCGGTGCCAGGGCCGAACGCATTGTGCTGACTCAGTGGGCGCAGCTGAAGGTGTTCGCACGCTTTGTCGCCGACTCAGCTGCCGTGCACAGCCTTGATGACTTCAATGGCGGGCTCCTGATCCGGTACGTCGAGTGGTTGAACCGCCAGCGACGCCCGGCGGGCGCCCCGTGGACCAAGTCAACCCGCGCGGGCAGCTACACGACGCTTCGCAAACTTCTGCAATGGCTAGAACGGTGTCGTCCCGGTCTCCTCCAGCCTATCCGCTATCCGTTCAACCCCTTTCCCTGGCGCAACCGTGACACTGGCCGCCGGCCGCAACTCCCGGCCGCGGAGCTGCGCGCGGTATTGCGCGCCTGTGAGAAGGACATTGCTGCATGCCGCGCACTAAGAGCCCGCGCCGCCCACGCTCGCGACGCTGCTCGCATTGGATCAGACGAACCAGCTGCGGCATTGGGCGCGCTGCTGGAGTGGGTCGACCGGAAGCACGCGGGCCTCGTACCGCGCGCCAAGGTTCTCACGCGTGCCGGGCAGCATCCGTTCAAGCGTAGCCTCGCGCACCACGGCGGTGCCAAGCACGTGGAACCGCATCTCTATCCGACCGCCAACACTGTGCTTCCGTATTACCTCGCGATCCTGATACAGAGTGCTGGCAACCCCGACGCGATCGCGGAGCTGTCAGTCGATTGCCTGCAGCCGATCCCCCTGCTGGAGGATCGGGAGATGCTGGTCTGGACAAAGTACCGGGCAGGCAGCATTCAGCGGCGGGCATTCCGTGCGTCGGATCCGTTCGAGCCACCGGCGCTCGTGCGTGAACTTATCGAGTGGACGAAGCGACTACGGCCTCACGCCTCGGCCGTGGCGCGAGGCCGATTGCTCCTATTCAAGGGCGTGCGCGGCGTTAGTGCTTGGTCGAGCGGTACGGCGAAGTCCGTCATTCGCCAAGACTTTTGCGTCAGACACGGTCTGCCACGTTTCTCGCTCGCGTCGATCCGCCCGAGCGTGCTGGCGAGCTTTTACCGTGCCTCTGGCGACCTCGGCCAGGTTAAACGACTCGCCAACCACGCAGAGATCGCGACGACCGTGCGCTACGTCCAGGGGCCGGTTGTCGAGGCCGAACACCGGACACGGGTTGCTTCCATTCAGAGCGCCTTCATCGGCCAACTTGAGAGGCGTCTGCTCGCACCGGCCAGCGAGGCGCAAGGCCGTCCGCTCCCCCCACCCACGGCGCCGCCGGGTGCTCCCGCCGTGTCGATGTTCGGCTTTGACTGCAAGGATCCGTACGCCGGCCTTGCGTCGGGGACGCGTCGCGGTGAGTTATGCACCCATTTCCTCGGGTGCTTCACCTGTCCGAACGCAGTCATCCCTCCCGATCCGCGCACGCTCGCGCGCCTCCTTCAAGCGCGGGATCACCTGCGACGGGCCGCTGAAACGGTCCACCCCGCACGATGGGAGGCGGTATACGCGCCGCCGCTGCGCATCCTCGAACACGACCTGCTGCCACGCTTCGCGACGCAGGAGCTTTCGGCCGCTGAGCGCCTGCGGGATTCGCTTCCGCCGCTTCCGGAGTTGCGATGACCGGCGCGTCGACCGCCCGAGCGCGCGTTCGCGCGGTTCTGCCGACCGAGCCCAAACTCGCGGAGTTTCTGCATGGCTCTGCGTGGGGCGACGTCGAGTGGACGTTCACGCCGACGAACGCCCTCGAGGAAGGCCGTCCCGTCCGCATTCGCTGGGCCTTCACGCTGCCGAGCGGCGGGCGTTTCACGGACCCTCGGTTTGCCCCGTTGCTCGAGACGTCGCGTCGCCTCATCGCTGCCATCCGGCGTCGAGGCATGTCGACAGGGCTCCCGCAGCGCGCAACTACAGTCGGCGGCTATTTCGATTATCTGCGCCAACTCATCCGGTTCATGAACGAGGGCGGCTTTGTCCGGTTCGCCGATCTGGACGCAAGTGCTCTCCGGGAGTTCCAGCGGACTCTTGAACGTCGGACGACGTCGCTGGGTCGCAGCGTTGCAGCGACGACAGTGCAGAAATACCTCGACTTGCTCGTCTACCTCCATCGCTACGGCGACGAGATCGGGGATGGCCTGACGGTCGATCCGTGCCCCGGCCTGAGCACCGCGGACGTGGCAGGCGCGCGCAAGGGCCAGCCGCGCTCTTGGCCGTATACGCCTGACCCGGTTGCTATCGCCCTGATTCGCGGCGCTTCTGACTACCTGTCGGGCTGCGCCTTGGATCTGCTGCGCGCCCGCGAGATCTATTCATCCTCCGTTGCCGAGGCCAAGCGGCGGGCGCGAACGTCGGAGGTCTGGCGCCACGCGGCCGCATCCGCCCTTCAACGGGTCACGCTCGCGACTCCCAAGGGGCCGCACACGTTGCAGTCCGCCGCCGAGTTGGCCGCACTGATCGACGTGCTGTATGTGGCATGCTTCATTGTCATCGCCTATCTCGTCGGTCCTCGGGCGAGTGAGCTCTTGCGTTTGCAGGTGGGATGCGTGCGCCCGGTGCGGGACGCCGTATCCGCCGAGTCCACGGGTCTCGCCGCGATCGAAGGCGCGATCTTCAAGCGCGAAGCGGCTTTTCATGGTCGCCCTCATCAATGGGTCGCGCCGCCACCCGCGGTGCACGCGATCTCGGTCCTCGAGGCGCTTTCGGCACCGCACCGCGCCCGCAGCGGACGGACGGAGCTGTGGTTGCGCGTCCGAGGAGGGCATCACGCTGGCGCCACTGAGTGGGACCGCGATTGTCTGGAACCCATTCGTATCCTGACGACCTGCGAGATGCGGCTGCTCCTCAGGCGGTGCGCAACGTGGTTCGAGCTACCGATGCACGAGGGGAAGCCGTGGCGGCTCTCGACTCACCAGGGCCGCAAGACGTTCGTGCGATTCGCGGCGTTGCGGGATCGCACTTCACTCTTTGCCTTGGCGCAGCATCTTGGTCATCGCGAGCGCGCCGTGACCGATCACGGCTACGTGGGTTCTGACTACCGCCTCAACCAGGAGGTAGACGCAGCCATTCTCGAGCAGTCGGTCTCGGCCTGGGAGGAGATGCTCAGCGCCGAGCGGCTTGGCGGTCGTGCCGGGGCTGAGATCCTTGCGCGACGACCGCGCTTCCGCGGCAGTCGGATGAAGGAGGACCTGAAGCGCTATGCACGAATGCTTGTCGATGCGGGGCTGACGCTCGGGGTCTGCGACTGGGGCTTCTGCGTCTACCGCCAGCAGCAGAGCGCCTGTCTTGGCAGCACCACGGGGCCGAACCCGGTGCGACGCGAGCCGTCGACCTGCGCGCACTGTCGCAATTTCTCTGTCGCCGCCAAGCACAGGGGCTATTGGCTCGAACAGGCGCGGCGGAACGAAGCGCTACTCAACGAGCCCGCCCTTCCGACGCAGACCCTCAAAATCGCGCGCGAGCGGCTCACAGAGGCGCTCGCCATGGTCCGGTCGATTGACGGGCCAGAAGGCTCCCGTGATGCCGACGCCCGCTGAGCGGCTGAAAGATGCGCTCGCAGCCCTGACCGGGCCGAGCGCGGACGATCGTGCCCCGACGGTCACGGCACTCTGCCGTCGCGCGGATGTCTCCCGAAACTCGCTGTACCGGTATCATCCGGACGTGCTCGAGGCGTTGCACGCTTATCGCCGCCGTCGGCTGATTCACTCGACCTGCGAGTCGGGCACTGCGGTCCGACGCCTTCAGTCCGAGCTCAGCAATACCCGCGAGCAGATTCCGAAGCTGGTCGCGCTCATCGATCATTACTACGCGGCGTATCAAGAGGCTCGCACTTTGCTCGATCGCCGCGAGCGAGAGCTCGCGGAGCTCCGGCGGCGTCTCGATGCAAAGCCGTCCCGAGTCGGCCGCTGACGCACCGGGCGTCAGTCCAGTGCAGCGCGCGCCGCGTCTCGTAGAACGGCGGGAAGCTGTTGCGGATCGCGCTGCGCCGCCGCCCAGGCGCCGGCCGTAAGCCACCAGACGCGTTTCCCGATCTTCAGCGCGCGCCCGCCACGCCGAACTTGATCTGCCATGCATCTGGAGAACTTGCGAAAAGCCGGGTTCGGGGTCATTCGAGTTGACGATCGCATGGAGCAGTAGAACGGGTAGGTCCCGATCATTCCTCCCGCAAGGGTCTCGGATTCAGTGTTCTCGCGATGTGCCCGATAGAGTGCCAGCTCGATGCTCGGTCCACCGTCTCTGCCGCTCACATAAAATCCGCCTCCCTTCGTCTGATGAATGTACGGGCGGAGGTGCAGCGGCTCCATCTGCCAGTCCGGACGTACGACGAAGAACTTGGCCGTCGTGCGCCACTGGGCAAGCTCGGCATCGCTGGTGATCGTCACGCAATGCGGCTCAATGTAGTGTTGATCGGGCACCAAAGACGCACCCTGTTCCAGCACCCATTGGAGCAGCTGGTCTTGCTCGACAGCGTTGCTATAAAACTCGAGTTCCACCGTAAATCAGAATTCCGCTGGGGGGCGATGCCCGGTCAGCATATCCGAACACTCAGCTACGCCCCTTCGCGCGGTCGTCCCATTGCGTTCAGCGCTGACACCGATCTTCATCTACCCGCGGCGCCCTAGAGCAATCCCCGTTCGGCCAACGACACGGCTTCTCCACCGGCAATGATCACGTGGTCAATGACCCGAATGTCGACCAGCGCGAGCGCGTCCTGCAGGCGCTTCGTGATGACCTCGTCAGCGCGACTCGGTTCGGGCAGGCCGGAGGGGTGGGGGTGCGCCAGCACCAAAGCCGACGCATTCCGTGCCAGTGCCAGCTTAACCACCTCCCGCGGGTGAACACTGGCCCCGTCGATGGTCCCGCGGAAGAGCTCCACGTAGTCGATCACGCGGTGGCGGCTGTCGAGCAGAATTACTGCGAACGACTCGTGCTCGAGCACGCCGAGCTTCAGGCTCAGAAAGTCGTGTACCAGCCGGGGCGAGGTGAGCGTCGTCCCGCGCCGGACTCGCCTCGACAGGGCGTGCCGGGCAGCGGCGATGATTTCCGCCGCCGTGGCGTCCCGGATTCCGCCGTTCGCGTCCCTGACAAACAGGGTCGTGGACGCCCCTTCAAACACCAGCCGCTTCCCCGGCGCTTCGCACCACGCGCGGTGGGACCCCGGCCGGGTGGCCATGGCCGCGCCGCCAGCCCCGTCCGGGCCGCGGTCGGGTGACAGGGTGGGCGGGGGTGACAACCGCGGTGCAACATAAGGGGTGGTTGTGCACGAGGATCACCGCCGCCGCCCGCCGGGCGAGCGCCCGCTTGACGACCTCGCGCGGATGCACGCTCGCGCCGTCGATCGTGCCGGTGAAGAGCTCCTCGAAGCCAGTCAGCCGGTGCCGGCTGTCGAGGTACAGGCAGCCGAAGACCTCGTAGTCGCGGTCCCGGAGCTCCGCGACCAGGTAGTCCCCGGCGAGCCGCGGGCTGGTGAGCGCGGGGCCCGCCTTCAGCGACGCGAGGTGATGGCGGCGCGCGAGCTCGAGGGCCGCCTGCAACTCCGCATAGCGGGCCAACCCGATCCCCGAATGCCGGCACAGGCGCTCGGCGTCGGCGGTCAGCACGCCGCGCAGCGAGCCGAACGCCTCGAGGAGCTCGCGGGCGAGCTCGACCGCGTTGGCACCGCGGCGGCCGCAGCGCAGCCAGATCGCCAGCAGCTCCGATTCGGTGAGCGCGCGCGCACCCGCGGCGATGAGCTTCTCGCGCGGGCGCTCCCCGGCCGGCCACTGCTGCAGGCGCATCGCGCAAGTCTCGGGCTCCAGCCGCCCGCCCGCGAGCGGCGTTTCTGGCCAGTCTGTGCGCAATTGCACAGTTCAGGGTCGGCGCCCATAACCGGCGGTTCTCGGAAACCCCGCGGACGGCCTTGGATCCGACGCGGTTCCCGGCCGATAATCATCCAATGAGCGACGTTGCGCCCAGACGCGCGCCACGACGGATCCTGCTCGGGGTGACCGGCGGGATCGCCGCCTACAAGGCCGCCGAGCTCGTGCGCCGGCTGCGCGAGCACGGCGCCGAGGTGCAGGTCGTCATGACCGGCGCGGCGCAGCGGTTCGTGACGCCGCTGACGTTCCAGGCGCTGTCCGGACGGGCGGTGCGGACCGAGCTCTGGGACGAGGCCGCCGAGGCGGCGATGGGGCACATCGAGCTCGCGCGCTGGGCGGACCTCGTGCTGGTGGCGCCGGCGAGCGCCGACTTCCTCGCGCGGCTCGCCCACGGGCGCGCCGACGACCTGCTCTCGACGCTGTGCCTCGCGACCGCGGCGCCGGTGTGGGCGGCGCCGGCGATGAACCGGCAGATGTGGGCCAGTCCCGCCACCCAGGCCAACGTCGCGACGCTCGCCGCGCGCGGCGTCAGGCTGCTCGGCCCCGCGAGCGGCGATCAGGCCTGCGGCGAGGTCGGGCCGGGGCGGATGCTCGAGGCCGAGGCGCTTGCCGCGCTCGTGTTCGAAGCCGACACCCACGGCGTGCTCGGCGGCCTTCGCGTCGTCATCAGCGCAGGACCCACGCGCGAGCCGCTCGACCCGGTGCGCTTCATCAGCAACCGCAGCTCCGGCAAGATGGGTTTCGCGGTCGCGGCGGCGGCGCGCGACGCGGGCGCCGAGGTCACGCTGGTCAGCGGGCCCGTCAGCCTCGAGTCGCCGCCCGGCATTTGCCGCATCGACGTCGAGACCGCCGAGCAGATGTACAGCGCGGTGCACACGGCCATCGCCGGCGCCGACATCTACATCGGCGCCGCGGCGGTCGCCGACTACACGCCGGCCCGCTGTGCGAAGGACAAGATCAAGAAGACGAGCGACTGCTTCGAGCTCTCGCTGCAGAAGGCGCCCGACATCCTCGCCTCCGTCGCGGCGCTCGAGCGCCGGCCGTTCACCGTGGGCTTCGCTGCCGAGACCGTCGACGTCGAGAAGCACGCGCGCGAGAAGCTGGCGCGCAAGCGCCTCGACCTCATCGCCGCCAACGAAGTGGGTGCCGAGCGCGCCTTCGACCGCGAGGACAACGCGCTGCTCGTGCTGTGGCCGGGAGGGCGCCGGGAGCTCGCGCTCAAGTCGAAGTCCGAGCTCGCCCGCGAACTCGTGATGCTGATCGCCGAGCGCTACCGCGAGGCGCGCCGCCCGATCGCGAAGCTCAGCCCGGTGTCCGGCTGAGCGTGCGCACGCTGCAGGTCCGCGTCCTCGACCCGCGCCTCGGCCGTGACTGGCCGCTGCCGGCCTACGCGACCGAGGGCTCCGCCGGCCTCGACCTGCGGGCCTGCCTTGCGGCCGCGCTGACGCTCGAGCCGGGGCGCACCGAGCTCGTGCCGACCGGGCTTGCGATCCACCTCGACGATCCCGGCCTCGCGGCGGTGCTGCTGCCGCGCTCCGGCCTCGGCCACAAGCACGGGATCGTGCTCGGCAACCTCGTGGGCCTCATCGACTCCGATTACCAGGGGCAGGTCATGGCGTCGGTGTGGAACCGCGGCAGCGCGCCGTTCACGATCGAGCCCGGCGAGCGCATCGCGCAGCTCGTGGTCGTCCCGGTCGTGCAGGTCGCGCTCGAGGTCGTCGAGGCGTTCAGCGAGAGCCGGCGCGGCGGAGGCGGATTCGGCAGCTCCGGCCGCGGCTAGTTGCGCGCGGCGGGCGGCGTGCCGTTGTAGTCGCTCTCGATCCGCTTCAGCTCCTTGAAGCGGGCGATGTCGCTCGCGAACTGCGCCTTGAGCTTCTCGAGCTCCTGGCGCTTGACCTCGAGATTGCGTTGCTGCGTCGCAATGTCGCCGGTCGTGCGCACGAGATCCTCCGACAGCCGCTCGGGGATCTGCTGCGCGTTCGGGGCCGTGTTGTACGGCTTGAAGTGCTGCATCTGCGACTCGAGCTGCTTCTGGTGCGTGCGCAGCTGCTCGAGATACTGGCTGGTCACCCGCGCCTGCGCATCGAGGATCTCGGCGCGGCGGTCCCTGAGCGCCTCGATCTCATCGACCGACAGATACGTCGCCAGCAGGTTCTGGTCGCGCTGGCGGTTGCGGACCTCGAGCTCGTGGGCGTGCTCCTCGGCCTTGCGCTTCTCGGCCTCGGCGGCGGCCTGCTCGGGCGTGCGCTTGCCGGGGATCGCACCGACCGGCACGCCCTGCGAGTTCAGGATCGTCTTGTCCTGGTCGGCGTACTGCGGCGGCACCGCATCGCCGTAATGGACGACGCCATGCTCGTCGACCCACTTATAAACCTGCTGCTTCGAGTTGGGGTCGCGCTGGGTGCCGGCCACGGCGACGCACGCCGCGGACAACGCGAGGCAGGCGAGGGCGAGGACGGGTATGCGGCTCATGCAGTGGCCGAGTGTGCCGTGGGAAGGGGCGATTTTGCACCCTCGGCGGGCGCTCTTCGAGATCTGCGTCACGCTAGGCAGCGCCGTAGCGGGTGCGGTAGGCGCGCAGGTCCGCAAGCGCCCCGGCCGGGACCCCGGAGACGCCGGCCTCGAGCCCGGCGATCAGGTCCGTCAGCGTCAGGATCGACACCACCGGCAGATTGAAGTCGGCCCGCACCTCCTGCACCGCCGAGCGCGCAGACTCGCGGCCGCGCTCCTCGCGGTCGAGCGCGAGCAGCACCCCGGCCGGCGTCGCACCGGCCGCGCGGATCAGCTCGATCGACTCGCGGATCGCGGTTCCGGCGGTGATGACGTCGTCGACGATCAGCACCCGGCCGGCGAGCGCACGGCCGACGATCCGGCCTCCCTCGCCATGGTCCTTGGCCTCCTTGCGATTGAAGCAGTACGGGACGTCGCGCCGCTCGTGCTCGGCGAGCGCGGCGGCGGTCGCGGTCACGAGCGGGATGCCCTTGTAGGCAGGCCCGAACAGGATGTCGAAGCCGATCCCGGAGCCCGCCAGCGCCGCGGCGTAAGCGCGGCCGAGCCCGGCGATCGCGGCGCCGGTATCAAAGAGCCCGGCGTTGAAGAAGTACGGGCTCTCGCGCCCGGACTTCAGCGTGAAGCGCCCGAAGCGCAGCACGCCGTGCTTGAGCGCGAGCTCGAGGAAATCGCGTTGGTA
>Ga0335069_10016886_pt1 | contig 10175 bp, 11 predicted proteins | sample Lox_Sample_11_FD_206714 | JGI IMG/M metagenome (GOLD analysis project Ga0335069, IMG submission 206714) | Soil microbial communities from Loxahatchee National Wildlife Refuge, Florida, United States - Lox_Sample_1.1 | ecosystem: Environmental > Terrestrial > Soil > Wetlands | place: USA...
TCCTCCAGGGCGATCGCAGCATCGATCGCCTGGTGGCGGCGCACAAGTTCCGTCAAATGCGATTCGAGGGACATTGGCAGGCTCCCTTGGCTCATTGACGAACAAATTGTGACACAACGCCAATTCCTTGCAAGCCCTCAAGTCAATTCCGGGCCATCAAATCACGCGTCGTTTCGTGACGAACGCGCACGGTCCGCTTCGTCCGCAGGTGCGCCTGCCGCCGCGACTTCGCCGCCGGCTTGCGCACCTCATCGGCCGCTTGCATAGTCGCCGCAAGGGGCGCCCGCTGAGGCGGGAGCGATTCGGGCCAAAAGCGGCATGGCGCACGGCGAATTGAGCGAGGAAGAGCGCGCCGTTCTTTCGATCCAACTCGAGCGGTTGCGGGAGGAGCACCGCGACCTCGACGCCGCGATCGCGGCGTTGCTGCTGGCGGGGCAAGCCGATCAATTGCAATTGCAGCGGCTGAAGAAACGGAAACTGCTGCTGCGCGACCGATTGACGCAGCTCGAAGACGCGCTGACCCCCGATATCATCGCCTGAAACGCAGCGGACGCGAGCGCGCATCGGCTCGTTGCGGGGCGGCGCATGGCGATCCTCATCTTCTTTCTGGGAACCCTCGCATTCGCCTATTTCAGTTGGCGCTACGCGATCGTCAATCCGCGTCGACAGGGTCCGTATCGCTTCGTCGTGTTCGAAGCGATCCTCGCTTTGGCGCTGATGAACGCCGAGGTCTGGTTTGTCGCGCCGGCTGCGCCGCATCAGATCGCTTCGTGGGCCGCGCTCGCCTTGTCGATCTATCCGGCGCTCGCCGGTTTCCTGCTGCTCAGGCGTCGAGGCCGGCCGGAGGGGCACTTCGAGTACACGACAGCGCTGGTGACGGATAACCTGTATCGCTACATTCGCCATCCGATGTACGCCTCGCTGCTGTTGGTGGCGATCGGCGCCTATCTGAAGCAACCGGCGTATGCGCCGGCGATCGTCGTCTTCGCGATCGCGGCGGTGGCGTCCTACATGGCGGCCAAGGCGGAAGAGCAGGATTCGCTGGAGGCCTTCGGCGCCGCCTACGCCGATTATATGAAGACGTCGAAAATGTTCATCCCCTTCGTGTTCTGATCGAGGTCCGTTCGAGGCCGGCGGCGCGGCCCCGGGGCCGCGCCGCCGGCTCGCGCCGTCAGACGTTGTCCGACTCGGTCGAAGTCGCCCGCGCCGCGCCCTTGGCCGCGCCCCAGGCCCAGCGCTTGATCTCTGGCATGTCGTCGCCGTGAACGCGGATGTACTCGCGGTGATCGACCAGGGCGTCGCGGATCTCCTGCTTGACGTAGGCGCAACGGGCGGCGAGGCCCGGGACGCGATCGATCACGTCGTTGGCCAAGTGGAACCGGTCGATATCGTTCATCACGCACATGTCGAACGGCGTCGTCGTCGTGCCTTCCTCCTTGTAGCCGCGCACGTGCAGGTTGACGTGGCCTTTGCGGCGATAGGTCAGGCGGTGGATCAGCCAGGGATAACCGTGGAAAGCGAAGATGATCGGCTTGTCGGTGGTGAACAGGGCGTCGAAGTCGGCGTCCGGCAGGCCGTGCGGATGCTCGCTCGGCGGCTGCAACTTCATCAGGTCGAGCACGTTGATGACGCGGATCTTCACTTCGGGCAGCCGCTGACGCAGGAAGTCGACCGCCGCCAGCGTCTCCATCGTCGGCACGTCGCCGCAGCAGGCCATGACGACATCGGGTTCGCCGCCCGCGTCGTTGCTTGCCCATTCCCAGATGCCGAGACCGGCGTCGCAATGCTTGATCGCCTGCTCCATTGTCAGCCACACCGGCGCCGGCTGCTTGCCGGCGACGACGACGTTGACGTAGTTGCGGCTCCTCAGACAATGGTCGGTGACCGAGAGCAGGCAATTGGCGTCGGGCGGCAGATAGACGCGCACGACCTCTGCCTTCTTGTTGACGACGTGATCGATGAAGCCTGGATCCTGGTGGCTGAAGCCGTTGTGGTCCTGGCGCCAGACATGGCTTGACAGGAGGTAATTGAGCGAGGCGATGGGCCGCCGCCAGCCGATGTGTCCGCACACCTTCAGCCATTTGGCGTGCTGGTTGAACATGGAATCGATGATGTGGATGAAGGCTTCATAGCATGAGAAGAAGCCGTGGCGGCCGGTCAACAGATAGCCCTCGAGCCAGCCCTGGCATTGATGCTCGCTCAGCATCTCCATCACCCGTCCGTCGGGCGCAAGATGATCGTCATAGGGCAGGGCCTCGGCGTCCCAGGCGCGGTTGGTCACCGTCAGCACGTCCTGCCAGCGGTTTGAGTTGTTCTCGTCCGGGCTGAACAGGCGGAAATTGCGATGGTCGAGATTGAGCCGCATCACCTCGGCGAGATAGCGGCCCATCTCGCGCGTCGCCTCGGCGTTCGTCGCGCCTGGGGACCTGGTCGGCACGGCGAAATCGCGGAAGTCGGGCAGGCGCAGGTCGCGCAGCAGGGCGCCGCCGTTGGCGTGGGGGCTCGCGCTCATGCGCCGCGCGCCCTTCGGCGCCTGCGCGGCGATCTCCGGCTTGAGCGCGCCGGCCGCGTCGAACAGTTCGAGCGGCCGATAGCTCTTCATCCATTGCTCGAGAATGCGCACGTGCTCGGGGTTCTCGTGCATCTCACCCATCGGCACCTGATGCGAACGCCACGACCCCTCCGTGCGCTTGCCGTCGATCTCCTTGGGACAGGTCCAACCCTTCGGCGAGCGCAGCACGATCATTGGCCACATCGGCCGGGCGGTCGCTCCGCCGCTGCGCGCCGCCTGTTGGATGGCGTCGATGTCGGCGATCGCCGCTTCGAGCGTCGCCGCCATCAAACCGTGCATCGTCGGCGGGTCGTCGCCCTCGACATAGCGCGGCGCGTAGCCATAGCCGCGGAAGAGGTGATCGAGCTCCTCGTGCGAGACGCGCGCCAGCACGGTCGGATTGGCGATCTTGTAGCCGTTGAGATGCAGGATCGGCAGGACCGCGCCGTCGGTCTTGGGGTTGAGGAACTTGTTCGAGTGCCAGCCGGTCGCCGCTGGGCCGGTCTCCGCTTCGCCGTCGCCGACGACGCAGGCGACGATCAGATTGGGGTTGTCGAACGCCGCGCCGTAGGCGTGCGACAGCGCGTAGCCGAGTTCGCCGCCCTCGTGGATCGAGCCGGGCGTCTCGGGCGCGACGTGGCTCGGAATCCCGCCGGGGAACGAGAACTGCTTGAACAACCGTTTCATCCCCGCTTCGTCCAGCGAGATGTTGGGGTAGACCTCGCTGTAGGTTCCCTCGAGATAGGCGTTGGCGACCAGCGCCGGGCCGCCGTGGCCGGGTCCGGTGACGAACATCATCTCGAGGTCGAGCTTGTTGATCAGCCGATTGAGGTGGGCGTAGATGAAATTGAGCCCAGGCGTCGTGCCCCAGTGGCCGAGCAGCCGCGGCTTGATGTGCTCCTTGGTCAGCGGAGCGCGCAGCAAAGGATTGTCGAACAGGTAGATCTGGCCGATCGCCAAGTAGTTGGCGGCGCGCCAGTAGGCGTCGATGAGTTCGAGTTCGCGTTGCGCAAGCGGCGTTCCCATCGCTGTTCCTTTCCCGTTTCCCTGGCTGCGGCCGCCCGAGAGCGGCGCTCTTCCCTCCCGGTTCTATCCCGTTCGCTGCGGCGCCGCGATGACGTCGGCGGGAGCCTCGCGGCCGGCGCGACGACGAGGCGGCATTCAGCCCGATTCCACGCGACCGAACAACCGGCCGCGACAAAATCGCGTAGCCGTCGCGCGACGCCGCAGCCCGGGGTCGGGGCTTCGTCGCCATGCAGCCGTCGCCTGCAGTAGAATGAATGGCGATGCCCTACGATCCGACCCTGACCTGCCGGCCTCGGTGCGCGCAAGCCTGCCGGATCACGCGCAGGACATCTATCGCGAGCCGCTCACCCATGCCTATGCGGCGCAGGCCGGGGATCCGCGTCAGGAGGAGGCCGCCCACCGCATCGCCTGGGCGGCGGTTAAGCGCAGTTGCGCCAAGACGGCGGACGGGTGGGAGCGACGAGGGTAGGGCGCGAGGACCCGAGCGTTCTTGGGGAGGACAAAGCTTGCAGATCATCGCTCTTGAGCGCGAGCTCCAGCGGCTGCCGAAAGCGGCCGGGGAATCGATCTTGCGGGAGGAGGCGCGGGCCCTATGGGCGCTGCAGCAGGAGGGTCTCGTCAGGTCCGCCTTCTTCCGCAGCGATCGCAAGGAGGCGGTGCTGATCATCGAGGCGCCGAGCGCCGCCGAGTGCGAGGCTCGACTGGGCCGCCTGCCGCTCGTGCAAGGCGAATACATCACCTTCGAGCTGATCCCGCTCGTTCCTTACAATGGTTTCGCAAGACTATTTGAGCCCTGAACCGCTGCGGCCGTCGCCCGCGCCGGCAGGCTGGCCCTGAGGCCTCCGTCTTGCGCCCGGATCGGGCTTCCGATAAGCGCGAGGCCGAGGCGTTTTCGCCCGTAATTCTCGGCAGGGGCGCGTGAGCGAGACTTCCAGGCCGGTTGTCGCCATCATCATGGGCAGCCAGTCCGACTGGGCGACGATGCGGCGCGCCGCCGAGACGCTCGACGAGCTCGACGTGGGCTACGAGGCGCGCATCGTCTCCGCCCACCGCACGCCGGACCGCATGGCCGCCTTCTCCCAGGGCGCCCGCGCGGCGGGGTTCAAGGTGATCATCGCCGGGGCGGGGGGCGCGGCCCATCTGCCCGGCATGACCGCCGCGTACACTTCGCTGCCGGTGTTCGGCGTGCCCATTGAGAGTCGGGCGCTCAAGGGCGAGGACAGCTTGTTGTCGATCGTCCAGATGCCGGCCGGCGTCCCGGTCGGGACCTTGGCGATCGGGCCGGCCGGCGCGGTCAACGCGGCGCTGCTCGCCGCCGCCGTCTTGGCGCTTTCCGACCCGGCGCTGGCCGAGCGGCTCGACGCCTGGCGGGCGGAGCGGACGGCTTCGGTCGCGGAATTCCCCAGCGATGGCGAAGCCGGATGATCCTCGCTCCCGGCGCGACGATCGGCATACTCGGCTCCGGCCAGCTCGGCCGCATGCTGTCGATGGCGGCGCTGAAGCTCGGCCTGCGCTGCCACATCTACGCGCCCGAGCGCGATGCGCCGGCCTATGACGCGGCGAGCGAACGGACCGTCGCCGCCTACGACGACGAGGACGCGCTCGCACGTTTCGCCGACGCAGTCGACGTCGTCACCTACGAATTTGAAAACGTGCCATTGGCCTGCGCTGAATTTCTCGCTGCGCGCAGGCCGGTCCGGCCCGGTCCGCGCGCCTTGGCGGTGAGCCAGGACCGGCTTGCGGAAAAGACGTTCCTGGCCGGCCTCGGCCTCGCCACCGCGCCGTTCCGCGCCGTCCCCGATCTCGAGGCGCTCGGGCCGGCGTTGGTCGAGATCGGCCGGCCGGCGGTCTTGAAGACGCTGCGTCTCGGCTACGACGGCAAGGGGCAGGCCATGATCCGCGAGGGGTCCGACCTGCTGGCGCTGCACCGCGGCCTGGGCGGCGGGCCGATGATTCTCGAGGGTTTCGCCGCTTTCGACTGCGAGGCCTCGGTAATCGCGGCGCGCAGCCTGGAAGGGGCGATCGTCGCCTACGATCTGTGCGAGAATGAGCACGACCGCCACATCCTCGCCCGCACCCATGTTCCGGCGCGGGTCGCGCCCGGCGTCGAAGCCGCGGCCAAGGCGATCGCCGCCAAGGCGATCGAGGCGCTCGACTATGTCGGCGTGCTGGCGGCGGAGCTGTTCGTCGCGCGCGACGCGGCGGGGGCGCCGCGCCTGTTGGTCAACGAGCTCGCTCCACGCGTCCACAATTCCGGCCATTGGACGATCGAGGGTGCGCAGACCTCGCAATTCGAACAGCACATTCGCGCCATTGCCGGGTGGCCGCTCGGCAGCCCGGCGCGGCGCGGACGGATCGAGATGGCGAACCTGATCGGCGACGAGGCCGAGGAATGGCGCGACATTCTCGCCCAGCCCGACCATTCGCTCCATCTCTACGGCAAGCTCGAAACCCGCCCCGGGCGCAAGATGGGCCACGTGACGCGGGTGTTCGCCGAGCCGTCGCGCGGCGGCTGACAGGGGAGCCGAAATGGCTTGCGAAAGAGCGGCTTCGGCTGGACAGCGCAGGGCAAATCTGCTAGGGGAGCGGCAAGTAGGCGCGCCGCTCTTCGAGGCGGCGCGCCTCTCTTGTCTTTCGTGAAATCGCCGCCGTCATCGAGGCGCCAGCCTCGCCAAAATAGGATCGCCCGTGCAAGTTCTCGTCCGCGACAATAATGTCGATCAGGCCCTCAAAGCGCTGAAGAAGAAGATGCAGCGCGAGGGCATTTTCCGCGAAATGAAGCTTCGCGGCCATTACGAGAAACCCTCCGAGAAGCGCGCCCGCGAGAAGGCAGAGGCCGTGCGCCGCGCGCGCAAGCTCGCACGCAAGAAGTTGCAGCGCGAAGGCCTGCTGCCGATGAAGCCGAAGGCTTCGCCCGGCGCCCCGCGCACCGCGGGCTGATCGCCGAAACGCGTTCCGCGGGCGCGGAACGCCGAGACGAGCGAGGACCCGCTTCAACGCGACGCGGAGGTTGGCGGCTCATGCGGATTAGGGCGCAGTCCCCTGGCAAGGCGGCGGCCGTGGCGGCGATCGTCGGCGCGGCGCTGGCGCTCGCAGCCTGCAGCGAGACGCTCGGGCCGCTGCAGGGCGCGCCGAGTCGGGTCGCCGAAGTCGACGCCGACAACCCGGGCGCCAACGCCGGCAACATCGCTTCGCTGACCGACGTCATCCAGCGCAACCCCAGCGATTCGGTCGCCTACAACACACGCGGCATCGCCTACGCCAAGGCGGGCAATTACAAGAGCGCGATCGACGATTTCACCAAGGCGGTGCAGATCGATCCGAAATTCTCCGCCGCCTACACCAATCGTGCGCTCGCCTATCGCCAGATGGACAAGGACGGCCCGGCGCTCGCCGACTTCAACGCCGCCATCGCGGCCAATCCGAACGACCCCGCCGCCTATCTCGGTCGCGGCAATCTGCTGCGGTCGCAGAACCATCTGCCCGAGGCGATGGCCGATCTCGACGCAGCCATCCGCCTGAACCCCGAGGGCGCGCAGGCCTACCACGCGCGCGGGCTGATCTATCAGAAGCTCGGCAACCAGGAACAGGCGATCACCGACTTCAACAACGCGATCGACCGCGATCCGTTCGCCGCCGCCCCCTATCAGGCGCGCGGTCAGAGCCTGATCGCGACCGGCAAGTACGACCAGGCGGTCGACGATTTCAACGCCACCCTCAACGTCGATTCGAACAATGCCGAGGCCTGGGCCGGGCTGGGGCTCGCTTACGAGAAACTCGGCAACAAGCCGAAGGCGGTCGAGTCCTACGAGCGCGCGACGATGGTTGCGCCGAGCAATCCGGTGGCCAAGGCGGGCCTGCAGAGGCTCGGCGCGGCCTGAGGCGCGTCGGGGTCGGGATTCCTCCAATTCGAGTTGAACAGGACTGCGAGGCGTTGGAGCGGCAGTCGCGGGCTGCGGCGTGACGGGCATAGCCTCGCCTTCGTCATCGCGCACAGCGAAGCGATCCAAGGGGGGTGAGAGGCGCTGCCCGATAATCCCGTGGATCGCTTTGCTTCGCTCGCAACGACGATCGACGTGGCTTGGCCGATCCCCGTTAGTGCTGCATCGCCTTGACGATCGAGTCGGTCATCTTCTTGGCGTCGCCGAACAGCATCAGCGTGTTGTCGCGGAAGAAGAGCTCGTTCTCGACGCCGGCGTAGCCCGACGCCATGCTGCGCTTGACGAACAGCACCGTCTTCGCCTTTTCGACGTCGAGCACCGGCATGCCGAAGATCGGCGATTTCGGATCGGTCTTGGCGGCGGGATTGGTCACGTCGTTGGCGCCGATGACGTAAGCCACGTCGGTCTGGGCGAATTCGCTGTTGATGTCCTCGAGTTCGAACACCTCGTCGTAGGGCACATTCGCTTCGGCGAGCAGCACGTTCATATGGCCCGGCATGCGGCCGGCGACCGGGTGGATCGCGTATTTCACCTCGACGCCGTTCTTCTTGAGGAGGTCGGCCATCTCGCGCAAGGCGTGCTGCGCCTGGGCGACCGCCATGCCGTAGCCCGGCACAATGATCACTTTCGACGCGTTGGCCATCATGAACGCGGCGTCGTCGGCCGAGCCCTGCTTGACTGGCCGCTGCTCCTTGGCGCCGCCGGCGGGGCCGGCGGTCTCGCCGCCGAAGCCGCCCAGGATGACCGAGATGAACGAGCGGTTCATGCCCTTGCACATGATGTAGGACAGGATCGCGCCCGACGAGCCGACTAGCGCGCCGGTGATGATCAGCGCGAGATTGCCCAGCGTGAAGCCGATGCCCGCCGCCGCCCAGCCCGAGTAGGAGTTGAGCATCGAAATGACGACCGGCATGTCGGCGCCGCCGATCGGGATGATCATCGTCACGCCGAACACCAGCGAGACGACGGCGATGAGCCAGAAGCAGATCGGCGACTGCGTGATGAAGAACAGGACGATCAGGACGACTAGCGCGACCGCAAGGCCGAGGTTGATGGCGTGGCGCTGCGGCAGCAGGATCGGCGCGCCGGACATGCGCCCGTCGAGCTTGAGGAAGGCGATCACTGAGCCGGTGAAGGTCATCGCGCCGATGGCCAGACCGAGCGACATCTCGATGATGCTCGCCGGATGGATGTGGTCGCCCTCGGCGATGCCGAAGGCCGCCGGCGCATAGAGCGCGCCCGCCGCCACCAGCACGGCGGCGAGGCCCACCAGCGAGTGGAACATCGCGACGAGCTGCGGCATCGCCGTCATCTGGATCGTGCGCGCGCGCCAAGCGCCGATGCCGCCGCCGATTGCGACGCCGAGGACGACCAGCAACCAGGAAATCGCGCTTGACGGCGGACTCAGCGCCAACGTCGTCAGCACGGCGATCGCCATGCCGATCATGCCGAAGCGGTTGCCCTGGCGAGAGCTTGCAGGGGACGACAGGCCGCGCAAGGCGAGAATGAACAGAATGCCCGCAATCAGATAGAGCAGGGCGGCGAGGTTGGCGTTCACGGCGCTCACCCCTTCTTCTTATACATGGCGAGCATGCGCTCAGTGACCAGGAACCCGCCGAAGATGTTGATCGAGGCGAGGATGAGGGCGACGAAGCCGACCACGCGGGCGATCATCGATCCGCTGTCGACCGCGGCGACCCCGACCGACAGCAGCGCGCCGACGACGATGACCGACGAGATCGCGTTGGTCTCGGACATCAGCGGCGTGTGCAGCGCCGGCGTGACCGACCAGACGACGTAGTAGCCGACGAACACCGCCAGGGCGAAGATCGCCAGGCGGAATACGAACGGATCGATGGCGCCGCCGGTGGCGGCGTGGCCGGCGGCGGCGAGCTGATCGGCGTAAGTCTGGGCCGCGTGCGCGGCGTCTTGCGCCGCGTCGGCGGCAGCCTTCAGCTTGGCGATGGTGGCGTCTAGATTGTCCATCGGGTCCTCTCAACAGCGAGGGTTGCGGACGTCCGTCTCAGCGATCGGCGCGAGACGGGCTGGAGCGGGTTGTGCGCGCCCCCGGCGACGCACGATCGCGTCGAGGGGCTGGCGGCGGGGGTCATTGCGCCTTCGGGGCGAAATTGGGATGGACGATCGCGCCGTCGCGGGTGAGCAGCGTCGCCTTGACCAGCTCGTCGTCCCAATTGACCGCAATCGCTTTCGCCTGTTTGTCGATCAGTGTCTCGACGAAGGCGTAGAGGTTGCGCGCGTAGAGGGAAGAGGCGGTCGCGGCGAGGCGCGTAACGTTTGAATTGCCGACGATGCGCACGCCGTTGTCGCTGACCACGACCTCGCCGGCGCGCGCCAGTTCGCAATTGCCGCCGCGCTCGACCGCAAGATCGACGATAACCGACCCCGTGCGCATCGAGCGCACCATCTCGGCGCTGACGAGGCGCGGGGCGGGACGTCCGGGGATCAGCGCAGTGGTGATGACGATGTCCTGCTTGGCGATGTGCGAGGCGATCAGCGCCGCCTGCTTGGCCTTGTAGGCGTCCGACATCTCCTTGGCGTAGCCGCCGGACGTCTCGGCCTGCTTGAACTCTTCGTCCTCGACGGCGACGAACTTGGCGCCGAGTGACTCGACCTGTTCCTTGGTCGCCGGCCGGACG